>Ga0268360_1000519_pt1 | contig 61265 bp, 60 predicted proteins | sample BioMet11_FD_192465 | JGI IMG/M metagenome (GOLD analysis project Ga0268360, IMG submission 192465) | Sewage microbial communities from Oakland, California, United States - Biofuel 11 (Illumina Assembly) | ecosystem: Engineered > Wastewater > Sewage > Unclassified | place: USA: California... | reverse complement strand
TATCGTGTCGGCATAGCTATGGCCGAACCTGATGAAGGTCTCTATCGCTTTCCTTCTCTGCTCCGTGTTGAACATGCAATGTTCCTCCTGGTCTTATCTGGTCCAGGATTCCCACCGCAGCCCCATCATTGAGTTTTTACTTTACGAGTATCACGTTCAAAAGTCTACAACCATTAAATTGAATATGACAAAAAAAAGAGTTGGCTGAAAAAATAGGAGTTCAAAGGCCTTCCTTATCAAGAGAGCTAAATAAAATGAGAAAAGATGGTTTTATTATCTATGATTCAAAACAGATTACCATCACGGATGTTGATTTGCTGAATAAACTGCATATTTATTCCTAAAAATATTATTATGTTGAAGTAAACAGTGCCATAATTATGTCATTCTTTGCGGTAAGAAATATGGTTTGTTTTATCATTAACGTCAGAGGTATCGTTGAGACTGACTACCGCACTGGTTTCTTATAACAGCTCGAATTGATTTTTGTGGTAGCTCAAAACGCCGTCGTCCCTGAGCTTTGAAAGCTCAGCCGACATGGCGCTGCGTTCGACGGAAAGGTAATCCGCGAGTTCCTGCCTATTGAATGGGATATTGAAGCTGCTGCTTCCCGATTTCTTGGCCTCAACCGAAAGGTAGGCCATAAGCTTTTCACGGGTGGTGCGTTTCGAGGTGAATTCAATTTTCTGCGTCAGCAATATATTTTTCATGGATACGATATTCAACATATTCTGAATTAGCCTGCTGTGAAATCTGCACGCCTTGGCGCACGGAACGGCAAGTCTGTGACAGTCGATAAAGAGAAGATCGCTTTCGGTCGTTGTGATTACACTGACCGGAAGCGTTTTTATTTCCGCACATGCAAAGGATTCCCCAAACAAATTTCCAATGTCAATTTTTCCAAGAATGCTTCTGTTCCCGTAATAGTCGTCCTGCACGACCTGAACCTGCCCCGATAAAACGATGCCGAATTTTTCAATGCTTTCGCCGCTGGAAAATACCGTTTGCCCTTTTTCGTAATAAACCGATTTTGCGGTAAGGCAAGACAAAAGCGACAGTAAATCTGATTCTTCAATGCCTTTGAATAATCGTACTGTTTTCAGCACATCCAAATAATCTTTCATAAAATCCTCTTTCGTTGGAATTCCAACCGACTTATTAATTTAAGAATAGTAAACTCAAATCATAAAGTCAACAACAACTTGAAAGTGTGGGACGGAACATGATTCGAAAAATTATCAGAATTGATGAAGAGAAATGTAACGGCTGCGGACTGTGCGCAAAAGCCTGCCACGAAGGGGCAATCGGCATGATAAACGGAAAGGCCAAGCTTCTCCGCGACGATTATTGCGACGGCCTGGGCGATTGCCTGCCGGCCTGCCCGACAGGAGCGATCAGTTTCGAAGAACGCGAAGCAAAGGAATATGACGAAGCCGCCGTGAAGAAAAGCAAGCTGAGCAAACAGGGAGAAACGCTGGCCTGCGGCTGCCCCGGTACACAGTCTAAAACCATTCATCGGGAAAATAAGTGTGAGTCCGTCCATCCCAATATCAGCGAAAACAAAAGCCAGTTGTCACAGTGGCCCGTCCAAATCAAACTTGCGCCAGTCAACGCTCCGTATTTCACGGACGCCAACCTCCTGATCGCCGCCGACTGTACGGCCTATGCTTATGGCGATTTTCACAACAGGTTTATCCGAAACAAAGTGACCCTGATCGGCTGCCCCAAGCTGGACGAAGGAGATTACAGCGACAAACTCACAGAGATCATTCAGAACAACAATATAAAAAGCGTCACGGTTGTCAGAATGGAAGTTCCCTGCTGCGGCGGGATCGAAAACGCAGTAAAAAGCGCGCTTCAAAACAGCGGCAAAATGATTCCTTGGCAGGTTATCACGATTTCGACCGATGGCAGAATACTTGATTGAAAGGGGATACGCACAATGATAGAAAAAGAATATAAGCTGTCCAGAACCAATGAAAAAGCGATAGAAAAGATCATATTTGACGAAAACCTTCATTACCTCCACATGGTGTTCAACAAGAATGAGGGTTTGCCGGAACACTTTTCCAATTCAAACGTGTATATGACCGTCATTCGCGGAAGACTCTCCATCGGCCTTGATGATCAGGAAATCCATGAGTACGAGGCCGGAACTCTGGTGAAAATCCCGTTTCAAACTAAAATGAATGTCAGAAATGTTCATGAAGAAACGCTGGAGTTAATTGTCGTAAAAGCGCCCGCCCCAAAAAGCTGAGAAAACGAGGAGAAAACCAGATGAAAAAGTACAGGTGTATCCCCTGCGGGTATATCTATGATCCCGCGCTTGGCGATTCTGACAGCGGAATCGCGCCCGGCACGTCATTTGAAGATTTACCCGATGATTGGCAGTGCCCGATTTGTTTTGTCGGTAAGGACAATTTTGAACCTATTAAAGACTGAATTTTAAAGGAGGAAGCAAAAATGAGTATGTTTTGCTATCAGTGTCAGGAAACTGCCGGAGGAAAGGGCTGCGCGGTGCGCGGCGTGTGCGGAAAAACCGAAGAAGTGGCAAAACTCCAGGATCTTCTGATTTACACGCTCAAGGGCATTTCAGAAATTGTAGTCAAAGGAAAGCTGGACGTCAAAACCCTCGGCGAGACAAATTATGAAGTTCTCAGTAGCCTGTTCATGACCATCACCAACGCGAATTTCGACGACGGCTCGATTGAAAAACAGATCATGAAAATGATTGCCGTAAGAGACAAGCTCAGAAATTCCGTTGCTTCTGCGGGTTTACACGACGCGGCCACGTTCACGGTAAGTTCCAGAGCGTCCATGCTGGAAAAGGCCGCTACCGTCGGTGTGCTGTCGACCGAAAACGAGGACGTGCGTTCTCTCCGCGAGATGATCACATACGGCCTTAAGGGTATGGCTGCTTACGCCGAGCACGCGAAAAACATCGGAAAAGAAGATTTGACCATCAACGCCTTCATCTATGAGGCACTGGCGGCAACACTGGACGACTCCCTCTCCGCCGACGATCTTGTCGCGCTGACGCTGAAAACCGGCGAATACGGCGTCAAAGTTATGGCGCTACTGGACGAGGCCCACACATCACGGTTCGGCAATCCTGAAATCACCGAGGTCAATATCGGCGTCAGAAAAAATCCTGCGATCCTGATTTCCGGTCACGACCTGACCGATCTGGAGCAGCTTCTGGAGCAAACTAAAGGTACCGGCGTGGATGTGTATACCCACAGCGAGATGCTGCCTGCCCATTATTACCCGGCTTTCAAAAAATACGACAACTTTGCCGGAAACTACGGCAATGCATGGTGGAAGCAGCTTGAGGAATTTGTCTCCTTCCATGGCCCCATCCTCTTTACTACCAACTGCATCGTCCCGCCAAGAAGCGAGGAGGTCCGGGGCAGAATCTTTACCACGGGTTCCACCGGCTATCCCGGCTGCAAGCATATTGAAGCCGATGAGAACGGCAAAAAGGACTTTTCCGAGATCATCGCGCTTGCCAAGACTCTTCCCGCGCCCGATGAGATTGAGACTGGCAGCATTGTCGGCGGCTTTGCCCATAATCAGGTGATGGCGCTGGCAGACAAGATCGTCGATGCCGTCAAATCCGGTGCGATCAAAAAGTTCTTTGTTATGGCCGGCTGTGACGGACGTATGAAGTCCAGGGAATACTACACCGAATTTGCGGAGAAGCTCCCGAAGGACACGGTAATTCTTACGGCGGGCTGTGCGAAGTATCGCTATAATAAACTGAAGCTGGGCGATATCGGCGGTATTCCGAGAGTTCTGGACGCCGGACAGTGCAACGACTCCTATTCTCTGGCGGTCATCGCCCTGAAACTCAAAGAGGTGTTTGGACTCGACGATATTAACAAGCTGCCGATTGCTTTCAATATCGCCTGGTACGAACAGAAGGCCGTCATCGTTCTCTTGGCTTTGCTGTACTTGGGCGTGAAGAACATCCACCTCGGCCCCACGCTGCCGGGCTTTCTGTCTCCCAATGTGGCCAAGGTATTGGTTGAAAAATTCGGTATCGCGGGTGTCGGAACAGTTGATGATGACATCAAACTGTTCATGAATGCCTGATTCAGAAAGGAATATCAGTATATGAAAGCGATAATTGACAGAGAAAACTGCATTTCCTGCGGGCTATGTGCATCCACCTGTCCGGAGGTATTTCGGATGGCTGATGACGGGCATGCGGAGGTTTGCGCGGACCCTGTTCCTGAATCTTCGGAAGACTCAGTAGCAGAAGCGCGGGATAACTGTCCCGCCTCTGTTATCACAGTAGAATAACCATAAATAAGCGCCCATTTGAAAGATTTAAATCATTCAGATGGGCGCTTTTATTAAACTGCCAGCTATTAAAGAAATAGATTCGGAACAAAACCAGCAAGCAATGCATAATGGGACCCATTATGTCCATTTCCCAATTTTTCGCTTGCGCGAAAACCGGGAAATTGCTTGTTGGTGGCAGACCCCCAATCCCCTTTGATCGCACAATAAATTGTGCGGCTGCGCGTCCTGCGGACGCTTCCGGGAGCATAGGCAGCTTAACGCTGCCCATGCTCTTTTTCATTCGGTCTGGCAATCATAAGCGCGCGACAATCTGGCGCAATCAGATAGATCATGGTACAGTTTTATGAAAGGGACGCGAGGCGGAAAACAAAGCGAATTTGAAACAAAACCCGCGTATGAGGGGGTGCGCCCCTTTTACTGGAGACGCCTAAGCTGCGATGCCCAGGCTCTTTCTGTATTGAAACGGGCTGAGCCATCCCAGTGACTCCTTCTCCCGCTCTTCCGTATAGTAATGCATATATGCATCGAGTTCCTTCAGGAACTCCTCGATCGGGACCTCGCCCCAGTCGTCGTAATAGAGGAACTCGTTCTCGGGCCGGCCGAAGAACCCCTCGCGTGCGGAGCTGTCCGGCGAGCACCCCTTGGCAGACATCGATCGGACCAGCCCGTTCTTCTTGCAGAGGGCAATCCATCCCGGCCATCTGTAATGAGATCCCCTGTCGCTGCTATGCCGATTTCGGCTTAGTTCAGATCATGGTTCGCAGTATCGCTCGCTGCTGCTCGGCAAGACGATGCGCGAACACGGTGTCAGGCCCTCCATGGGGTCGGTCGCCAGTCCCTGGGACAACGCGCCGACCGAGAGCCTCGTGGGGATTCTGAAGCGCGAGTGTGTGCACCGCAAGACGTTTGAGACGCGCGAGCAGGCGCAGCTGGAGATATTCGAGTACATCGAGACCTTCTACAACAGGCTGAGGATGCACTCGGCGCTGGGCTTCATGAGCCCGATGGGGTTCGAAGAGAAGATGACGAAGAAAGAAGATGCGGAAAACGCCGCTACCGCGGCTTAAGCCCTGTCAACGAAAATGGGGTAATTTCACCGCGCCCCCAGGTAGTGGCCTCAGGAGTCCCCCAGGAAGTCGAAGCCCCTCGCGCCCACATAGGGGACCATCACGCGCGCGTCGCTCGAGACGTGTCGGACGGTCTCCTCGTCCCGTTTCCTCGCGAGGGCCATGGCCCTCCCTTTCCCCTCGACCATGCTGAAGACGTCGAGGCGGAGCCCGTCCCCCGCGTGTCTCCAGTGGACGCACACGGGGTCGGCGGGCGAGGTGTCCCTGAGCAGGTCTGCGGCGGGAGCCAGGAGCTCCAGGACGGCCGCCATGTCTCCGACGGAGCGGATGTCGTGGGTGACAAGCTCGTTCGTGTCCCCGTAGACGCCCCAGAGGCCGTTCGCGATGTCCATGACCCTGTGTCCGTCGTCGTAGGAGGCATCGCCCATGTCGGCCGGCATCCGGGTGAGGAGCACCCATGCGGTCGTGCCGCGCCGTGCCTCCCGCGTGGAGGCGAGCTCGCGCGCGAGCGCCCAGTCCCTTTCCGATGGGCACCATGATCCCTTGTTCCTGTCCCGTGGTCCTGGCATGGATGCCACTCCCTCTCGTCTGGCAATGCCACGAGCATATCCTTCACGGCGGACACGAACTCGCAGGCGGAGGGTCCACGGAACCGAGGGCCGCGGACGCCTTCCCGGACGAGCCCAGACGGCCAGACCGAGGTCCTCCAGCCCCGAGGCGCTGGGACCATTGGCAAGGCTGGCTGCGTCGGATGCATGGTGACCATCGCTCCCCTCGCGCACGTCAGGTGTCCCTGCGCGCGAGGGGAGCGGCCGTGGGAGGGCTTGGCTGCCACCGTGGGCGGTCTGTCCTTCGCCCCAGGGTCTCACTCCTCCCACGAGTAGGCGCCGATGAGGTGGTACAGGCGGGCGCAGCGCTCGCCGTCATCGTCCGCCACGACGGGCAGGCCATCGCGCCCGTTCTCCTCGTCGGCGACCGAGCTGTGTCTCGAGCTCTCAAGGTGTTTCGTACTCCGAGTCCGATAAGAGCCGGTCGATGTTCGCCCTTCTCAGGTCCTGGCCCTTTTCCCGATGTCCAGAACAGAATCGACGACCTCGTCGAAGCTGACGTCTTGCGCGGAGGAGTTGGTCCGTGCATAGGGGGCCCAGATGGCGTCGCCATGGAGGCGCAGGAGCAGGTCGAGGCCATAGAAGTCACGTGCGCACCCGTTCGCCTCGCTGCGGCGGACGATGGTCTCGAACTTCTCCGCGGGTATCGTCTCCAGGGAATACGCCATGATGGGATGGTGCCATCGTCGAGAACGGGTCCGTAGGGGCAGCGCACGGCAGCGGGCGTGATGGCGTGCCGGTGGTGGCGTCGACCTTCAGGGGAGCGAAGGTCCTGCTATGGCTGGCTCTCACGTGGACCCGGAGGTTCGCGTGCTCGTCATCTTCGCGGGGATTGGCTAAATGCGCCCGAGGGAGAACGCGATGCCGTCATCCGAGGGCACCGCACGGATGGTCCTTGCCGTCTCGGCGATGCTCGGCTCGTCCATGGGGATGCCCGTCACGGTGGCGCCTATGTCCATGGTCGTCCTTCTGGCGGCGCCGGCCCTCGAGGCTCGGGCCACCTGCTCACTTTGAGCGCGGGTCGACGCTTGCGCAGATGTCGAACATCGCCGCATCGGTGGTGGCCCGGGATGCTCGGGCCGGTCTTCATGTGAGGGGCGAATCTCCACGGTAGTAGGTCCATCTCGGGGTCGAACGCATCCATAGGTCTCAAACGATGTTGCACTTGTAGGCAAATAACCTACAATCGATGCATGAATACTACGAATCACATGACGGCAATCGCGCGGCTCGCCGAGTCCGAGGGGGTGTTCACCACCGCCCAGGCCAGCCGTCTCGGCATACCCCGTGACGCGCTCCACGACGCCGCCGAGTCGGGTAGGGTCGAGCGCGTGTGCCGTGGCGCCTACCGGCTCGTGGGCTCCGGCTCGTCCGAGACCGACGAGCTTGCCGCCGTGTGGAAGCTCACCGCCCCGGCGAGGTTCACGCACGAGAGGACGCGAACCTCAGACTGGGACGGAATCGTCGTAGGCGGCACGACCGCCGCCGCGATGCTCGACATCGGCGACTTCTACCTGTCTCCCTATCGCGTCTACGCCCCGAGGCGGATCAACTCGAGGAACCCTGTCGTGAGGTTCGGCGTGAGGGACATCGCGCGTGCCGACGTCACATTCGAGCATGGCACCCCCGTCACCAGGCCCGAGAGGACCATATCCGACCTCGTGACCGACGGCGAGGATCCCTCGACCGTTGCCGACGCGCTCCGCGACGCCGTCCGCGGCGACAGCGGCTTCGACTTCGGACGTCTGAGAGGTCTCCTGTGTGATAGATATGGCGTCGAGAAGGCAGGAAGGGTCTACGACGGCCTGCTGGCAGATGCAGGGCTTGTCGGAGGGGAGGGGCGATGAGATATGAGACACCCGCCGCGCTCGAGATGGCTGTACGCGAGGCCGCGAAGGCCTCACCGCTCGACACAGGCCGCGCCATATCCGGGTTCTACTTTCACAGGCTTCTCTGCCGGGTCTTCGCGAATGGCAACGCGTCGTTCGTCCTCAAGGGCGGCCAGGGCGACTTGCGACATCGACCTGCTGTCGGCAGGCTCGAGCCTCGGGGACGCCCCGTCGGAACTGAGGGGGCTTGCCGAGGTCGACCTGGGCGACTTCGTCACGTTCGAGTTTGCCGGGGGCGAGCCCCACCAAGGCCGAGGACGAGTATCGCAGTGGGCTGAGCGTGCGGTTCATACCGATGGTCGGCACCAAGCGCATGTCGCCCGTCTCGATCTACCTCGTCTACCCTGTCGAGAGCGCCCTCGCGGACAAGCTCTGCGCCATCATCGAGCGGCATGGCGGACGTCCCTCCTCGAGGGTGAAGGACCTCGTCGACATCGTCGTCTACGCGACGTCGTGTGACGTCGACGGGGCAAGGCTGCAGAGGCGCATTCGGAGGGAGGCCGCGGTGAGGGGGATCGACCTCCCGCGGGCGTTCGCGATTCCCGATGAGTGGACCGTGAGCTACGGGAGGGTCTTCGGGAGGCTCTGCTCGCAGACCGGTCTTTCGCAGAACCTCCGTTCGCTCGCGGCGACGACCACGCTTGCCCAGGACATGCTGGGCCCCGCGCTCGATGGTGCCGTGGGAGATTGCGTATGGGATCATGCAAGGTTGGACTGGACGTCCAGGTAGCACTCGCGTCTGAGTACGTTGCGAACATCGGTGCGCTGCTCGACCTGGGCCATGACCTACGTCTGCCACGACTTGCGGGGGTCTCCCTCCCATGTCGCGTGTAAACAACGTCCTGGCGTACGACCCCTAGAGAACAGCTGGAGCTGAGTACTTTCCTGGAGACGTGCTCAAGAGCCTATCTATTGAGATAGTCTTTTCCCTGTCAATCTGAGGGATGACTTGCTGATGCATGGGTCTGAGACTTGGCCGCCGACTGGGTCGTTATACGATCTCGTCAATCATGCGGATCAGCGCATTTGCCCAAAAAACGGCCTCGTCGACCGTTGGTAGCACGGCCAGATTTTTCGCCTGTTCATCATACAGAGGCCCCCAGGTATCTGCCATCTGGATCATGGGTGGCCAAGGCTGCATCTTTCTGTAGGCGAACAGCTTCTCGCATGTCTGCTTCGTCAGGTGGTAATCCACGTCGCCGTCATCTACCATCAACTGCAGGTCTATCAGGTCGTGAGCTCTCATACTGCTCGGCTCGCTTACCGCGTGGAGCTTCTGGGCTATCTGATGATGGAGAGGCATCAACGGGATTGGCTCGAGATCGGGAAAGCCCATCGTCTCAAGCATCCTGTTCGCCTCCGCCGATATACCATCTCGTGCTCGTCGGCGTCCCCGATCTCGTTATGGCCGAGTTCGAATACCACGGTGCACCATGCGCCTTTCAGATAGTCGAGCTTCACATCGAAGGGCTGCATCACATAAGCCGCAGGCACGCTTTCCGGACTGGCCGGTTCACGGGGCACGAGGCGTGCGGTAAAGCCGTTCCAACCGTTGGCCAACCGTTCTCCGAAGTCGGACACGAAGGCCGTCAGGGAGCCTTTTCCTGCAGCATCCAGGTCGGTCGTCGCCCGCGTGCAGTCGTCGCCGAATCTGATCTTGAGCGCAGAGCCTCCCTTCACCGCACCTTCCGGCATCATCTGGGCCACGATCGCATTCGCGAGCATAGCTCTCATCCTGATGTAGTCCTCATCCGTGACGCCCATGCGTCTGATGGCCATGTCGAGGTTTCTCTTGCTGTTGGGAGTCTTCATCGCCACCCCATTGATTCTCTCAGGTCATCGTATTCTCGTCCGATGAGATAGCCTTCCTCACGTGCTCGCCTTGCCGCAGCTCGCAGGCGGTCATCCATCATGGTGTCTTTCGCGCTTGCTATCGCACATGCGACGCTTTGGCTGGGAACACCCTCGTATTCGGTTACCGTGTCGGCGGTGGAGGCCTTCTTGACGCGGATGGAGCGTGGAACCTTCCTGCGTGTCCTGCGGGGTATCGCCACGCAGATGTAGGCGGGATTGGTGGGAGCGAGTTCCAGCATGGCTATGACGGACTCTCCGTAGAGATAGGCGCCGTCTCCCATACGGGCGACGGCCACCGCGTAGGGGTCGATGTTGCTCGGCACATAGCGTGCAAGCCGATAGAGGCCATGGCTGATGTTCTCCAGCTTGCCGCGATAGGCGAGCTTCGCCAGCTCGACGGACGGCACACCTATGCGGGCAGCATCGTCGGTGCTGATGAGATAGTGGTGATCAACCGCTACTTCGTATATGTCATCATAGTAGGACATGGCAAAACAATACCATAAACGGTAGTGTTGTGCCATGTCAGGATGGACGACAGCCCAGATACTCACATCCAACGGAACACGGCGCGGGCTAACCAGACGAAGTAGGCCAGCGTCACCCTGAGCAATCTCGTTGCCCTATCGCCTCCTTGCGCTCGGTCTGTGCGCTCGGTCTCGCTGCTCCTCGGCAGATATGTCATTAGTGGGTTAGCACGGCCTTCCGTAAACAACATCTTGACACCCGACAACCAGCCACAGCAATACGTTTTGTCCTATAGCCCTAATGAGCAATACGTTGCGTATGGTGCAATGTCAATAGGAACGAGGAAATGGTGCCGGACCAGCCACACGGCCGGCCCGGCACCATCATCTACTCTGTCACGGTTTCCGATGTCGTCTTGGGGGCCTTTGCGTCCATCTGCGCGGCGGCATAGCGCTTCCGGCCAAGCTCGCTCCACTCGGGCTCCTCATCCGGCATGGAGCCGGGCTTGACGTGGAGCAGCTCCTTCAGGCAGTTCCAGGCGACGATGAGTCCCAGCACCATCAGGGCGATGGCCACGAAGAGCTGGAGACCCTTGGTGAGCAGGACCGAGCTGGCAGCCGTGGTGGCCGTTGCGGGGATGGTCCCGAAGAGGCCATAGGCGGCGACCGCCGAGTAGCAGCCCATGACGCTCAGCACGAGCGAGGTGAACGTGCAGCAGAGCAGGAACGCGACGGGGACGTAGAGCATCCAGCCCTTGCGGCCGGTCGCCTTGCAGAACACGGCAAGCGTGATCATGGTCATGCCACCGAGCAGCTGGTTGGAGGCACCGAAGAGCGGCCAGATGTTCATGTAGCCACCGAAGGTGAGCACAAGGCCGAGAGCGAGGGTCACGACCGTGGCGAACCACATGTTGGTGACCACCTTGCGCACCCCTCCCACCTGCTCCTGGGTCTGTGCGGCGGCGCTGTTGCTCGAGAAGAAGAACTCCTGGAACGAGGTGCGCGCGATACGTGCCACGGCGTCGAGCGAGGTGAGGGCCAGCGCCGAGACGTTCATGGTCATGAAGACCGTCGCGACGGTCTTGTCGCAGCCAAGGTTCTCCATGCCGCGGGCGACGCCGGCGGCGAAGATCTGGAACGGGGTGGAGGCGGCCCCGGCGTTGAGCGCGCCGGTGCCGGCCGTGTTCATGTCCCCGAACATGATGGCGGCGACCACGATGGCGATGACGCCCACGAACGACTCGAGGACCATGGCGCCATAGCCGACGGCTACGGCATCGGTCTCGTTTGAGAGCTGCTTGGACGAGGTGCCCGACGAGACGAGGCTGTGGAAGCCGGAGAGTGCCCCGCATGCGACGGAGACGAACATGACCGGGAACAGGTAGTTGCCGTTCTGCGCGAGGGCTGCGAAGGTGTCGGAGTCGGCGACCATCGGCGCCGTCATCGTTGCCCCGCCGGTCAGGCCGAGGGCGAAGATGCCGACAACCGCGCAGACGATCATGGCGACCATCATGATGGTGGTGAGGGTGTCTCGGGGCTGCTTGAGCGTCTGGATGGGCATGGCGCAGGCAAATACCAGGTACACCATCACGACAACGATCCAGCCGTTCATGTCGAGATAGATTGGGAGCTGCATGCCGACGGCGAACATTGCGACGATCGCAACGATCGCGACCAGGATCTCCTTCCATCCCGAGAGTCCGAGACGGCGACGGGCCCAGCCAAAGGCGATGGCCACGAACGTGAACAGGATCGAGATCGTGCCGGCGACGCCACCGGCGTACGACTTCGCGACATCGATGCCACCCGCCTCCGCCGTCGTGAACTTGAAGGTACCAGCGACCATCGAGGTGAACGCCGCGATGACGATGCAGCAGAAGAGCCAGCTGAAGAGCAAAAACAGACGGCGCCCGGTCTTGCCGATGTACTTCTCGATGAGCTGGCCCAAGGACTTGCCGTTGTTCTTGATCGAGGCGTAGAGTGCGCCGAAGTCATGGACGGCTCCGAAGAAGATGCCGCCCACAAGCACCCAGAGCAGCACGGGCAGCCATCCGAACATCATGGCGACGATCGTGCCCGTAACAGGACCCGCTCCGCAGATCGACGAGAACTGGTGGGAGAAGACCGCGAAGCGCGAGGCAGGCACGAAGTCTCGGTCGTCCTCCATGCGGTGCGCGGGGGTGACGGCCGATTTGTCGATGCCCCAGCTCGACGCGAGCCACCTCCCATACAGAACATAGCCAGCGACAAGTGCGATCGCGGCGACCACTATGACGACAACACCGTTCATTTTTCCTCCTCGGTGAGCTTCGCAACAAAAAGAGGGCCTCTTGGCGATGCCAAGCGGCCCTCTGCATAGTCGGCCGCCCGCGAAACGCGGGCGGCAATGGTGCCAACCCGCGCTAGGTAATAATAATGGCGATGCCTAGTAGCTGGGTTGTCTTCATTGCGGTGTGCTCCTGTCTCCGGTGCGTTGCGACGCACCAATCCAACGAACAACCTCATGCTCTGTCTTCAGGGCCCCTTGGTCTTCGGAGAATCGTATACCGAAATGCGATCGAAACACCGAGATGTCTTGAAACCTATGCCACGAGGCGAGAGATGCGCAGCTCATCCTTCCTTATCCGCTGTCAGCGCAGAACCCTTCCGTCCACCAGCGCGGTGGTCGCCGCTAACGACAGTGACGTGGAGATACAAGGGTTCCTGCGGGCATCGAGCATCCTAGCGGTTCTCCACGTATGAAGATTCGCCCCAATCATAATTATGCCTAAATTAGTAGCATTTTTCTGTTCGCATAAGGGTATACCCATAAGCAGAGACGGTCACGGCGGAAGTCTTGGCCGTCCTTTTGAGAAGACAAGCCATTGGAGGCACACACATGCACACCATCTACGACTTCACCATCAAGGATCGCGACGACGCCGACGTCAAGCTCGATCGCTACGAGGGCAAGGTCCTTCTAGTGGTAAACACCGCCACCGAGTGCGGCTTCACTCCCACCTATGCTGACCTGCAGAAGCTCTATGCGGACCTCGAGGGCAGGGGGCTGGAGATACTCGACTTCCCCTGCAACCAGTTCGGACACCAGGCCCCGGGAACGTCTGACGAGATCCATGCCTTCTGCACGGGCCGCTTCGGCGTCACGTTTCCCCAGTTCGGCAAGCTCGAGGTCAACGGAGAGCACGAGAGCCTCCTGTACACCTGGCTCAAGAGCCAGAGGGGATTCGCCGGCTTCGACCCGAAGCACAGGATCACGCCGGTCCTCGTCGACCTGCTCGGCAAGGCCGACCCCCAGTGGGAGAGCAAGCCGGACATCAAGTGGAACTTCACGAAGTTCCTCGTCGACCGGAAGGGCAACGTCGTCGAGCGCTTTGAGCCGACGGCCGACATCGAGACCATCGTGAGGCCTGCGGTGGAGAAGCTGCTCTAAGGGCATCACTGCACCGTCTCCCGTCCATATCAGATACGCTGACGACGATGTCATTCCTAGGCGAATCTTGGCAGCCCTGTCTGGATACCCATCACACAAGAAGAGGTCGGAGGCCGTGCTTCTCCGGCCTCTTCTTTTGTGGACGGCAAAAGGGATGAGTGACCATGGCTGTCGCTGACGAGAAGTCTTGAGGCTCGCCTCACGCCCTTGGCGGGGGATGAGGACTTTCCTCTCCTTTGGCCCCACTGCTCACAGATCGGAGCTCGCGGGCCCAGATAGAAGTGCAAGACTTATGTGCGTATGGGAGTTGCCAAAGACAAACGGCCATGTAGCTGTTGGGCAGCTAGGTGGGTGGACGAGCTTCATCTACCCAGAAGGGACAGATGCACTACGAGTGATAGAAAGCTCTCTCGAACTGGATGGGTCATCTGGTGGGTTCTGGCCTTCGCTCCGCTTGTGGCGGCCTGCGTCGCGCTGGCGTTCGTGTCCGGGTCCGTTCCCGCCCACTTCGGGGCTGATGGTCAGGTCGATCGATGGGGGAGCAAGTGGGAGCTGCTCATCCTGCCTGCGGTGGTGACCGTGTTCGCCGCCGCCATGGCAATCTGGGTGAGGAGGGACCGGCGGGATGCTCGGCCCCGCGCCGTTGTCGTGATGGTCGGGCTGGCTTTTCTCGACGTCGTTGTCGCTTGGACGATTGCCGTGGCGTTCCCCCAGACCCGGGAAGGTCTCTCGTCATCGGGGTCCGGCTGGCTGACGTATCCGCTTCTTGGGATCGTCCTGATCGTCCTCGGGCCCATCCTGCCGAGGCTCTCGCCCAACTCGCTGGTGGGCGTACGCGTCCCCGGGTGTATGGACCCCGTCCGCTGGCCCCTGCTCCAACGCTTCGGCGGCCGCGTGTCCGTCGTGGGAGGATTCATCGAGCTGGTCGCGTGCCTGTTCTGGCTGCGTGGCACGGCCGCGCTCTACTTCACCCTCGCCCTCATGGTGGTCATGTGCATGACTGTGGTGGCGTACGGCCGCTGGATAGCCCGCCGTGATTAGGCGACACTTTCCGGCGCAAAAGGGTTGCTGGGGAAGTGCCCGTGCAACCCGTTGCTGTCCATCGACAACCAGAAGGTGATGGGGAATTCTTTCATTATGCCCCGTGTCTTCCGTACCCTCGGCTACAGTGACCATGAGGCTACTGAGAGGCCACCGGATGGGCCACTAGACCACTGAGCATAGGCTATCTCTGCGGACATCGAAGTGATGTGATCCTCGTGGGCGGGGACGGAAGGCGCGCGGAGACAGGGTTCCCATCGGACTTCCCGGAGACGGTCAAGGGCAGTCCGCAGCAGGTGCCGTCAGGATTCGGGGCCTCTGAGGGCGGGACTCCGGCAGAGCTCCGGGGGACCTGCCGTCCGACCGCTCTCCTGCCACCGCGCGCACGGCCATGATGCGTCGGCTGCCCTTGCGTGACGTATTTGCTATCAACGTACCGAATCGAACTGATCGTCCGATCAGGCTCTAGAAGAGGCAGCTCTCTATGATGTCCTTGCCGAGCAGTCCGCTCATCCATTCGCCCGGGATTGAATCGGCGCCATACGCTATGCCAGCCAGGGCCCCGGCGACAGCCGCAGTCGTGTCGGTGTCATCGCCGAGGTTCACCGCCTTGAGGACGCACTCTGCGTAGCTTGAGGTCGTGGCGAGGCACCATAGGGCGGCGCCGAACGTGTCGCGGACGTATCCGCTGGATCTGATCTCGGCCTCGTCCCTCGAGGCGTCGACGAGCTCGTGACCCACATCTGCGACGGACTGGCCTTCAGAGAGGCGAGTGGCTACGTCAACCATGCCCTTGCAGCAGGAGATTGATATCGCGTGCGCGTGCGTGATGGCCGAGACGTTGCGGACGTCCGCCTCCGAGGCTCCCATGAACGCCAGTGGCACTATGCGCATGAGCGACCCGTTCCCGTTGTCGCGTATGCCATCCATGCCATGGCCGGACTCGAGTGCTCTTGCCGTGGTCCCACCCACGTCGAAGACGCCGCCAACGGTGTACTTGCTGTCGTGGAGCCAATGCTCGAACCTTCTGCGCATGTCATCGACGTCTATGCGGCCGAGCTCCCGATAGCTGTCGCATGTCGCAAGGGCCATGCTCGTATCATCGGACCACGTTCCCGCCGGTTGGTCATGCGTCCCGTATCCGGTCATCCCTGTGCATCGGAACGACCCGCGTGGCTTGAACTCGTAGGGGACACCGAGTGCATCGCCGATTGCCTGCCCGTACATGGCGTCGCGGATTCCCATCTGCGCTCCGCTTCCTTTCCCCGTCCTTCTCGACTCCTTGTCTGAACTATCATACTTTCTCCCTCGGACAGATTATCGCCCACCCTCGCCACCACGGCCAATGACAATTCCAACGACGTCGTTTCCTCCGGTGGCAGTGCCTGCCTCGGCTGGGATGTGGTTCTCGGGCGTGCACCCCCAAGCTACCAAGGCGGACGGCTCCAAGGGGAGCCAGGTCGATTCCCAAAGGGAGAAATGATAACAATATGGAGAAGCATCTGATCTATCATCCGAGCAAGGAGAAGGTCGGCTTGCGGTTCGCGCGACGATATCGTTGCAGGGAGCTGGTGAGGATTCTTCCTTTGGCCATTGTGCCGCGCACGACTAGATGCCCGGCTCCCTTGAGGCAGCCCTCCCGCGCCGCATCCCGATGAAGGCCCGTCAGGCACTCGAATGCGGGTCTCATATGACACGACATATCAAGGGATTGAAATCTACACTCATCGGTCGAAGGGAGACCACATGCTATCGGTCAGGCGGACCAGCATTGATGTGAACGTCCCGTACAGCATCGATGCCGACGAGGATGCGGATGCCTACCGTATCGTACGCGTAGGGTCGTTCGTAAACATGCGCTGGTATGAGATACGCAACTCGAAGGACGAGGTCGAATGCAAGATCAGCAGGAGACGTTTCAACTTCCTTCCCCGTTTTCTCGTCCATGCGGTCGGGTTTGGCGAGATTGTCGTGGAAAAGGACATGGCGAGCCTCCATACGCTCTATTCCGTCAGTGGCGCTGGCATGTCATCGAAAGGGAGCTGGGAGGCAGGAGAGGACTTCTCGATTGAAAGGGACGGGAGACCCATTGCGAGGTGTGCCTTCGGTCAGAACGGCGCGCTTTCGATGGTGCCGACGGATTCGAGCGTGGTGCCGGCCGTGCTCGGTATCGGAACGGCCATCTGCATGATGAGGGCATGGGATGCGGGGCAGGGCACAGAATAGCAACGGGAGGGCTCGGCTTCGTGCGGTTCTTTGCATGATCCTCCAGGTTTGCGGCTGGGATCTTTCGGACCGCCAGGCAAACATCTATCCTGGATCCAGACAGGCATCGTGCCTGCGCTCATCAGACGCAAACGAATCAGGGACCGAATGAAGTCAATCAAGGTAGTGGCGGCGATCATCGAGAGGGACGGGAGAATTCTCGCCACCCAGCGCGGGTATGGCGACATGAAGGGTGGTTGGGAGTTCCCCGGCGGCAAGGTCGAGCAGGGCGAGACGTCCGAGCAGGCCGTCAAGCGCGAGATCGAGGAGGAGCTTGAGACCGAGATCAATGTCGGCCGTCTCGTCGTCGACGTGAACCATGACTACCCGACCTTCCACCTCGACATGGACTGCTTCCTCTGCACGATCGCAGACGGCACGATTACGCTGACCGAGCACAGCGCCGCCAAGTGGCTCGACGCCGAGCATCTCCGCTCCGTGAGCTGGCTCCCGGCCGATGTCAAGGTCGTCGACGCCATCGAAGCCCAGAGCATTTTGTAGGGCGCGCCATGGAGACGGACGATATCGACGGGTACCTGGTCAAGGCGCAGCAGGAGTACGTCTACTCGCTCGAGACCGGCTTCATCGACGCTGATGCCCACCCCGATGCGTCGCTCGTCCCGGAGCTCGTCGTCAACAAGACCCGGGACACCAACGTCCACTCGATGCTTCTGAAGGAGCTTGCCGGCTGCGAGCGCTTCGACTTTTCGGTCGCGTTCGTCTCGTGCGAGGGCGTCGAGATCCTCACGGAGGCCTTCTCGCGGCTGGCCGACAAAGGTGTGCCCGGCAGAGTCATCACGACCACCTATCTCGACTTCAACGAGCCCGATGCCATCGCCAAGCTGCGCGGTTATCCCAACGTCGAGGTTCGCGTCTACGACGGCAGCCTCCATACGAAGGGGTACTTCTTCAAGGACGGAGACATGCGCACGCTCGTCATCGGGAGCTCGAACCTCACCCAGACGGCGCTGCGGACCAACCAGGAATGGAACCTGCTCGTGCGCTCCTATGAGAACGGGAGCGTCTGCAGGGCGTCGCTCTCCGAGTTCGAGCGGCTATGGGGAGACTCCCACACGCGCGTGGTGACCGACGGGTGGCTCGAGGAATACCGACACCGCCACGCGGCGGCGATCGCGAGGAGACTCCCGTCTGGTGGGGAAGAGGTGGCAATCGAGGTGCTGGGCGCCGACGGCAGGGATGAGGTCGCGGCTCCCGCGGGTCCGATCATCCCCAACGACATGCAGGAGAAAGCCCTCGCCAACCTTGTCGGGCTGCGGGAGCATGGCGCCACGAAGGCCCTTCTCGTCTCGGCTACCGGCACGGGCAAGACCTACCTCGCCGCGTTCGACGTCAAGGCCGTCATGCCGAGGCGTGCCCTCTTCCTGGTGCATCGCAAGCGCATCGCTGACGACGCACGCCACAGCTTCCAGCGGGTCATCGGTGCCGAGCGCACCTACGGTACCTACTCGGGCCAGACCAAGGAGCTCGGCAGCGACTATCTCTTCTGCACCATCCAGACGGTCGCTGAGCACCTCGACCAGTTCGCGGCGGACGAGTTTGACTACATCATCATCGACGAGGCCCACCATGCCGAGGCGCCTACCTACAAGAAGGTCATGGGCTACTTCAAGCCTCGGTTCCTGTTGGGTATGACGGCTACGCCCATGCGCACCACCGGCGAGGACGTCTTCGCCCTCTTCGACAACAACATCGCCTACCAGATCACCCTGCAGGACGCCCTGGAGGCTGACCTGCTCTCGCCCTTCCACTACTTCGGCATCGCCGATCTCACGGTGGACGGCGCCACGGTGGGCGACGACTCGGACTTCTCCCTGCTCACGAGCCACGCGCGCGTCGACCACATCGTGGACGAGATCGACAGGCATACCGTTAGGGCCGAGCGCCGTGGGCTCATGTTCTGCTCGAGGAACGAGGAGGCGACCGAACTCGCCCGGGAGCTCCGCGCCCGTGGTATCCGCTGCATCGCGCTGAGCGGCGCCGCGACTGGTGCCGAGAGGGACTCCGCCATCGACCGACTCGAGGCAGACCGCTCCAGGCGAGACGACTGGCTTGAATACATCCTCACGGTCGACATCTTCAACGAGGGCGTCGACATCCCCACGGTGAACCAGATCGTCATGCTCAGGCCCACGCAGTCGGCCATCGTCTTTGTCCAGCAGCTTGGCCGAGGCCTGCGCAAGGCACCGGGCAAGCGCTCCGTGCTCGTGCTCGACTTCATCGGCAACTACAGGCAGAGCTACCTCGTGCCCATCGCCTTGTCCGGCGACCGCACCTACAAGAAGGACACGCTGCGTCGCTACGTCAAGGAGGGCAACCGTCTCATCACGGGCTGCTCCACCATCAGCTTCGACGAGATCGCCGAGAGGCGCATCTTCCACGCGCTCGACACTGAGACCCTCGGAACGGCCAGGCGAATCAAGCAGGAGTACGACGATCTCAAACACATGCTCGGTCGCATCCCAGAGCTGGTCGACTTTGAGGAGCAGAAGGCTATCGACCCGCTCCTCATCTTCGGTGCCTACGGGTCGTACCATGAGTTCCTCAAGGCGAAGGAGCATGACTACCACGTCAGCTTCTCGAGGCCGCAGGAGCAGATGCTCCGCTTCGTCTCGCAGAAGCTTGCCGCGGGAAAGCGGCCGCACGAGCTGCTCCTTCTGAGGGAGCTCCTCGACCGTCGGGCCGCGGTAAGCGAACGGGAGTTCGGGAGGCTCGTGCGTGGGGTCTCGCAGACGATGCCGATCGCCGCGTGCTCCGTCGCAGGGGCCCTGTCGGGCGGGTTCTTCATGAGCGCGAGCCTCAGGGACAGCGTCTTTGTCTCCTTCGGGGGAGGTAGGTTCGAGCCGTCCGCGAGGCTGGTCTCGGCGCTCGAGGACCCCGAGTTCGCCCGCCAGCTCCGCGCCGTGGTCGACTTCGGGCTCGGCCGCTGGCGAGGGGACTACTCCGATACCTTCGACGGCACCTGTCTGGTGCTGAACGAGAAGTACACCTACGAGGACGTCTGCCGGCTGCTGGGGTGGGGCCAGAACGTCAATGGCCAAAACATCGGCGGATACAAGTACGACGCCGGGACAAACACCTTCCCCGTGTTCATCAACTACGAGAAGGACGACTCCGTCTCGGACTCCATCCGCTATGAGGATCGCTTCCTGAGCCCCAAGGAGCTTGTCGCCATCTCCAAGCAGCCTCGCCACATGAACTCACCCGAGATTGAGCGCCTCCGCCACGCCAACGAGACCGGTATGCGGGTCTACCTCTTCGTGCGGAAGAACAAGGATGACCGGGAGGGCTCGAAGGAGTTCTACTTCCTGGGTGAGATGCACGCCGACCCCCAGGGCTTCAGGGAGTTCGTGATGCAGCCGGCGAACAAGCCCGCTGTCGAGATCCGTTACGTCCTCGACACGGCGGTGAAGGCCGAACTCTACGACTACATCACCCAGCCGTTGGAGTAGAGAAGCAGCGCTCGTCTACAAATCGGGTTCGTTGTCGGGCATGAGATGTGTCGTTCCCTGTATCTTTCTCTTCGTGGCCAACCTGGTCGTGCGCGCCGTTGTGGGTTCATTACTATAGTAAGCAAGAACATGAGCTAGACTGCGGGGGCGGAAGACATGGCGCTGCACATCGTTGAGGAAGCCACTCGTTGTCTCGGTTGCAAAAGACCTTCGTGTCAGGCGGGGTGTCCTATAGGGACTCCGATTCCGCACGTTATCGAGCTGTTCAAGGAGAAGCGAATCGAGGAGGCCGGTGCGCTCCTCTTCGAGAACAACCCCATGAGCCTGGCCTGTGCGGTCGTTTGCAACCATGGTGCCCAGTGCGAGGGCCATTGTGTGCTGGGCAGGAAGGACACGTCCATTCGCTTCTCTAGCATAGAGAGGTATGTGTCCGACGCATATCTCGACCGTTTGGAACCCCATGACATGGTTCCAAACGGTCGAGAAGTTGCAATCGTGGGTTCTGGCCCGGCCGGTCTCACCGCGGCGTTCAAGCTGACCGATGCCGGCTGTGGCGTAACGATGTTTGAGCAGCGTCCGAAGGTCGGAGGTCTGCTTGAATACGGCATCCCAGCCTTTCGTCTGTCAAAGTCCATCGTTCTCAGATATCGCAGCCTCCTTGAGGGTATGGGTGTCAAAATCCGTCCGAATACGACCATTGGTGGCACGCTGCACATAGACGACCTCCTACGTGATGGCTATGACAGCGTGCTCGTCGTCACGGGTGCCCAGCGTGCCAGAAAGCTTGACATACATGGCGAGGCTCGCGGCAACGTCTACTTTGGCATCGACTACCTGGCCGACCCGGACACCTGCGAAATGGGAAGGGACGTTGCCATCATCGGAGTCGGCAACGTTGCCATGGACGTCGCTCGCACGGCCCTGCGCCACGGTGCCAAGTACGTTACGCTGTACTCGAACACCGATGAGGTTTCTGCGAGCTCCGACCAGGTCGAGTACGCGGAGCTCGAGGGTGCCCAGATCGTCCGTAGGAAGTCGATCGTTTTAATCAACGAGAACGGACCGGTGTTTCGTCAGTCGATTCTCGGTTCCGATGGTAGGCTCATCGGACTCGGTGACGAGCTTGAGCAGGTGGACTGCGACACGGTGATCATTGCGGTATCGCAGGTACCCAAGGACAAGCTCGTCCTTACAACCGAAGGTCTCAAAAGCAACGAATGCGGTCTTCTCGAGATTGATGAGAACTGCCAGACCACCGTTCCTGGCGTGTTTGCCGCGGGTGATGTTGTGCATGGACCCCTAACCGTAGTGAATGCCGCAGCCGGTGCCAAGCGTGCTGTCGCCGGCATGCTGCGCTACATGGGACTGTGAGACCAGTTAGCCTTATCATGCGAGTTCGGGCTAAATCGTGCAGGATGGCATATCCTCATAGTCTGACTTCCGCAGTACGCTCCGAGACAGTCCGCAGCATGTGGCCTTGATGACGCATACATGCTCAATTTGCTCGTCGACGAGCTTGCTATCATCGAACGTTACGAGTGACCTGGACACATCTCGGGAGCTTGCGAGTAGCGTCTCGAAAGTCGGTGTAGGCGGTGCCTTCGCCCGTGAACCCGCCTGCTACTAACGCATCCTATGCCGCCCTTCTACGCGAGTCACGCCGTCCGCCTTTACCAGCCGGATGATGGCGGCGGCATGCTCGGCCACGGTCCCTTCGTACGTCGGTGCCGGCGCTGGCGTGCACTGGGCGTCCTCCTTGTAGGCCTCCTGGATGGACTCCGCGGAGAACCAGCGCCTGGACTGCCAGCCTCGTCCATCTCCGAGAGCGCGACGCCGACGTACCTGAGGAGGCTCCCCTGAAATTCAATACGAGCCGGAGGCGCCGCATCGCGTCTGTCGGTCCTCACTTTGTCGCCCGAGGGCCCGAACGTTTTCGACACGGCACCAATCACGCATTCGACCTCACAGGCGGGAAGCTTCCGTTGCAGGTCGAAGCCGGTGAGGGCCGGATTCATGGACGCATCTGACAGAGTGCGACAGCGTTCTTGCCCGTTCGGGCAGGACGCCCGGGTCATGCTCGAGGTCCCTTTCGGTGATTTCGCCGGTCTCTAGGACGGATGCCGCCGCCCTGATCAATCGGGCGTGCATGTCGGGCCCGATGCTGGTACGGCGGCTCGTGGCTGGAGTCTCCCATGAACTGTGGTATGGATGGTCCGTACGGGCCGAACCCTAACCCACGTTGCCCCAAAGAGGGCCTTGCTTCATAGGGTGAGGTTCCAGTCTCTACATATCGTCTTGTCCTTAGCCTCCGAGGATAAGAAGCGTGGGTCGTTCTGGTATGAGCCGATGCCGCATCTCGTGCCTCGGACCTTTGCCATCCATCAGAGGTTGCCTCGTAGTATGCATATCCGCCATATATACCGCATAACCATCTGGCGTCCAAGGGTACGCGGCACCATCCAAAACTTCCCAAAAATATAGTTGCATATCCAACCATATAGTGACACTATAAGGTTGGATATCCAATTAGTGAAAGGGGAGCGCGTATGGAATGGAGCGAGACGGACCTGATCGGCAGATGGATCTCCTTCCTCTACCGCTACAACCAGGCGTTCGTCGACAAGCACCTGGGGGAGGACGGGATCGGGAGCGGTCAGTGCATGTTCCTGGTCTCCCTCTACATGAGGGAGGGGATCACCCAGGCGGGTCTGGCGGACCTCCTGCGCATCGACAAGGGCACCACGGCCGTGGCGATGCGCAGGCTGGAGCGGGCGGGCTACGTCAGACGTGAGCCGGATCCTACGGACGGCCGGGCGAACAGGCTCTTCCTGACGGAGAAGGCCAGGAGGCTCGAGGGAAGGCTCAAGGACGTTCTGTCCCTGTGGACGACCATCCTGACGGATGGCTTTACGGACGAGGAGGCCCATGAGGCCTCGTCCCTGCTGAGAAGAATGAACGACAACGCGGTCAAGGAGTTTGACCTAGAGAGGATGAGCATGATGGATGACAGGTACGGACGCGAACACAACCACAGCCATGATCGGCGTGGCGTTGTGGAGGCCACCCGGTCGGTCGCTGACGAGCAAGACGAGATACTCCAGGTCCTGCGGCTTGCAGAAGGTGAGGAGCTGTCGTGCGGCAGGATCGCACGGCTGCTCCCCGGAAGGCACACCTCCAGGAAGAGGGTCTCCCTCCTGCTCGGTGACCTCGCACGTCGCGGTCTCGTTGAGAGCGTTCGCGAGAATCGCACCTCGGTCGCGGTGCCCTCGGATGTCGGGGAGAGGGTGAGGGAGCATCTCGAGATCGAGGCCGGGCCCTCCGCGCGCGAGAACGTGAGCTTCGTGCGTGACGATTCGCGCGATATCAGTGCGATTGACGTGAGGAACGAGCTCTTCCGTCTTACCGATCGTGGTCTTGAGGCTGCTCGTCACGGGTCTGGCCTGCAGGAGGCCGGGACCGAGCGGTGAGGACGGAGCAGGGTCGCAAGGATTCGGCTCGCTCGTCACCTTGTCCATCTCCATTTGCTCTCGGATGTCGCTTTTGCCATCCGAGAGCAACGCCGGCACTCTATCGTATAGTGAAGCCATGAGAGATGCGACTTGACGGGAGAGGGATGTCAACATGTCTACCGCTGACCTGATGCTGCTTGGGATGCTGATCGGTTGCCCGTCGAACGCCTACGAGCTCGTCGGGCGGATGGAGGAGGCGAACATGAGGACCTGGGCGAAGATCAGCCCACCCACGGTCTACAAGAACCTCGTTCGCCTGTGCGCGCAGGGCTATCTCGACGCAGCTGTCATCCGCGAAGGTGGGATGCCGGAGAAGACGGTCTATACAGTCAACGAGAGGGGTCTGCGATACTTTGGCGAGGAGATGGAAGCCTATGCCATGAGGCCTCCAACCGTCTACATCGACTTTGCGGCATTCTTTGACAACCTTCATCATCTCGATCGCAGCGATGCCGAGAGGTTGTTGGAGGAGATGCGGGAGGGCCTTCGTGACAAAGAGAACCACATGAGAGCCATGCTACGGCAGCAGGGAGGAAAGTCGCAGGAGGCGAAGGTCATCATCGAGCTCTACGCGGAGACATACTCCCTGTTCTACACGTGGGCCTGCGGCTTTCACTTGGACTGACATCAGAAGGCTCGGGGTTGACGCTCCGAGGGTGACTGGTCGGTCCAGCCTGTTTTTGTTCTCTATTACTATAATGTATACTAATATATAGGAGAGTAATCATGAAGAGGCATCATAACGATGGGAAGCAGGCCTTCCTCGTATTCGCGGGTCTCATGACGAGCCTTTTGGTCTATGTGCTCGACTCGACTATCGTCAGCACGGCCATGACGGCAATCACCGGGGAACTCGGCGGCACCCAGCTCTACTCATGGCCCTTCACAGCCTACATGCTGACGTCGACCATCGTGATGCCAGTCTGCGGGATGCTGTCTGACCTGCGCGGACACAAACGGGTTCTTCTTGTCGGGCTCGGGGTCTTCCTCGCCGGGTCCGTTCTCTGCGGTCTATCGCGGGATATGGTGACGCTGATTGCCTTCCGTGCCGTGCAGGGGATAGGCGGTGGCGCCATCTGCTCGAGCGTCTTCACCGCTGTCGCAGACCTGTTTCCGCCAAGCAAGCGGGGCAGGTATACCGGGCTCGTCACGTCCATGTATGGGATTGCGAGCATCATTGGGCCGATGGCTGGCGGCTTCGTTACCGACCTGCTCGGCTGGAGATGGGTCTTCCTTCTTAACGTTCCGCTCGGGATTCTTGCGGCCGCTCTCGTCATGGTGGGCCTTCCTAAGGTGATGCCAGCGGATGAGGGGCGTACGGCTGGGCGCAGGGCGGACGTCTTCGGAATCGTGTCTCTCACGGCCGCGCTTGTCCCGCTTCTCCTCGCTCTCAGCATGGTCGGGACCTACTTCGAGTGGTCGTCCATCCAGTTCATCGGGTTGATCGTCGCCTCGGTGGTGCTCTTCGCGCTGTTCGGGCACATCGAGGCACGGGCGGATGATCCTGTCGTACCCTTGTTATACCTCAGGGACCGCACCATCGGCCTCTCGCTTGCGATGGGGTTCCTGAACCAGGCCCTCATGTTCGTCGTGATCATGTACCTTCCCTATTTCGTCCAAGCCGTCATCGGCGCGAGTGCCACCACCTCCGGCGTGGTCGTCACGCCGATGATGCTTGCGTTGCTGCTGGCGAGCAACGTCGCCGGCCAGCTGGTGTCGAGGACGGGCAAGTGCCGGTTGTTGAGCATGGGATCGTTTGTGCTCACGGCCGTGGGGATGCTCCTTCTGTCGAGGATGAGCCGAGATGTCTCATGCGTCACGGTCTCGCTCTATGCGGCACTCGTCGGGTTCGCGGTCGGGATCAATATGCCGATAAGCAACGTGAACGCCCAGAATGCCGTGGGACGCGAGAGGATAGGCAGGGTCACCTCACTTGCCATGTTCGCCAAGAACATGGGCAGGACGGTCGGGTCGGCGGCGTTCGGGGCGGTCCTCACGGGCTCGATGTCCCAGGGGCTTGCCGGCCTCGACATGAGCCAGCTGCCGTCAAGCGTCCAGGCGCTTGTCGGGAATCCCGCCACGCTGACGAGCGCCAGCGCCATGGACGTGCTGCGTGCGCAGGTTCCGGCTGCCTATGCGCAGAATCTCGATGAGATCCTACGTCAGGCAAACTTCATCCTCGCCACATCGGTGACGGATGTCTTCGCCGTTGCTGCCATCGTTGCCGTGGTCGCGGCTCTTTTGATGGTGTTCCTGGGGGAGGCATCAACATCAGGGGGATGCGAGCGGCAGAGGGCACAGGCGGTCGTGTCTCGGTCGGATGTTGGAACGGGCGAAGCCACCATGCGTAGATAGGGATGGCCTGCGTCAGTGCTATCCACCGTGCGGAAGCGAACGTGGCCGTGCAAGATTCCATCCTCGTCGAGAATCGCCACCCAAGGCACTGCGAACGAGAAGGCAGGTTGCACTTATCGTGTATAAGTAAACTTACGTTTACTTTCATAGAATGGCGTTCTATAACGTTTGTAGAACACCATTCTATGAAAGGAGCGGCCCATGGTAAGGACGAGGCACGACCCCGAGGCCAAACGGGAGCAGTTCATCGCGACGGCCCTCGAGCTCTTCGCGAGGAAGGGCGTCGGCAACACGTCGCTGCGAGACGTGATAAAGGCGATGAACGGCGGCGCAGGTACGTCCCCGAGCGTCTTCTACTACTACTTCGCATCGAAGGGGGATCTCTTCGAGGCGTGCTTCTCCACATACATGGATGGCTACATCCAGGATCTTGCGGACATCCTGGATGACCGCTCGTGTGGGGTGCGTGAGATGGCCGCTGCTGCCAGGGTCCGCCTGGGCGAATCGATCGACATGATAGGCCGGATGGTCGCGGGTGATACGGACGAGCGTGATGGGAGCCTCTCGCACTCCCTTTCCCTCACCCTGCAGAATCAGATGTTCGAGCAGAGTCTCTTCGAGCGGCTCATGGCGAGGGCTGCGCCGCACATCGCCTCCGCGCTCGACTTCTATCTCGCGAGTAAGGAGCTCCCGGAAACAGTGCTCACGAACGTCGTGGGCACCGCCGGCATCGCCATGGCCATCTGCGGCGGCATCCACGCGATGCTCCATACGCAGACAACGCAGGACGCCGGGGCCAAGGAGGCGCTAGCGTTCGTCTCGCAGCTCCTCGGCACTGACCTCACGTGCGATGCGAACGCCGGGGGAGAGGCGGGCAGGTCATGAGCTTCGTCGAACTTCGTGGCGTCAGTCGCGTCTACCGGGCGGGGACGGAGAGCATCCGTGCCCTCGACAATGTCGGCTTCGACGTGGAGGAGGGAAGCTTCACCGTCGTGCTCGGCCCCTCGGGGTCCGGCAAGTCCACGACGCTCAACCTGCTCGGGGGCATGGACCGGGCGACCTCAGGCACAATCCTGGTCGGGGGCACCGACGTGACCGAGCTCAGTGCCCATGCGCTCACTGACTATCGTCGGCATGACGTCGGCTTCGTCTTCCAGTTCTACAACCTCATCCCCAACCTCAACGTCTATGAGAACATCGATGTGGCCTGTCGCCTGGGGACAGACCCGCTTTCAGCGGCGGACGTCCTCCGGGAGGTTGGGCTCGAATGCCGCCTGCGGAACTTCCCCTCCGAACTCTCCGGCGGCGAGCAGCAGCGCGTCTCCATCGCGCGGGCCCTCTGCAAGAACCCGAAGCTCCTGCTGTGTGACGAGCCCACCGGTGCCCTCGACAGCGAGACGGGCAAGATGGTCCTCTCCCTTCTCCAGGGCATGTCGCGCACGCGCCGAAAGACCGTGGTGGTGGTGACGCACAACGCCATGATCGCACCGACTGCCGACCGCGTCGTCCGCCTCAAGGACGGGCGCGTCGCCTCGGTTGTCGACAATGACGCTCCAGCCGGCATGGAGGAGGTGATGTGGTAGTGGGATATCTCTTCGTCAAGATGCGCCGCGACCTCGCGCACATGTGGCCGCAGTTTTTCTCCGTGTTTCTGATGGCGTTTCTGGGAGTCTGTGTGTACAGCGGCATCGAGGGCGTCTGGTGCGGCATGCAGACGGAGACCGACACCTATTTCTCCGAGACGAACCTCGCCGATGCATGGGTCTACGGCTCGGGGATGACGGACGACGACGTCGCGCGGATACGCGCCCTTGCAGGTGTCGAGGAGGTGAGCGCCGGCACTTCCGTGCAGGCGACCTCCGGCACCTCCGACCTTGCGATCGAGTGCATGGGCACAGACGACGTGTCGGCGCCCGAGGTCGTCTCGGGAGGTGTCTACGACCCCGACGCCTCCGGCATCTGGCTCGATGCCGAGTTCGCTTCCGCGCATGGGCTCGGCGTGGGCGATACCATCGAGCTTGTCGTGGGCGGCGTGAGTCGCACGCTCGAGATCGAGGGACTCGTGCTGTCACCCGAATACGTCTACTACACAGGGGATGGCTCGTCCCTCTCGACGGACCACATGAAGAGCGGATATGGATTCGTCGGCACGAGCGACATGGAGGGCATCTATCAGGAGGTGCTCGCGGACGAGCTCGGCGCGAGCGGCGTTGCGTCGTCGCGGATGTCTCCGACCGTCCTGCGCATCAAGGTCGCGGACGGCTACGACGCGAGCGGGATCGAGGATAGCGTCCAGCAGATCCTCGGTAGCCGCTACATGGGCTTCGCCGACCAGGACACGCTTCCCGGCGTCTCGTCGATCGTGGCCAAGACGCAGCAGATACGGTCGCTCTCCATCGTGTTCTCTGCGCTGTTCTTCCTGCTTGCGCTCCTCACCATGTGGACCACGATGGTGCGCCTCGTCGACACGCAGCGCACGCAGATAGGCGTCATGAAGGCGCTCGGGTTCCGCGACTCCGAGATCCGGCTGCACTACGCGCTCTATGGTCTCGTCGTGAGCGCCGCCGGTGCCGCGGCCGGCCTCGCCGTCGGCCCACGAGTGCTCTCGCCGTTGATGCTCGCGGTGCAGACCTCGCAGTTCACCTTGCCGGCATGGCCCGTGAGCAACACCGCCGCCTCCCCGGGCGTCGCCGTCGCCGTGGTCATCTGCTGCACCACCGCCACGCTCGTTGCCTGCAGGAAAGCGCTGTCGCGCATGCCAGCCGAGACCATGCGCGGCAAGGAGATGGCAGGGGGGTGTCACTGCGCGCTGCTCGAACGGGTATCGCCTCTCTGGGAGAGGCTTCCCTTCGAGTGGAGGTGGACGCTCCGCAGCATCTCGCGCAACAAGGTCCGTTTCGCGATGGGCCTCTCGGGGGCACTCGGCTGCATGATGCTGCTCATCACGGCGTTCGGGGCGGGTACGACGCTTCAGGGCATGCCGGGCTATTATTACGGCGAGATGTGGACCTATCAGTCGAAGGCGACTCTGACCGACGGAGCGACCCAGGAGGACAGGGACTCCGTCCAGACGCTTGCCGGCGGGGGCCAGTGGGTCCAGGAGTCATCCATGGAGATCAGCGGGCTTTCCGGCGCAGGCGGCGTCCTCACCGTCATCGGTGCGGGCGGTGACCTCCATCTTCGCGACAACGCCGGCGATACGGTCGGGTTGTCGGGTGCGGGGGCCGTCATCACGGACGCCGTCGCCGAGAAGCTCCAGGTCTCGGTGGGTGACCAGATCGTGTTTCGCGCCGTCGGCGAGACTGGCTGGCGCACGGTTACCGTGACGGGTGTTGCCTACGCCCCCTTCGCCCAGGGCGTCTACATGAGCGAGGATGCCTTCGAGGCCGCCGGCGGAACGTTTGCCCCGACGGCGCTGCTGCTCGATAGCAGCGACTTTGACGGCGAACTTGCGGGCAGCTCGTCCGTGAGCGGTGTGCAGACGGTTGAGGCGGGTCTCTCCTCGGCAGATCAGGCCATGCAGTCGTTCGCGCTGATATTCTCCATCCTCAAGGCCGCCGCGGTCCTCATGGGCGTCGTCATCCTCTACAACCTCGGCATGCTCGGATTCACGGAGCAGGAGCGCGAGTATGCGACCATGAGGGTGCTCGGCTTCCACCAATCGGAGGTCCGCTCGTCGGTGCTGCGTGAGAACTTCCTCGCGACGGCGATCGGGTGGGTGCTCGGTCTCCCTGCGGGCGTCTGGTTTCTCGGCGTCTACATGAAGGCCTTCTCGGGAAGCATGACCTTCTCAGCACTCCCGCACGTCTCACCAGCGGACGTTGCCATCTCGAGCGCCTTGACGCTCGGGTGCGCGCTCGTCGTCGATCTTGCCCTGGGCCATAAGGCGAGGGCCATCGATATGGTGGGGGCGCTCAAGTCCGTGGAGTGATGGGCGTTTGGTGCCTGCGGAAGTCTTCCTCCCATAGTCGTGGAACTGCGGTGACAAAGATTAAACGGATTCTTCAGCTTGATGCCAGACAGGTAGCCCTATTATGTCTTTAGCTTTTTGTCAGCTATGAGTTTACTCCGATAGGACTGATTCAGTAGGAGGAGAGCCGTGTCTGAGACCGACGATGAGGAAGGCCGTCCCACAGAAAAAGTAGGTCCAAAAAAGACCTTCTCATGGAAGGCCTTCCTGCGGACGCCTTTTGGTATTGGCGTCACCGCATTTGTCGTGGGCGCAGTTCTTGGCGTTGTGGGGATGCTGTACTTCCAAAATAGCCAGACTATAGCCAAACCTCAGGCTCCCGATGTATCCGTTGTCTACGAGCGGATCATTTCTCAGAACGAGTTGGTCACGGCATCGGAAAGATACAATATCACCGCTAAGGCCACCGACGCCAATGAGTTCTTTAACCTGTTCGAGATTCCATTCACGGAGAACAGCTTCTGGTATCGCTACGTTGGCACCATCAAGGTCGGCGTGAACCTCGACGATGCCACCTTCTCACAGGAAGGGGACACCATAACGGTGTCCCTGCCCTCCCCCTATATCAGCTCCGACACCCCAGACATGGACGAGTCGGGGGTGCTTGAGGAGAACGACAACATCCTCAATCCCGTCCATGCCGAGGACGTCGTTGCCTTCCAGGCAAAATGTCAGGAAGAGGGTGAGTCAGAGGTGGCTGAGGGCGGCATTTTTGATGAGGCTCGTACGAACGCCGAGAAGGACATAACCAACATGTTCGTCGCAGCCTTTGGTGATAAGTATTCGATCCAGTTCGATTGGCAGCAATAGTGAAAAAGAAGCATAGTGTCGTAGCCATCGTCATCATTGCTATCCTTATCCTGTTGGTGTTCGTATACTATAACGTCGCAGTCCTGTCTTGGCAGTGACAAGCCGATTCAACGCGTCTCTCCTGTAGATGGTTCCTTGACGGCGTGCCCAGGCCCTTTGGTTGCGCGCAGCGGGCAGATGACAAGAGGGGTACAAGCGGTGCGGACCTAGCTCAGGCAGTTCCGCCTACTTCGGGCAAGGCCGCGGCATTTGGGCGAGAGCTTACTGTTGTTCGTCAGGATATTACGGGTTAGAGAGCGACAAAAAACCGGAGAGCTTCCCTTCTCGCTACGAATCCGGCCGATTCACAGCTTGGGGAAGTCCTCTCTTGTCCCAATGTCTTTCCGTGTGGCTCACCTCGATAGGTCGCTGGACGCATCAGACGCTGGTAGGGGAGTGGGCTTATCGTCCTCCCGGCACTTCCCAGACCACTACGATTGCGACAGGCCGCACAGCGCCTGTGAGGGACTCCTGCCCATGTCACGGGTGAACAATATCCCGGCCAACAACGCCCAGAAGACTATGCGAGCGAGAAGGTAAGACGGAAATCCATGGCCGGGAACGTGGCTTGGGTATGATGTTCAAATTGAGACGTGAGAGGGTGACGAAAAAGGGGAATGCTAAAATCGGTACTATTGCTGTCGGCAATTATCCGAGAGTTCCCATTCTTGTCGCACTAAGAGATAGAGATCATGGATTACGAGGACGCCGCAAAGAAGCTCATCGTATATTCCCGGGGCGTGGCCAAGGGTCTCCTTGGCACGACCGTGGGTCTTCAGGCAGGCGAGGCGTCGGTCCTCGAGCACCTTTCCCGCACCGACTCAGGTCAAAACCCCTCCGAGTTGGCCGAGCGCCTGGGGTACACGCGTCCGCGCATGACACGTATTCTCGACTCTCTTGAGCAGAAGGGCTTCGTCGAGCGAAGGCCGGACGAGAGTGACCGGCGCAGGGTTATCGTGCGAGCCACCGATGCAGGGCGTGAACATGCCGACTCCAAGCAGACGGAGGGTGTAGATGGTCTTGCCAAGGCGCTTAGCTCCCTTGGCGAAGAGGACTCCAAGCAGCTGCTCAAAGCACTTGAGCAGGCTTACAGCATCACCTATGACCGCGATGACATCCTCGGCAACGACAAGTCATGACAGAGGCTCTCTCGTGGGCACTACCTGCGGAGAGTCATTTTAAAAATTCCATTATTCATCAAACATAAGATAACATGTTAGCCATGTGGCGTAGATAGTTGCTACCGTTAACCGATTATTTCTGTCCACTGACGCCAGAAAGTCATTAACAGTAGCAACTGAATTCGCCAGTCCTCTATATTTGCAGGCAGTCAGACCTTCGTAGAGAGGGCGAATGGTTCTGACAAATGCCTTTCATATGGTCTGGACTCCAGTCTGTGGTCTCGGTTCCGGTGGAGTCCGTTTTGTTTGCCTCTGCGATGCGATTGGAGAAGTTGGACATGCGATATCTACTGCTCGTGAGTCATGGAACGTTTGCGCCGGGACTCCACAGCGTGCTCGACATGTTGCTTGGCCCCCGCGATGACATCCTTAGCTGCAGCATGGAGGATGGTATGGGTGCCGACGTCTTCGTCGAGAACCTCAAGAAGGTCATCGAGCCCATCGGTGCCGATGACGAGGTCATCTGTTTCGGCGACATCATCGGGGGATCCCCACTCACCAATACGCTCAACACGCTTTCCGAGAGAGGGCTCATCCCGAAGACCGTTGCGCTCGGTGGCATGAACCTTCCGATGGCCATCACGGCTGCGATGGAGACGGATTCTGACATCGCGACCTTGAGGGATAGCATCGTCGCCGAGGGCAAGGAGGCAATCCGCGAAGTCGATCTAGCACTGCCCGAAGACAATGACGAAGAAGATATCTAGCGCAAGAGGAAGGAGGCAAGAATGGCCATTTCACTCGTCCGGATCGATGACCGCATGATTCATGGCCAGACCGTTACGAGGTGGTCATTGGAGTACCCCTGTGATGGTCTTGTCGCCGTGAACGACGTCGCAGCGAACAACCCGATGCTCAAGGCGGCCTACAGGGGTGCGTCGGACAAGAAGACGTTCGTGTGGACCATGGATCACTGGAAAGAGAACGCCGACAAGGTCCTGAACTCCCAAGATAGGTACTTCCTGATCACGAAGAACCCGCTCGATATGAAGAAGATCCTGGTCGACCAGGGCTTCAGGCCTGGTATCGACCGTGTCATCGTCGGGCCATGCAATGATCGCCCGGAATCGGTAAAGCTCGGCAACAACCAGTCGATCACGCGAGAGGAGGCGCAGGCGCTCGAGGACATCACGAAGGCCGGCTATACGGTCGAGTTCGCGCTGCTCAAAGAGACATCGATTGGTGAGTGGCAGAAATTCCGCGATAAGTTCGACCTCAAATGACAGTTGTGAAATGCGTTTAGATAAGGAAGGTGATTTCGAACCATGGCAATCAATGCATTCCAAGCGGCGCTCCTCGGCCTTTTTGCGTGTCTCGCGTCGCTTCCCGGCATGGGTGGCACGACCATCGGTAACTACACGCTCGGTCGTCCCCTTGTCGGCGGTCTCTTCGTTGGTCTGATCCTTGGCGATGTCACAACCGGCGTCATCGTCGGCGCGGCCATCCAGGTTGTCTACATCGCCCTGGTCACGCCTGGCGGAACCGTTTCGGCCGATGTCCGTGCCGTCACCTACATCGGCATCCCTCTGGCCATCCTCGCCATCCATTCTCAGGGTCTCAATCCCTCCTCAGCCGAGGCGCAGGCACTCGCGGCTGCCCTTGGTGCGGCCGTCGGTACCCTCGGCACGGTTCTGTTCTATGGCACCGCCACGATCAACCTGGTCTGGCAAGGCATCGGCTGGAAAGCCCTCGAGACCAATGACTGGGGCAAGATCAAGAAGACCCTCCCGTTGGTCGACTATGTCTGGCCTTGGATCGGCCACATCCTGCTTTCGTTCATTCCCACGTTCATCATCTGCATGGCTGGCTCCAGCATGGTCCAGGTCATGAAGGACTACCTGCCGATGGACGGCATCGCGATGAAGACGCTCTTCACGGTTGGCTCGCTGCTTCCCGCCGTCGGTATCGCGATCCTCTGCCGTCAGGTCATCCAGAAGCCGCTTGATTGGCTTACCTTCATCTTTGGCTTCACGCTCGCGGCCGTCCTGCACTGCAACCTGATTGCCTCCGCGATCATCGCCTGCTTCTTCGCTCTCATCAACTATGAAATCCAGCGCGTCAAGTCGCCTGCTCGGGCGATTGCCGACGGCTCTGCCGTCGATGAGGAAAAGGAGGACATCTAATGGCAGAACCTAGGAAGGTATCCGACGCTACCCGTAAGAAGACGTTCCTGCGCTGGATCTACGGCAACCTGACCTGCTTCTCGCAGGAGCACATGCAGACCTTCGGCTATCTGGCCGCCATGCTTCCTGTCGTCGACGAACTCTACGACACCGACGAGGAGAAGGTCAACGCGCTTCGCACCTATACGGCGTTCTTCAACACCGAGCCGCAGATCGGTACTATGGTCGTTGGCCTGACGGTTGGTCTTGAGGAGGCTCGCGCCAATGGTGAGACCATCGACGACGAGACCATCAACGGCATCCGTGCCGGTCTCATGGGCCCGCTTGCCGGTCTCGGTGACTCAATCATCGTAGGCACGTTTATCCCCATCCTGCTGGGCATCTCCCTCGGACTCTCGACCGGCGGCTCGATCCTCGGCCCCCTCTTCTACATCATCTCCTGGAACCTGGTCGCGTACTTCGGCATGAAATATGCGTTCAACTCGGGCTACAAGCTTGGTAGCTCTGCCGTCAGTGCCCTTGTCGGCCCCGAGTCGAACGCCTTGCGCAGCTCTATCGCCATGGTCGGTACCATGGTCATCGGTGCTGTGGCCGCGACGTGGATCAGCATCAACACCTCGCTTGTGCTCCCCGGTGTCGGCTCGTTGCAGAACGTCCTGTGGTCAAGTGGCACGACTGTCACCTCCGCGGCGCTCTCGTCGGCCGGTGACGCTGGCGTGTCATTGAACGTTTTCGGTTCCGGCATCTATCCCAAGCTGCTTAACATAGTCTTCGTGTATCTGTGCTGGTGGCTCATGACGAAGAAGAAGATCTCCCCGACCATGGTCATGCTCATCCTCGTGCTCATCGCCTTCGTCGGTGTCCTCGTCGGATTCTTCAACCCCGGCCTGTCCTACTAGGTACTATCGGAGGAGACGATCTCATGGGCACGAAGCTGGCGGATAGCGAGCGTGAGGCACTTGTCCGGGAGGCCAAGCTCCAGACGAAGGCGATCATGCGTCTTGGGATCTGGCAGCGGCTTGCCTACTCGCTCCTGGCTGTTGGCATCCTGGTCGGATGGTGGGGGTTCCAGTCGGACGGACCGGATTGGTCGCGCCCCGCAGGTATCATCCTTGCCGCCGTCTTCGCGGTCGTGTCGGCCGTCCTCTACGTCGGTATCAGACATGCCAAGCAAAACGTCAGGAACATCCTTTCTGTCGCGGGCGTGGACATCGGGTCGAAGGAAGAGGCCTCGGTCAGAAGCGTGGTTGGGAAGAAGGGGTCCGATTCGGCCCAAAGCGCGACGGCGCCTCGAAAGGTCGGTCATCGGTCCTTGAGATCATCGAAATGATATCGTGGGGAGGGGAGAGACAGGGTCTCTCCTCTCCTCGTCCTTATCCCATGTCGTATTCCTGGCGAGGCGGACAGATATGGCAAGCGTGAGTTCCGACCAGATCCGTATCGTGTTTTCCGATGTCGATGGCACGTTTGCCGACGCGAGGCACCAGCCGATCCTCGAGAGCAGGCCAGTCGTCGCCATGATGACCGAGCGGGGCATCCCCCTTTGTCTGGTCTCGGCAAGAATGCCCGAGGGGCTGGCCTCGTTCCACAGTGTGCTCGGGTTCACCGGGCCACTCGTCTGTTACAGCGGCGCCTACGTCCTCGACGAGAATGGAAACGAGCTGCTCGACCTCCCCATTGCGGCTGGTGTCGCCGAGGAGGTCAAGGGCTTTCTCGCGTGCAAGGTTCCAGACGTGTGCTGCAGCGTCTATGGGTATCACTCGTGGGTCGTCGACGATGACCAGGACCCACGCGTGAGAAACGAGGAGCGTCTCGTCCATGTGAAGGCCGAGGTCTGCCATGACATTGCCAGGCACTTTGGTGCCGGCGTTCACAAGCTCCTGCTCATGGGGGAGCCTCCCATGATCCTGACGGCCGAGGAGTGCATGAGGAAGGCATATCCCGAACTGGCCGTCACGCGCTCAAGTGACATCCTCCTTGAGATCATGAGCGGCGAGGCGAGCAAATCGCGGGGTATCCGCGTCGTCTGCGACCATTACGGCATCGACCCCTCTGACGCGGTGGCGTTCGGAGATGGGTGCAACGACCTCGACATGCTTCGCTTCGTCAAACGGAGCTGGGCCATGGCCAACGGCGAGCCTGAGGTCAAACGTGCGGCGAGCCGTGTCACGACATGGACGAACGACGAGAACGGTGTCGCGCGCACCATTCGCGAGCTGCTTATGTCCGAGGGCTGATGAGATGACGGGTTACAGTTGGCGTATCCTGCGGGCAGGAAATGGCATCTCCGCCGTCAGGGAAGGTTGAGCTTATGGCATATCCGGACTTCGAGCCAAACTACGACCGCTTCCCCGAGACACGCATCGAAGGCTTCGATGAGGAGGCCTTCGAAGGTTGGGCTGGGGTAGGGGCTGCGATCGTGAGGGCCATGGCCGTGCGAGGTGGGCGTGTGCTTGTGGTCGACTGCTACCCCGGTATTCGCGACGTGGAGGTGCTGGCCGAGATCGAGCGCGTGTGGAAGCCCAACCTGACCATCGACACGACGTGCATATTCTATCCTGGCGACGAGCTCACCCGTCTCATGGCAAGAAATCTCACGACAGATCGCGTGCGCGGCAACATGTACTACGGCACCGTGTCCGACTTCATCGACCCAGTGCTTCTCGCCGAGACGCAAGACAAAGTCGCGGCGGAGGCGGGCAGAGTACTCCTCTATGGTGTCGCTGCGTCGCTTGTCTGTCCCGGTGACCTGCTTGTCTATGCCGATATGGCGCGTTGGGAGATCCAGTGCCGGTATCGTGCTGGTATGCCGAACTACAAACAAGACAACGGGTGTGAGGACATTCTCCGTAAGTACAAGCGGGGCTACTTCGTGGAGTGGCGTGTTGCGGATCGGCATAAGGCGACGCTGTATGGCAGCATCGACTTCTATCTCGACACGAACACCGCGGGCACGCCTCGTATGGTGACGGGGGAGGCCTTCCGCGCAGGCCTGCGTCAGCTCGCCCATGCCCCGTTTCGGCTCGTTCCGTACTTCGACCCCGGCATATGGGGTGGCCAATGGATGCGGAGGGTGTGCCGGCTGCCTGACGGGCCCGAAAACTATGCATGGTGCTTTGACGGCGTGCCCGAGGAGAACAGCGTCTACCTGCGCTTCGGCAACGTTCGCATCGAGTCCCCTGCCATGAACCTCACGAAATACCTGCCGGTGGAGTTCTTGGGTGAGAAGACCTTCGCGCGATTCGGGGCCGAGTGTCCCATCCGCTTCGATCTCCTCGACACCATGGGAGGGCAGAACCTGTCGCTGCAGGTCCATCCCATGACCGAGTACATCCACGAGAAGTTCGGGATGGCCTATACGCAAGACGAGAGCTACTACATCCTTGACGCCGAGCCTGGGGCCTGCGTCTACCTCGGGCTCAGGGAGGGTATCGACCGGCAGGCCATGATAGACGGCCTTGAGGCCGCCCAAGAAGGGGTCGCTCCCTTCGATGCGAATGCCTTCGTCGGCCAATGGCCGGCGAAGGCCCACGACCATTTTCTCATCCCCGCGGGAACGGTCCACTGTTCGGGTGCCGGCTGCATGGTACTTGAGGTCAGCGCCACCCCGTATATATTCACCTTCAAACTCTGGGATTGGAATCGCCTTGGCACCGACGGTCTGCCCCGTCCCATCCACATCCAAGACGGCAGCAAGGTGATCAGGTGGGACCGAACCACAGGGTGGGTACGTGAGAACCTCGTCGATCGCTTCGAGTGTCTCTCCGAGACGCCCGCGGCCACGGTCGTGCGCACGGGCCTTCATGAGCTCGAGTTCATCGAGACCCATGCCATTGAGATTCGGACGGGTTACACCGCACATGCTGACGGCGAGTTCGCGATGCTCAACCTCGTAGAAGGCAGAGAAGCCATCATCGAAAGCCCAACGGGCGCATGGGAGCCGTATCGTGTCCACTATGCCGAGACGTTCATCGTGCCGGCTGCGGCTGGCGACTACTTCATCCGCCCGGCTGAGGGACTGGCCTCAGTCAAAGTGCTCCAGGCGAAGGTACGTGCCAATTGACGCGGGTGCACGCTAGTAGAGTTTTCCCGTCATGCAGCTAAGATCATCTTCGAGAACTGACTCCTTGGACCAGTGCAAGCCACGCCAGTCGCGTCTTTATCCCCACCGAAATTGAGAGCATGCTATACTCATTGCATTATTTACTTGAGGCACTGCCTGTTGTGGCAGGTTTCCAGTGGTCTGCGACGACAGATGTGCCGCATCTTCTGGGTTCTTGAGAAGGCGGTCGGTTTCGATGATTCTAAGTAGACGCGCAAAGCTGGTCGTGGCCATCTCATTCGTGGTGATGCTGCTCGTGAACTATGGCGCGAATGCGTTTCGATTGAACGGCATAACCACCGCGGACGTATCCGGCATCTATCAGACCCCGCTGACGCCGGCGGGTTATACTTTCGCCATATGGGGGCTGATTTACACGCTCCTGTTGCTGCACGTCCTCTTCGCATGCGGTCTGTTCAAGGCTGAGCAGCCTTCTCTGACCGCAGATGATGCCGACCGTATCGAAAAGGCCTTCGTCCTATCGTCGCTCGCGAACAGCGCCTGGATTCTCGCGTGGCAATATCTGCTCATCCCGCTGTCCTTGATTCTGATCATCGTCATCTTTGCATGCTTGATTGCCATCGCCGCCGTCCTGAGGGGAGCCGTGCTATCGGCTCGGGAGGTTCTCCTGATAGGGGTCCCCTTCGGTGTCTATCTAGGATGGATCACCGTGGCGGTGCTCCAGAACGTCTGCGTCCTCCTTGCGAGTCTCGGCGCATGGAACGTCGAGGGGTCGCTTCCCGATATCCTAGCGATACTCATTCTCGTCGTGGGCCTGGTGGTCGTGGCCATTCTCGCCTGGCCAAACCGCGAGGCTTCCTATCCTCTTGTCGCCATCTGGGCCTATGTGGGGATACTCGTCCGATACGCATCGTCGGCAAGCCTTATGAACTCTCATGCAGCTATCGCCGTGACGTTGGGGGCATGTATCGTAGCCCTCGTGATAATGGTCGTCATGGTTTTCTCCAAGCGGATGCGCAGTAAAAGAAAAATCGAAATATAGTTTCTTTGCTATAAGTTTACGCATGTGGAGTGCCTGTTTCGACGGTGAGGGACTGTTACCGAGTGCGCGGTAGGCCAAGGCTAGGGCAGGGTGGTTTGCGCTATCCTGTTTGCGGCTCCTGCGTTCTTGGTAGGCTGCAGCGACCAACTTCTATGGCAGTGGATTCCTAGAAAGAGGAGGGTCATGCAGAGCAAAGCGCTCGTCGTCATCGACATCCAGAATGACATCACGAAGAACTACAGGGAAATCATCGGCAACATCAATTCCGCCATCGACTGGGCTTCTACCCAAGGCATGCCCGTGGTTTACATCAAGCACAACAACCTGTCTGCAGGGACCAGAACCTTCAAGCCGGGTACCCCCGGCGCCGAGCTGGTGCCGGAGATGAAGATAGTCTCCGAGAACATCTTCACGAAGAGCAAGGGCAATGCACTGACGAGCAGGGAATTCACCGATTTCATCACCGACAACGGTATCACGGAGTTTTATATCACCGGCGCCGATGCCGTCGCCTGCGTGAAATCGACCTGCTACAACATGACGAAGAGCGGATACGTCGTCCACGTCTTTTCCGATTGCATCACAAGCTACGACAAGAAGAAGATCGACGAAATGCTTCGGTACTATGTGAGCAAGGGCTGTTCTGTAGGAAAACTCAGCGACGTGTTATAGGCCGGTCTGTAGCCCGGATGGTTTACTGCACAAAAGAGCAGAAGAGGTCAGCTCCTCAGACCTTGGCATCCCTTCCGATGGTCAGGGCCGAGTCTACGGCCTCGTCGAAGCCTATGTCCCTTGCGAAGGGGTTTACATTCGTGTAGGGAGCCCAAATGCGATTATGAATGTAGGGCGCAACCCTGACCACGCCAAGAGTCGCTGGGTAGTTCATCATGGTGGCAAAGCTGACTCAGATGTGGGGGGGTGTTCCCCAAGGGTTCCCACCAGAACAAACACACGTGCGTGCATTCGGCGCAGTACGACCTCTTCCATGGAGTGATCAGCTGCTAGGAGCAGACGGCCGAGGGCGTCAGGCCCGATATCGTGAGCCAGTCTTCCTCGGGGCGGCAGATCAGACGTGCGTCGAGGTATGCCTGGCGCATCGTGAGTATGGTCTCCCCCTGGTAGTTCCCGCTTTCGCGTAGCGACACTACGAGCGCAACGTCGGGCTTGGAACCTTCGCGCAGATAGAGTGGTATGAGAAGGCTCATCTGGTTGGCCGCTGGATGGTAGCATGGTATGGCCGTGCGGTAGCTCCAGCGCGTGCGCTTACGGGCTAGGTCGATTGCATCGCGCAGGGTGCTCTTGAGACGTCGGAACGCCGGCGCGTTCGCCTCGATTGACGTGCGCAGGGCATCGTAGGCGGTGTCGAGCTCTCCCTTGTCCTGCCCGTTCGCGTTGTGTGCACGCAGGACGTCAATTGCGTCCAGCTGAGCAAGCAGGTCGGGCTGATCGTAGAGCTCCTTACGCAGGAATTCCAGCGGCAGGCGGTCGACGTTGTCTATGAGGATGTGCCGGTCGTCGGTGTAGAGCTCGCGGGTGTCGTCCATCACGAGGTCGCTCACGTCGTCCACGTAGGTGGCGACCGCAGGAGGTGTGGGAAACACGCTGATCAAGTGCTTGCCGAGGCCCCTCTCGCCCGCAACGCACAGTCCTGCGTACTTCCAGGCGGGAGTAGGCTGGCTGTTGGACCCGAAGCAGAGGTAGAGGTCGTCATAGGTGGGTGTCACGAGTCCTGAGTTGAACGCGGCAAGATTATCCCCCACGCTCACCAGCACCTTCTCCTGTAGCGCCGCGCGCTGGTAGGTGTTCCAAAGGTAGCTGCGCAGGATGGAGGTGTCGCCCTCCTCAAAGCCCCATGCCTCGGGAAGGGCGCGCTCCTTCACGTCACCTATCACCTGCGGCCAGTCGACGAAGGCGAAGTCGTACAGGTTGCGTGGGGTTTGGGTGCTGCCGCCCAGCGACTGGAGCACGTGATGCCTGTCGGGTCCCGCGTAGGTGACAGCCCAAGGCAGCTGTTCGGGGTTATAGGTGTTGGGTTTGAGCGTGGCTACGAGAGGGTAGTGCGAGCTTGCTGACTGCATACTCAGGGAGAAGGACACCTCATTGGCGGTTTCCACCACCTCACCTGTTGCGCATGCGTCTGACCAGCTCGATATCAGCAGCTCGCGGACATTGGTGCCCTGCGGAAGCTCGCGGGCAAGGCACCCAAGTGTCTTTTGGGAGATGAGCGCAAACTCGTCGAGCGTGCCCAGCATGTCCGAACGAGAGAAGATGGTGCCTCGCATGTGGTGCTCCTTGCGTGTGATTGTGGTGCTCGGAGGCTATTGTACGGCGGCGCAGTCCTGCTATGTAGAGCCACTCCATTATCGAGGAGCAGACACTTCTATATCGTGACCGATCATACGAGCATCTACGACCTAATCGGGCAGTCCTCATGATCCATGGCCGAAGGCCCTGCGGTGTGGGCCTTCGCCGTGCCGCGTGCATCGTCATCGAATCCATCAGACTCAAGGATGGATGGCTGATCATCTCCCGTGCCCGCGCAAGGGGTAGCCGTGCCGATGTCTCCGTTGCGGTAAAAAGGCGCCCGTCCACGATTGCTCGCCATCCCCCAGGTATTTGCGTGCCCTTGACCTTGGGGTGACCATGACCTTCATCGAATATGTGACCGTGCGGGTGAACTGTTCCGAGTAGGGCACCATCGTGGCAGCTGTTCCATGGGCGTATCATGCCTTGCGGTTCACCGATACCTTCGAAGAGCAGGCGACATGGCTTTGTGTGCATGCCGGACGTAGCACGCCGGATTGTCGATACGGTCGCAAGATGCTGCCCAAATGCCGAGCGGTGACGGATCCTTTCCATGGGGTCTCATGGATGGCAGACGTGCTTGATAAAGCACGCAAAGGCGTGTGGCGAGTAGCCAGGAGGGGTGAAAGCACACCGCCCAAACGCAAACGGGGGTGTCCGAAGAAGGGAAAGGAAGCTGTGCCGGATAAAGCCAAGGCAGTGAAAAGCAGTCGCTACGCGTTGCTCAAGAACCCCCGATAACCTTATTGGGCATCAGGGGAGGACGCTTGGTTGTATCGCCCGCGAGGACAAGCGTCTTTACCGCGCCTATCTGCTCAAAGAGAGACTACGCGACGTCTTCAAGATGACAGATAGGAAAGAAGCTGAGATTCGCTTGAATTCCTAGCTTAGGAGTGCCTGACACAGCGGCACAAAAATCATCCGTGAACTCTCGAAGAACGTGCGCTGACATAGAGATGCCAACATGCTCGCCGTGGCCCTGGACGTCTCGAACGTGCGGGTTGAAGTCATCAACAACAAGATCAAGCTCACTGTGCATATGGGCTACGGATTCCGTAGCAGTGGTAACTTCATAGCGCTCGTCATGCTGCGATGCCCGAACCTACCGATTGCTCTACTAGGGAGGTCATAATCGCCTGCAGAAACTGGTGAAGCCTCAGAATTACCTACTCGGCTATGAAATGCAAAAGGAGCTTCAAAAAGGGGCCCAAACGGCAGATTGATGTGCATCTACGTCAAGTTCCTTCCGATGTGAATGCGCGAAGGCAGTCGATTCAGCGTAGTTCGTGGTTCAACCGGTTTACGACGAACATGCACCTTGGGAATTGCGGCTATAGAATCGGTGTAGGCGAAACAAAAGCCCTGTTGCAGCCAACCGTAACGGGTGCGGCGCCTGTGCGCGGGTCTGTCTGACGGACAATATCAAACTCAATGAGGCAAAACAGATATATGGAGCTAAGAGTCTTAGTTGTCTTACGTGTACGCAGAAGTGTTCGCAAGATGTCATCCACGTGGACGGCGAAAAAAGCACTGCGTGTGTTTAGAAATCAAAGCATTACGCTTCAAAAGATCATATATGCAAACCGATAGGCCGTCCCATTCCAGATGACCGCGGAAGCCGTGCTATCCGATCACGGTCCTTGTTCCCAGTTGGCTGTCAGGGTGATTGACCTGTGCGTTTGCGAAAATGAGGAATGCTTTCCGTAAGTAAGCTGCGCTATGACGAAGTAAGTATCTTTGAAGTATTGAACAGCGTTCGTCGAATGAGAGCGAACCGCAAAGCCTTGTGGACTTGGCTGCCGAGGTATAACGCCGAAATGGTCATGAATGACTCTTCCAAGATGACGTGCCATGTAGAGAAGACCCTCTTTGGGCTGTTGACAGACACACGAGAAGTTCCAAGCGAACATTCTTCAGCGCGGTGCTAGTATTTTTACATCAGTCGTGAAACTCTGCGAGAGGCGTGATTTGAGTTGCCGAAAAAGCAAAAATCAGACCTAACGGAATTGAAGGGCCTCGTAGAGGACTATCTGAGATCATCCGGGGAGGAAGCCTCAGATAAGGACAACCTTTCCTACATGGCCATACCTCTTGCTATCAAGTATTATTCCATGCTTGCTAAGAACGATCCTGGAAGCATCGGAAACGCGGACTTTCAGTTCCTTTTCGGGCTCGTCAGGATATTCAGCACGAATGACTCCCAACACGGCTATGACATGAGGCTCGGTCTTCTCGAGAAAAGCAGCCTTCGCGATCAGGGCGATCTTCGAAAAATCCTCGAGGACGGCAGATCAAGAAAGAGCACTATGGGGATGTTCACTCACAAGATGGAATACAACCTCTCGCCTGAACACATCAGTGACGACTCGGCGAGGAACTTCATCATCCTGTGTACGCTCGTCTTCGAGCTGCTTCAGTTGGACAAGCGCGAACAAGCTCTTGAAGTGCTGAATGAGGGACTCAGGAAGAATGATCACAAGGGCATCGGTAAGGGATTTAGCTCGGATATACTCCACTGCCTCGACCCGGATGTCTTCCCGATTCTCAACGACAGCCAGGACAACGGCACGACCATTTACGAGGCGCTCGGGGTCGAGTTCAAGAGCATCTGCCCCGAAAACTATGTCGAAAACATCGGGAGGCTGCAGAGGTACCGCGACAAGTTCTATCCCGAGAAAAGCTTCCGGACGCTCGACAACGCACAAAACTGCGCCGAGGTAGCCGAGTGTCTTTCGAGGCTCAAGAAGTCGGGCAAGCTCGATCGCCAGTACTGGATTTTCCGGACAATGCGGGCCAGAGGGGAAGAAGGCATCTCCTCGCTGGGGGAGGGCGATGCCCGCATGTACGCTCTGGGACTCTCAAGCGGCGATGACGGCAGCGACCGCGAGTACGCATTCTTTGACATCTAGGACGACCAGTCGGAGCGCCCCCAGGAATTCAGCGTAGAGGAAATAGTCACCTCCATCGCGGTGGGTGACGAGGTAATCGCCTATGACAATGCATCGGGGGACAAGGCGGGGGTCTCAGGGGTCTGCGAGGTGACCGCCTCTAGCCTCGATGACCAGTCGATAACGTTGAAGAAGCGGAAGAGGCTGATGTGTGGAGACAGCCTCCGCGTCCTGTCAAGGAACCCCATGCTTTCCAAGCTCGAGACGATAGATCATCTCGAGGACGGGTTCAGCGTGAGGATGTGCAAGCTGAGCGAAGAACAATTCAATGCAATCATCGAGAGCTGCGGAGGTGCCACGGAGATGGATGAAGAGAAAAGCCTGGTAGATAAAGTCTGCGAAGAGGTCAAAGCATCCTACAACCTCATCCTCCATGGCGCTCCTGGCACGGGGAAGACCTATCTCGCACGTCAGGTGGCCGCAAAGATTATCGGCTGCGAGCTAGGGACTCTGACCAACCCCGGCAACGAGGAGTACCAGCGATGCCACAAGCAGTTCGGTTTTGTGCAGTTCCATCCGAGCTACGACTACACCGATTTCGTAGAGGGTCTTCGTCCGTCCAAGGGTGATGAGGGGATTGGGTTCGAACTTAAGGACGGAACCTTCGCCAGCTTTCTCAAGGAGGCAGCCAACGACCCGGACAAGAAGTTTGTCTTTGTCATCGACGAGATAAACCGTGGCGACATCTCGAAGATATTCGGCGAGCTCTTCTTCTCCATCGATCCCGACTATCGCGGCCAAGATGGAGGCGTCCTCACCCAGTACGCCAACATGCATGATGACCCCGACGAGCGTCTCTATGTTCCCGAGAACGTCTACGTCATCGGTACGATGAACGACATCGACCGCAGCGTCGACACCTTCGACTTCGCCATGAGACGTCGGTTCCGCTTCGTAGAGATAACCCCCGAGGACACGGCCGAGGCGATTCTCAAGCACGACACGAACGACATGAACGCCCCGCAGCTCATCGAGCGTCTAGAGCGTCTAAACAAGGTCATCAAAGAGAACTCCGACCTAGGCCCTACGTATGAGATTGGGGCGAGCTACCTCCTTGTGCGGAATGATAAGGGCACGAGGGTCCCCGCCGAAGAGGGCGATCTCGATGCCATCTGGGAGCACCAGCTCCGCCCGCTTGTTTGCGAGTATCTCCGCGGCACGCACAGCGAGGACGATCTGAATATAACCCTCGACGTCATGCGTGTCGCACTCTGCACCGAGACGTCTGACTAGGCGTAGCCATACCGACGCCCTATCGTCTCCAGGACAACACGCCGTACAAGCCAAGCCAGGCTGATGACCCTGGCATCATGGACCTCCTCTCAACGGGGCTCGCGTCGGAGATAGTCGGAAGGAGCCTCAGCGATGTCGTGTCTCGCGGGTCGGTCCTCGTCTTCCCGCCGACGCTCGGCGACTCCGAGGACCTCGACGAGGGTCAGACCATCCTCGACCGCGACGGGGATGGGGTCCGCACCGGGAACGTCATGGGCTTCATCGGCATGGGCGACGACGAGCTCACCATCTGCTCCCGGTTCTCAAAAGACGACAAAGACGATTACTTCCTCAACCACATGCTCCAGCGCGTCTTTGCGCCGAACGTGGTCGACCTCCGCATCTCGTTCGGCATGAGGGAAAGCTACTTTGACTTTCTGTCGCTGCTTTTTCCCGAGTTCCTGACCCACGCGGTCGCGAAGGGGATCCTCCGCACCTACGTGAGGCGAGAGCATGATGACTCCCACTTTCGTGGGAGCTTGGTCGTGGATCGCTATATCGCTCACGACATCCCGTTCATGGGGTCGGTCGCCTACTCGACCCGCGAGTACGACTCCGACAACCCTGTGACCGAGCTCGTCAGACACACCATCGAGGATCTCGAGGTGAGCCCCCTGGGGCGGCTCCTGTTCAAGACCCCCGAGGTGGTCGACGCGGTGTCCGCCGTCAGGTCGGCGACGCCCCGATACGCCAAGGGGGACAGGTGCAGGGTGATCGAGGCCAACAGGAAGGCCCCCGTGAGGCATCGGTACTATTCGGGGTACCTTGAGCTCCAGAGGCTCTGCCTCGCCATACTCACCCATAGGTGGGTGTCGCTCCGAGAGGACTCCGGCAAGGTGCACGGGATCCTCTTCGACGGCGCCTGGCTCTGGGAGGAGTACGTGAACACGCTCGTGAGCACGCCCCCCGAAAAGAGATTCTTCCATCCGCGAAACAGAGCGGGGGAGGGAGCCCAGCATCTCTTCAACGGCAAGAACGGGCTCATCTATCCCGACTTCATCTCCCTAGGTGACAGCCCTAGGATTATCGCGGATGCGAAGTACAAGCCCAGCAAAAACGTCCACGGCAAGGACTACCTCCAGATGCTGGCGTACATGTACCGGTTTGACTCCAGCCTCGGTCTCTTCCTCCACCCGGCGTCCGGCACGAGTGGGGACAGCAAGGACCTGTTCCTCCTCCAAGGGGCGAAAATTCTCGATGAATTGGCAAGACCGCGGTGCGGGGAGAGCGTTCCATGCGTCAGGAAGATAGGCCTCGGAATCCCCGACGGCGGTGCTCTGAGCTATCAGGTCTTCCGCAGTCTGATGGATATACAAGAAAAGGAGTTTGTTGATCAGGTCAGGAGAGCCTTCCGCAGGAGCTGACGTCCACGTAGGCCGTTCTCCCTACGGCCGCGATCGGAGAGCGGCCTCGGCCGCCAGCATCGCCTGGTGCGAGAGTCTCTCTACGTGGTTGGTCTCGATCGCGCCGCGAAAGGCCGTCTCGAGCGGATCCTCGGGCATGGCCCGCCCGTCGACGAGATAGCCGATAGATCCCTGTGCCACGCGCATGCCGTTGGCATAGAGGCTCCAGTCCGCAATCGAGTTCGCCGGGCTTTCCCACACGATCTCGACGATCCATCCGCCATCCGGATCGCGGTCGTACTCGTCCTGCATGCGCCTCACAAGCGCCTCGGCGCCTTGGCACGCGTCGCGCCTTCGCTCAAGCCTGTCGAGCCACTCGCGCTCGGGCTCGGTGGGTGGTACCTCCGCATCGTCATGCCCGTGGTGCAGCAGAAGGACCGAGAAGACCTTCCCGTGCTCGATCTCCTTCCTCACCCTGTCGCTCGCGTTCGGCTCGCGTCGCACACCGTTTGTGCCGTTCATGTTGCTCTCCTCCATCATGACTCCTTCCTCTTGTGATTGTCCGTTCATGCGCAGAAGCCGACGGGAGTCGGCTCCTCCCCGACAAGTGCGGCGAGGTCCCGGTCGGCCATGGCCGACACGACGACGTCTCGCGTGATGAGCAGGTCGTCGCGCATCGTGGCCTGTCTGATGAGGCAGCGCTCGAACACCTTCCTCGCCATGCGCGCGTTCGAGAAGTCCTGCGGGCTGGACGCGGCGATGGCGCCGAGTGCTCGCTCCGCCTCGTCGAGGGAGTCGTCGGTCACATCCATTCCCTCCCGCTCGCAGAAGCCGCGGAATATCTCTCGGAGCTCTGCGGGGGAGTAGTCGGGGAAGTCGAGGTAGAAGGCGATTCGGTCGCGCAGACCCGGGTTGCGCGAGATCATACGGTCCATGGGTGCCGTGTAGCCCGCCATGACGCAGACGAAGTCGCCCTGCCTGTCCTCCATGGCTTTGACCAGGGTGGAGATTGCCTCATCGCCGAAGTCGGAGCGGATGCCGCCATCGGGGCCCGAGCCGAGATTCCCGTACATGCCCAGTGAGTAGGCCTCGTCGATGAAGAGGAGGCCGCCTTCGGCCTGCTTGATCTTCTCGAGGGTCTGCTGGGCGGTGTGGCCGACGTACATGCCGACGAGCCCCGACCGGTCACACTCGACGAAGTTCTCGGGGTGCTCGAGGACCCCGGCCTCGCCGAGCATCCTCGCGAGGATCCTCGCCACCGTGGTCTTGCCCGTGCCGGGGTTGCCGCGGAAGGCCATGTGCAGGCAGGGACGGCCCTGGCCCCTCCTCTTGGCGGCGTAGGCTACGATTTCCTCAAGGCGGCACTTGACGTCATCGAGGCCGACGAGGGTGTCGAGCTCCTGCGTGGCACTGGGTGCGCGGGAGTCGTTGCCTGCGACGGCTTCCGGCAGGGGCGCGATGTCGCGCTCCGTCGGCCACGGCGCGGCGTTGCCGGTCATCATGGGAGGACGTCCCACGCACGTTCCGAAGTGCTCGTAGTAGAGTTCGGACAGCTCGATGCTCAGCGGGTTGTTGACTCTCAGGCGCATCGGTCTGAGACAGACCGACGTCTGGAAGACGTCGGACAGGTGTCCCTCCAACGGCGTCCGCTGGATTGGCCGCTTCTTTGTGCCTGGCCTTGGGGTCGAATCTTCCTCCTTGCTTGGTTCGGGAGCGTCCCCATCTGATGCGGAATTGGGGAAGCGGTCGAAACAGGCGAAGTGGATTTCGAAGATTTCGCTGCCATTGATTTTCTCCGCGCGTAGGGGACAGACCCTCACGACTCCCTGTGAGTTGATCAACCTCATCGTTGCTGCAATCGCTCTCCAGTCGGGTGATGGTGCATCGGCCACCATCCAGCCGCTGTACATGCGTCCGATCGGGTCGTGCCTACAGCCGCTCTCCTCGATCATGTCGGTGCCTCCTTCTTCTTCTTTCCCTGACGATGAAAACTGTACAATGGACACAGGACAACAATTCGAAGGATGGTGGGCCATGCGGGTCGGGGACATGCGCGACTGCAGGATTATCATGGGAAGCCCGCTCAGGCGCTATGAGGCGAGGGAGAAGGGCATGCAGAGGGGATCACACCGCATTCTGCTTCCCACCGCGATAGTGGACGGTTCGATTGACCCCACGCTGGTCGAGGAGAGGCCGTTCGCCTCCGAGCCGTCGGGGGACTGCTTCACGATGCGCTATGACGTGGCGCTCGAGCTTGCCGCTCCCTTCGCTGCTGCGTTTGTGCCCGCCAGTCTCGAGGGACTCTTCGTGACGAGCTCGATCTGCGTCCTTCGCTTCTCGGGAGATCCCATCGGCACGCACGACCCCGGCTACGTTGCGGGCTACCTCTGCCTCGAGTCGGTCTCGGAGCTGCTACGGTCCGCTGCGTCGGGCTTGGCCATGCCCACCCTCAACAAGGCGCAGGTTGCGGCGATAGACATCCCCGAGCTCCCGCTCGAGGCCCAGCGCAGGGCGGCGGCCGTCGCATTGGCGGCCGCACGTGCCTTCGCAGCGCGGCGTGCGCTTGACGCGATCGAGCGGCAGGCGGTCTCGGCCGCCTATGCCGAGGCACTCGGGGAGGCGAGGTAGGTGGCGGCCATCGACCTCGCAGGGCTCATGGGGGCAGCCCCTGGTCACGGTGGCACGTGGTCGTTGACCGACGTGTTCGCTGCAAGGCTCGCGCTCTTCCTCGCATACGCCAGGGATAACGCGCCCTTACTCGGGCTTGATGGCGTGCTCGGGGAGGGCCCGCTTGATGCCGCCGACGTGGTGGCCGTCGCCCCTCGTACGGCATCGGCTCTAGGAATGGACGGTGACGCGTTCGGCGAGTACGCTTCCTCGATTGCTCCGGCGGACATGGCAAGGGTCCTCGCCTCAGGGGGGATCGAGCCGGGAACCCTTGTGCTGACGGGAGACCCTGAGGTGGACAGCCGCGTCCGGCGTGCGCTCGACCTGCTGGAGGACATCGGCCAGGATGAGCGTCACCAGACGTTTCTGCCTGAGGCGGAGCTCGTTGCAGGGGTTCTGCTCGCGTGCGGTCCTGCGACGGGCTCCGCGCGTCGGCTCTGCGACCCTATGTGTGGGCACGGTGGGCTGCTCGTACGGCTTCATCGAACCTCGGGTGGCACCTGGCCTAAGATGGCTGCGACCGACGTCGACGCGGCGAGCGTGGCCATAACGTCCATCAGGCTGCTCGTCGAAGGCTACCGCGGGGGCTTCGAGAACGTGAGACAGGCCGACTCGCTCTCCTCCGACGATGGCCTCAACGGCGTGTTCGACGTCATCGCCTGCGAGGCGCGGCACGCCGCCGGGAGGCGTGGCATGCGATCCGCGGTCGACCCGCGTTTCCTGAGCGAGATGACCGGACGCCCTTGGACCAAGGTCGATGTCGAGGGACTCGCCTTGCTCCGCGTGGCGGGGCTCCTCGCCGATGGCGGCACGGCGGTCGTCCTTACCACGACGGCTGCCACCTATGCGCTAGCCCAGACGGGACTCAGGCAATACCTCGTGGAGAATGGGCTCGTTGAGGCCTGCGTCGAGGTTCCGCGGAGGCTTCCCTCATCCAGGCAGACGGGCCTCACGATGTGGGTCCTCTCGCGTGGGGGCGGGGGAGATAAGGGCGTCCTACTCGTGGTGCTCGACGGCGACGGGCTCGAGAGGGAGAGGCCGGGTTTCTATGCGCCGGGATCATCCATCAAGGAATCGGCCCGGTGGCTCGGCGGGCTCGTATCGAGCAGGCGAGAGGTGCCGTTCATGAGCATGGTCGTCCCGAAAGACGTGATTCTTGCCGCACCCGGCTCGCCTCTGCGGTTCTCTGGGTACGCCGGCAACATCGATGTGGCGAGCAGGCTGGCTGGGGGACTCGCCGCAGACGAGATAGCCATGCGGCGCCGCGCCGCGCTTGCCGAGCTCGCCAGCGCCGAGGACGAGCTGAGCAGGGCGTGCCACGAGTTTCGGGACAATTAGCGTCCGAAGCCGGTCGTGTGCTACGTCTTCTTCCTCGTCGACCGCCGCGCGGCGGACGCATGGGAGGTCGTCCGCGTCGCCTGGTCGTGCCTGGACGAGGGGACGTTCGGCCTCGTAGCGGTGTCTACAGCCCCTTCTCGAAGCAGACCGACTCGGGCCGCTCGCGATATCGGCCGTAGTTCTCTCGCTCGACGTAGCCGCGCGCAAGGTAGAAGCGCACCGCCCCCTTGTTGGGCCGGCCGGTCTCCACGACGAGGCGGCCGTACCCGAACGCACGTGCACGGGTCTCGAGGGCGGCGAGGACCTTTCCGCCGATGCCCTCGCCGTGCCAGCGGGAGTAGATGCGCTTGACCTCGGCGACGTCGTCTCCGAGGGGGCGTATGCCGCCACAGCCCACGGGTCCGCGCGCGTCGTAGGCGACCACGAACGCCGCCCGTGGCCCCTCGACGTCAGAGGCGTCGAAGTTGGCGCGCCCACTGCGACCGGTCACCCGCCCGAGGAAGTCCGAGAGCTCGTCGATGAGTTCCTTCGCGTCGGATCCCTCGGCTGAGGCGTTGCGTATTTCCAAGCTGCTCACCGCATGCGTCCTTTCGTCTCTCGTGGCGCTATGCCGGTGAGCGTGGGTCACCCATCCATTCGAAGGTCACTGCGGATGGATGGCATGACGTCGACCTGCTGGGTCAACATGCCCTGCGGCGACGGTGGCATCTCACTTTGTTGTAGACCTCGTCCACACGTCGCACCTATAGAATCCACCTCTGCGAGGTCCTACGCTTGCTTTGTGACTCCGGCCAACTTACTCCACCCCGAGGGGTTCATCGTGAAGTTCTGGATGGAAGGCTTATAGGCGCAGACGGACTTGGTGTGCGAGAGTGGCAGGCAGGGGAGCGTGGAAGCAAGCCTCTGCTCCAGCTGAAGATAGATGTCATCGCGATCCGAGCCGTCGGGGGTCTGGATGCCCTGTTCCACGAGAGCGTCATAGGACGCATCGGAGAAATGCGCCATGGCTGCGACGCTGCCACTTGTTGCAAAGAGGTTCATGAAGTTGTCCGGGTCGCCGTTATCGCCAGACCATCCGAAGAGGGCGAGGTCGAAGTACTCCTCCTTGCGCTTGGTGCGGAAAGTCGTCCAATCGTACGAGTTGATCGCAAGGTTCACCCCGCACTTGGAGAGGTAGCCCTGGATCGACTCGGCGAGGGCTTGTCCGCCAGCAGGGTTGTACTGCATGGCAGTGGTGTAGGTCATGGCGACAAGATCGGTGACTCCGGCCTTGGAGAAGGCATCCCGCGCCGCATCCGGGTCGTAGGACGGATAGCTCACGTTTGTGACGTAAGAGGCCATGAACGGGGGCATGAGCGAGTTTGCCACATCGGCATAGTCACCATAGAGTGCCTTGACCATCTCTTCGATGTCGATGGCCTGACAAACGGCCGTGCGCACAGCGATGTCAGCAAGTTTCGTACTTGTCATGTTAAGACAGAGGTAATTGACATTGAGACCGTCGATGGCAACAACGGTGTCCCCATCGTTCTGGACGGTGGGCGCAGAGTTCGTCTCAACCGCCGTGATGATGTCCACCTCACTGTTGGAGAGGGCCGTGACGCGCGAGGCGGATTCGGGAATGATGCGGAAGACGATGGTCTCCGTCTGCGGGGCATTGTCCTTGTCCCAATAGCCGTCGAAGGCCTTGAGGGTGACCGTCGAGTCCTTGTCCCAGCTGTCGAGCTGATAGGGACCGGTACCGCAGGGAGCACTCGACATGTCGCCGTTTGCCTTTGCAAGTGCGGTAGGTGAGACTATCGGGGTGCCGAGCGCCATCGCAAGGTTACGCAGGAACGGGGCGCAGGGAGATCGCATCGTACAGGTGACCGTATAGGTGTCGGTCGCCTCGACCGACTTCACACCGACCCCCGTGGCATCCGAGCCAAAGACAAAGTCGGCATAGCTCATGTTGGCTGCTGCATTGCCATTCATCTGGCGTTCAAAGTTCGTGACGACGGCACTTGCGTCAAAGGCTGTCCCATCGTGGAACGTGACGCCCTCTCGTAGTTTGAAGGTATACGTGAGGCCGTCATCCGAGACATCGTAACTCTCCGCAAGGCAGGGCTCGACATCACAGGTTTCTCCCTTGAAGCGGAAGAGTCCTTCGTAGATGTTAGCGCACAGCTCCAACGACCCAAAATCGTTGACGAGCGCGGGGTCAAGGGCCTGTGGACTCTCATTCAGCGCATAGTTGAACAGTGCGGCCGCACTCGTAGACGTAGCGGAGCCCGTAGTGGCCTCTGACGCCCGTTGACTTCCGCACCCTGCGAGGGAAAGTGCTCCCACAGCTGTTGCCGCCGTGGTGGCATATCGTAGGAAGTCCCGCCTCGTGATGCCCGTCGCCAAAACGCCTTCCATCTGTCTCCCCCTTGCCTGACCCGACCGACTCTCGCAAACATATGGGAAACCAGGATGAACGTCATAGTTCCCCACCTCTTTGAAAGACTTTCCTTTCATTGTGAGAGAGAATCGTTTCATTGAGATTGCGGGTAATGGTCAGGAACGGAACGACTGTTGGAACGACGAAGGTGCTCGACGCGCCATCTTCCTCGTAGAGACCTCTGGTGATGGCGAGGATGACGATTGCGAGGTCCCACTAGAGCTTGGCCGTCTCATCATGTGCATGGCGTGACGTTACATCTCTTTGTCGTACTTACAGCGATAGCGAATGGCGCAACCCTCCACGAAGAGGTATGAGAACACCAACAGCAGCACGGCAACCATATCTATGCCCATCAAGGCAAAAGAAACCATCAGCGCACCGAACACGTAGATCATCACGTCAAATGCCTTTGCCTTCGCGCGATTCGAGATGCTGATGTTGCGCTCGTCGTTCTTTTCGACATCGATCTGCTTTTGAATGTCTGGATGTTCCGCCACTGCCCTACGAGAAATGATATCGCTCACGCCGTGACCGAAGGCACCGCAGCCAAGACCGACGCATACGAACGGCAGTGCTCGCATGAAACCCTGTGGTTCCACAACGTTTTTTGCCAGATACAGTCCCACGACCAAAAGCAGCAAACCTATGACCGCAGTGAAATACTCCCTGGTTTTCCGCGTCATTTTTCCTCCTCATAGATAAATACATCCTCGACACTCATCCCAAAGTACCGTGCAATCTTGAATGCCAGCAGGATGGACGGGTTGTAACGACCGTTCTCTAACGAGCCAACCGTTTGTCGGGATACCTCAAGTGCCGCTGCCAGATCCTCTTGCCTAATCCCACGCTGCTTTCGGAGCTCTTCCAGCCGATTCTTCACACAGCGCCTCCTTCCATGGAAAGTTTTCTTTCCATGGAAGAGTGATACCATGCGTCCAGGTGAATGTCAAGCTAACTTTCCATATCAACTGTCAGAGGCCGTCGGACTCGTCCCCCTGCTTGGTGCACGATGTCTAGCGCCGAAACTTAGGAATCGATGCGAACACGGAGAACCCCGTGCGGTCGGTGGTGGTCAGCTTTCCTGGGGTCACACGGAACGTCCCGCCGAGCCCTTCGACTCGCTCCCTCATCGAGGCGAGCCCCAGCCCCTCGCCGATGGCCGGACCGCCCACGGCACGCCCCTCGTCGGTCACGATGACTTGCCAGATGGCGGGATGTTCCGTCACCCGCACGCTGGCGCTCGTTGCGTCGCTGTGACGGATGACGTTCGTGAGGGCCTCGCGCACGACCGAGATGATGCAGGTGGCTATGGGTGCGGGTACCTGGTTATCCACCTCGTAGCGCACATCGACGTCCTTTACCCCGCTTGTCGCCGCGAGTCTCTCGAGCTCGGCCGCAAGGTCAATCGAATCGTCATGGAGGGCATGGACGCTCGAACGCATGGTGTCGAGGGCCTCCTGGAGCGACCCCTCGACCTGCGTCAGCTCATCGATGATCCTCTTGTCGTCACCGTGAACCACTTGAAGGGCCTTGACCTGCAGGAAGGAGCGCGTGAGGAGGTGCCCGACGTTGTCGTGTATCTCCCTTGCGATCCTCGCGCGCTCCGTGAGCGTGGCCGTCCTCGCCATTTGGTCGCTCGCATCGATGAGCTCGCCGTTCTTGTGACGAAGCAGGTCGATCTTCTCCTGGAGGCTGTCTCTGAGGGCATGAAGCTCCTTCTCCTGCGACAGCAAGACGCCGGTTCTCCATGAGAGGATGGCCGACATCGTGCAGAGACCAGCCGTCAGCGTGACATCCATCGGCGGGAGCCCTTCCCATGACGCTATGACGACAAGCGAGAGGACCCATGCGGCGTGGGGTACTGCGCACCGGAGCAAATCGTTCTCCAGCGTGTGTTTCTCCTCCCCGACGCGTGTCAGGTCGTAGGCCGCGAGTGGTAGCAACGCCATTCCGGTCGTGGGCAGGGCAACGACGGCAAGGCAGATGGCAATGGGGCAGACGGGTCGCATGGAACGTGGACAGAACTCGAACACCGCGCTTGCAGTGACACACATGAGGATGAGCACCACGCCGGGCATCGACACGGGCTCTGCCCCGATGCTCGCCGCAAGAGCGCAGCAGCATACGAGTACGCAGAGTTTGTCGGCGATTCGTTTCATAGCGCTCATTGTAAGGGTGGCCGATCAACTTGGCCGCACGATGTGACAGATGTCATGCCAGAGCCTGAAGAACGTGACATTGCTCACTTCCGCGGTGCGGCTCGCCTCGCGAGAATGGTGTCATGTCAACGGAAGGGAGAACAATGGATACCACTGCGGACATCGTCGCCGTCGATAACCTGGTCAAGCGTTATGGCGAGCTTGTCGCCGTCGATCGTCTGTCGCTGCATATCAAGAAGGGGGAGGTCTTTGGTCTTCTCGGGCCCAACGGGAGCGGCAAGACCACGACGATGAGCTGCATCCTGCAGCTCCTCACATACGACAAGGGTGACATAGCGCTGTTCGGGGAGAGCATGAGCCCGACGCGCTACGACCTCAAGCGTCGCATCGGTGTGGTGCCGCAGGAGGTCGCCGTCTACGACGAGCTCACCGTGCGTGAGAACATCGATAGCTTCTGTGCGCTCTACGTCGAGGACAGGCGGCGTCGCCGTGAGCTGGTCGACGAGGCCATCGAGTTCGTGGGGCTACAGGAATTCGAGCGCTTCCGTCCCAAGAAGCTCTCGGGTGGCCTGCTACGCCGCCTCAACATCGCCTGTGGCATCGCCCACAGGCCCGAGCTCATCTTCCTGGACGAGCCCACGGTTGCCGTTGATCCGCAGAGCAGGAACTCCATCCTCGACGGAATCCTGCGCTTGAACCACGAGGGAGCGACCATCGTCTACACGAGCCACTACATGGAGGAAGTCGAGCAGATCTGTTCGCGCATCCTCATCATGGATGCAGGTCGTGAGGTTGCGCAAGGAACGAACGACGAGCTCAAGGCCATGGTCGACACAGGCGAGAGAATCCGTGTGGAGTGTTCGGGACTCGCCGATGATGCCCTTGCCAAGGTGCGGGCCCTTGGTCACGTGCGCCATGCCGAATACCGTGACGGGGAGCTCTTCGTGGAATGCTCTACGGGGGCGCATAACCTGGCTGACGTCCTGGCCGCCCTGAGTGCGTCGGGCGTTTCGTATGGACGCGTCTACTCGGAGCCACCCACCCTCAACGACGTCTTCCTCGAGATCACAGGCAAAGAGCTCCGTGACGAGCAGTCGGCCTAGGGAGGATGACATGCTCTCCATCTTCACATACACGGCGAAGTACCTCTCGCGCGAGCGCTCCCTCTTGCTCTGGGCACTTCTGTTTCCCATCCTTCTTGCAACGCTGTTCTCGGCGATGTTCTCGAACCTCAGCAAGGACTACGCTTTCGAGCCGTTCAAGCTTGGCGTGGTACGCAATGCGAACTATGAGTCCGCACCCGATCTTGACACGGTCCTTTCCTCTGTGAGCGCGGGGGGTTCGGATACGCAGTATCTCGACCTCTTCGACTGCTCGAGCACCGCTGACGGTGACGCCCAGACGAATGCGGGAACCATCGATGGCTACGTCACCGTCGACGATTCCGGCACGCCCGAGCTCCATCTCTCGCACGCGGACTACGACTCGAAGACGGCGTCGACCTCGGCGACGGTCGTCCAATCGATTTTCGATGCCTATGTCCACACGGTCTATGAGTACAAGACGGTGTACGAGCGCGACCCGTCTTTGCTTGCCGACCCGAATGCGATGCAGGCGTTCGAGACGGACGCGGTCTCGACCGTGCGCCTTGCCGTGACGCGTACCTCGCCTGACCCGTCCGTCCGCTATTACTATGCGCTGCTCGGCATGGCCGCCGGCCTTGCGGCGATGCTTGCGCTCAGGGCGGTCCAGAGGACGCAGGGCAATGTCTCGGCGCTTGGTGCCAGACGCGTGCTCGGGGGCGTTCCGCGTTGGAAGGTGCTCGTGGCAACGATCTCTGCCAGCTGGGCCTGTTCGTTCGCCTGCCTTCTCCTGGCGTTTGCCTACATGCGCTTCGCCTTGGGGGTCGACTTTGGTGGGCGAGACGGATGGTGTCTCGTGGCCCTTGCGGCCTCATCCATCATGGCGAGCGCGGCGGGCGCGTTCGCGGGTACCTTCCCGAACCTTCAGCCTGGCATAGTCAGTGCCATCACGTGCTTCCTGTCCCTGTTCACAGGGCTCTATGGGTCATCGGCGCAAGAGCTTGCCGATGCCGTCTCGGCCAACGTTCCGTGGCTCTCTGCGGCAAATCCCATGTGGGAGATCGCGCACTCGTTCTATTCCCTGCTGTACTACGACTCTCTCTGGCCGTTCGCGACGAGTTGCCTTGTCCTCTCGGCCATGGCCGCGGCATTTCTTGTCGTTGCGGCCCTGCGTATGAGGAGGCAGCGCTATGAGCATCTTTAGGACGTACCTCAAGATCGTTGCTCGCCACAAGGTATATATGATCATCTACCTCGTGATCCTTAACCTTCTGGGCATCATGATGGCGCTGAGCGCCTACGGGCGGCCCTCGTCCCAGGACACGGCGCCGGTCAGCTCGTGGTCGAGTCCGAAGGTGGCCGTCATCGATCGCGATGGCAGCGAGATATCGCGTGGTATCGCCGACTTCGTGGATGGCAAGGGCACCACCGTCTCGCTTGATGACACCGAGCAGGCCATCCAGGACGCCACGGCCCAGGATCGCATCTCCTATATCCTCGTGATTCCCGCAGGATATGGTGCCGCGCTCATGAACGCGGCGACAACGGGCTCTGCGGCTCCGGCTCTCCAGACGGTCGTGAGCTACCAGAGCTCGGAGGGGACGCTTATGGATCTGCAGGTGAAGGAATACCTCCAGAGCGCCTATGGCTTTGCCTCGACGGTGGCCACCTCCCAGGGGGATGTCGTTCAGCTCGCAGAGGACTCCATGGAAAGACAGGCCTCCACGAGTGTCGTGGCCAGCGAAGCGGCCCCTGTGTTTGATGGGTTCACCTTCTATTGTGAGTTCTCGACATATACGCTGTTCGCAGCCATCGTGGTCAACATCATTGTTCTCATGAAGACGATAAACCAGCGTGACCTGCGTCGCCGCGTCCTTGCCACCCCGACGTCGAGCAGCAGCCGCGGGATGCAACTCCTGTGCGCCTGTGCGATCACGGGGCTCGTCTCGTGGGCGTGGGTATGCGTGGGCGGTCTCGTCATCTTCGGGCAGTCATCGCTGGTATCCTCGCCCGTACAGGTTTTGATCATGTGCGCAAGCTTGCTCGCCTATGCGGTGGTGGCGACCGCCTGTGGGTTCTTCCTCGGTCAGCTTGCCGTCAGCGAGAACGCGGCCAATGCCATCGCCAACATCGGCGGCATGATTCTCTCGTTCTTTGGCGGCGCATGGGTCTCGATGGATCTTCTGCCTGCCTCCATGCGAGCCGCGGCACACTTTGTGCCCAGCTATTGGTGTGTCGTCGCCATCAACGGGGCCGGATCTCTCACGGACACGTCATCGGGGGCCGTCGCTCCGCTGATGGCCGACATCGGCGTCACGCTCCTGTTTGCCTTGGTGCTCATTGCGGTGGCGCTTGCCCTCGGCCGTGCCCGCATGCAGGAGGCGTAGGGTGCAGACCCTCTGACACGGGCCACGCGCGCAAGTTCGAGTCATGCAACACCCATCCATAAAAGAATAGGTCGGAGGTCATGTGCCTGCGACCTCGTCTTGTATGGGTTGCCTCATGAAAAGTCCGTTACTACAAGCGTCTCTATCAGTGACAAAAGCAAACGTTCCATATATGAAGACCATGCCAACATACCGGAGCGATTCATCGGTCGCTTCCCGTCGTTGATGATGAGGTAAGGGGGCACTTAGAAGGATGACATCCTTGACCTCCCCCTCCGCGGATAGAGGAGAAACGGCAACCAGACTACCGATATCCGTTTCTAGAATGCTGTTCGTTTCGATTGTGCTATTTTTTATTGGGAAATTACACTATGCGAAGCCTGCGTGGCAGTGCATCGCCCGGTTGGGCCTTTCGTCTGTTGTGACCAAGGAAGAATAGAGGGTGTCATGGGCCATTTCGCGAATCGACTGAGGACGGTGGCGGGCAGGGTACCCCGCCTCGTCGTGGCGGCGCTCTTGGCGGCCTCCCTCTTCCCGGTTGCTGCCTCGGCCGCCTCCCTCCCGGTCGGGACCACCTTTACGGGGACCATCACGGTCAGCGGAACGTCGTATCCACGTACGAGGTGACGGGCGCGAACACCGTCCAGATCGGCAACGGGACAGACGTCGCGATAGACCTGCACGTCGCGGGGGCGCTCTCGATTCCCTCGTCAGTCTCCTATGGCGGGGACTCCTACGCCGTCACCTCCGTTGGGCGCGCTGCCTTCGACCACTGCATCTCTCTGACCTCGACCGGCCTCGGGACGAACTCGACGGTGACGACGCTTGGCGATTACGCCTTCTCTGACTGCCAATCCCTGACCTCGACCGGCCTCGGGACGAACTCGACGGTGACGACGCTTGGCTATAAGGCCTTCTGTGGCTGCGGCTCCCTGGCCTCGACCGGCCTCGAGAAGAACACGACGGTGACAGTGATTGGGTATGCCGCCTTCGCCTACTGCAGCTCCCTGACGGGCGACCTCGTCCTAGGGAGCGCCGTGTCCTCCGTCGGCCCTAGTGCGTTCGTGCATACCGGCCTCTCCGCGGCGTACCTGCTCGCTGCCGTCCCGTCCTCGGTCTCGGTCGGTGACGCCGCCTTCGATTTCTCCGGTTCAGGGGACTACGCGTCGATCCTCTACGTCCCCTCCTCCTGGGACGGCACGACCTCCCTCACCGCCGGGTCCCACACCTACCGGGTCTCGGACGGCAACCTCGTCATCATGGACCCCGCCGTGCTCTCCGACATCGTCGCCTCGCGCTCGTCGGCGTAGGACGCCTCCGTCTCGTTCACCCCGTCGGCCTCCGGTACGGCCACCATCGTCGATGCCTCCGGGGCGACGGTGTGGACGGGCACCGTCTCGGCCGGCGTCCCCGCGAGCGCCTCACTTCCCGGCATCGGGCCCGCCGCCGCGTCCCTCACGGTGCGGATGGGATCGATCGTCTACCCGTCATCGGCAACGCCCACCTGGTACAACACGGCTGCGGGGTGCTCGGCCCAAGTCGACGTGCCCGCCTTCGCCTACGTCATCTCCTTCGACGGCAACGGCTCCGGTTCCGGCTCCATGGCGGACGAGGCCATGACCTATGGCGTGGAGGCGACCCTGCCCGCCAACGCCTACGCCCGCGACGGGTACGCCTTCGCCTCGCCGGCTGGTGTGTTGAGTCAATAGCACTTGAGCAGAAAGGGGCTGCGGTGGGAATCCTGGACCAGATAAGACCAGGAGGAACATTGCATGTTCAACACGGAGCAGAGAAGGAAAGCGATAGAGACCTTCATCAGGTTCGGCCATAGCTATGCCGACACGATAAG
>Ga0268360_1000516_pt1 | contig 61471 bp, 45 predicted proteins | sample BioMet11_FD_192465 | JGI IMG/M metagenome (GOLD analysis project Ga0268360, IMG submission 192465) | Sewage microbial communities from Oakland, California, United States - Biofuel 11 (Illumina Assembly) | ecosystem: Engineered > Wastewater > Sewage > Unclassified | place: USA: California... | reverse complement strand
GCTAAAGAAAAGTGGCCGACTATTTCTAGAATTCTACGACATTTGATATTGACCGAAACAACTTTTAAGAGAAAAAGGCCTTAAATACAGGACTTGTCATCCACAAAATTGTTTACTGTTCGAAATACTTTTTATATTCTTGGTATATCTTTGCCTCCTTCATCTGTATCTATTACAGCCTTAAATAGTAAATGAGTTAATCAATCAACATGCTCAATCATTACTCTTACATAAATCAGAATAAAATATCCCGCGTTCCCCAAGGAGCAGCATTGTTCGAACTGTCTATTTTATTGCTTAAACAGCAATTTTTTTGTCCAACATTTATTTTCAGATACGTTAAAATGATTGAAAGAGTGAAAATAACTATGAATATCAATCTGATCAGCAATATTCTTATCAATATGTTTCAGTCAATTCTGTTGATTGTATTTTCCTGCCTGTATATTCAAAATGGCAGACGAAAGCTCATGCTTGGTTTTTTGTTTTCAATTATTTTGTGTTTAGAAGTTACAATATTTAATTATTTTGCGGTATATGAAAGCTTATTGTCTGGCTGTTATATTTTGACCGTTCTGCTGTTCATGTATCTGATTGATGGGACAAACATCTGGAATTCCTTGGTATTTGACCTGCTTATGTTCATCGTACTTACGGTAAGTGCTGATTTGACTTTGTTTTTCTTGTCTCTTTCTGAGCATCAAAATATTGCGGAGTATGTTACATTAAACAGCAACATTCTCCTTCGTTCGACCATCTGCACACTCATATTTGCGGTTCTGGTGGGAATCATCATTGCTTTTTCGAAGACCATAAACTTTGTAAAAACGAAATATGACTGGCTGTTCTCTCTGATATTTCTCATCATATATGTATCTATTGCTTCAACAACATACATTGTTTTCAACTACAGCATTTATTCTGCATACATCATCATTGGCGATATTACAGAACTGGTTGTTGCCATCGTTCTATATTATTTGTTCTGTCTCAATGCGTCAGACCATGAGAAAGAGAAAGAATACATGCTGCTGAATACGCAGCTGGAAGCAGTAAAACAGCTTGCTGACGAAAAAAACAGCAATGATCGGGAGATTCGCATTATAAAGCATGACCTCGAGAATCAGTATCAGATCCTTGACAGTTACTTGGAAAAGGGAGATATCGCTTCATGCCGAGATATCATCCATCAATATGAGACAAAATTGGAAGACATGCCGATCAATGTCCATACTGGATTTACAGCAATTGATGCAATCCTTTCGATCAAGCTCTCTGCCGCCAGAAAAGATGGCATCGATACATTTTCTTCTGTTTCTATCAGTCAATTATCCAAAGAAAAAGAGTACTGTATCGCAGCACTCTTAGCGAACCTATTGGATAATGCCCACGAAAATATTTCCAAAGCAAACAAACAGATCATCGTCAAAATATGGCAGGATGATAAGATCATCATCAAGGTTGAGAATACAACTGACAATCTGTCAGGATCCTTGAGCACCAGAAAGTCAGATCCCATCAACCATGGTCTAGGACTGCAGAGTGTGAAATCACTCATTAACAGATATAAAGGCAGTATTGATATCATTCAGGACAGCGGCAGATTTTTTGTTGTCATCCATATCTGAGCAAAGTTATAAGCTCATTACATACTTCTCATACGCATCATGTACTTCATGATTCTTTGAACGGCTTAGATAAAGCGGCATATTCCATTTCTTCAAATACACTTTTTCCTTATCAATACGATAAATCGCTGAAATATTAACAAATACAGAACGATTCACATAAACAAATGATTTATTGTCTATTTTTTCGTATAGTTCGCTGAGATTCATATCAAAGATATGATATGAATCTCCTTCTCTGTCATAAAGATATAGTTTTCTTCCCAAGACCTCGCAGTATATGATGCTGCTGATCAGAATTCCTGTGAAGCCATCATCAGTCTTCAGAAATATACTTTTATTCAATGAAATCTCTGTAACAATTTTCTTCATGATATCAGGAAGTTCTCTGGCAAGATTCTTTTTCTTAACAAATGCCAGCACATTGAGCCCAAAGGCATTTTCCATTGCATCATCACGATTTGTCAAAAATACAATTGGTGTATTATTGCCTACTTGATGGAGTTTTCGTGCCAGTTCGATACCGTTGAGCTCAGACATTTCAATGTCTAAAAATGCGGCATCATATTTCTTATTCAGTATCGCATTTTCAAAATCACTGACTTTATCGAAAAATTCAGCAGATGTGTCCAACTGCAATTTTATAATTGTCTCCTGTATGATCTTCAGATATTCTTTTTCATCATCAACGAATGCAATTCTCATAAAGTATATGCTTTCTTTTAGTCATCCTACCACAATTCCTTCTGTATACGCCAGCACAAACAACAAACCTTAATCAATGCCTCTCAATGAATATGCATAACTATAAATATAAACACCGATGATGCTGTCATAAATGGAATTGTCATTGCCGCAAACAGAGCACGCATTGGAAACTGCTGGGCAGCAGACTGAAAGCATTGATTCGAGGTAGGACAATCATCAAAGAAACAGTTCAATATTGATTTTATCCTGCTTCATATTTGTAATATGAATAATCCAAGTCCCATTTATCATACTGATAACACGCAGAAATGCTGATTATTGCTAGAAAATCTGTACAAATTTCCCGTAAAAGGTTGACTCAATTTCATATGATTCTAAAATAGAACCATGCAGGAGAACAAAAGCCACAAAAAAATATTTCTAAAACATGTTCTGCCATATATCGGTGCACTCGCTGTCATCGGAATGCTGCTGCCTTCTCAGGAAATTTCAGCATTTGATGACACAAGCAAAAAGATGGCTGTTTACAACATCGAAACGAACGATCCATATGCCAGTGACACGCTGAAACTAAAGGTGATTCATCATTTAGCAGATCAGGATAGCAGTATCGATCTGTCATCCATTGATATCTTCAACAGTAAGATTTCAGTCTCTGGATTTAATGCTTCCAGACCTGGCATTCAGGCTGTATGTATTCAAGTCAACTTAGTACAATACAATGATTCGTCCAGCACCTTCGGTTATTCTGATACCGAAAATGCAGTCATTAACGTTATTAATTCATCTGCGCCGTCTTTAAAGTTAAAGAAATCGACCATCACCGTCAATAATGGTGATGCATGGAATCCTTCATCATACATTGCTGAAATTTCTGATGATTCAGGTACACTTCCTGTCTTAAAGGAAATAGACAATGTTGATATGAATACTGACGGTCAATACTATGCTTCATATATTGCAGTCGATGCAGAAGGCAACAGCACTTCTGCAATCCTGAATGTCAATGTCAAGACACCGCAGGAAGTACTTGATGCAAAGGCAGAAGCAGAAGAGCAGGCGCAGGCAGCGGCAGAAGCTGAAAGAGAAGCACAGGCAGAAGAACAGGAAAGACAGGCACGTGCAAAGGCAGCAGCGACATTATCAGCAATTGATATGTCAAAGCTTGGACAGTATGCTGGCGGCATCAGCACTGCGTTATCAATGGCAGGCAATGTTCCTTATGCATGGGGCGGCACATCTCCTTCCACTGGATTTGACTGCTCAGGCCTTGTTCAATACAGCTATGGTCTGACCGCAAGAACTACAAGTGAACAGCAGGCATTGGGTCAGCATCGATACGATGTTGAGAATGCTCCTGCAGGTGCTCTATATTTCTACGGTTCCGAATCTTCTCCATATCACGTATCCATCAGCTTAGGCAATGGATCAGCTGTGCAGGCACTGAATCCTGCGGAAGGTATTCAAGTTGTTAACAACTCTGTATTAATGCCAAGTTATTACATTGTCATTGGTCAATAATTTCAATACAAAAAATGAGCATTCTGCCATTACAGCGAAATGCTCATTTTATAATTTATCTTGCTGTTTTTCTTTGATAGCATTTAGCAATGATGATCATTGAAACTGCAACCAATGCCATGATCAAATACAAAGCAATGAGATAAGATCCAGTAAAATCATAGAGATAGCCGATGATGCTTGCACCAGCCGCATTTGCCAAAGTTGTGCCCATGCTGATCTTTGGATAGACACTGCTGTAGTTCTCAATACCAAACATTGTCTTGCACAGCATCACTGTGCCTACTGTCGCTACAGAGTAGCAGAGCCCCAGCAGACCGGCACCTATAAGCATAGAAATATCAGAAGGAATGAGAGCAAGAAGAATCAGGCCGATGAAGATCAAAATGCCATACAGCATAATCGATACTTTTTCGCCAGTCTTATCAATCAGTACACCAAGCAGGATCTTTCCAAGTGTATTTGTCGCCATGCAGATAGAAAGCATCATTGCGCCGGCATTCAGTCCGTATGCCTCGGCTAAGCCAGGCAGATGTGTCGGCATTGCTGTTGCAAATGCATAGATGACCGCAAAGGCTGCAACTGCCGCAATCAATCCTCCATCCAGCTTTTTTGTGTATCCTTCAGTCTGTTGATTGGCAGGATGCACTTTTTCAACTGCAGCTCCTAGAGCTTTTAATCCATATGTTTCTGGTGCAAATGAGATTGGAAACAGAAAGGATGGAAGATACAGAAGAATGGTCAGTAAAGCTGCTGCAAAATAGCCCATGCGCCATCCGGCAGAAGAAATAATGGAACTGAGCACGGGTGAGAATACGGCACCGACAATGCCGGAACAGCCAAAAGCAATGGATGTTGCAAGACCGCTGTTTTTTACGAACCAGTTATTGATGACCATAGTCGCAAAGACGATGCCCAGGATGCCGGCAGCCAGACCTCTGACTGCGCTGAAGACATACAGCATCCAGATACTGGTGCTGAGTCCCATCGCTGCCGTAGAAACAGTCAGGAGCACTGCACTGATCAACGCAACTTTCTTATATGATTTTTGATTCAGCATCTTCGCTACCAGAATGCCGCCGATGGAATAAACGATATTGCAAATGGTCAATGTCATCGACACTGTTCCTTTACCTACATTAAATGCTTCTGCGACCGGCGTAATATATACACCAGTCACATTTGTTGTTAAGCCCAGGGAAGCTCCGATGACTCCGCACATCGCAATTAACACCAGAAGATACTTGCCTTTGATTTCCTTCATAAGAGACCTCCTCTTTACGACTTCAGTATAGGGTCTGTCTCAGTATATTTAAAATAGTTATTTCTTATATCATATTATGCAATTTATGCATTTCTATAGATAACTGCAAAAACTGAAGTCTGATGAACTTCAGTCGCTGCAGATATCACATCATTCTTCAGTAAATAGAATTTATCTTCTGCCTGTCAGAGGCTGGATTGATCTTCCCAATTCATAAGACGCCTGCGGACAACTTGTCTTCTTTGTCATTGAAGGTGTTCCACACCCACTGCCGATGATCATTCCCTGATCATTAAAGCCCATATAGGAGCAGATTTTTTTATAATAGGAAATCACAATCTCAAAGGTTGACAGCGATTCATCCCAGGCTGCTGCAATCAAGACGCTCTTTTTGTGCATGCCGGAGAGTTTTGTGGTAAAGCTGTAAAAGCGGTCAATGACTGCCTTCATCTGAGCAGGCCAATTGAAGTAGTATATCGGCATAACAAATACCAGCATGTCTGCATCACAGATCATCTGCTTTAGTTCATTTTCATAATCATCCTTCTGTACACAGCTGCCGTTCATCCCGCAGTGCGTGCATCCGCTGCAGGCATGAATGTTCGCATGAAATACATCATATTCTTCAATTTCATTTCCACTTTCTTCTGCCCCTCTGATAAATTCTGCCGCAAGCAGATTGGAGGATCCATGTTGATTGCCGCTGCTTTTCAGTACAAGTATTTTCATTGATTTCACCTCTTTCAATTCAGATTCAGACTTGTAATCCATTGCGATATTTCACTTGAAGAAGTTTCTTTTTGCAACCTTCTACCTTCGAGCCACGTCCCTGTCCCCTTTGCAAGAGAAGCCAGTGTTGTTCCGCTGGATCCAATTCCGCTTTCTGCTGAAGTGCAGAAAGGAATCACTGTTTTATCACTGAAGTCATATTTCTCAACAAAGGTATCCATGACAGCCGGTTCTTTTCCCCACCAGATCGGATATCCAACATAGACAATACTGTACTGTTCCCAGTTTGGTACAGTTCCGCTGATTTCCGGGCGTGCATCCTGATTGTTCTGCTCGACTGATGTACGGCTGTCAGTGTTGTTGTAGTCGAGATCTTCGCTTGTATACGGCTGCATCGGCATAATCTGATACAATGTTCCGCCGGTTATTTCGGCTATCGATTTGGCAATGCCCGCGGTGTTTCCTGTACACGAAAAATATGCAATCAGGATCTGCTCTGAAGTATGCTCTGGAGCAGTACTTGCTGATGCACTGTTTTCTGTAGCCTTTGTGCTGTCAGCAGCACTGCTGCATCCTGACAGACTGAAGGCCAGTGCAATGATCAATGCATGCATCAAAGGATTCTGTATTTTCTTCATAAGCATTTCTCCTGATTACCTCTAAGTATAGGGAATGCGATTTCTATTTTGTTATTGTGTTTTTCTATTTCATATCATGCAGTTCCTGCATTTCTGTGCAGAAAAAATGAGCAGAAACATTTCTGCTCATTCATCAAAACTGTTTTGAAGATAAGAGATGAAAGCCTTCACCGTAGCTGAGAAGGGTACATTTCTTTTCCATACTGCAACTGTACCTGTTTTCTCAGAAGGCTTCATCGGGATAAAGACAAGATCTTTGCTGATCAGTTCTGTCTGCACTGCATATGAAATACCAATCCCCTGCAGCACCATTTTCATTCCATTGGCAGGCAGATTATGATAGGCGGCAATATTCAGTTCATTCACTGTAATACCCGCCCATCTGGCCAGCTGCTCCTGGACCAGTGTGCGTTTTGAAATCAGAAGTTTGTTCTTGGTGATGTCCTTTGGCTTGATATATCCCTGCTTTGCCAATGCCGAATTCTTCTGAACTACAAATCCCCATTCAGCCTTCTGCGGCAGGCGGATATAGTCATATTTTTCAATATTGACAGGATCCAGAAGAATGCCAATATCTTCATTTCCATTCTCAATTCCTTCTTTGATCTGATCAGAATCACTGGTTACGATATTAAAGCTGACCTGCGGATGCAGTGTCTGGAATTCCTTCATTTTGGTGCAGAGCCAGGTGAAGCTTGGAAATTCACCGCTTCCAATCACAATTTCACCGCTCAGCTGATGCTCGGCAGTAAACTCATTTTTTGTCTTCTCCATCAGCGCAACGATTTCTTCTGCTCTTCTTTGAAAGAGAAGCCCGTCTTCCGTCAAGATGATCCGATGATTTGAACGGTTGAAGATCTTGATCCCCAATTCTTCTTCCAGGTTCATCAGCTGACGGGAAAGCGTTGGCTGTGTTACATGGAGAATACCGGCAGCCTTAGTGATATTTTCTTCCCTTGCAACAACTAGAAAATACTTCAGAGTATTCATATCCATATCAATCTCCACATGTTCCTCATGATAGTTTTATTCATACCATACAGTTATTGTACATCTCAGCGCCAGAAATGAATTAGGGTAATTTCTAGGATTTAGCATACAATAGATGCATGGAGACTGATTATGAGAAATCAAAATGGATTTGATCAATGGGCAGATGAATATGAATCATTTGTCAAAGAAAATGAGAACGCTGAAACATATCCCTTTGCTGGATATCAGAAAGTGATCGGAACGATTTTCAACACAATCATCGAGAATCATGGAATCGACATTTTGGATGTCGGCTTCGGCACAGGTGTACTGGCTAAAAGATTATATGACAAAGGCTGTCATATTACCGGCGTGGACTTTTCAAAGCGCATGATTGAAATTGCCGGTGAAAAAATGCCGCGGGCAAGACTGATCCAGCATGACTTTTCTGCTGGCCTTCCATCAGAACTGGGCAGTCAGAAATATGATGCTGTCACAATCACATATGCAATACATCACCTGACAATGGAACAGAAAGAAAAACTGATCAATGATATGCTGGAGCATCTGAAGAACAATGGCATGATATTGATTGGAGATGTAGCATTTGAAGATCAGAATGCCATGGATCAATGTGCGCAGAAAGCAGGCGACGCCTGGGACAGCAGTGAAATGTATCTGACAGCAGATGAAGTGCAGAAGCATTTCCCGCAGGCACAGTTCCATAAAATATCATACTGCTCGGGCATCTTTGTCATTGTTCATCAAAAGTAACATATCAGCAGTCTTGAAAGAAGTGCGGTCGATTCTGCACTTCTTTTTCTATACAAACAGCAGAAAGGCCACCCTGCCAGGTGGCCTTCTGCCCGATATTTCTATCGATGTCTGGGGTCAGTTGTATTCACCTCTTCCATTGACGTGATGGACGAGAGCAACTGCAGTTATCTTTCCGCTGTCATGCCGATTGTGCGGCATCGGCGGCATTTTAATGATTGGGATTGTTACTGCAGGAATCACTATTCAAAGTATTTTTTTCTGAAGATCAATGCCAGTCCAGCAAGCAGGATTGAGAATGCCAAGATCCCAGCTGCTAATGGAACATTGCTTTGATCACTGGTGTTTGGTGTTGACGGCCGTTCAGGTGTTGATGGTGTCTCCGGTCTGTCTGGGGTAATTGGTGTATCTGGTCTTGCTGTGACTGTCAATGTACCTGGAACAGCTGTCATTGTGTAGTTAACTGCATTGGTGTTTTCATTCAGTACATATGTGAAGGCATTCGCACTGCTGCCAGCTTCGGTCTGCGTACCGGTAATAATGTATGCAGCACCTTCTCCTGTAATGAAGCCATCGCCGCCAATAGTAACTGTACTGTTCGTCAATGCAGTGCCGTCATAGACCTTGGTTGAAGTTCCACTTGTTAATGTAACGGCTCTCTGATTGATCGTAACAGTTGCCTGTCCATATGCATCGCTATAATTCGGGGCTACAGCCTTTACATAGACTGTCTGTGCCGCTGTTGCATTGATCCATGTCGGAAGGTCTGTACTCCAAATGCGGGTATCAGTACCATCACCAGGATTGCCTGTCAACGGCAGCTGTGTTGTGTAATACAGTGTACTGCCTTCTACTGCCGCCGATGCTGTAATTGTATGTGCCAATCCATCATATAAGCCGGAATAGGAGGATGTCAGTACTGCATTTTCATTGGAAGCTGTGACTGCCAATGTGCCGATAGACTCTGTGACTGTATAGTTGCTCTTGAGTGCAGTACCATTCCATTCCAGAGTATAGGTATTTGCAGAACTGCCGACTGCGGTCTGTGAACCAGTCACAGTGAATGTGTATGTCTCACCTTCCACCATGCCAGTGATTGTTCCCGGTGCAGTCAATGCTAAATTATTGAATATCTTAGATGCTGAAGTTGTGACAACATTCAGCGGTGCCGGTGTAATCGCGATTGTTCCATCAATCTTTTGGATATTGAGCTTGGAGGTAACATCATCACCTTCTGCATTTCTGATTACCAACGTATCGCATGTTGCTGTCACTGCTGCGGCTGTGACGTTTGTCGCTGATGCATTGGATGCTGCTGTTTCCAGCGAATATCCTGCTGGCAGTGTACTTACCGATACAGTTGCTCCATGCGGCTTGCCGTCATATGTGAAGCTGCCGCCCGTCGTCGTCACAACGATCTGCTCGGTATTTTCAGTCACAGTCAGCGTGCCGATTGTTTCATTGATCGTATAGTTCGCTGGGTCAGCGCTTCCATTCCAGTTCAGGCTGTAAGTGTTCGGTGAGGAACCGACTGCCCGCTGACTGCCTGTTGTTGTGAAGGTCGCTGTTTCTTGATTGACGAAACCGCTGATCGTACCATCCTTGGTCAATGGTGTGCCGTTATAGACCATGTTGGCATCCGGTGTCGTGACTGTCAGTTCAGCTGGGATGATTATAATTGTTCCATCAATCTTTTGGATATTGAGCTTGGAGGTAACATCATCACCTTCTGCATTTCTGATTACCAACGTATCGCATGTTGCTGTCACTGCTGCGGCTGTGACGTTTGTCGCTGATGCATTGGATGCTGCTGTTTCCAGCGAATATCCTGCTGGCAGTGTACTTACCGATACAGTTGCTCCATGCGGCTTGCCGTCATATGTGAAGCTGCCGCCCGTCGTCGTCACAACGATCTGCTCGGTATTTTCAGTCACAGTCAGCGTGCCGATTGTTTCATTGATCGTATAGTTCGCTGGGTCAGCGCTTCCATTCCAGTTCAGGCTGTAAGTGTTCGGTGAGGAACCGACTGCCCGCTGACTGCCTGTTGTTGTGAAGGTCGCTGTTTCTTGATTGACGAAACCGCTGATCGTACCATCCTTGGTCAATGGTGTGCCGTTATAGACCATGCTGGCATCCGGTGTTGTGACTGTCAATGATGCTCTTGCAACTTCCAATGAACCTTTAGCATATGTGATTACATAGTTCTCTGTCACAATGACTGTACCATGCTTGATTTCTGCCGCAGAAGCAACATTATCTGATATTCCCACATTTATTTGACTGCCGGCAAATGAAACACTGGCAATCTCATCACCATGCGCTAATGAACCTGTTCGCGTATAGTCGCTGGAAGTCAAAGCTGTACCGTCATAAATCTTATTTCCAGAACCTGCTGTAATTGTGATTTGTATGCTTGCCTGATTTACGGTAAGTGTTCCTGGTTGGTATGAAATTGTATAGTTTTGAGCCTTTGTGCCTGTTGCAAGTGTGTGTCCAGTGATGATATTGGAGCTGTTTCCTTTATACAGCTGGCTTCCTGACACGTTCACATCTGCCAGTCCTTCTCTGCTGACAAATGAACCGCGGCTGATGGAATAATGATTTGCGGTCAATTCTAAACCATCATAGACTTTTTCTGCACTTGCCGCCGTCAATTCAACTGCAGCAGGTGTCACTGTCAATGTGCCAGCTGTATATGTGATTGCATAGTTTGCAGTGACATTCACTGAATCATGCATGATCACTGCTCCAGAAGGCGTATTTGCACTGCTGCCTGCATCGGTCTGTGTACCGGCGACAGCTACGCTTGATAGGATATCATGTGCTGCCAGTGTGCCTGTTGAAGTATAACCGCTGTCTGTTAATGCAGTGCCATCATAAATCTTGCTGGAACTGTCTGCGGTGATTGTCAGTGCGATCTGAGCCTGAGTCACTGTCAGCTGACCATCTTTATATGTAATTGTATAGTTTGCTGCATCAGTTCCTTCTGCTAATGTATGTCCAGTAATATGGCTTGGGCTGGATCCTACGAAGAGCTGACTGCCGCTGATTTCAACAGCAGACAATCCCTGTCCGGTGACAAATGCGCCGCTTGTAATCGTATATCCGCTTGGGAGCAGAGCTGTACCATCATATGCTTTTGTTCCGCTGTTCGCCGTCAGTTCAACTGCGGCAGGCGTTACTGTCAATGTGCCAGCTGTATATGTGATTGCATAGTTTGCAGTGACATCCTCTGTACCATGTCTGATGACTGCACCACTTGCTGTATTGCTGCTGCTTCCTGCATTTGTCTGACTGCCTGCAATCACAACACTTTCAAGAACATCGTTAGATGCAAGTGCACCTGTTCTTGTATAGTCGCTCGTCGTCAACGCTGTGCCATCATAAGGCTTGCTTCTGCTTCCGGCTGTAATCGTAATGGCAATGCTTGCCTGCGTTACTGTTAATTTGCCGGCAGTTTGAAGGATATTGTAATTGATATCTTTTGTGTTCGTATTCAAAGTATATGTAAAGCTATTAGAGCTTTCGCCAGCAAACAGCTGACTTCCAGTGAAGTGATAGACCGCTCCTTGTCCAGTTACCCAGCCAATCTCTTCAGCTAGAGAGGTCTGACCATTCACAAGTGCAGTGCCGTCATATGCTTTACTCAGATCTGCTGATTTCAGCGTGACCGTTCTCTTTGTAATTGTTAATGTTGGAGCTACAGCACTGTCTACTTTGAAGAACTTTGTAACATCGACCATATTACTGTTATAAATAATGATTCCAGAATAGTTTATGGAGCCTGTATATTTGGTGGTGCTTGCATCTGTCCCCTTTGCCGGCACAACTGTTATCCCTGCATATGTATAGCCGGAAGGCAGTCCGCTGACTGCAATGACAGAATTGGTCTGCTCACTGCCGTTATATGTTAAGGAGACATCTGAACCAGTAATGATCAGATGAGTGATCTGCTGCCATTGTGCATAGAGAATGTTTTGATCAACTGTATATTGTGCTGCATTGTCAATCTGGATATGTTGTCCAGCACTGACTGCCGTTCCTGTTCCATCTGCTTTGGTATTCCAGCCAGTGAATACATAATCACTGCGTGTGATACCGGTGATGCCGATGACAGTGACCTGACTGTTTTCCAGTGAAACGTAGACTGTACTGGAAGAAGCATTGTCCGCATCCAAACCGCCATTATAATCGTAGATCAGCGATGTTGTGGCTGCTGCATTTGCCCATTGTGCTGTCAGAGTGATTGCCTCTGTACCCATTGTAATCATGCTGCCTGGATAATAGATTTTGTCATCCTCACTTGACAGCCAGCCAACAAAGACTTTTCCTGTCGGTGCACTCAGACCTGCACCGCTCAGTACTTTCGCCTGTGCATCTTCCGAATAGCCCGCAGCATCAACTGGTACTGTACCGGATCCGGCGCCTGCTGCATAAGTGATCGTATATGTTGTGCCGCCCATCCATGTTGCGTAAATATTCAAGTTTGCTTCTATTTTCTGTGAGAAGCTGAATGGTGTGCCGTCTTCCTTGACCCATCCAGCAAAATCCTTTATTGAATCTGTTGGAGGAGTAATCGCTGAAATTGTAGATTTCGGAGCAATATTCGATACCGTTTGATATACGGACTGACCATTATAGAAAGTAACCGTAAACGTAGGTGCGACCCACTTTGCGTAAAGAATCAAATTGTTAGCCGGCATAACAGTGGAAGCAAAATTGAACGATTGTGTACATGCTTCATCAATGTACCAGCCTGCAAACGTATAGTAGCTTTCATATCCCGCAGGAAGAGACGGAATGTAAGATGAATATGAAGCTAAGGAACCCTCATAGAGGACCGATGCAGATTGTACATCTGCATTGACGTTATGGAATGTCAGCGTATATGAATTTCTTGTATACCTGATCATCAAGGTCTTAGAATAACCTGTCGATCCATTCACTGATGCATTATACCAAGTAACACCGCTATCGAGACTGTATTGTGAGAGTGTGAAGCCGTTGTATTTATTTGTGAAGTTGAATGTCCCGCCGGCGGTAGCTGTTGAATTTGTAGGCGTGCTAGGGTATGTTCCGTCTAAATTCTGTTTATAATGCTCCACAACGGATCCCGATGATATGGACTGACCGTAAAGATTCAATGTTGTCCCTGCTTTAGGAGGAATAAATGCATCTAAGAATGTCAGATGTATCGTACCATAATACCAGTCATAGCCAGTCGGCCATGTATATTCATTGGAAGCCAGCGTTGAACCATACAGTCCTGTAAAAGTTTTAAAGATTGACCAGTCTGAATTCGGAGTTGTTTTGATGTAGAAATTTACAGTGATCAGATTACGGTCATAGTATACATTCAGGATGGTTTTTCCATCAGCCGCAACCGTTGCTGATACTGTTGTCAGCGCCGCGTTATATGAGAAACCAGTATAACTTAACGCTTTATCCTGAGCAGTCGGAGAAACTGCTGAGCCAATCTCTGCAGAACGGACATAGGTTGTTCCATAATCATATGTCTTATTTGCGTTGGCAGCATTTTTTGCGTCCGTGATCTTCTGCTTCCAGATGATCACGGAATAGTTCACTTTCTTTGCTGTCCACTTTGCATAAATGGTCGTGCTTGACGCTAATGGGTTTCCAAAAGTGAATTGAGTAGAATTACTAGAAGATGTGTACCATCCTGCAAAGTCATAACCGATTCTCGTTGGTGATGCCGGTGCTGCAGTTACATCACTCGGCCCAACAAACTCTGGTTCAATATAGCTTCCCCCTCCAGCTGTATTGGTGTCGAATGTCAGCCATGTGCCGGTGCTGATGATTGGTTTCAGAATCATGTCGCTCGTGACTGGAGATCCATTCACTGCTGGGACGGAAGGATCGGAAATATACCATCCGGTCAGCGCCTGATCGTTTTCTACAGTCAGTGTAATTCCTGAATAATCCAGTACCTCACCATCCGCATAGTTCTGCGTATAAATGATCTCACCATTCTGATTTTCATAATAGACATGATATTCAGAAGAGTACTTCGCGTACAGATCAACTGTCGCTGTCGCTGAAATAGCGCCCACGCTGCCAAATACATATGGGGTTGAAGAGCCAGTCTTGAACCATCCAGTGAATTTCAACCCAGCCGTCTCAGGTACAGCAGGTTCACTGACTATTTCATTGCTCTTAACAATCTGAGTATCGGCTGCAATCAATTGATTATTCACATCGTAGAAATGGAAAGTGAGTGTTTTTGGTTCACTCGTTCCGACAACATAGATGGAGAAGCTCTTTGCTTCCACCTGTATATCAGTTTTTCCTGAACCTGATACAGCAACCTCACTGCTGACTGCTTCGGCAGCACCTGCAGCTGTATCCATATGGAATACCTGGATTGCATCCGTGCTGTCTGTGACTGCGGTTGAATTCTGGCTGACGCCGAATTTGATATCAACTTGATATCCTGCCGCAGGCTGCAGTTCATTTCCATTTGAATCAAAGAAAGAAATATTGAAGGCGACTGTTCCATTCAGCTGCTTTGTATCTTCCAATGCTCCTGCAACTGCCTGGTCGATGCTGGAATTCACTACCGGAACAATGCTTAAAGTGGTACCTGCAGGGAATGCACCTTCTGGTGCGTTCACATCTACAGTGACCCCGTTATATTCATATGATCCTTGTATGACGCTGGAAACCGCTGTTTCCGTTGTCTGAGTGCCAGTACCTGCAGTGTCTTCTGCAATGATCGGTGTGGTAATGGTCGTGCCAAAAATGGTCAGTAACGCCAGTACTGCCGCAATGGTCTTCTTAAACCAGTTCATAATATGCTCCTTTGCACAGGCATTTGCCTCTGTCAGCCTCGCCTCTCCGAGGTTTTTTAGGATTCTTATGGTACGAAGAAGTATTTAATTATGACGTTTTGGAGAAAAACGCCTGCAGAAATCAGCATCGACTGTTTCGCAGGCATTGAATGTACAATTGCTTCTTTAGAACGACAAAAGCATCTCTCCGATCACAGTTACGTCAGCCTGTTGCCGAAGGAAATGCTGATTTCGTTTATTGACAAACTTTCTCGTGTTAGCGCATGAACACAAAAAAGCCTCCTCCTAATGAAGTTACGTCAGCCTGCACCAGGAGAATATTGTCCATTCAATCCGCCAATATATAACACGTCCCCAAAATTCGTGTCTTTCTACCCTCAGTATGTGGTATGAAATTCTAAAAATCAAGATTCAGCGTTACTTGCACGCATGTTCACATTGGAGTATCAACAATTATCTGCAAAGTGGAATATATCCAGTATTCATCGCATGATTCCCACTTTTCAAAAGTGGATTTTATCAAGTATTCTTCACTTTCCCGCACAGATCCACAAGTTTCTAAATAAGAATTGATATTATTAAGAGTAAAAAATATATTCTGTTTTCTTCAAAAAAAGTTTTCATCTTTTCCAAGCTGATGAACTGCTGAAGATCATTTTACACTGGCTGCTGAGCAGACTGATCCGGTTTCAGCAGTCTCTTTTATCAGAATCTTACATTCTTACACCTGTGTCATTTTTAAGAAAAAACCGGATTGTTGGCAGATGAGAGCAACATAATATAGTTATATTTCTGAAAATTTATAAAATTCATATTTATTTTCGATATAATGCCGTTATAATTTCTTATTTATTTATATTTTATGAAATTTAATTCACTATTTTCCATTTTAATTTCTGTTATTTACAATTTTTCTTATTTTTATTATTGACAATGATGGATTTGCTGGCTATTGTTATGACTATTAAAAAAATCATCTTTCTACAAGCAGAAAAGAAAGATGAAAATGATCCATATGCACGATTCTGTGCTTCTGCATAAGAGGTCCTTATGGCAAAGACATCAGTTCGAAAAAATAGCTTTTCACAGAAAGCAGCTGTTGGGCTTCTTTTCGCAGCTGCCGGTCTGATTGTTGTCCTGGGCACCGGCTTTGCAGTATTCGGTGTCGTGAATCATCTTAGTCTGAATGTTATGAATACTGAAATTCCCAGTGCCTTATTTGGCATTGTCATTGTTTTTCTAGGAATACGAGATTTCTTCGCAGTGCATCGGCTGTCCAAAAGAATCACTGCAGAGGGAGGAGAGTTTTCCTGGCAGAACTTTCACAGTGGAGGCAAATAAGCAGTCTACAGGGGATTACCTAAGGGGGTAAGCAGTATGTCAAAGCGAAACAAGATCACAGCATTGGTATTAATGTCAGTATTTATCGCAGCCATTTTGATTCTGGCACTGACCGCATCGAATGCAGGTGCCGACCCAACCGGAGCCACCTATGCAGCGACCACCGGAAGTGAAACGCTGCAGGATGTCGCATCCACTGCAAACAAAGCATATTACGGTGCAAACTACACATGGGTCATGATCTGCGCATTCATGGTATTCTTCTTCCAATGTGGATTTGCCATGGTAGAAACAGGTTTCTGCCGGGCAAAGAACGCAGCTCACACCATGACGATGAACTTCATGGTATTCCTCGTCGGTGCTGTTGGGTATTTCCTTTGTGGATTCGCCCTGCAGATGGGCGGCTGCGGAGGTGCAGCTGGACTGGGTTCCGGCAGTACAGTATTAAATTCCCTGCTGACGATTCCAGGTTTCGGCGGCATCATCGGCTATAAAGGATTCATGCTGGGCGGAACGTATGATGCAGGTGTCTATGCATTATTTTTCTTCCAGATGGTCTTTATGGATACAACCGTTACCATTCCGACCGGTGCAATGGCTGAAAGGGTTAAATACTCTGCAGTTGTCATTACATCCTTCTTCATATCCATGTTCCTGTATCCTGTCTTTGCATGCTGGGTATGGGGAGGCGGCTGGCTCGCTACATTAGGCGTCAACTTCGGCATCGGACATGGTGTCGTTGATTTCGCGGGATCTGCGGTCGTACATTCCATGGGCGGCATGCTGGCACTTGCCGGCGCCATGGTCATCGGTCCGCGAATTGGCAAATTCAAGAAGGACGGAAGTGCACGTGCCTTCCCTGGCCATGATATTCCAATGGCGATTATCGGCACAATCATTCTGTTCTTCTGCTGGTTTGCCTTCAACGCAAGCGGTGCTTTGAATGCTTCCGATTTCCGTCTGGCAATTGCAGCGACTAACACAATGATCTCAGGAGCTGTCGGCGGCTTAGTTGCCATGTTCTATATGTGGAAGAAATACGGTAAGCCGGATCCTTCAATGACAGCCAATGGAGCTTTGGCAGGACTTGTTGCCATCACAACACCATGTGCATATGTCAACGGTATCTCTGCATGCATTATCGGAATTGTTGCTGCATTCTTAGTATGTAATGCGGTTCCGTTTGTCGAAAACAAATTAAAGCTGGATGATCCTGTCGGAGCAATTTCCGTACACTGCGTCAATGGCCTCTGGGGTGTCATTTCCCTGGGTCTCTTCGCAGATGGGACTTATGGCGACGGCATTAATGGTGTAGCCGGCGGCGTTCGCGGACTGTTCTATGGCGACGCTTCTCAGCTGTTAGCGCAGCTGATTGCAGTTGCTGTACTGTTCATCTGGGGATTCGGCATGTCTTACGGCTTCTTTAAACTTCTGGATAAAGTGTGGGGACTCCGTGTTGCACCAGAGCAGGAACTTGATGGTCTTGATCTGCCGGAGATGGGTGTCCTTGCCTATCCTGACAACCAATTGATCCGCAGTGAACTGGACTACAGTTCTGATGACAATGCCGAGATTCCTCAGCTTGCCCGCTTCGGCGGCATCCCGCAGGCAGTGTCGGCGCCATACCCTGCAGCACCGATTGAAAAAGCAGTTCCAGTTGTAGATGTTTCCTCTGCTCCGCAGGTATTAAAGACAGAGAAAAGCATCAAGATGACAAGAGTCGATATCATCATGAAGCAGAACAAGCTTGAATCGTTGAAAAATGCCATGAATAAGATCGGTGTCAATGGCATGACTGTGACACAGGTGCTGGGCTACGGCATGCAGAAAGGCAAGACGGAATACTATCGTGGTGTTGAAACAGAAGTCAATCTTCTGCCGAAAGTTGAAGTACAGATTGTTGTTGCAAAGGTTCCTGTCAGAGATGTGATTGAGACAGCAAAAAAGACACTGTATACAGGCAATATCGGTGACGGAAAGATCTTCGTATATGATGTAGAAAACGTGGTAAAAGTTCGTACGGGCGAAGAAGGATATGATGCCCTGCAGGATGTTGAATAAGTAACTGCTGATGAAGTCAGGCGGATCAATTCTGCCTGACTTTTTATTTATATACATATTTTCCATATTAGCCAAAACTGGACACATTTACAGACAAGTTCTTTTATACAAGCATGTTTCCCTATCCTATAATATAAGAAACTCAAATGTAAGAAACTCACTTTCGATACCTTCCAGGAGAAAATGCATGTCTAAAAGAAGTATGCTCAGAAAATTGTTTACAGCTCTTATGACAGTGTCTGTCATGTTATCTGTTTTTTCTGTGAGCCCGAAGGCAGAAGACAAGACTCCAGTCCGTCGGACTGTTCGTGTAGGCCTGCGCAATGGTGAAGTCACTTCAGGAACTTCTGATGACGACCGGAGCATCCTGTTCGACAAACAGTATCTGCAGGCAGTAGCAGAGTATGCAAATTGGGATTATACCTATATTTACGGCACTTGGGCTGAGTGCCTGCAGAGAGCAAAGGATGGAGAAGTCGATGTTCTGCTCGATATATCAAAAAAAGCTGAGCGTGACTCATATCTAGATTATTCTGAAGATGCGATGGGAACAGAGATATGCTATCTCATTGGCCGCTCTGATACAGATCTTTACTTTAATGACTATCAAGGATTTAACGGTCTGAAAATCGGCTATGAGAACAGCGGTACAATGATTGATTCTCTGCAGTCTTACAGCAGAACTTCCGGTTTCAGTTTCCAGGGTGTTGGATTCAACAACGGCATTGACATGTATAACGCTCTGGATACCGGTGAGATTGACGCCTTAGTACAGACCAACTATCTGGAGATTCCAGAAAACCATGTCATTCTCGCAAAATGTTCTTCCCTGCCGGTCTATATTGCCACAAGTAATAGAATCCCGGAGTTAAAAGCCGAGCTCGATCAGGCAATGACAAAACTGATCAGCTATGAGCCAAACTTCAATACTCTTCTGTATCAGAAAACATTTAAGGGAAGTTCCGTTCAGATTGCGGGCTATACGCAGGAAGAAACAGCTTATCTGCAGACCAGTCCAGTTGTATATGTTGCATATGAAACTAACTGGAAACCATTTGAATATGATGAGAACGGTGAAGCATCCGGCATCACACCTGATGTCATCCGAGCAATCGGTAAAGAGACCGGCATCACCTTCAAATTTATTGAATCATCCTCTACCCAGGAACTCTACGACAGCATGGGCAGCAAGCCGTCCGATCTCATCATTGCAGTAAGCTATGATTACCTCTGGGCAAACAATCATGATTTGATTGTTACGCAGCCATATGTCTCAGGTTCGATTATGCGTGTAACAAAGAATGCCGATGTGGATCCTTCATCAGTTGCCATTGTCAGCGGCACCTATCTTGCAAATGAGATTGTACAGGCATATCCAGAAATGGAAGCAGTCAAATATGCCACTTTCGATGAATGCATCAATGCAGTAGCTGCCGGGAATGCAGACTGCACTTTCTTAAACTATTATCAGGCAAACTACTATCGTGCCTTAACGGATTATTCATCATTTATCTACCGTCCAGTCGATACAATTTCGCAAAGCATTTCTCTCGGCATCACAAAAGAATCCAATCCAATTCTTCTGGACATTCTTTCCAAGTCCCTGCAGCGCATTCAAGACAACGAACTGCAGAGCATCCTGAGTGAAGATACGGTTATCAGTGAGCCAGCCTCTCTGCAGAAGTTCGTAAAGCATTATCCTCTGCAGGCATCAGTGATTGTAACAGTCTTCATGATCCTGATTGCCATCCTGCTGATCACGGCTGCCGGCTCCAAAGTCAGAGAACGGCGAAATCTTGCCTTAGCACAGGCGAAGCAGGAAGCAGAAGCTGCCAACAAAGCAAAGTCAGAATTTTTGGCGAACATGTCGCATGATATCCGGACGCCATTGAATGCCATTGTCGGCATGACGAATATGGCTGTCAATGATATTGACAACAAGAAGCAGGCATTGGAAGACATGAGCATCGTCACAGCAGCATCCAAGCATCTTCTGTCCTTAGTCAATGATGTTCTAGACCTTTCCAAGATTGAAAGCGGCAAGGTCGTCATTGCGCAGAGCAGTTTTATTCTGCCTGATCTGATTGTTGAAGTTGAGAAGATGACATGGCCGATGCTCAAGGCAAAGCAGCAGGAATTTACTGTTACTGCTTTCACTGTCCAATATGAATTCTTGATTGGTGATAAAGAGCGTCTCAAGCAGATCCTCGTCAACTTTATTTCAAATGCATCAAAATATACCCCGCCGGGCGGTAAGATCCAGCTGAGCTTTAATGAGACTGCCGCAGAGGATCCACATACTATAATTTTGGAAATGTCATGCTGTGACAATGGCATCGGCATTGCCAAGGAAAATCAAGAAAAAATCTTTGAACCATTCGCACGTGAAATCCGTTCAACAATTAATCCAGTCGAAGGGACTGGACTTGGTCTTGCAATCGTCAAGAAGATTGTGACAGCCATGAACGGAACGATTCAGCTTGACAGTGAAAAAGGAAAAGGTTCTACCTTCATTGTCAAAGTTCCAGTCCGTCTCGATGATCAGGATAAGATGCTGGCGCAGTTTGATGATGTTATGCACTATAAAGTGCTGTTCATCGCGGATGATCAGCAGACATGCGAATATATTTCCAAGGTGTATCCACTGATCAACAAGGATGCATGTGATGTCGCGGATAATGAACAGATTATGAATGATACAGCAGTCCTCAAGGATTCCTATGATGCGCTGCTTGTGATCAGTGAAGACAACGCACCGGCAGTTGTTGCAAAGCTCCATCAGAAATATCCTTCTGCCAATCTCATCTATGGCTGCAATATGAAGATGATTGATCAGGAAAAAGCAGTGCTGAATGCTGGCGCAGATGCAGTATTGTACCGTCCAGTCTTCCGTTCCACCTTGTTTGAAGAATACAGGACATTGAAGATCAAGAAAAATGCATCTGTCGGAAGCGACACTTATTTAAAAGGCAGACGTGTGCTGGTTGCCGAAGATCAGCCAATCAACTATGCGGTTGCCGAATTTATGCTGAAAGCTGCAGGTGCAGAAGTACAGAAAGCTTCAACTGGACAGGAAGCAGTTGACATGTTCCTGGCATCCTCTCCTGGTGAGATCGATATGATCTTCATGGATATCATGATGCCGGTCATGAATGGCTATGAAGCTGCCAAAGCAATCCGCAGTTCTGAGAGGAGCGATGCATCCTCCGTCATCATTGTCGCGATGACTGCCAATGCCTTCTCAGAAGACATCCAGAAGTCATATGCCTGCGGCATGGACGGACATATCAGCAAGCCAATCGATGCTGCCGTGGTCAAGGAGACTTTGATTCATATCCTGAGCTCACGGAAAAGCTGAGCATAAGAAAAGGGACGATACATTCATCCGACGATGAGTGCACCGTTCCTTTTTTATTAGAACTTTCCTGCCTTCGCTGCTTCCTGTACGGCAACAGCAACAGAAACGCTGGCACCGACCATTGGGTTGTTTCCCATGCCGATGAAGCCCATCATTTCAACGTGTGCCGGTACAGAAGAACTTCCTGCAAACTGAGCATCACTGTGCATGCGGCCCATTGTATCCGTCATACCGTAGGATGCAGGACCTGCTGCCATGTTATCTGGATGCAGTGTTCTGCCAGTACCGCCGCCGGAAGCGACAGAGAAGTACTTTTTTCCCTTCTCCCAGCATTCCTTCTTATAGGTACCTGCAACTGGATGCTGGAATCTGGTTGGATTGGTTGAATTGCCGGTAATGGATACATCAACGCCTTCCTTCCACATGATAGCGACACCTTCACGTACGTCATCTGCACCATAGCATCTGACCTTGGCACGCTCGCCCTTGGAATATGCTGTTTCAGACAGCACTTTCAATTCACCTGTATAGTAGTCAAACAGTGTTTCTACATAGGTAAAGCCATTGACTCTGGAAATGATCTTAGCCGCATCCTTGCCCAGTCCGTTCAGGATGACCTTCAATGGTTCTTTTCTTGCCTTAGATGCATTTCTGGCAATGCCAATCGCTCCTTCAGCAGCCGCAAAAGATTCATGTCCTGCTAAGAAGGCAAAGCACTTTGTATCATCATCCAGCAGCATCGCTGCTAAGTTGCCGTGTCCCAGTCCGACTTTCCTATCATCCGCCACAGAGCCGGCAATGCAGAAAGCCTGCAGGCCTTCTCCTAATGCCTTGGCAGCTTCCTTGGCTGTACGTGCATTCTTCTTGATGGCAATCGCTGCACCGACTGTATATGCCCAGCAGGCATCATCGAAGCAGATCGTCTGGATTCCTCTGACCATGCCGGCAGGATCAATCCCCGCATTGTCACAGATGGTCTTACATTCATTGATATCCTTGATTCCGTACTGCTTCAGCACCTCGTTGATCTTATCGATGCGGCGCTCATAGTTCTCGAATAATTCTGACATTCTGTTCTCCTCCTATTCATGACGAGGGTCAATGACCTTGACCGCTTCGTCGTAACGTCCGTATCTGGATTTATTCTTGGCTAATGCTTCATTGGCATCCATGCCGCTCTTGACTGCTTCCATGAATTTGCCCATGTTGACATACTCATAGCCGATGATCTCATCGTTCTCATCCAAGGCAATCTTATTGATATACCCTTCTGCTAATTCTAGATATCTTGGTCCTTTGGCTCTGGTGCTGTAGCAGGTGCCTACCTGGGAACGGATGCCCTTGCCCAGGTCTTCCAGACCTGCGCCGATGTTCAAACCGTTCTCAGAGAATGATGACTGGGAACGTCCATAGGAGATCTGCAGGAACAGTTCACGCATGGCTGTGTTGATGGCATCACAGACCAGGTCTGTATTCAATGCCTCCAATGCTGTTCTGCCCACCAGTGCTTCTGAAGCCATGGCAGCAGAATGTGTCATGCCTGAGCATCCGATGGTCTCAATCAGTGCTTCTTCAATGATGCCGTTCTTGATGTTGAGCGTCAGCTTGCAGGCACCCTGCTGAGGTGCACACCAGCCGACACCGTGTGTCAATCCCGAAATGTCCTTGATCTCCTTTGCGTAGACCCATTTCCCTTCTTCCGGAATTGGTGCACATCCATGCTGACCGCCGCAGTGGACCGTGCACATGTTCTCTACTTCTTTTGTGTAATCCATATGTCCTCCTTGTTAGACATTTGAAATTTGTTCTCCCCTGCTGATAAACAAAAAAGCTGACAACCATCTGATCTCACATAAAATGAGACACAGAAGTCATCAGCTTATTCAGCAGTTTGGGATACTTCCCCGAAGAGAACTTCATTCCCTATCAAGATGATAGCATAAATCAGACTCTATCAGTGCATTTATTTTTCCAACAAAATCAGCGGCACCGTCAGTTCCTCTTTTGTAAGGCCTGCATGCATCCCAATCAGTTCATGATCCTTGCGATGATAGGCAAGTGAATAATCCTTGACTGCAATGCCGAGATAGTCACCGACAAATTCTCTGATCTTTGGATGTTCTGTTCCTTCTCCGAACAGATGTCTGTCCAGTACTTCCTGCTTTGTTAACAGAACAAACTTATCCTGGAATGCCTCAGCAAAAGCCGTCTTGAACTGTTCCAGACATTCCGGTCTGACAAAGAAGCTGAATGCCCTTGTTTCAATGGACGGTTCTCTGACCAACATCTCAATGAGGTCAGGATGGTCTTCCAGATAGACCCACTTGGTATCAATCAGGCCATGGTCGGCCAGAATCACTGCCGTGGTGTCTTCCATCTTTGCATACATTTTTTCAACCTGGTCATTGATCTTGACGATCGTCTGATGGACCTGCGGACTGTTGATGCCGTATTTATGGATCAGATGATCTGGATTGATCCAGTAGCAGTAGAGATAATGCCTGCCTGGCTTAGCAGTGATCCGCAGGACCTGACGGCAGGAAGAACCGATAGAATAGTTGAAGTAATGGGAACGCATCGAGATCGTATCTGCCTTGACGTCTGGGCACGCATGATGAATCTGATCCGTGACATTCTCATAATGCATGCATGTTTCTGCCAGGGACTGCTTCGCAGCTTTTTTACCGTTGGATGTCAGCCGGTTCGAGAAGGTAGATACTGTCGTATCTACTTCCTTGAAATACAGCGTCCATCCCAGCCAGCCGTGTTCAATCGGGGCTAAGCCTGATTGAATTGAAGTTGTTGCGGCCACCGTTGTCGGCGGAAAGACAGAGGAGATCTCTGTACGCATATGCGTACGCAGAAAAGAATCTGCCGGCAGATGTTTCTCCAGAAGATTGACACCCATGCCGTCAAACAGCATGACCACAACATTTCTTGGATTTCTCTTCAATGCATCATCCAGGATTGGCTGCGTCGGATGCCCGTGATTGTCTGCGCCATAGTGATGAAGGACAGATGAAGCAACTGAAAGAATACTGTTGTTATAATCGGGAACAGGAAAATCAATCATGATCAATTCTCTTCTCTTTCATTTTGTCTTCAATGTCCCACTTGGATGCTAACAGCAGCAGGACTGCACTGAGCACTGCCGGGACCCGCCAGTACAGGGCATTGAAAGAAAACACAGTCTTTGTTGATATTGAAACAGAGCTTGCACTGTAGTTGCATGCTGCAATCGTCCAGATGACGGCAGCAGAACCGATGCCGGAGCCAATCTTGCAGCCAAAGCTGTTGGCAGAAGCAGCCAGACCTTCGACCCGGATGCCGGACTGCTGCTCCACATAACGGACTAGATCCGGTGCCAGGGTATACAGCTCACACATCACAGCAGCAGAACCAAATCCCTTGATCATGCCGCCTGTTAAAGCAACTGCTAATGAGTTCGGGACAAAGGAACCGACAACATTGCCGGCAAAGACACATCCGACCGCTAACATCATTGTCTTTCTCTTGCCCAGTTTCTTGGCAAAGACAGGGGTCAGCACCAGGCCGATGCCCATGGTCACCATTGGCAATGAAGCCAGCAGGGAAGCATAGTTTGCATTGCCTAAGATCCACTGTGCATAGTATTTGCCGACAGAACTGATTGATAAGCTCATATAGTAATTGATCAAGAACATGCCTACAGCAATATAGAAATACTTCGTCTTCATCAATGCCTTGAAGCCGGCACGGATATCTGACTTTCCCATCGCAGATGCTTTTGCAGGACGGATCTCTTTCTTCTCACGGATATTGAAGAAACAGATCATCTGTGCACCTAAGGCAAAGACGGCCAGCACACCCACCAAGAGTGTCCAGGATGACTGCTTGTCCGAACCTCCCAGCATACTTAACACAGGAATTGCCATCGCTGCCGCAATTGAACCAACGCTGGTAAAGATAGAATCCAATGTACTGATCTTGGTCTGATCATACGAATCATTGGAGATCAGAGGCATCATCGCATTGAAGCTGATGTTGTTCATGGTATAGAAGATCACGGTAAACAGGAAATACAGAATGCCGATCCATGTCAGCGCACTTGTCTCTGACTGTCCCTTTAGAAAGAACATGAAGAAGAACACAATGGATAACGGGATCAGACTGAGGCCAAACCAAGGTCTGGCCTTTCCATACTTTGTGCTGGTGCGGTCAATGATCACACCCATGCCGATATCTGACAGGCCGTCAAAGAAACGGCTGATCAGGATGATCGTACCTAAGACGCCGTATGCCCAGCCATTGCCGCTGAACTGCAGGCAGTCGGTCGCATAGATTGTGATATAAGAAGCTGTAAACACCCACAGAATATAGCTGCCCATGTTGCCAAAGGCATAGAATATTTTCTCTTTCAGCGTTGTCACAACTTTTTCCATGATCATTTACCTTCTTCTAGATGTTTGTCCAGGAACTGGAATAACGCTGTTTCATACTGGTCTTTGCCAATATAATGTGATGCCGCGTGACCCGCACCAGGAATCAGCAGCAGCTGTTTTTCATTCCCGCATGCATCATACAGCTTCAGTGCATTCTCCTTCAGCACATAGCGGTCTTCTTCCCCATGAATGAACAGCATCGGCACTTTCGCATGCTTCACACTTTCCAGCGGACTCTGTGCATCTACAGATAATCCAGTTTCATGATGGAACATTGCCAGCACCTGAAAAAGGGTCAGCTTGATCCTGACATGCATGATCTGCGGAATGATGTATTCCAGCTGCTGACGGATATTGGCAAAGGCACAGTCTGATACAATGGCCTTGACCTGTTCCGGCAGATCCATGTCTGACATCATGCATGCAGATGCACCGCCGAGCGATGTACCGTGAATGATGATCTTGTCATCTGGATTCTCTTTTGCCAGATACTTCACCCAGCGCAGAGTATCTCTGCTCTCCATGATGCCGAAAGTACACCACTTTCCTTCACTGCTGCCGCAGGCACGGTTGTCCATCAGCAGGACATTATACCCATGATGGATATACTTCAGACCGACACTGGCATACCCTTCATATCCATTTGAACTGTGGCCATGGATCAATACTGCTGTCCTGCCGATATTGGATGGATTGACATAGTAATACCCTGCTAAAGAAATGCCGTCCTCTGCCTTGAGGTACAGCTGTTCAAATGGAAGCTTCTTCAGAAGAACACGGTGTGCGTTCCTGTCCTTCACATAACCTAAAAAGTCCGGTCCCATGAGGTACTCAAGAGATGGACTGATCTTAGCGTTATCCTTGTGAACATTTCTGCCAAATGTCTTCAAATTTACAATGTAGGAGATTATGCACATATTTTACCTTTTCGGCCTGTATGCATGCCTGAATATGTAACATATTATAGGCTTCAATATTGAAAAATGTTCATTTTATCAATGTATTTTCCAGATGCGGGAAATGTTCCCTTTTCCATCCGTCCTGTTTCCATCTTCTTTTCATATCACAGAAATTGAATGTAAACATTTTCAGAAATGTTTTTGTAAAAACATTTGACATTCGATGAACTTTCCACTACAGTACTGTTATCTTCAATGAACAAAAGAGTATTCGGTGATGTCCATCAGCGAGCTGGAACAGAGTGAAAGTCCAGCGGCACCAGAATCGAAGAACCGCATTTGGGAGAAGTCTTTCTGAATCACAGTAGGAAAGAACGTAGAACCGGCGTTAACGGATTGAGGTGGTCGGCAGCTGATTTGCCGGCAATCAGAGTGGTACCGCGATCAAAGTCGTCTCTGGAGATATCCAGAAGACGGCTTTTTTGTTTATCACAGGAGGTGAGCCAATGGAAGAACGACGAATGAACAGCCTCAGCACAAACAACACACAACACATAGAAAAGGGAGAGAAAAGTATGAAAACATTCAATAAGATCTTCAAGACAGCAATCGCTGCCGCATCCGTATTAAGCATGACTGCCTGCTCGGCAGCTACAACAACGACTACAACAGCATCTTCATCTACTGCTGCAGCAGCAAAGAATATCATCATTGCCATCTCACCAGACTATCCGCCATTTGATTCCTTGAGCGCAGACGGCAAGCTGGAAGGCTTTGACTATGACATGGGCGAATGGCTGTTCAACTGGCTGAATCAGAACGGCTACAACTATACACATGAATGGAAGCAGATGAGCTTTGATACAATCATCTCCGCTGTCCAGACAGACCAGGTCGACTTAGGCATCTCTGGATTTACCTATGCTGAAGACAGAAAGGTCCTGTTCTCTGATCCATACTATGACAGTGCACAGGTCGCAGTTGTCGCAGCTGGAAGCTCCATCACAACAAAGGATGATCTGAAAGGCAAGAAGATTGGTGCTCAGTTAGGCTCCACCGGTGAGACATGTGCCAATGAAATTGAAGGTGCAACTGTCCAGGCAGTCGAAGACATGGGTGTCATCATGGAAACATTAAAGAGCGGCGGCATTGATGCTGCAATTCTTGATATCGCTGTTGCAGAGAACTATGTGGCAACCGGCAACTTCAAGATGCTGAACGGTTCCTTATTGGATGAGAATGTCTATATCATTGCCAAAGAAGGAAATACAGAACTGATGGAACCAGTCAATAAAGCACTGGCTGCCTTCCTTGCAAGCGATGACTTCAAGACTTATAAGGCAAAGTGGATCAACGCAAGTAACTGATCATGAGTGATATTTTCACATCAGACAATATTCTCTTTATGTTAAAAGGTGCGGGCTACAGTTTGTTGCTCGCACTTGGTGCGATTGCTATCGGATGTGTCATCGGCATCCTGATTGCAGCCGCTAAGCTGTCACAGTCAAAGAACATCGGCATCCTGATCCTGCGCTGGCTGGCTAATATCTATGTTGAATTGTTCCGCGGCACTCCTATGCTGCTGCAGATCTTATTCTTCTATCTTGGCGTGCCTGTCTTATACCAAAGACTGACCGGTTCCAGACTGAATGCCAATCCATATGTTGTAGGCATTCTTGCTCTGAGTTTCAACTCTGGTGCCTATCAGGCAGAACTGATCCGTTCCGGCATCCAGGGTGTTGATAAGGGCCAGTGGGAAGCATGTGCGACCCTTGGCATCGGTTATGGCACAATGATGAAGGAGATCATTCTTCCACAGGCATTTAAGCGCATTGTACCGCCGCTTGTTTCTGAATTCATTACATTGATCAAGGACAGTTCCTTGATTTCCAATATCGGAGCGCTGGAACTTTTGTACTCCGCTCAGGTATTGGGTAAGAAATACTATGATTATCTGGATCCGCTGATCTTGGCGGGCATCATGTATCTCTGTATGACTGTCATCACATCATATCTTTCCAAGAAAGTCGAAAGGAGGTTCGCCGTCAGTGATTGAGGTAAAACATTTATATAAGAAGTTCGGTGAACTGCAGGCGCTGGATGATATCAATCTAACGGTCAATGATGGAGATATTGTCTGTCTGATCGGTCCTTCCGGATCTGGCAAAAGTACACTGTGCAGATGCATCCACGGGCTGGAGACCGCTGAAAAAGGTGAAGTATACCTGAACGGCGAGCTGATGGACCCAAAGAATAAAACAAAATATATCGAGCAGCGTAAGAAGATGGGATTTGTCTTCCAGCACTTCAATCTGTTCAACAATAAAACAGTCCTGGAGAACTGCATGCTGGCACAGACCACTGCAGGAATTCCAAAGAAGCAGGCAGAAGAAACAGCCAAGATGTATTTAACAAAAGTCGGACTGTCTGACAAGTATGATGCCTTCCCTTCCAAACTGTCCGGCGGTCAGAAACAGAGAGCTGCCATTGCCAGAGCACTATGCATGAATCCAGAAATGATGCTTTTTGATGAACCTACTTCAGCACTTGACCCAGAAATGATCAAGGAAGTATTGGAAGTCATGAAAGATCTCGGCAGACAGGGCATGACAATGATCGTTGTCACACATGAAATGGGCTTCGCCCGTAAGGTAGGCAATCGTGTCATCTTCCTGGATTCTGGTAAGATAGTAGAAGAGAATACTTCTGAAGACTTCTTTGCCCATCCGCAGACGGACCGTGCACAGGACTTCTTAAACAAGGTATTCTACGAATAGATATGCAGATTGCTGATTTTAAAGTAGAACAGTGGATGAATGACTACGAGGGTAAAGCTGTCTTTAACATGACAGATACCTGCGTAAGTCCTTTTACGTTCCAAGAGCTCACAGCTATGGATCAGCAGGGACTGCTTTCTAAAGTAAAGATGGATTACGGCACTATTACCGGGGATATCCATCTGAAGGAAGAAATTCTCAAGCTGTATCAGAGCGGTACAGTTGATTCCATTACAATGGCACAGGGATGCCTGCAGGCTAATGAAATGGTCATGGAGACCTTATTGGAAGCAGGCGACACAGTTGTCACCTATACTCCTTCCTATCAGCAGTTTACAGATCTGCCGCGTTCAATCGGATGTCATGTAACCACCCTGCAGTTGTATGAAGAAAATGGATGGCAGCCAAGGAAAGAAGAACTGGAAGCTGTCTTTGCCGGCAAAGTGAAACTGGTCATTCTCAACAATCCCAACAATCCGACCGGTACTGTCTTTCATGAAGACTACCTGCAGGAACTGTATCGGTTGGCGAAAGAAAATCAGACTTATATTCTCTGCGATGAAGTATACCGCAGTCCTGATCAGCCGAGTATCTGCGATGAGTATGAGAAAGGCATCTCAACTTCTTCATTATCGAAAATGTTCTCTCTTGCCGGGCTGCGATTAGGCTGGATCAAAGGACCTTCTGAAGTCATTGCAGCTGTCAATGTTCGCCGGGATTATTCCATTATTTCGACCGGTCCATTGATTGATGCCCTTGCCCTCATAGCCCTCCAGAATAAGGAAAACATTCTGGCACGAAGCTGTGCAATCATTGATGCCAACAAAGCATCTCTCACTTCCTGGCTGAAGGACAATCCCGCATTCAGCATCGTTATGCCGCAGGCAGGCACTGTTGGTTTTCTGAAATATGATGCACCAATCGCAAGTGCAGATTTTGCCAGGTACCTGCTGGATCAGACCGGTGTCTTCTATGTGCCGGGATCCTGCTTTGACAGTGAATCTCATCTGCGTTTAGGACTGACAGCCGACCATGCGCTCTTTCTCAAAGGGCTTCAGATTACTGCCCATTATCTGCCAATCGAGTAAAAAGGAAGTGCTCATCAAGCACTTCCCTTTTTTGATTGTTTCTCTTTGATGCATTTTGCCAGAACTTCAAACATCAGCTGCGCATCAATCGGTTTTGCAATATGCGCATTCATGCCTGCTTCCATGCACCGATTCACATCTTCATCAAATGTATTTGCGGTCATCGAGATGATTGGGATTGTCTTGGCATCAGGTCGGTCAAGGCAGCGGATTGCCCTGGCTGCTTCCAAGCCGTCCATGACCGGCATGCGAACATCCATCAGAATAGCATCATAAGTGCCTGCCGGCTCTGCCGCAAAACGGTCAACACCAATTCTGCCATTTTCAGCTCTTTCAATTGTCACATCCTTCGCAGCCAGCAGCTGTGAGGCAATTTCAGCGTTCAGTGAATTGTCTTCGCACAGCAGGATGTGTTTTCCTGCCAGGATTGAAAGATCCGCCGGCTTCAATGCTTCATCGTTCGGCATAGTACATTTTGGATGCGTCAGATATAAATCAACTGCTGTTCCTTTATCTTCTATGCTGGTGATCTTGATAGTCCCGCCAAGCAGGTCGACCAGTTTCTTGACAATGACTAAGCCAAGACCGGTTCCATTCTCATGTGAAATATATTCACGCTTCTCCTGATTAAATGGTTCAAACAAGTGTTTCTGGAATTCACTGCTCATTCCGATTCCGGAATCCGCAACAGTATAGTGACATGCAATCTTCTCGTCATCGTTGCTGACCACTTCCATCTTCAATGTCACTGTTCCGCCTGCCGGCGTGAATTTCACTGCATTGGAAAGCAGATTCATAAAGATCTGGCTCATTCGTACAGAATCCACACATACTGTCGTCCAGCAGGGATCATCTTCCGGCGGAATATCAACAACGAAACGGATTGGCTTACGATGAGCAAGCGGCTCAATGGTTGCCAAGACATGATCAATAATCTCATGATTGCTGACAGGCTGCGGATTGAGTGTCATCTTACCTGCTTCAATCTTCGACATATCGAGGGCATCATTGATCAAACTGAGCATATACTTTCCAGACTGTTCAATCTGATTGATATATTTTTCTTTTTCTTCTGGAACATCTGTATGCTGCAGCAGCGTTGTAATACCCAAGATGGCATTCATCGGAGTACGGATATCATGGCTCATATTAGAAAGAAAATCTGTCTTTGCCCGGCTGGCAGCCGTCAGTTCAGCATTCTTCAGCTCAATCTGTCTCTTTGTCCTGCGCAGAAGGATTGTAAAAATAATGAAAACGATCAGCAGCATGGACAGCAGTCCAATCATGATCTGATTTGAATATGTGCGCCAGAAGGATTCCGGCTGATTGATGACCTTTGCTTCGGATGGTAGCAGGGCTGCTTTCAGGCTGTACTCTTTCAGAATGTTGTAGTCAAAGTAATACATCCCCGGAGTGTTGTATTCTATTGCCGGTTTTTCAGCCAGCGGATCAGTCATCATCGTCACAAGCATGGAAGCCGCAATCTCACCGCTCTTTTCAAAATCCACGACATACCCGCCCAATGCCCCTTCACCGATTCCTGCCGTCGTCAGCCGGAAGAATGGTACGCTTGCGTGCTCCCTGACCATCGCATACCTGTCATATTCATTCAGGATGACATTATTCTTCAGCTGCCCCATAGAGACAAAGAACACGATATCATCAGATGTGAAGAAAGACAGTTCCTGACACAGGTCATTCTTGTCATATTCGGAAGTATTCAGATAGCTGACATGATATCCCTTAAAATAATCCCGCTGTTCATTCAGCTGACTGGCAATGCCGAGTCCATTCTCTTTATTATCGAAGATGAAGGTAATATTCTTCGCCTTCGGAAGAAGCTTTTGCGCTATCTCGATATTTTTCTGATAGTCAACCTTTTCCACTACACCTGTTACATACGGATCCTTTGATGCTTTTTCCGCATTGCTGATATTATCAACAGCCAGAAAAGTAATCGGTATCCTGGCGAACAGACTGTCTTTATACATTTCAACAAAGTTCAAGGCAGCATCATCGCCGACAATCACGCCGTCATATTTTTTTCTTGTAGAAAGCTTGTAGTTCAGCAGCTGATAGTATTCCCGATATCCCTTTGTGTAAGAGGTATTCTTCGTATCCATAAATTCATAATTCACTGCATATGCATCTGAGGTCAGTGTTTCTGATACCCCTTTGATCTGCTGTGGAACTGTTCCCCAGGAATAGGAATAAGAGCTGATATAGAGGACTCTCTTGGGGTCATCTGAGGCATGAACAGACAAGGCTGTCAGATTCAAGGCAAGCTCTGCCACGCAAAGAAGTGCTACAAGTAATAAGCGCAGTATCTGTTTCATTTTCATTCCTCTATTCCGCTCCTCAGATGTGATGCAAAGTATGGTATTAATTATTCCTACTCACATTATATAATACCTCCATGCATGAAAGCTACTGCTGCCTGCAGATTGATCCGTCTGCAGGGCATCTTGAGGACCAACTGTGTGAAACTGTGATACAAATAAAGGACTGAATATGAATATGGAGGAGAACATGACAGAAAAAAATACAATGCCGGTGATTTTCACTGGGCATGGAAGTCCAATGAATGCTATTGGCCAAAATAGAGCCAGAGATGGCTGGAAAAAGATGGGAAAGGAACTGGGTCAGCCGAAATTCATCGCTGCTGTTTCTTCCCATTGGATGACGGAAGGATTATGTGTCCGAAGAAGTGATGAAAATCCGCAGATCTTTGATATGTACGGCTTTCCAGACGAACTGTATCAGATCCATTACGAACCAGCTGGATCGACCATGCTTGCCGACCGTGTGCTGGAAGCACTGGACGGCACTGCTTCAGTCAACAATGACTGGGGCATTGACCACGGCATCTGGTCTGTACTTTGCAATATGTATCCAAAGGCAGATATCCCAGTCATAATGATCAGCACGGATACGACGGCTTCGCCAAAGGAACAGTATGAGACTGGCAAGAAACTGGCACAGTTAAGAGATGAAGGCGCCTTGATTCTTGCAAGCGGAAATATCGTCCACAATCTTGGCATGGTCAGCTGGGGCAGTGATCATGGCTATGAATGGGCCGAAAATTTTGACCGTACCATCAAGGCGGCTGTCCTCACCCATCAGTTTGACATTCCTGTCAACTATCAGGCCCTGCCGAATGCCGCAAAGGCAGTTCCTACTTCAGAGCACTACAATCCATTCCTGGTCGCTTTAGGTGCCGCCTCAGCAGATGATCAGGTGACAGTCTGGAACGACTATCGTGAACTGGGCTCCATGTCCATGACATCCTACCGCTTCGGCTGATTGAAATAATCACATCTCATCAAGGAAGGACACTGCTGTAAAAAGTGAAGCTGAACAGCGGCATCTGCACCTTTGTTTCTCAAAAATCCGAAGTAGTATTATATCGATATTGATGGCATGCTCACGGAAGAGATCCACAAATAAAATAACAGACGCTTTCGATGTAAGGTCCCGCTTTACATGAAATGCGTCTGCTTTATAATAAATTCATTGAGGTGAACCTATGAAAATTTATGCATTTGAAGTCAGAGATGATGAAACAGAATATTTCAATGAAATGGCAAAGAAATACAATGTTGAGATCAAGTGTTCTGCTGACCGCTTATCTGTTGCGAATATTCCTTTTCTTGAACCAGGTTCAGCAGTCACGATTCTTGGACAATCCCATATTGGTGAAGAAGAAGCTTCACTTCTGGAAGCACAGAAGATCATTTACTTAACGACTCGTTCCATCGGCTACAACCACATCGATCTGGAAGCAGCCAAGCGTCATCACATTCATGTATCCAACAGTGCCTATGCCCCAAATGGTGTAGCTGACTATACCATCATGATGATCCTGCTTTGTCTGAGAAAATACAAGCAGGCATTGTGGCGCACCCAGTGCAACGACTATTCCCTGGATGGTCTGCAGGGCAGAGAATTAAAGGATCTGACGGTCGGCATTTTAGGAACCGGCAGGATTGGAGCAGCGGTTGCCAAAGACTTGACAGGCTTTGGATGCCGCATGATTGCCTATGACCTGCATGAAAATCCATCACTGAAAGGAATTGTTGAATACATGTCTTTGGATGAAGTCTATGCTCAGGCTGATATCATCACTCTGCACATGCCTTTATTCGACAGTACATATCATATGATCAATGATGATTCCATTGCCAAGATGAAAAAAGGCGTTGTCATCGTCAACTGTGCCCGCGGTGCACTGACCGATGTCCACGCACTGACCAGAGGCATTGAAAGCGAACAGATCGGTGCACTAGGAATTGATGTCCTTGAGAACGAAGAAGATATTGTTCACAAGAATCTAAAGACAGACATCTTCTCCAACCGTGATATGGCCTACCTGCGCCAGTTTAAAAATGTCGTACACACCCAGCATATGGCCTTCTATACAGACGCAGCTGTCAAATCCATGGTGGAATACGGTGTCAGCGGCATCATCAGTATGGCTGAAGGAAAACAGAATCCTCTGCAGTTATGCTGAAGGCTCTCAGAGAATCTCTCCAAGAGCCTTTTTTTAATATGGTTTTTGTACAAATTTGCCGAAGAACTCTTCCGACTGCACGACATTGACTATTGCACTGCTGTCTACCTTCAATACCGCCCGGATGATCTCATGAGACTGATAGGAAGAAACTACTGTTGTAATCATTGTAATCGGTTTGTGACTGTAGCCGCCGTAACTGTCTGTGCATGTGATGCCGTGCTGGCTTTCAGCGACCAGTGTCTTGAGCACATCTTCACAGTGTTCTGTCATGATCTGCAGAGTTACACGGTTGTATCGTGTATGGAAGGCAGTCACAAATTTTGTTGCCACAAACTGAAATACAATTGAATATCCAGCATTGATCCATCCTTTGGTAAAACCGAAAATAATGATCATGCAGGCATTGAAGACAAACACTTCACGCCAGACCGCACGGCCATGACGGTTGGAGAAGTAAAGTGCCACAAAATCTGTGCCGCCGGTCGACCCATCTACTTTCAGAGCAATGATCGTAGAGATGCCGGACAGAACACCGCCGAAAATGACCAGCAGAATAGGATCCGTAAACAGCGGCGGCATGTTCACTATTTTTATGAAGAACGAAGATGCCACAACGTTGATCAAGGACAGAACAATAAACCTTCTGGATATTGACCTGTAGCACAGAATCACAGCCGGAATATTCAGCAGCAAATAGATCAATGAAATACTGATGGGAAATCCAGCAGCGCTGCTGACTGCATTGAGCAGAATTGCGAGACCCGTGAATCCGCCTGAGATCATATTGCCAGGCAGAATGAACATATTGACTGCCACTGCTCCGATCCATGCTGAAACAATCATCGCTGCAACAGACACGATGTTATATACTTTTGTATTCTTTGTGATGTAATCCATATCAATATCTCCGATCAGTCTTGAGCGTCGATCAATTCTTTCATTCTTTTATCCAATTCATAGAAATCGATGATCCGTGCCTGCCGATGATATTCTTTCTGATGAAAAAACAGCAGTACAGCAGGCATAGAGAAAACATTCAGCTGCCCAGCAGCCTCCGGCACATCATTGACATCAAACGAAACAGATGGAAAAGAGAGTTCCTTTCTCATCTGGTCGATTTTCAGTTCATCAGCCTTGCATACACCGCAGTCAGTTGACGAAAGATACACGAGCAGGATTGGTTCCTGCTGCAGCTTCTCTGTCAGTTCATTCCAGCTTTTAATTTGTTCCATACGCCCTCACTTCAGATTTTCACCTTTAAAGAGCCATGCGGTATGACTCTGGTTTCACTATACGCCGCCCGTCCCTGCTCGTGGAAGACCCTTGCATTCATGTTCATCGGATCAATCAGCACACATTCATGAGCTTCAATCAGATAATCCCCGAACACAGTTGATACATGCACTTCTTCTTCACCAGTATTCTTCATAAAAACGGGGCTGAATCTACCCTTCCATTCTTCGAACTGAAAACCGTTCTTCTGATATGCATAGAAGCGGAAACAATACCCAAGATCTGCATCTGACACTTCCGTCACATCCTGAAACAGCCCTTTGTGCACATCATAGGAACTGACTGTCTTTTCATGACCATGAAGTTTCAGTACAAGCTCTTTGAATCCATCTTCAAAAACAATCACTGCACATGTACTGCATGATGCAGGTATTTCTTTCTCATTCTTTGTCTTTTTCCCGCTTTCATACAGGATCTTCTGACACAATCCTTCATCTTCCGGCCACAGATAGTCATGCAGTGCCTTCTTCAATACTCTTGCATCTACTCTTTGATGGTCTTCGAACTTCGCACAGTACTGACTGTGTCCGGTCGTCATGATCAAAGTCTCATCGTCTCTTCGGATATCCTTTAGCGTTGAAGTGGAGATCCACTGTCCTTCAATAAAGTGAGGATGTCCATATACATTCCCCCACACTCTGTATCTGTCTTTGTTTTTCTCAAAATACCAATTTTCTAATCTATACATGTCGGATGTATTCTACCATAAAAACAGTCATGAACAATGTCCATGACTGTTGATTACTTTAAAATTGCCTGCTTGAGTTTTTCTCTAAGCTCTTCGTATTCCGTATCGCTTAAATACTTCTGATCCGGATTCATTGCAAATGTTCCGCCCCACTCATATTCATCTTTGTATTTTGGGCACAGATGCATATGCAGATGATGTCCTGTGTCTCCATACATGCCGTAGTTCAGCTTATCCGGATGACATACTTCATGGATTGCCTCTGCGACTCTAGTCACATCTTCAATAAATGCTTCTCTGTCCTCTTTAGACAGTTCCAGTATCTCCGACACATGATGCTTGGATGCAACGATGCATCTGCCGGGATGAGACTGCTCTTTGAACAGATATACTGTTGAAGCATTCAACTCACAGATCTCAATGCCAAACTTTGCAACCAATTCTCCCTTTGCACAGTACGCGCAGTCAGGATGTTCCTTCGCCATATCAGTCATTTCAATTTCTCCTTGGATTTCAAGTACATTCTAGCACAGTCATTTCTTCATGCTTTTGGTAAACTTTTGTAAATCTCTTTAATACCGAAAAATGACGTATGCCGAAAAACAGAGTATGATAATACCTGAGGTAACTTATGAAGAAGATATTGAAAGCATTATTTGCAGGAGTTCTAGCACTCTCTTTAACATCATGTGCGGCAAATTCTACGGAGTCCGCTGTAAAAAATACCGTCAACAGCTATTTTGTATCATTAGAAGAGGGCAATCTGGAAGATGCATATAAATATGTCAGTTCAAATGCAACCACAGATTTCTCTTCCCTCAAGAGCATTGAGGAAAGCATGAATGACATGATTGCGCAGTATGATGTCAGCGACAGCACTAAGAAGCTTTTTTCAGATGCATTCAGTCAGATCATCAAGCTCTGTGTCCAGTCTCACAAGATAACAAAGGTTGAGAAAGTCTCTGATACAGAATACAACGTATCGGTAGATGCCTCGATCCTGGATTCCGATACAATTTCAGAAGCTGTACAGAATATTGATTATAATTCCTTCATCAGCGGTATTTCCTCCCAAGTCATGGATAAATACACCAGTGAGGGTGAAACTGCTGCCGCCGAATACATGATGTCATCGATGGCCACCTGGTTTGCGACAAACTATACAGATGCATTGAAGAATCTCAAGGCTTCTGCAAAATCCGTCATCATCACAGTCAACAAGGAAGACAGCGGCTGGCTGATCACCAGCATGAAAGATCAATAAAAAAGAGGAGTTCATTCAGCCATGACACTGAGTGAATTCCTTTTTTACTTCTTCTGATACTTGCTTAAAACCTCATATACTTTTTCAGGATCGACCGGTTTCGTCAGATAGTCATTCATGCCTGCTTTTTTTGCGGCTTGGATGCTTGTATCAAATACATTTGCAGACATTGCGATGATCGGCACGGTACCGGCATCACTGCGATCCATTCGGCGGATCTGTCCCGCTGCTTCAAAGCCGTCCATGACAGGCATTTGAATATCCATCAGTATGACATCATACTGTCCTTTTTTAGATACCCTGAACTTTTCCGCGCCTTCCGCGCCATTGAAAGCAAACTCTGTCTCAGCGCCGAGGTGATTCAGGATCCTTGCGGCAATCTCACGGTTGATCTCATTGTCTTCTATGACCAGAATGCTGAGATTCAGCCGATGCGGCAGATTCAGAGAAGCTGATAGTGTCTTCGATTCTCCCTGGACCATCGGTGCTGTGCCGGAAGGAAGCACAAGAGTCACAGTAACGGATGTCCCTTCATTCAGTCTTGACCACACTTCAATCGTTCCGTTCATCAGATCAATAATTCTTTTTACAATTGCAAGACCAAGTCCAGTGCCGCTGACGCCATGTTCCTTGCGGTATTCACTGTCTTCCTGTGTAAATTCCTCAAACATCCGTTTCTGGAATTCCTCGCTCATGCCGATGCCTGTATCACTGATTGTAAACTGAACTTTGACCTTATTTCCTGGCAGGCGCTGAGTCTGTGAATCGTAAGTGACTGTCCCGCCTTTCGGTGTATATTTCACCGCATTTGAAAGCAGATTCATTGTGATTTGATTGAGGCGTACCTTATCCACGATGGCGGTCGCTCCGATACTGCGGTTGTTCAGGATCTTGAATGTCAGTCCTTTATCTGCACACATCGGGGCAAACATTCCACTCACATTTGCTATATATTCTTCATAAGGATAAGGTTCTGGATAGAGTTCCATTTTTCCGCTGTCTATCTTGGAAACATCCAGGATGTCATTGATCAATGACATCAAGAATGCATTAGACCCTTCAATTTTCTTAATATCATCCATCAGCTGATCTTTGTGATCAATATCTTCTTTTGCGAACTGCGTCATGCTGACGATTGCACTGAGCGGCGTACGGATATCATGACTGATCCTGGATACGAAGTCAGTTTTCGCATTATTAGCAATTTCCAGCTTTTTCATCGTTTCCGTCAGGCGTTCCAGCTGGCGCTGTTCCTCTTGATATGCCGCTGTAATATCTGTACGTGTCATCAGGATAAAATCACGCGCCTCTGCCAGCCAGATAAATTTCAGCTGCTTGCGCAGCGGCTGCTTTTTAGCAGAAAAACTTGTATATGGATAGATGACTGATCCGTCTGTTTCCAGCTTCTTCAGAATGTTTGCATATTGAAGCTTATCCAAGTGATTCTGCGTCTCTGTAGGATTTGTCTTTCCAATTATGAGCTGCTTCAGAACGGTATTGTAATCAACAGTTTCATAAGAACGTACAATGTCAGCTTTCTCTGACATCATGATCTGTTCCACAGTCTTTTTTCTGCGGTCAATCAGCGCAACAAAATCATAGTCATCCAAAGTAATCCGCTGAACGACTTTTTCCAATTTCTTATTATGTGTAACATTGACTGCATAGATGACTGCTTCAATGTCATTATTGACCGGGTTCTCGACCATGGAGACTGTTCCCTTGATCCACATCTTTTCACCAAGATGGTTCAGGATTGGATAGACAATGGTTTCTTCTGTAATGCCTTTATAATATTCTTCCAGCAGTGCCTTCTGTTTGAAGACCATGGCAAAACGCTGCTGTATCGCCTTGTCCATGATCATCTTTTCAACCGAAGCAAAGAAACTGTCACAGTTGTCCAGGTCGATTCTGTTCCAAACTGCCCGACTTGAACATTGGCCATCACCAATTGTGTTTCTGGTCAGATTTGCTGCATAAAGTGCCAGGGCATCGGGATTGGCATTCAAAATCCTTTGATACTGTCCTTTGACTTTGATCTTTTCCAGATTTTTCTTTTCTGTGATATCCGTCAGATAAAATGCTGCAGCATCGTAATTGTACCAATTGATGTCAAATACATCATGTTCATACCAGCGTCCCTGCGGAGGTACATAATTCTCTGCCACATGAGCTTTTCCATTCTTAATCATCGGCAGAGAGCACCATGGGCATGGTTCATCTAGATTATTAAGATACTTATGACATTTCATACCGACATAATTGCGATAATCACTTGTTTTTAATGCATAATCATTCATATACAGAAGTTCATGAGACTGCTTATCAATGACATAAATAATGTCATTCAGACGGTCAACTAACGTCTCAAATACTGCTTCTTCACCAGAAAGACTGCTGAAATAGGCCATAATGACCGGTTCCCCGTTCATTTCCCCCATGTATTTTGCCTCTACACGAAGCCAGGTCATGAACCTGTCTTTATGGTAAATCCTGAAAGAGAAGACTCCGCTTTCCTGGTTCTTCACCATTTCATTCAGCTGACGCATTGATTTCTCACGGTCTTCTTTCACGACCATATTGACGAAATCTCCTTGAACAACTGCATCAAATTCTTCACGGCTCATTCCTGTGTATTCCTGAATCCTTACATTGCCGTAAAGTGAGTGAAGACTCTTGCCATCCCACTGAAAAAGGCCGGTATCGTTAATACCTATTTTTTTGACCGCTGCAATCAGATTTTGATCAACTTCCATAGGATACGCTCCGATAAATTCCTGATAAACTACCCAAAAATTATAGCATATTCAATTTCAGTCGAATCTTCACATGCTTGTATTACTCAGTCTGTTCCAAAGAATTTATCTTCTTCTGTCTTATGGATATCTTTTCTTCTTTTCCTGATAAGAATACCTGATTACTTCACTGAAAATCACTTTGCAAATTCACCCGGTTATGGTATCATACTAAAGCATTGAGTGTTTAGCTCAGTTGGGAGAGCACTTCCTTGACGTGGAAGGGGTCATGGGTTCGAGTCCCTTAACGCTCACCTAGGAAACCGCATGGTTATGCGGTTTTTTTAATTTTTAGAGGGTTTTGCGATACGTTTTGCGATACGGTGTTCTCATTCTTTATATTTTCGATTCATCATTGCCTGCAGGATCTCTATATCGCTCGCTGTCGCATACCAGTTGACGGACATATTCTCATTCTTATGTCCCATCATTTTTTTGATTGCTGCTGGATTGGTCCCATGTGAATAGTTGTCTGCAGAAAATGATTTCCGCATCAATCCAGCGTACACCTTGATACCGCACGCTTTGGACACGCGGTAAAGATAATCTGACACATAGTCCGTATGGAACGGCTCACCATTGAAATCAGAGAACAGCAAGTCATACTTTGAATATGCCAATGCTTCCTTCAGAATATCCACGCCTTCATAAAACAACGGCAGTACTCTTTTGGACTGTTGCGTCTTTGTCTGTTTCTCTGTCAGGTTCTCTGTGAGCGAAGATCCGATTGACCGTACCACAGCGACCTTTGCCATTTCGATATCGATTGTCTTCTTGGTCTCAGGGTCGGTATATTGAAGCTTTTTGAATTCAATATCATTCCGCCGGATCGCCTTGGCCTCCTGGGGCCGCATCCCTGTGATCCTCATGAACTTCAATAACAACAGCAGAATATCTCTGTTGTATATTTTCTCATCATCCCATGGCAGATATCCGCCATAGTTGCTCATGAACTCACAGAATTTCTGGAAATCTTCTTCGGTGATATTCTGTTCTGACACTGATCTTTGGGTCACCTTGTTTGATATCGGAGTATCGATCACCTGTGTCCAATCTGTGACTGGAAGTTTTTTGATGATTGCGACCTGGAAGATCCTATGCCAATCTGTCTTGACGTTCCTAACCTGCTGCTGGACACATTGTGACGCACAACTTTTGAGTGTCTCTTGAACATCGACAATCTCTATATCTTCGATGTTCCTGTCTGCAAGCGGTTTGATGTACTTATCGTAGATCTTGTTGTTCTTTCTACATGTCCCTTTCGTTCGCGGAAAATAATCCGGGGTCATGTCGAACAGGTCACCAACAGTATACATTTCCTTTTCGCCAGGCATGATTAAGGATTTTCTTGCCAGAACAGGTTCCATCTGGTTTCGATGTGCAACTGCATCCTTGAATGCGGATGTTTTATTCAAATATCTTTCGACAGGGAAATCCTTAGTATAGTGCTTTTTAGCGCCTTGATCACGATAGTACAGAGAGACCATGTATGCTTTCAGAAGCGGATCTCCATTTTTATCTTTTTCTGTTTTAGAAAACCTTTCACTGATTGCTCTTTCTTTTATCATCATCTCATCCTTTCTGATGAAATGACCATGCACCTCCTCATTGGATCACTGCACAGTCATTAACTGTAGCAGTGTCTTACTGCATCTCTCGTTTTTGCACGAACAATTTACTAATTGTCCTACTAATTAGCATAATATCATTCAGGTTTTCTGTCGAATTATTACGCATTTAATTTCTTGTGTGCACCTTCAATTGTCATAGTCCGGAAATTCCAGTAGTCCTTGCCAACAGAATCGCGGATGAATCTGTCAACTTCATCTTCTGTATATAACCAGGCACGTGCAAACCTTGTGGCTTCAATAAATCCATACTGTCTCAGATATCCAACGTGATGTGTAGAACAATGTAACCTTTCCGCAACTTGATCAACGGTAAGCAGTACCGTATCCTTTGAAATCTTATTATCCATTTCTCCTTCTCCTTTTATATTTTGTGCTCGCATTCCCACCAAATGATTTAGCGAGCAAATTTATGCTTGTTTATAACATTCGGTTTTCAAAGAACCGTTGAATCTTATGCAGACAAATCAACAAGCAGTCTTTTTGTCTGTTTCAATTTGATTCTTTTCGGTGCTATAAATAAAATATATCAATTTCAAAAATCCGGAAGGAGGCAAGACCTCTAGTTTTTCGCAGAATACATCATATTAAAGACGTCTTCCTCTCGGTACTTCATGATTCAACTTTATTGATGTGCCAAGTTGTTCTTGTGATTTTGTGCCAAATTCATTGCCAATCTGAGTGGTCCTACATAAGAGATAATCAACACTAACATCAAAGATGTCAGCGAGTTTTATTAGTGACTCAACAGAGTATCTTTCTACTCCTCTTTCGCACCTGCTTACATGATCAACCGTACAATCCATAAGAACTGCCATATCTCCTTGTGTCATTTTGTTTTTTTCTCTAAGTTCTCTAATACGAGTGCCTGTTTGCAACATATTATATAGCATGGTATATTTCTCTTTTCTTTGCTTTCCGAACACATAAAAAGCCGGAGTAAAATCAGCAAAGTATCTCGCTTGATTTCATCCGGCTCATTCTATTTGATGCATGTATGAATGTTTATAAATTCAAAACAATAAATTAAGTTTTCGCTTAACTCCGTGAGTTTATTTAACCTTGTTTTATGTAGACGCTATTCCGCCATATCATATCTGCTGCCTTTTGTGTTCAAGCTATGTTTTATTCATAGAATCTCCTCTTTCTATTCCAGCCTAGTATTTTGAGCTGAATTTATAACAGATAAGTGCACTTACCCATTTCTCAAAAGACTTTAAGGCTTTCGATACATCACCTCCATCTGAAGTCTTGCATTTTTATTGGTAGCAATTTCTACCAATAAGAAATTTCTTCCGTTTTTTTCAGTGGTATTACCCGTAAGTGGGGAAGCTTTGACATTGATTTTTACGGTAACCTTAAATTAGAAAGAAATTTACAATGCATACATTCAAACCGTTTTTCAAGACACTCGAAAAAAAAGGCATATCTCAATATGTCTTAATCAAGAAATATGGAGTCTCCGCAGGTCTTATTTCGCGTCTCCACGATGATGGTAATGTAAACATCGATTCAATCGATGATCTTTGTGACCTTCTAGACTGCGAATATTCTGACATTGTGCAATACTGCAAAAAGCCTAAAAACAATTCCAATAGATAATTTGCTGTTTGTTAGCGTAAGAAAGGTATAGAGCCGCAGATCAGTTCTGAGAATCTATACCTTTTTACATATATAAGTCGGGGGCTTTTTATATGCAGAAACAACAATGTAATCTTGCAGTACTACAAATTCTTAGCGAAGAATCTGACGAAGAGCATTTGATAAAATCAGATCAAATTCTAGACGAATTAGAAACCAACTATGATGTCAGTATAGAAAGGCACAAAGTAGTATCAGTCATCAGCACTTTGCGAGATTTTATGTATCCTATCAAATCAATAAAGAAAAATGGCGGTTACATGTTATTGTCGCATTTGTTTACTAAGAGTGAACTGATCCTTCTATGTACAAGCATACAGTCTGCAACTTTCGTTGATCAGAAAACGAGTGATAATCTTACAGAACGAATATTAGCAACCGGATCAAAATATCATAAACATTCTTATCGCTCACATGTCTTTCATAATAATGAAAAAAAAGTAAATAATGACCAGTTCAGCAAGAGCATAAGCACCATCTATGATGCTATAGATCAAGGCCGGAAAATATCTTTTGATTATATGCACTATAAGGAAGATATGCAGCTGCATATAGTCAATAAAGAGCCGATCATTGTTGAACCTCGTGAAATTACAACCAGGAACGGTCAGCTTTATTTGCTTGTTACGGGAGGCAGACATCCAGGATTCATGTCCTATCGCGTTGACAAGATTGCAAATGTCGCTATCCTCGAGAAAAAAGTGACATATATGTATCAGGATAAAGATGCCATTGAGCTAGCAAATGAGCGTTTATATATGTATAACGGAGACAATTTGAATGTTACTTTCAGATTCAAGAAAAATAAACTGGATCAATTCGTCGATGCATTCGGCTTAAACATCCATCCGCATACCTATAATGACGATCAGTATGAATGCTACGTAAAGACCACAAAAGCCGCAGCCATCTTATTTGCTCAGGAATATTCTGACTGTGTTGAATTGATCAGTCCTGAAGAACTCCGGGAAAGTATGCGTACACTTCTAAATACAGCAGCAGATATGTATTCAAAATAGTTAAACGGATCTCATAATGTCGTCAAATCGATAGCCCCAGATTTTTATATTTGATAACATCAAACAGGAGGGCATTATCATGCGTCTAAATGAAGCTGTCGCATTGCGTTTGCAAGAGCTCTGCTCTGAACGAAGAATCACAATTCATAAATTGAGTCTTATTACTGGTGTGTCTTATTCGACGCTGTATAATGCAGCAGCAGGAAAAACAATTGCTATCCAGATGCACACCATAGAGAATATCTGTTTTGGTCTGAATATCTCAATATCTGATATCTTCAAATCCGAATACTTTACACAGTATCTCGATTTATAAAATCATCTTTGGCGTGTCACACCCCCAGAAATTGTCACAGCCTTTCAAATTGAGACATAATCAAGATGTCAGTTCACTGACCACATTCACCATTTATATTTGCTAATATTTCAATGGAGGTGGTCTGAAATGTACATGTATGAAGCTGTTGCAGACAGGATAAATGAAATCCATAAGGATAAAAATATATCAATCCGGCAGTTAAGTTCCGTGTCAAAAGTTCTATATTCAACTCTTTATGCCATCATAATGAAGAAGACAAAAGCCATAAAGATTGCAACATTGGAAAATATCATATGTGGCCTAGGGGTGTCGCCAAGAGATTTTTTTGTCGATTCGACATTCGCTAAGAATTTTGAAAATTAGCAATTAAAAAGGTGAATACTTTTCAGCACCCATATAAGTAAGATTTTGTATCAACATGCTAACGCATTAGCCGACTAATCTTAGACAATCTGATACTATGCTGATGGAGGTATTCACCTATGTATTTTCATGAAGCACTTGCTCTGCGGATAAATGAGCTCAGAAACGATAAGAACATGTCAATATATGTCCTGGCTATCAAATCAAAGCTTTCATATTCGACAGTGTACTATATTGTGACCAAGAAGACTAAAACACCGATGATTCACACGTTAGATCACATTATTCAAGGTCTGGATATTTCTTATCGAGAATTCTATGACACTTCATATTTTAATCAACATTTTCCTATATATCCAGAGAATAGGAATCACAATATCTATAATAAGCGGCTCTAAATTCTTCATATTTTTTTATATTCAGAAAACATTTATGTACAAGCAAAACAATATTCAATTTCACAATAATTTAAGATTCAAGAATTATTAAAGTAGAGTTAATTACATCTGTAAGTAAGAAAAGCATTTTTGAAGCGAAAATTGGAGTCAACTGTTCCTCTCCAATATCCAAGAGATGTGCAAAATTATTACGATAATTTCCACCAATATTTTTCTTTTCTCCTACATGTGTTAAAAAATATGAAATATTCTTTATATAATCTTCTCCATATGTGTCACAAATCTCTCTGCTACTTAATAGTGGTCCTAATGTTGTTTTATTAAAAGGCACATATATTGAATCCTTCACTTCATCGATACACATAAATCGAAAAAGATTTTCAATCATTGCACAACAAAGCATGTCTATCGAATAACAAAGTGCATTCAGCACTGCAGAACCCGATTCCAAATTTCCGAAAGCTATGTTACATGTAGTAAAAATCAATTGCATGTATTTTTCCAAATCATCGTGTCCCATGCATATATCTTTTGAAATCTGTGCCAATGCAGTTAATAACATAGAAAAATACTTTTGTCGCAACTCAGTATGAAGACATATTCCGTACACAAGGCCACCACCCGTATCAATCTTTATATCCAACGACCTTTGACAACTTATCGTGTAATAGTTATCAACCGGTGTTAAAGACGTGACAAGGTCAATAAATTTTGAAGGAATTTTTTCATATTTTGCAAATCGGCTGATTAATTTTTTATTTATATTATCATAAGTATGAGTAATCGATAAAAGTTGACTTTGCCAATCTTGCAAATCTTTCCATTTATTGACCATCTCATCGACAGGCATTTGACAACTAAACACCTTACCATTTTTTTCTAAGTACTGATTCAATAATAACGTACATTTATCTATGAGGCTTGAAAATTGATTTTCTCTAGGATCTCTGATGTCGATAAGAAACTGGTTAAATTCATTATAAATTATCACCAATCTAAATAGATTTGTGTCATTTATATCTGTAGAAGTCTCATTAATCTGGTTAAATAACAAATCAACTTCACCATTTACTATATCTTTAAGAGAAGTATTACTTTTATTCAATATATGAGCAAAGATAGACAATATATTTGAAAGTCTGTAGCTTTCAATTTCCTGAAGATTTTTCTTTTCAATGAGTACTGCAAACAAGTCAGGATTTTCTTCAAATATATCTTCAAATTCATCATACTTATAAAGCAGCATATATCCGTAGGTTTTAGATAACGCAACAAATGTTTGTTTACTCATTCCGCTTTTGTACTTGCTGATTACACTTAAAGTATTTTCTCTTAACCCGTGAATATCGTTTTTATCATCCATTAAAGATTGAATATTCTCTTCAATAAATTTTATAACAGACCCTATATCAGTTCTTGTTAAGGCACAATCTGCAGTATCTATGATTTTACTGACTGTTAATTTGTGTTCCTCAAGCTTAATTAAAGGGATTGCCTCTCTCATTAATACATATTTTCTCGCCAATAAATAAAGTATAAAATCATCAAGCGATATGATTGTAAAAGAATATTTTGTGGTAAATAACTGTGTAAAAAAATCTGCATTATCAATGAGATTACTTAACTCATACCCAGTCATTAAATCTTGTGTTCCATAATATTCAAACATTAATGGTATTTTTTTATTTGAGAACAACTTTTCGATTTCTGATTTGGATTCTATTTCTGTCATATAATCCTCATGATTCATTCAAAGAACTCCATAATATCTATCAAACAACGTGGTCAATGCATCAATAACATTCTGTTTCAATTCATCACGATTGCCATTGCTGAAACGGCTCATCGGTGGTAACAGATTATCAATAGTCGTACCATTCGTTCTGATCTGACCATAATCATTAAAGGATTCCTCGAGATATACTCGTGTCTCCGCTTCCTTTAGATTATATGTTTTGATCAGCTTGACCACATCTGCTTCCAATTGGATATTCACGAATGTATGCCATTCATCGGATGCGTCCGCATCCAGATTAACTTGATTTAAGAATGCTTCTATCAGTTCCTTCTTGGATCTCAAGTTCGGACTGGAATCCACAACTTTCATCATCGATGATATGACTTCCCTATCCAGCCCTTCCTTGCCCTTCTCTTTACCAACCAAGTTGATAATATAATCAATATTTACATCCACCTGCTTAATCAATTCAATCTCAAAGTCCAGATCATCAGAGATATCCGCACCCACGACTTTTACTGGGCGGTACTTATCATGTAATCTCAGATAATCAGACTGGTAGTCCTGCATCTGACGGTCTGTCAACAGCTTCTCGTCTTCAAAGCGATCAAAGCAGGAAAGGATATTCATGACACGCAACAGGTTGCCAAAGAGCTTGATGAACTCCTTTTCAGCCTTCTCACCAATATCCAATTGTCCCGGCTGATAATTTGCCAGCAACTGCTCTACAATTTCCTTATAACCCATAACATGTTTAATATGTTCTGGATCTGTCGTATCTTCATAGCCAAAGTAATACTCTTCATATGGCTTCAGGAGGATAATGCCACCAGCATCCTTATTGCCAAAGAGCTTGATTGCTTCATTGACCTTTTCCTGTAAGTTGCGGAAGCAGACAATATTGCCATATTTCTTAACAGAGTTCAGAATTCTATTCGTTCTAGAGAATGCTTGGAACAGTCCATGCATCTTCAAGTTCTTATCCACCCACAAGGTATTCATTGTCGTGGCATCAAAGCCTGTAAGGAACATATCTACAACAATCAAGATATCCAGTTCTCTGTTCTTCATACGCACAGAGAGGTCTTTATAGTAGTCTTGGAAGCCTTTAGAAGAAGTATCGTAGTTGCAGTGAAACATCTCGTTATAGTCCTTGATGGCATCGTTCAGAGAGTCTCTGCTGGACTGATCCATGCCATCTACTTCAAATGTCTCTTCATCTGGATCTGCTTCATTTGGATTATAGCAGTAGATCATCCCAATCTTGAGGTCTTCTTTACGGTCTTCAATCTGCTTCTTTAACTCTTTGTAATAACAGATAGCTGCCTTGATGGATTGCGTAGCCAAGATACTATTAAAGCCAGACACATGGGCTGTTCCCACAGTCTGTCCTGACTTGTCTTTTCTCTTGATCGTATATGTGGCATCAGAAATGTTTCTTCTGGTCTTCTGGTTAAAGTGATCCAGCATATACTTCACGATTGCACTGATACGTTTCTGATTGAGAAGGCCTGTTTCGGTATCAATACCTTCTACCTGTTCATCATTGATGGTCTGTTCCTTCATGGTATTGATATAGTCAATACGGAACGGAAGGACATTACCATCACGGATGGCATCTACAACTGTATAGGCATGGAGAGGCCTGTCATGTTTCTCCCCTTCACCGCCAAACAACTGTGGTGTCGTGGTCAGCTCTGGATTGATACTGCCTGATATTCTGGCATTCTCGGCAAAGATAGGTGTTCCTGTAAAACCAAACAGATAATAATGTCTGAAGTACTTGGTGATCTTCTGGTGCATCTCACCAAACTGGCTTCTATGGCACTCATCAAAGATGATGACCACCTTCATATCCTGTACAGTGCTCTTGGCATTATGTTCTACAAAGTTCGAGAGCTTCTGGATCGTTGTCACAATGATTGGATAATCATGTGGCATACCTGTCTTATCTTGATTATTGAGCTGTCTTTCAAGGATTGCTGTTGTCTTATTGGCATCGACACATCCCTTTTCAAAACGCTCGTACTCCTTGACTGTCTGATAATCCAGATCTCTTCTATCTACGACAAAGAGAACCTTATCAATATAAGATAATTCAGTTGCCAGCTGAGCAGTCTTAAAGGAAGTTAGGGTCTTTCCTGAACCTGTTGTATGCCAGATATAACCGCCAGCTTTAATAGAACCATCCCAATGATAGTTTGTAGCTGTCTTGATACGGTTCAAGATACGTTCTGTGGCTGTGATCTGGTAAGGTCTCATGACCAGCAACAGTTCTTCAGAAGTGAAGACACAGTACTTGGTCAGAATATTCAAGATAGCGTGTCTAGCAAAGAAGGTCTTTGTAAAGTCTATCAGATCTGTAATAGGTACATTCTTAGCATCTGCCCAATAAGAGGTGAATTCAAAGCTGTTGCTTGTCTTCTTAGTGGAGCCTTTTCCATCTACTTCCTTGATATGGGAAAAACGGGTCGTATTGCTGTAATACTTTGTCTCTGTGCCATTAGAGATCACGAAGATCTGAACATATTCAAACAGACCATAGGAAGCCCAGAAAGAATCTCTCTGGTATCTATTGATCTGGTTGAATGCATCCTTGATATTGACTCCACGTCTTTTCAGCTCCACATGCACCATAGGAAAACCATTGACCAATATGGTCACGTCGTAGCGGTTATCATATGTTCCATCATTATTAACATACTGATGAATGACCTGCAGTGTGTTCCTATGGATATTCTTCTTATCAATCAGAGTGATGTTCTGAGAAGTGCCATCATCCCTTTTAAGTACTTGTACATTATCTCTTTGGATCATCCTTGTTTTCTCAACAATATGAGCATTTGGATTAGCCAACACCTTATCAAAGAAGGCCTTCCACTCTTTATCTGAGAAATGAATCTCGTTGAGCTTCTCCAGCTGCGTGCGCAGGTTATCAATCAGTCCATCCTCATGATCGACATTGAGATATTCATAGCCCTGTCTCTCTAAAAGATGGATGAATTCGCTCTCCAGTGCTGCTTCAGACTGATAACTGGCTGATGTCTTCTCTTCTGGGGTATATTCCGAGACTACAGTAGATTCATCATTGGCAGCTAGCACGTTCAACTGGGTCATCAGGCATCATCCTTTCTCTTAAAGTTCAACAGCTTATCTCTATAGTATTCATACTGCTTAGTACGAAGCTCTATTTCCTTAGGCAGACCTTTCTCTAAGTCAGATGTGATTTCAGAGAAGACATCGAGTTTTTCTACAATCTCTTTCTGCTTTTCTAAAGAAGGAAATGGGATTGGTATTGAATTCAAGTTTTGCTGATTTAATTTTGGTTGTGCCGCTCCAGAAATATATGGTGTTAAGTCCATTGATTCTAAATAATTTTCGACAAATTTCTGCGTGTATATATTTTTAAACTTAATGACATGTGCATGGTTATTAACCCAGTTCTTGCCTTTAATAGAAAAAGCAATCGATGTACTTCTTGCCGTTAAATTAGCACCATCCTCTGAAATCAATAAATAATCACCATCATATATGTATTGATCAACATAATCTACGATTCCTGATGCACCATAATAAGGATATCGTCCAGCAATACGTTTACCACTGGTTACAGGTCTCCGTTTACCATCACAGTTAATGCTAATTTCTGGCAAAGTTTTTCTTTCTACATCATCATCAAAAGTCAGCAACTTATCTCTATAGTAAGAGTACTGTAGTTTTCTTGCTGTAAGCTCTGCTGTAAGCTCTGCTGTAAGCTCTGCTGTAAGCTCTGTAAATGTATCAAGAATCCTGACTATCTCTTGCTGAACCGGCAACGGTGGAACAGGGACTTCAAATTGAGAGTACGTGGCAATCCACTGACGTGCATGTGAACCAGGAGTATATTTTATGTTTTGTATTGCATAAAATAGATATCTAAAAATCGCTATCCTTTCATTTGCAGGTTTAAGAATTTTCATTGCAGATGATTTCACCTTAAATGAGAAGTCAACCCAATGTGATGATGTGGTAAAATCATCAAAAATGATGACAGTATTACTTTTATCTGCATGATATATACCATCATTTTCATCGGTGTATCCTAAGATAAATGATTGTCCAGCTGTTAGCACTGGTGTATGAAATGAATTATTGTAATCCGTAGATTCCACAATATATTTTGTAGGCTGCTCATATTCTAATAGATCATCAAGTTTTATGAACTCAGCTCCATTAGGGCAGTATTGTTTTATCAATTCATTTAACTTGCTCATAGTTCAGTCCTCAATCTCCGCGATAATCTTCTTCGCCTTTGCTCTGAGTTCATCTATATGAGCGACTGTTTTTTCTATCTCCGCATTCAGTTCATTGATATCAACCTTTTCTCTTGTATCTTCCTTTTCCACATACGTAGATACAGATAAGTTATAGTCCTGCTCCGCAATATCCTTCTTCTCAACGAGTTTTACTCTATGCTCAACATATTTTCTATTCATGAACCAGTGATAGATTGTCTGTATGTTCTCTTCTGAGAGCTTATTAGAGTTCGTTACCTTAACAAATTCATTGGAGCCATCAATAAAGGTCACTCTGTCATCAGTCCTGTTTTTCTTCATAATAAGCAAGTTAGTACTGATCGTTGTCCCAAAGAAAAGATTATCTGGCATCTGAATGACTGCATCTACAAAGTTATTCTCAATCAGATATTGTCTGATCTTCTTTTCTGCTCCACCTCTATACATGATTCCAGGGAAACATACTACTGCGGCAGCTCCTTCATTGGAAAGCCACGACAAAGCATGCATTACAAAGGCAAAATCCGCCTTTGACTTAGGTGCTAATACACCTGCTGGCGCATATCTTTCATCATTAATTAAGACCGGGTTATCATCACCCTCCCAATTGATGGAATAAGGCATATTCATGACAATCGTATCAAACGGCTCATCATCCCAATGTTTCGGATTAGTCAATGTATCTCCCAAGGCAATATCAAACTTATCATATGGGATATTATTCAAGAACATATTGATACGACACAAGTTATAAGTTGTCAGGTTTATTTCTTGACCATAGAAACCTGTCTTAACGCCATCCATACCTAAGATCTTGCCACTTTGCAATAGCAGAGATCCAGATCCACAGGCACCGTCGTAGACTTTGTTGACATGTTTACGGTCACCCAAGGCAAGTAAGGTAAGCAATCTGCTGACTTCCTGCGGAGTAAAAAACTCACCACCCGATTTACCTGCATTTGATGCATACATGGTCATCAGGTATTCATAAGCATCTCCAAAGGTATCAATCGTTGCATCATCTACATTGCCAAGATTCATGGAGCCAACCCCATCCAGCAATGCCAACAACCGTTTATTTCTATCTTTAACTGTATTACCTAGTTTTGCGCTATTTACATCAAAGTCCGAAAACAATCCTTTGAAGTCCTCTTCAGAAGCTGTACCCATGGCAGACTCTTCAATATGTTTGAAAGCTTTTTCAAGGGTCATGTTCAGATTCTCATCATCCTTGGCCATTTCTCTGATATTTCCAAACAGTTCTGACGGATAGATGAAGAATCCCTTTTCCTTTACCAATGCCTTCTTCTGTGTCTCTGCTGTCTTATCATCCAGTTTTACATAATCAAAGAAACTGTCACCAGCTTCGTGTTCACCTTTATTGACATAAGCAGTCAGATTTTCAGAGATATAACGATAGAACAATGTCTCAAGCACATACGCCTTGAAATCCCAACCATCGACTGCACCTCTCAAACCATTTGCCATGCCCCATATAGTCTTGTGAAGTTCTGCACGTTCTTGTTCCTTTTTGTTATCCATTATCTTCCCCTCAATTTTCTAAAACTCTTAGCGTATCGATTCTATCTGCTCTTCTATCAGTTCATGCTTGTACTTATAATAAGTACCCTTGGCAATGCCAGCCAACTTCATCACTTCTTCATCTGTGTTGTTGCCATTGAATGTTCTTGATTTCTTTAGGATGATATCTTTTGCCTTAATCGACTTCTTAGTAACGAGCTTGGTACCTTTCTTGATGCCAATCTGCTTACCATTCAATGAAGCGGTCTTCATACCTTCTCTTGTACGCTGCCGCAAATCCAGCACCTCTTTCTCTGATTGGTCAAATGCCAGTTGAATTTGTTCCTCTGCAAGTACCATCAGGTATTTATTTATGCCCTCCAATATCAGATCAACATTGTTTCCCGTCAGAGGAACTTTTGTTTCCAATGCTTGTCTATATATTTCAGTGTTGATGTGTGGTTCTTTTAAGAAAACTAAGTTTATGTTCTCATTAAAGAGTTTCTCATATAATTCAGAGCCTTCTTTTGCGTTCCTGCTCATTCTAGATACAGAATCAAATATGACTGTATCTCCCTTTTTTAATTCTCCTAACAGCCGTTCAAACATTGGACGATCAATATATCTTCCAGAATATGTTTCTTTCACTATTACAGCATCCGGATATTTTTCTTTAATATTCCTGACTTGTCTCTCTATATTTTGTCTTGAAGTAGAAATTCTACAGTATCCATAAACAGTTGGCATTATTATCTCCAAATATGTATCAAAACAAACATCTTTATAAATTGTATCAAAATTATATTAAAAAAGCACAACTATGTTAAAAAATAGTTGTACCAAATCTAAGGAACGTCTGTTTATACATAAAAATCATCATTTGCACTGAAGATATAGAGAAACGCCATTTAATTATGTTTCTTTGACATTACATTCCGATATCGCACTTTTTTGATGACGAAACAGCCGGCTTGCCGCTCACTGTTACATGAACGGAACACTTCCATGTGCCCTTAAAAAAGACCAATGTCATCAGATTAACACTTGACATCGGCCATTACATAACAGTTTATTTATTTCTAAACGTGCAATATGTCATGATGTTCGATAAAAGATTATTTCCCGCTGCGTACTTTGCTTCACCGACAATAATGATTCTGTCCTTTGCTCTGGATAAGGCTACATTTATTCTCCGTTTATCCGCAAGAAAACGGTATGATCCAGTAGTTCTTGTAACAGAAAAAATTATCACGTCGCACTCCTTACCCTGGAAGCCATCTACTGTATCAATCTGAACATTGTCTGCTATCCCTATCGCTTTCTTAAGTAACATAGACTGAGCTTTATATGGTGAGATGATACCGATTTTCAAGTCGGAATCTGAACTAATAATATCATTTACAAGATCAGAAATTATGAAGCATTCATCTTCATTGTATATTCTCGGGTTTTCACTACTCTCTTCTTGAGGCATTGGCCACGGTTGTGTAGGATTGTAGTTCATCCATGTTACAGAATTCTCTTTTTTGTCATTCCGGCCATTTTTCAGCATTCCGTCATAGAACAGTTCTGAAATCATTTTGCTGATTTTATTTGACATGCGGTATTGTGTATCAAGCATCAGCGAGATATCTGATTTCATAAAAAGGGCGTCAATATACATATATTTGTCCAAGTTGCACCCCTCTCTAAGTCGAATAATGTTTCGCTCTTCAGAGCAGAAGACAGGTGGCAATTGCATTGGATCGCCTAGCAGAACAGCCTTTCGTGCAATAAGCAATGGAGCAAGTATTTCCGGCAAAGTTGCCTTGCATACCTCATCAACGATAGCAATGTCGAACATTTCCGTGGAATCACGAAAATCGTATGCAGCCGCCCTATTACAGGTCATTCCAGCTATATTTGCGGAAAGAGCAAGTGCTTTTTCAAGGCTCTTGTCTGAAGAGTCCTGTAGTTCACCAGAAATTATGCTTAAAGCATCCTTGTTTTTAATACTTGCAGATGCCCAGGTTAAATAATCACTGATAAGGGTCTCCGGTGAGAAATCATCTATAGAATCATCATTCTCTTTATCCTGGATTCTGACTATCCTAATTTCATCATTCTGCTTAGCAATCCTATTAATAAGATTGTTCACTGCAACATGTGTTTCCGAACAGACCAGTATTCTTATTCCCGGATTTCTCTGATACACTTGCAGGCATATTTCTGCAATAACCTGAGTCTTCCCGGTGCCTGGAGGTCCCTGAATCAACGTAAGCTCATTACTCCCAAGTGCAGCCCTAACAGCCTTTTTCTGAGAGTCATTCAAGTTTAATGAAAAACTGTCGCATTCCAGCTCATTACCCAAGTCTGAAGATGGATTGATGAATTCAGAAAGGAGCATAGGATTTAGTGCTGCTCCGCAGCTCACTCGCTCAAGTGTCCTCAACTGTCTTTCAATCTTTATTCGTTCGCCCCTGTCATCCGTATCGGATAAACGGTCACGTAGGAATTGCTTCCAACTCGACAGATGTTCTATCCAAGTTTGCTTATTCATCCGCCTCACCTCGATTCTGCTTTATAACAAAATCAAGCGAATAGAGATATAAATCGAGTTTTACGTTTGGGAGCATTTCCTGTAAAATGGCTTCTTTCGTATGAATCACCTCATCCTCGAGTTCCTTCGGCATCCATCGTTCAACCTGCAATAAAAATCCCTCCTGTGACATGTCTTTTGTCAATGAATCTGGCACAACAATATCAAAACTCTTTTCAAGACACATATCAATAATTGCTACCATTGGTTCAGACAGAGCTAACGTTCCTGTTTCAATATCTGCTGATAGGATCTGCTGATTGACAAGGTTTTTGATAGCATTGGCAATTACAGCATCAGAAAATACAGGTAACGACAGATATATTTCACGGGCATTGGAAAATCCGTGCATCACTAAGCCAAATATTATTCGCTCTGTCACTCCGAACCGGCGATTTAACTGAAAATCAATTTTCACTTGCATAACTTCCTCTATTATGTTGCTGCTCAATCTCTTTTCTTCTCAACAATAATTTTCTCTCTTCATGCTGTTCTTCACGTGTTGGACGTAGACAGCACGGTTGGCATCGATTCAGTCGTTCTTGAAAGTTGGTGTTTTCCTTTTCTGCCTCCTCTTGCAAAACACTGATCTTAGAACTAATCTTATTTTTTTCTTCAGTTGCTTTAGAAAGGCTTGCCTTTACCTTCTCCAGTTCTCTCTTGGCTACGGTTACTGATGGAGCCTCAGAAAGAGCTTTAAATAACACGAACCGATTGTCTTCTTCCGCACATTTCTTTAGATTCCTAGATGCCTGGGATACCATCTTAGAATTGTGTTGATATTCGGCCTCTGCGGTAGCGAGCTTTTTCTGCAGTTCGTTTTCTTGGGAATCCAAAACTTTAATTATTTGTTCATGCTCTGCTATCAAAGCCTTCCGTTCCTGCTTAAATACTCTTTGAGCCTCTAATTTACCATCTTCTCGTATTACCTGTATTTCAGAAACACGGGCTTCAATAATATTGATTTCATCCGATTCTGCAATCTTGCTATCCGAACGAAAACTTTTGTCATACTTTTTTATCAAGTCGACAAGGCGAGCTCTTCTTGCCGCCCATTCTTTACGTTCGTTTTTCTTGGAAGAAATCATTGTTTCTGATGACTTGACCGCCGATTGCAAGGAATCAAGTTCTGATGAAAGAGAATTAATATCCGAAGATAAATGATCAATATCCGAGGATAAGGAATCTATATCAGATGTCAGGTCTCTGCTCTCTCTTTTAAGACTATCCCATCGCCATTGATCACTGGAATGGGAATCTTTCATACTTCGTATCTTACTTCCGACATCCCGGCGTTTGCCTTTTTTATCCTGAATTTCAGAAATGACTACACTCTTCTTTTGTTTCTTTTCACGAATTTCATCTCTTAATCTAGGAGCTTCATTCTGAAGCCGGATTTTGTCTTCACTTAATTCAACATAAGCGTAGCAAATATCAGCATTAATGTAGGTAATTGGTCTTGCCCAATGATATCTTACTTTTATCGAAAGAAGAACCAATTGGTCTGTAAGAGAGAGAATCTCGTTTTTAATGTCTGTAACGTCTTTCCGAATGGTGGCTTGCTGATTTTTTATATCGGATTTACGAATTGATAGTTTTTTACTAAACTGTTTCTTAATCTGTATTACCCAAGAGATATAATTGATGGTTGGAAGATAATCGGATCGTTCCTGAATTATTGCCTTAAGACGCAATAATGCGAACTTCTCCGCACTGTCATCTCCCTGATATGATTTCAAAGCATCTGAAATCTTTGTCAGTAAACTTTTGGCATTATCTGCCGTGTTAAAACCCAGATCATAACCGCATTGTTTTTCTAGGTTTATGATGTCATCCACAGCAGTAAATGCTGTCAGTTCGCCCTGCCTTTCTCTAAGAAGATTAATTTCTGCATCTACATATTTTATTTGTTCGGCAAGGAAAGAATACTCCTCATGAAGGATATTATTCTGCTTTTGTCTGATGCTTCTCAATTGATAAAGGTATGCACGTTGAAAAAAACAGTCTGTATATTGGACAATATCTGTCTGAATTTCATCCAATATTGTCCCTTCTTCTTTAAGTTCCTGTATAAAAGCTTCTCTGAACTCCTCAACCAGTCTGTTCTTCTCTGTCTCCGCATCTACTAACTCCGCCTTGCACTCCTCAACTCTTCTGTCATATTCGACTTGATAGGCATCCACTCGATCTAGAAGCTCCTGTGAAACTTTGCGAAGAGATTTGTTCAGAAGCAACCGGTGAGGCATTATATAGTTCCAAACACTCATTTAAAATTCTCCCCGGCGACAAGATAAAGTGCCTCATCAAATGAAATATACTGACGTCCTACCAGAAGTACATCTTGGCTCATAAACCTCGTCAATTTTTCGATAAACGGCAACAGTTCTTCCTCAACTCCATCTCTCAGCAGTTCATCCAGCAGCACGTTGATTTGAGCGTTGACTTCGTTTCTGTGTCTCATATATTCGATAATAGCTGAATGCTCTGTTTTCCTGTGCTCAAGCTCATATACAAGAGCGTCAGCATCTCCCTGCATAACCTCATACACTTCCAGATACTGCATGTAGGAAGAGGCCACATAAGTATTCACTGACTCACGCAAATCATCCACCATCGCCTGCTTTTGAACTTCAAAGGCCGCACGGATATTATTTAATTTTTCGCGGTGCTGATCTTCCAAAAGTTTCAGGGCTTTCAGTTTTTCCACATTGATAACGTCAAAGTTGTCATCCAATTGTTGCTCAATAGCCTTCACTGCCTTTTTATGGAGGTTATATTCTTTCAAGTCGGAAATTAGATTATAGCAAGGAAGAAGATCCTTGAATGACAGTCTGAACTCGGAAAGGTTTTCCATTGAATCAGCAAAGTAATACAGCGTCGCACAGCCCTCAAGTTCAATGTGTGAATTGATTTCTTCAATGCAGGATGTATAAGTTTTTACAGCATCTTTATTGGCAGTTCCTATTATTGCGTTAGCACCGATACCTATAACAATTCCGCCAACTGCGGATCCGATTACCGTGCCAAGTGGCCCCAGGCTTGAACCTATCGCCGCTCCTGTGGCAGCTGATGTCTTTGCAGAAGCGAACATACTGACTCCCTGGATAAAAGTCTGCCCGCTGAATTGATCGGCAATATAACCTCCCACCCAAGCACCTCCGAAACCCGCTGCAGATGAAAATGCATTATTTATACTATTGCAGAGCAGGTCATCAGTATCTATTGTTTTTGTTATGAAACACTTATACAGGTCCTTTGCGAAATCAACGGCAACATTAGCTGTGACCATTCCGGGAATAGCTTCAAGAGAATTCGCAGCAACCTCTTTTCCAAGCATTTTCCCTATCAGTTGGGCTGATTCTACTATTGCACCTCCGCGAACCCCACCTTCAATGGTGCCGCACATAATATGTTCAATACTTTTTACGAACTGATCTTCAGGCAAATCCTTCGCGTTTTTGATAACATCTATTATTTCCTGGACCGTGGTGAGTATAAAACCAGTAGTCACACCTGCGGCAATAGCACGTCCAAGATTGACCCGGTTCAGTTCATCAAATTTTTCGGAGCTTTTATCATATTCAGGAGTAGCTTGGGCTTTTGCCTGATCCGCTTTAACCACAGCATCAGTCGGGGTGATTGAATCTGACTCTATGACTTTACGCCCAACCGGCACTGATACAGTATCATTAACTCCCTGACCAGCCCCTCCAACATGCCCAACACCTTGATATTTCGGATCATTGAATACTTTTTCATATTTTGAAGCATCATTGAAAATCTTTGACTGATAGTCAGCAGTCCTTATCGGCTTGCTCCAAGGATGCTTTCTGGTCCACACAGATATGTCAACATGTTCATCGATTCCCGAAAGAACAGAGCCATCCGGTAATGTCCCGTTCGTATAAACACCGATTTCCCAGTCGGGGATACCTTTAGCAAGTGCATTTATTTTTAGTGTATGCTTGAAATATTCTTCAGAAATAAAACCTTTGTATTGTTGAGAAGGAGTTTTAACTGGCATACATGTTGATTTTGCTATGGCAGATTTGTCCATCACACGGGCATAATTATCTATAGCTGACTGCAGGCTGTTGGTCTGAACACCAGTCTGGGTGGCTATTGCCTCCGAAGAAGCGTCTCTTATTAATTCAGTTGCTGCATCATCGTTATCAATAGAAAAATCGATGACGTCATCAAAATCAAATTCTGACCGCATCTTGCCGAATTCATCTACAGGATTTTCCATATAGTAATCTCCTTTTTATCTATCTCCAACGTGCACATCAAACGGAATTTTTATTACTGAACAACATCTCATTAAATAATCGAACAGTAAACAATTTTGTGGATGACAAGTCCTGTATTTAAGGCCTTTTTCTCTTAAAAGTTGTTTCGGTCAATATCAAATGTCGTAGAATTCTAGAAATAGTCGGCCACTTTTCTTTAGC
>Ga0268360_1000506_pt1 | contig 62069 bp, 69 predicted proteins | sample BioMet11_FD_192465 | JGI IMG/M metagenome (GOLD analysis project Ga0268360, IMG submission 192465) | Sewage microbial communities from Oakland, California, United States - Biofuel 11 (Illumina Assembly) | ecosystem: Engineered > Wastewater > Sewage > Unclassified | place: USA: California... | reverse complement strand
ACAAAAATAATCCCCATAGTTTAAAAAACTTGGAAAACTCCAAAACGTCATTTTGGAAAACACTCTCTATTTCCTAACAAAATCAACAGTTCTTATCATCCTATCTCTTCCTGTGGGATGTCTGTGTTTTATTTACAGTTAAAAGAAAGTATTAAGATTTGATTAAAGATGCGGCAGATGAGCCTAATATGTCGCATTTGCCCCCTTATAATGTCCCCGCACCCCCGCGACAGATTTTTGGATTTTCACATAATCACGCATCAACAACCAATAGTGTAACAACTTAAATTAAACTGTTTTTCAAGGATGTTATGAAGCGATTCAGATTCTCATCGATAGTACGGCCTGTCGTACTTCTATCCTGCATGGCAGGAGCCTCACTAGTTTATGCCCAACCGTCCGTCAGTAGTGTGTATCCGGATGGCTCAATGTTATTTCAATACACCTCGAACCTGACTTTTAATGCAACGGCGTCAGTGGGTATCAGCAATATAAATGTGCAGTTGACAGGTTCACGTCTTACGGGTGAATCGTCGATCAGGGTCTTTTCACTGGGATCGGGGGTGACAGTGAATGGAACGACAATGAGCATTCCGCTGGCCAGTAACTGGCTCTATTCTGCTGCCATTACGGTGACGGATTCAAATGGAGCCACCACATCGGTGATCAAGAGTTTTGACACCCTAAAGCCAGCCTTCACATGGGAAGCTGAAGACTATGATTACAACAGTGGCCAGTTCATTGATAACCCACAGACCAATGCCTATGCCGGATTGGTTGCTTCGGATCAGGATTCCTATCATACGGAGACAGGTGGAGGAAATACCTATCGTGACTATACTTACGGCCTTGGCAATGAAGCTGCAAGCGACACTCCCCGTGCTCAGTACTCAGGAACGGGAAAGACCGACTACGATATTGGCTGGAACAACGCTGGAAACTGGGCCAATTACACCCGTCACTATCCTGCAGGAACGTATAATATTTATGTTCGTGCCTCTAATGTAAATACCTCGCCAACCACGGATAACATGGAATTGACTGGCGCAGTCGACGGACGATTCAACATTCCCTATACTGGCGACTATCAAAAGTATTCATTTGTTCCCCTTGTTGATTCAGATGGCAATTTGGTTGAATTCACTACGGATGGCTCAGCCCTGATGTTGACAGAAAAAACAATCAGTGCCGGCTATAATTTCAATTTTTTCATGTTGATGCCAGTTTTGACTGCTGGCCAACCGGATGCTTCCATCGATAATCTCTATCCAGATGGAGCCTATCAGTTTGAATCGACAAACAAGCTGGCCTTCAACATTAATTCAACGCTGGGGGTGAGTGCATCCGATGTTCTGGTCCAGCTCTTGTCCACAAACTTGACAGGTACCACCTCGTCAACTGTTTTGTCTTCAGGAAATGGATTGACCATTTCAGGTTCTGCAACAGCGCTTACCGTCTCTGCAAAACTGACAAGTAACCTGCTTTATTCTGTGTTTATTCAAGTGGTCGATGCCAACGGAGTTACCTCTTCGAAGAGAGTGAATTTCGACACGATCAAACCCTCATATGTCTGGCAAGCCGAAGATTGGGATTATTCGGGTGGGGCATATTTTGTAGGTGATAGTTATTTCCCCAGTTGTTATGCGGGCGTTGATGGTCTGGACGGAGTGGACTTTCTAAGAACCAATCCTAGCTCGGGCGGCAATTCCTATGGACGTGCCGGTCTTTCAACTGAGAACTGTGGCGATACTCCGATGCTTGAGTTTGAGGGATATGACAATTATGATGTTGGTTACAATGCGGCTGGCAACTGGGCAAACTACACACGTGACTGGCCCGCGGGTGTTTTCAATATCTATGCTCGCATTGCCAATGGAAGTGCGGCTTCTTCAGCCGAAGGCATGTTCTCCCTTGTGAGCAGTGGTTTGGGAACCGCAGAGCAGACAACGATCAAAATGGGAACTTATGCAAGTCCATTGACTGCTGGATGGCAGGTTTACAATTGGCAACCTGTTCGTGATTCAGGTGGCAATCTGATCCGCTTCACTGGTGGAACAACGCAGACGCTTCGACACACTGACATGGGAGCTGGAAATAACAACCAGAACATGTTCATCCTCATGCCTGCGGACTTGAGCATCCACAATCTTCCATTTGTCAGCGATACTGTTCCTGATGGTTCCGCCATGTTCAATTTCACCAATGTTTTTGCATTTACTGCAAATTCTTCCATCGGCATTGATACCAACGGCATTGCTGTCACGATTGATGGGGTGAAAACATCGCGGATTACATTCAAGGGCGCAGCGAATGTGTGGAATGTCACGTGCCCGATTTCCAAAAATGGATTGCATGCAGTGACGGTTGTATTGACAGACAGCTATGGATCGACAACGAATTCCTATTCATTCACCACATTTGATCCAGACAAAACCTACTTTGTGGAGGCTGAGGATTATGATTATGACGGAGGACAATTCATTGACAATCCGGGAGCGAACGCCTATTCGGGATTGGCATCAGTCGACAACGTTGATACCTACACAACGAGCGGAAACTTTGATGGAACGCATGTTCCCTACCGCTCCACTGGGTTGAATCAGGAAAGTGCTACAGATGCATTTAAGAATCCAAACCATTCTTCCTCGGATGTTAATTATGATCTTGGATATGTTTCTGCTGGAAACTGGGGTAACTATACCCGCATCTATCCCGCCGGTGTTTACAACATCTACCTTCGGGCAGCCAATGGCAATACAAGCTCGTCATCGGGCGGCACAATGGATGTTGTGACTAGTGGCATTGGCACGACCAGTCAGACCACAACAAACCTCGGAACTTTTGATTCCATCCCGGCGACAGGAGGTTGGCAGGTTTACACTTGGACCCCGTTGAAGGATTCCAAGGGGAATTTAGTCCAATTCACTGGCGGATCGCAAACAACCCTGCGCTACGTTCAGGGGGGTGGTGCCAACTATGATTATTTCGTTTTGGTCCCTGTCGATGTGTCTACGCCGACCATTTCTGGAATTTATCCTGATGGCACAAGTTTGTTCCAAGGAACAAATACCCTGCGGTTTACAGCATCCTCGACTTCTGGAATCAGCACCAATGATATCGTAGTAACAATCAATGGTGTTGTTTGGACCAATGTCACGTTTACTGGCACGTCCACAAACTGGACTGTTCTGTGCACCAAACTGCCTGCCGATACTTCCTATACGGCAGTGATTGTGTTTACCACAGCAAGCAACCAATCTGTTACAAAAACAGTGGTTTTTGACACATTCTCAAGTTCCTATTACACATGGGAAGCTGAGGACTATGATTATGACAGTGGTAAATTCTTCGATAACCCACAGACGAATGCTTATGCGGGATTGATTGCCTCAACCAACGACTCCTACCACACTGAAACTGGTGGTTCAAGCGCCTATCGTGATTATGCGAACGGCCTTGGAAACGAGGCTTGCAGTGACCTCTTGCGTCCTCAATACTCGGGGACAGGAGCGACCGATTACGATGTTGGCTGGAATAATGCCGGTAACTGGGCCAACTATACGCGGACCTATCCCGCTGGGACATACAATATCTACATGCGTGCTGCGAATCCGAACGGTGCCGGCACGGATAGTGCAGAATTCTCAGGTCCAGTGACTGGACTTTTTGCAGTTCCAACAACAGGCGGCTGGCAGATTTACACATGGGTGCCGCTCCAAGATGCTGACGGCAATCTTGCAACATTCGTTTCGGATGGAACGGTTCAAACCATCAAATACAGTGTTGTTGGAGGTAACCTCAATGTTAACTTCTACATGCTGGTTCCTGCAACCACCACTACGCCAACATCGTTCAAAGTCTCGGCGAAGCTTGCTGGAAATACTTTCAGTGCTTCATTCCCGACCCAATCCGGAGTTTCGTATCAATTGGTCTACAAGACGAATTTGTCCGATACTACCTGGACGGCAGTCGGCAGTGCTGTGACAGGCGATGGCTCTGTAAAGACGATTACGGATGCAGTCGATAAGACAACTCATCGGTTTTATCGTGTGAAGACAATAAGCCAGTAGAACTAGGTTTCTTGGTGTTTGTCTTGTTGATCCGCCGGACAATTTTCATGTTGTCCGGCGGTTTTTTAAATGTGGAAAGCTGAAACTTTTCGCGGAAATAAGTGTTACCATGATTGTGTGGGGGAAAAGAGGAGTCAATTGGGCTTTCAATTTGCAGTGGCATTGAGGGTTGCCTTTGTTGCTTGAAAGTGTTTTGTTTAACGTGTGTTTCTAAAATGCAACTGAGTTCGCTAATCAAGATCGCCAAGGAAAATGGGGCCAGTGATTTGCACCTGGAACCTGGATTGCCAATGGCATTGCGGGTGAGGGGAGCATTACGCGTGGCTGGGGAGCCAATGCGGGCTGATACCCTGATGGAAATTGCGAAGGAGTTGATTGGATCAGAGGATTGGGGGCAATTCCTTGCAAGGCGTTCTTTCGACATGTCGAGAACAGTTGCAGGAGCGCGATGCCGTATTAATATTCTCAAGACGGCTCGCGGTGTGGGCTTTGCCATCAGACTATTACCTTCGTTTGAGACGACTTTGGAATCGCTGAACCTGCATCCAGACTTTAAGAAGCTTGTGGATCGTCCACATGGTCTGGTTTTGATCAGCGGTCCCACTGGGAGTGGAAAGTCTTCAACACTTGCCGCGCTGATTCAGACAATCAATCTATCTGACGCGAGGCATATTGTTACGATTGAAAGCCCAATTGAATTTTCTTTTAAGCCCCACCATTCGTTCATTCGACAGCGTGAAGTGGGGCGGGATACCCCAAGTTTTGATCAGGCTTTGATTGACAGTCTGCGCGAGGATCCGGACGTGTTGATGGTGGGAGAACTTCGTGAGCCGGAAACGATGCGTCTGACTTTGAGTGCCGCTGAGACTGGGCATTTGGTTCTGGCAACGGTTCACTCTTCAACCTGTGCAGAGGCAATGCAGCGGATTGTTGGAGCGTTCCCCGCGGAAATTCAAAACAACGTTTCTGCGCAATTGGCAGATTGCCTGATTGCCATTGTTTCCCAGCGTCTTCAATATCATTCGGAATTCGGAATTTGCATTCCCGAGTGTGAAGTTTTGATGCCAACCAATGCTGTGAAACATTTCATCCGGAGCCGCGATTTCTTCAAGATACAATCTTCATTGGAAACGGGGGCTGAATTTGGAATGTGGACTTTTGAACGGTATCGGAACTGGCTGAACAAGCGGGGCGGTCATTTCAACACTCATGTGACTGACGCGAGTGATGAGACTGATGAAAAAAACGGTGAAGAAGTCAGATTACCGGCGATTCCAACCGCAAAACTTGTGGCAGCCGAAAAACTGGAGAGCAAGCCGCCCGTCTCAAATTCCGGGCGCATTGAAATCGAGCCAACAGATGATTTTGGGTCGATTCTAAAAAATTAAGTGGGTTCTCGTTATTCCCAGGTCTCAAATGAATGAGAATTCTGGAATATTCATCATTTCACTTTTTTGTTATTGAGTTCGTAAATTTTGGACCGGATTTCATCAAGCGTTCCCACAATCACATCGTATTGGTATTCGTAAACCGTGTTTTTCCCAAGAGAGCTCTTTTTAACAGGGGCGATGTATGAGGTGGATGAATCTGTTGCTTCGCGTCCGGGCTCGCCGGAACGTCCCGCTAAGAAACGAGTGCATCCTGCATTGTAGATGCCCATCCCCCATTTTTCATCGTTTACAAAAGCCATCCAGTGTTCGGTGACGTTGGTGTAAACTCCCCAGAAACCACTGGAAAGATTGATTACCTTGGGATTATTGAGTGGCTCTTTTGTAAAAGGCGCATTGCCTAGGTATGTGTAAAGATTATTAAGGGCCGAAATGGGATAGACTGCTGGGAGTTCCTGGTCGCTCTCAACGTTTTCTCCATACGGATCATTGGTGCGATGACAGCTCAGGCGGTTACGCACGTGAACCACGTTTCCATGCAGTTCGGTCCACTGTTCCATGTCGGCCTCTGCGGGCTTGTTATTCATGTCCCACAACATGGGGGTACACTTGACATAATAAGTGTTTTTATCCGTTTTTTGATCGAGAATTTTGGCGCGATTTCTAAAGGCGTCCCCCACCTGGATCGGATTCCATGCCCATGGTGACCAACTCGGTGACTGCCCTTCAGCCTTGCGATTAAGAGACTTCCCGGCGTAATAGGATTGCTGAATGTAGCGTCCTTCATCAGCAATATTCACGATGTTACGCGGCTTGTCTGAAAGAGAAATATAGGAAATGGCTCCACCGCGAGTGAGATCAAATTTGACGGTCAATGTGCCGTTGTTCAAAACAGCCTCGTTTGTCGTGATGCTGGCTGCTTGCATGGCGACAGAAATCAAGAGAATGCTCAAGAACGGTAAATAGAATGAACTCATTGCGGTGGAGTATGTTGTTGTGATTACGATTGTGGTTGTGTCGACTGGGATGATTCAGGCGTCACGGGTGTTTGGGGAGCCTGTGCCGGTTGTGTTGTTGACTCCGGCAGATCTTCCAATGTTTCGACTGGACAGGCCGTTTGGCTGCGTCCCAAATAACGATTCACGGCGTTCAAGTAAGCGCGGGCACTGGCTTCGATCACATCGGTGCTTGCGCCTTTTCCGCTGACGAGTCGTCCATCGCCAAAGTCCACTTTCACTGAAACTTCACCGAGAGCGTCCTTGCCCTGGGAAACGGAGCGCAAGGCATAGTCCATCAATTTTCCATGAGTTTCAGTCAAGCGATCAATGGCTTTCAAGGCCGCATCGACGGGGCCATCGCCAATATGTGCGTCTTCGATCGGTGTCGCAGGTTCACCTTCTTTGGCCGCGAGCTTGTGTAAACGGACTGTTGCCGTCGGGACCGTGTGATTGCCGCTGCTCACACTTAAATAATCCAAAGCCCAAGTATCGCTCACCTCCGTGATGTGACCTTCAACCAAGGTTCTCAAATCATCGTCGTAAACGAACTTTTTCTTGTCTCCAATTTCCTTAAAGCGGGTGAAAATGGCGTTGAGATCAATGTCTCCCATCTTGAACCCCAATTGTTTTAAGCGTTCTGCAACGGCGGCTCGCCCGCTGTGCTTTGTCAACGGTAATTCAGTGTGGCCCCATCCAACTTCCTGCGGATCCATGATTTCATATGTCTCGCGCTTTTTGAGAATCCCATCCTGATGAATGCCGCTGGAATGGGCAAAGGCATTGTCACCTACGATGGCCTTATTTCTTTGAACGGGCAAACTGCTCATGCGGGCAACAAGACGCGAGCTTCTGACAATTTCCTGCGTATTGATGCCGCAGATGACTCCATTGAAAAAGTCGTTGCGAGTCTTGATGGCCATCACGATTTCCTCCAAAGCAGAGTTACCGGCGCGTTCCCCAATCCCGTTGACGGTGCACTCAACCTGGCGAGCGCCGTTCCGAACCGCGGCAAGTGCGTTGGAGACTGCGAGACCGAGATCGTTGTGGCAGTGAACGCTGATGATGGCTTTGCCTGATTGGAATTCCGGCACGGCATCGTGTAACTTCTTGATAAGAGCCCCGAATTCATCGGGAACAGCCCATCCGACCGTGTCAGGAATGTTGACGGTGGTGGCTCCTGCTGCAACAACGGCCTTGCATACTTGAATGAGAAATTCAGGTTCGGTGCGGGAACCGTCCTCGGGGGAGAATTCCACATCTTCGACATAGCCCTTTGCCCGTTTCACCCCTTCAACGGCCAAACGAAGAATCTCATCCTGGGGTTTGCCCAACTTGAATTCCCTGTGGATTTTTGATGTGGCGAGGAAGACGTGAATGCGACCGCGTTTGCCGGCAGGTTTGATGGCTTCTGCCGCTGCATCAATGTCTTTTGCCACGCACCGTGCGAGTCCGCAGATGACAGGCCCCTTGATTTGTTTTGCGATGGTGCTGACAGCCTCAAAATCACCATCACTGATCACGGGAAAACCGGCTTCGATCACATCGACTTTCAGACGAGCCAGTTGTCGGGCAACTTCCAATTTTTCGCGCAAATTCATGGATGCGCCGGGGCATTGCTCGCCGTCGCGTAATGTTGTGTCGAATATGACGATCCGATTTTTCATATAATTAGGCTAACCTGGGCGCTTCCACTACGCCAATTCTCTATCACAATTAGGACGGTGTGGACCCCGTCCATTTTAACAGCTTGGTTTCACCCTGTTAAAAAACAAAAAACCCTCACCGCCAACAGGCAGTGAGGGTAGAAATTCCAAGATTGGAAATCAAACCCCGACTGCCGCACTGCTCAGCAGCAGCACGTTCAACAGTCGAAGATTCGAAATCAAATTCACGACTTCTCTATACACGCGAGTTGTGGAATGGTCAAATAATTTTTCAGCAAATGTAGTAAACAAATGAAGTGACCGGTGAAAGAACATGTGAAATGACCGCATAGAGAAAAAGGAATAAGTGTCAAAGACAATGAACACAACGCCCGAAGAACAACAGCGAGTCATGAAAGCACAAGAAATCATCATACAACCATCAGCGGAAAGCTTGGCTGGGCTTGACCTGGGGCTTGCAAAGATAGACACCTTGCGGAAAGAGAATATGGAATTCTTCTTGTTTTTCAAAGTCCACGGGAGACTTGTAGCTCAGGAATAGTCAGAGAGAGCCGATGAACAGAAAATTGTATTTGTTATTACGCGAGACACATGGCAACAACTGAGAAATTCGACCATCTGTTAACAGAAGAATTAACACGCGTGTTCAAATATACTAACGTTTTGTATGACTTGTTTTAGTACTATATAGATTCACCGCAATCCCATGTTGGCTAGATTACTCTTATATACGCTGGAACGAGTGGATTTCTTGTTGCGAGAAAAAATAGGTGGGAGGAAAGCTGCCGGAATTGCAATGATTGCAATAATGACAAGCGATTCAATTAACGTGAACCCCTGATTGGCTTTTATTGCCACTATATAAACTGCCTTATCAAAAACCAAAAGCTAATTCCTCCTGTGATTAAGGCGGCGATTCGACCTATATATTTAAAATATGTTAGTTCTGTATTAAGAGTGAAAATTTCTCCCACATACCACAATCCAAAAGCGATGTGAAGAATACCCAGGCTAATTGCGTCATCGCCATACAATATTTTTCTACCGCCTCTTGATACAGAATAGATTTGCTGATGATAAATACCCAGCGTGCCATAATAAATCGAGTAAACCCCCAAAGCTAGAGTTAACGGCCATAAAAGTATCTGCCCTAATAAATGGAGGACCAAACGAGCTGGCGTTCTCTTAGCTGGTTTTTCCATAAAAACATAAATTCTATCCTCATTCTTTTCAACGATGTGGATTTCATCATGTTCAACAAAATTGGGATCATACCGACTCATAGGAAAAACTCTCAGCATTAGTAGACAATCAAGCCCGAAAAGCAAAGTAAGAAATAGATTCGTCTATTTGATGGAACTCGTTCACAATGGTGTTTGATCCAAGAACCAATGGAACAGTATTGGAACAGAACGATACACACTTTATCACTCCTCTTTTTGGGTGGTTCAAGAGTCAAATTTTCCCAAAACTCCACACGCCGTTGATAAAAAAAATTGTGTTGCCTGCTTCATGCGCGAATGTCATCTAAACGCCCGGTTCTGGAAAAGTCCCCAAAATGTTGACTTCCATCCTGTGGACTTTGAAAAACAATTCAGTCACCAAAATCATTCCAAAGCCCCTTCCTCTTTTTCAAAGATAGATCATTGATATCAGGAACTGTTTTCGAGGCCTTGACTCTCATTTTGAGTAGTTCCATGATTAATACATGACTCGTTTTCCTTTGAAGGCTAATTCATGTTGGTGCATAGGAAGAGGTATCTGGTGTCTGGGGGCAGTGATCTTTGTGTTTCTCATGCTTGGAGTGGGGGAGTTAGGGGCAGAAGAGGACGCTCCGTTGCTGCAACCGGTTTTGGTGGATGATTTTGAAGCTGAACCGCAGGGGTGGAAATATATCGGAGGCGAGGAGTTCCCCGGGGCCAAAGGCGCGTTTGTTCAGGATACCAATGTTTTTCATGGAGGAACTCATGCGATGCGGCTGGAAGCGGATTTTAGCCAGGGAGGAGCCTATATCGGAGTTTGGAGAGATTTGGGGCCTCTGAACCTGCCGGATTTTTCAGAAATTCGTGTTTGGGTGAAGGCGATCAATATCTCGCGCCTTGGCATTCGCATTGTTGATAAAACCGGGCAATGTCATCAAAAGAATGGGGGTGTTGCACTTTCTCAAACGGATGGCTGGCAAGAGTTGGTGCTCAAAGTTTCCAACTTGGTTGGCGGCGAACATTGGGGGGGAACAAACGATGGAAGGTGGCATGGCCCGGCCATGGGAATTGGGCTGAACATCAGCAAGGATCTCATGGAAAACCCCGAGACCAAGGCGGTTCTCTGGTTGGATGACTTGCGTGTTTACGTTCCAGTTGCCGGGCAACAGACCATTTTGACCTGCACACCCTGGCCACCGGCATGTCCGCCTGGCTTGGGGACTAGAATAGCCTACCGTTGGGATGCGAAGAAGATGGGACGGGATTTTAAGGTGTTTGTGCACTTTATTGGGCCAGATGGGAAGATTGCCTTCCAAGGCGATCATGAGCCTCCCATATCAACTCGTGATTGGTCTGGGCGCATCGAATATACCAACGGTGTGATTGTCCCAGCAAAAATCGCTGAGGGAGATTACCGCATTATTGCAGGTCTTTACGACCCTGCGTCAAAGGAAAGTGACAGCCGCCCAGTTTTGAAACTGGGGAAGGGGGTGTTGGCTGTGGGAACCAATGGAACCGAGGCAGAGATAGGTAAATTGACGGTTTCGGTGAAAGCAAGGTTTCCTGCGACTCCAGCTCCTACGTTGAATCTTAAGGGGTATCACAGAACCTTTAATGAGGATTTCAGTGATGGTTTGAGCATTTCGCCTCGGGGGCCGAATACGCGATGGATTGCACATACACCGTACGATGGGGATTTTGGGGAGGCTGCTTTTGTGAATCCGGGAAAGGATTTTCCATTTTTAGTGACGAACGGAGTGTTGCGCATTGAGGCTCGAAAATTTACCGAGTTTGGACATATCGGAAAACTTTGGCGTTCCGGTTTGATCTGTTCAGTGGATCCGAAAGGAGATGGTTTTTCACAAAAATTTGGCTATTTTGAAATGAGAGCCAAATTCCCAAAAGGTTTGGGCACTTGGCCAGCCTTCTGGTTATTGGGATTGCCTCAATTGCAGGAGCCCCGGGACCACAAGACGAAGACACAGATTGAAATCGACGTTGTGGAACAGTATGGAGCGCATCCGAATGTGTTGCAGACGACAACCCATCTGTGGAGACCGGATGGCACTCATTGGTCCATTGGTGATCCGTCTTTTGTCATCGGAATGACTGATGATTTTCACAATTACGGCGTGATGGTGGAGGACGATTACACGACGTTTTATTATGATGGTGTGGAATTGAGCCGACGGAAGACCTTGTCAGAAGCCAAGGTTCCTCTGTTCATTTTGGTGGATCTGGCGTTGGGAGGTGGATGGCCAATCGATGAGACGCCGAATCCTTCCTATCTCTATGTGGAACATATTCGCGTCTACGCAAAAAATCCCCAGCCAGGCATTCCTTGAAGAGGGTGAATGAAAAGAAAAATCCCCTCGGACAACCTTGTTTTGCGCGAGGGGATTGAAGGGGAAAAAGCGTTATTTCTTGAAATAACGATTGAGTAATCCCTGAAACACCATTCCGTGACGTGCTTCATCCTTGCACATTTCGTGAACGGTGTCGTGGATGGCGTCGTAATTCAGTTGTTTTGCCAAAGTGGCAATTTCCTTTTTGCCTTTGCAGGCACCGCATTCAGCGTCTGCCCGCATCTGAAGATTGGTTTTGGTGTCGGCTGTGAGAACTTCCCCAAGCATTTCGGCAAATTTTGAGGCGTGTTCGGCTTCTTCAATGGCAATGCGTTTATAGGCTTCAGCCACTTCGGGATAACCTTCACGGTCGGCTTGCCTGCTCATGGCCAGATACATCCCCACTTCAGTGCATTCCCCGGCAAAGTGCATTTTAAGGCCTTCGATAATGCGGGGATCAACTCCCTTGGCGACGCCAATGACATGCTGATCAGCCCAAGCACGGTCTCCGGCTGTGGTTTGTTCAACAAACTTGGAGGCGGGGGCATTGCATTGAGGGCAACGTGCAGGAGGTTCATTACCTTCATGAACATAGCCGCAAACGGAACAAATGTATTTTTTCTTCATATTGTTGTGTTGTTGAGCACGTTCAACGTTTCTCAAAAAGAAGTGTTTCTTGCAAGGAGGAACGAACGTGACAAGTAAAAACAATGAGAGTGACTGTCATAGAACATTTCCAGAAAGGGTGGCAGCGCCGAGGCTGGCAGTGCAAGGCAGATGCGACGAGCTTATCCGATGAGATAAGTGAGGAGCGACTAACGCAGCAATGGCTGCCTCGCCGCACCACAAAAAATTAGAGATTCAGAAGCAGAGACACTTTCAAACCTTGTTGTCGGGGTTGTCCAAATCCATTTGATAGAGACTGCGCCTCTGCCTCAAATAAAGTCTTTCTGTTTTCGACCATTTCGGGAATTTCGTTTGACAGTCACTCTGGCATCGTTTTTGAGAAACGATGTTTATTTCTGTATATTTGATAGGCCTTCTTCTATGGATGACACAATTTTTATTGTGCAATACTGACACCGTTTGAAGGCATTTATACCGTCGAGAAAACCGGAGTTAATCTTTTTTTGCGCGGAGGAAAACAAACCAGGCGTTGTTATCCACTGCGTTTCCCGCGAGAGCCGAAGTCCAATTGCTGTCTGAAATGGGATATTTACCCTGGCTGACAAGCTTGCCTTCGCCAAAACAACTGACTTCGACTTTATCTCCGCCGAGGTTTTTAATGGTGAGCTTGCATTTGGAGCTCATCTCGACGGTCTGTGTTGCATCCTGAGCAACGGAAGTCACTTTGTTGGTGATTTCGTAGTAGTTCTTCCACTTGAAAATACGAGTCAAGCCTTCCGTTAATTTTGGATCGGCGACTTTGAATGTCGTATTAGTGTCGTTGCATCCCCAAACAAGGAGGGCTTCAACTTTTAAATCCGCAGCTTTTGAAACAAGAGCACTACAAGCCAAAACAACGAGAATAACCGTTTTTTTCAGGAGTTGATTCAGTCGCATATGAAAAGGGATTATGGTACGTCAATGGGATCAACACTGTCGTCCGTTTCACTATCGGAGGAACTGTCTTTGGGTTGAAGCCAGACGACCGTCATTTTTGATGATTGATCATGAAAAGTAACGGCTTCCATTTCACTTGAGGTAAAAGTGATTTCAGAAAGCAGAGAGGGCTTGGGAGATTGCTTTACAGAGAAAACAAGCAATGTGACGACAGCCGCGGTGCCTGCCAGGGGGACGAGGAGGCGTTGCCACTGGCTGAATAAAGTGGAGAGGAATGACGATGGAGCATGAGCGGTTTCTGGAATTTCACGGGTGATTTCACGCTCAATCTTACTCCAATAAAATTCCCGGGTCTCAGGCACTTTGACAGACAGTTCATTGCCGGCCATGGCTGTCTTGATGGAGGTCAACTCGCCCAGAAGATCTTGTGCCTGCGGGTCGGATTGCATCGTCTTTTTGAAAGACGATGCTTCATCGGCCGACATCTCGCCGTCCAACCAGGCTTGAAGCTGTAACTCAAAATCGTGATTCATTTTAACTTTCTTTTCTTAAACCAGCCAACAGTGATGCCATACGGCGGCGAGCGTAAAATAGGCGCGACATGACTGTTCCAATCGAACATCCCATTCGCTTGGCAATTTCTTTGTATTCCAACTCTTCAAATTCGTGTAGGACCAACGCTGTGCGATGTTCGCTGGAGAGTTGATCCAATGCGCGATCGATTCGCTTTCGCAGTTCTTCCCGTTCGAGATGCTCAGTGGGATTGGATGTCACAACAGGCATCTGGCGTTCTACCCCACCGCCTTCTTCTTCCATTGCTTCGATGGATTCCGCTCGCTGGCGTTTTTGGCGACGGATCTGGTCCAAACATAAGTTTATGACGATCCGCGTCATCCATGTCACAAAACTCGAATCACCCTGAAATTGCGCCAACCGCTGCCACCCCTTAACCCATGCTTCCTGAGAAAGATCAAGCGCTTCATCTTCCTTACGCATCATACTGAACGCCCTTGCGTAAATTTTATCCCGATGCCGCGCTACTAACTCTTCGAAGGCACCCAACGTGCCTTTCTGGGCCAACCGAACCAATTCTTCATCGGTTTGCACTGTGAAGTCTTGATTCACTGACATAGGTTGGACGGTTCGCTTTGACACTTATTCAGAAATTTTTTTAGAGCATTTCTTTCGTGCTGGGGAGTTGTCCCTCAATGCGGGGATCCTTCTGGCACGCAAAATCGGTTGCCCGTGCAAATGCTTTGAACAGGCTTTCCACAATGTGATGGGGTTCATCTCCGTAGAGTAATTCCAGGTGCAAATTGCATCGGGACTCATTGGCAAAGGCTTGGAAAAACTCCCGGGCCAGTCCGAAGCGGAACGCAGAGGACATGTCCTGTGTCTTTTCTTCGGGCTTGATTGTCTTGTACGCCAGCTTGTCCAAACCACGCCATACCATGAATGGGCGTCCGCCAAAATCAATCACGCATCGAGCCAGACATTCGTCCATGGGAACATAGGCTTCTCCCCATAATGGATTCTTGGGATCAAAGCCAGCGCCATACCGCCGAATCCCCTTTTTGTCACCCAAAGCTTGTATGAATGCTTGTCCCAGCGCAATGCCGCAGTCTTCCACTGTATGGTGTGCATCCACTTCCAAGTCCCCTTTGCAACGGAGTTCCAAATCCATTGTCGCGTGTTTGGCAAAGAGGGTCAGCATGTGGTCAAAAAAGGGGATGCCTGTCTTGACCTTGGCTTTGCCACGGCCATCCAAATTCAGCGTGAGGGCGATCTGGGTTTCGCGTGTCTCTCGTTTGATCTTGGCTTGCCGTGTCATCATGCCTCTATTCAACCAGTGTTTGAATGGAAACAAAAGAGGAAAAAAACGTCGAAATAACGTGATTCATTGCCAGAAATTCCAATCAAACTGCATTATCTTGCCCGTTTTGTGGATTCACGAATGGCCAGAGTCGGCGTGAAAATCTGGCTTTGCCGCTTGGTGTTGGGCGTTTTAATGCGTTCTTGAAGAAATTTCCATGCAATGGAACACATTTCAGAAACGGGTTGAACAAGTGTCGTAATCGGTTGTTCCAAGTATTCGGTGTCTTGAATGCCATCGCATCCGATCAGCGCCACTTTTCGGCTGATTTCAGGCGTGATGTCACAAAGACCACGGTAAATGCCGATGGCGACATCGTCTGAATGGCAGAATATGGCTTCGGGAACTCCCTTTTTGGCAATGTAATCCTGGATGAGTTGTCGGGTAATGGGGCGCTGTTCCTCTGAGCATTGGTAATAGAGGTATTCCGGCTTGAGCTTGGCCTGGAGCATGAAATCGGCGTACCCCATACGGCGGCTGGCATAGCTATTGTCTTTGCGAACAAAGGTCGCGTGAATGATTTGACGGAACCCAGAGTCGACGAGGTGTTTTATGGCGATTTGGGCTCCGGTATAAAGGTCCACTTGCACTGAGTCAGTTTGCTCTGATTTATAGGCCCCCATGCTGACGAGGGGCAAGGTGCCAGCCAGGGAGGATTTGAGATGTTCCTCGATGGCATCTGGGGCGTCGACCGCGATCACGCCGTCCACCGGGACATTTGACATTAATGGGGTCGTTGTCGTGCGGATTTCACTGACAATCAGTTCTTTCCCTTCCTTCTTGAGCAGGCGGCTGAGCTCACGGGCGACGTGTGTGTAATGGCTGGAGATCTGATCGGGAATCCAGAGCGCTATGATTCCTGTATGCTGGCGCTTGAGTGCACGAGCATAAGGATTCGGGCGATATCCCATTTTTTTGGCTGCTTCAAGAATACGCTTTCGAGATTCGTTTGATACTTGCGGGTATCCAGCCAAGGCAAAGGTGACAAGCTGGCGCGATATGCCGAGTTTTCGAGCAATCTGCTCTTGGGTAACCATTCGATACAATTATGATATCTCGCGTTCAGATGCAACTTGGAATCTTCCTTTCAGACGGTAAAAAAAAAGAGCCGGACACGCATCCGGCTCAAAGGGTGATGAGGCCAATGACGCGATCACCATCGCGCACAGAAAGTGTAATGAGGTTCCACTGCATGCTGCTCACCTCACTACTAGCATGGTCTCTCTGCCAAACCTAAAAAGAGCAGCGATCACTCCAACAATGTAACAGATGCGTTTACCAGTTGTTTCGTTCAAAATTTTCTTTTTTTATAGGTACAAAGTGAAAACTGGCACGCTTCCTTCTAAATATCAGTAAAGATCAAGGTGTCTTTTCGGCGATTGAGAACTTTTCCCAGCGGAGTTTTCGAGCTTTGGGCCAGTGAATCCTGGAGTGCTTTTTCCTTTCCTGATCCAGAAGCTAATACCCAGATGTTTTTTGCTGCGTAAATGGCTGGATAGCTAATTGTTACGCGGTTTGGTGGTGGTTTTGGGGCTTCTTGGACGGGGAGATAAACCTCACCGCGTTCCGTTTTTTCTGTCGTGGCTCCAGGGAAAAGGGATGCTGTGTGACCATCTTCCCCCATTCCAAGGAGGATCAGGTCCAATTCTGGGAGGCCATCTTTGTTTTTGGGGACCACTTGCTCAATCTTCTTGTTGGCAAGGTGGGCCGCCTGGACTGGACTAAATTCTCCAAAAACCCGATGGACATGGTCAATGGAAATGTTTAACGGCTCAAAAAGAAGTTCTTTGGCGCGATGGTAATTGCTTTCTGGATGGTTTGGTGGGACACAACGCTCGTCAGCCCAGAAAAAGTGAATTTGTTTGAGCGAGGCATGGCGTTTGAGTGTTTGTCCTGCGAGTTCGGAAAAGAAAGTCTCAGAAACCCGTCCACCGGAAATTGCGGTGTAACGGGGGATGTCCGGTTGTGACAGAGCCCAGTCAAGGAATTGGGTTGCCGCTGTATGGGCCAATTCGAGGCGGGTGTTAAAATGGTGCGCGTTCATTTGTTGTCTTCTCCACTGTAAAGAGTGCGCCAGCGGTGCCCAAAACGGGCAAGAAGCTGGTCAGATGCAGAGGGGCCCCATGAGCCGGCAGGGTAGAATTCCTCAGGTGTTAAAGGCGTGTTGCCCCATGCCTCACGAAGCGGATCAACGAGCCCCCAAGCGGTTTCAACTTCGTCGCGCCGGATGAAGAGGGTGGGATCTCCGGCGATGACTTCCAGCAAAAGCCGTTCATAGGCTTCGGGGGTATATGCCCCAAATTGGGCCTGATAATCAAAGTCCATGCGCACGGGACGGATTTCTGTGGAGGCCCCAGGCACCTTTCCGTTGAACCGCAGAAAAATTCCCTCTTGTGGTTGAAGTCGCAGTGTGATGGCATTGGCATCAAGCCGCGGACCGCATTGTGCGGCAAAAAGAACGTTGGGAGTTGGCCGGAATTGAATGCGCACTTCGCTGACGCTCATGGGAAGGCGCTTGCCGGTTCTCAAGTAGAATGGCACGCCAGCCCAGCGCCAATTATCAATGAGCAGTCGGAGGGCAACAAAGGTATCCGTCGAAGAATCCGGTTTTACCTTCGGTTCTTGTCTGTAAGCCGGTACGGTTTGACTGTCAACGGTGCCTGCTGTGTATTGCCCACGAACGGCGCAATGAGGGACCTGACCACAATTAAACATGCGGATGGATTTGAGAAGCTTCACCTTTTCATCGCGAATGGCTTCGGCATCAAGCGTGACCGGGGGTTCCATCGCAATGAGTGCGAGAACTTGCAAAAGGTGGTTTTGCACCATGTCCCGAAGCGCTCCCGCTTCTTCATAGTAGCCGCCGCGGTTGCCAACCCCCAGTTTTTCGCTGACGGTGATTTGAATGTGGTCGATGGCCTGACGGTTCCAGAGTTGTTCGAAGATTGCGTTTGAAAAGCGGAACATCAATATGTTTTGAACGGTTTCCTTTCCCAAATAATGGTCGATGCGGAAAATCTGGTTTTCATTGGTGAACCGGCTGATCTCATGATTGAGGTTTTTGGCTGAAGCCAGATCGTGACCAAACGGTTTTTCAATGACAACACGTTGCCATCCTTGCGTTTCCGCATTTTTCTGAAGGAGTCCAACTGTGGAAAGTTGGCTGGTCACTTCGGCAAACTGGCTCGGCGATGTGGCCAGGTAAAAGACGAGGTTATGACGCAAGGCTTCATGTGAAGCAGACTGGATCCGTTCTTTGAGTTTCTGGTAATCTTCCGTGGCACCAAATTCTCCCTGAAAATAGAATACGTTTTTGGCAAAGCCGTCCCAGTTTGAGTGGTTGCAATCCTTGTGTTTTGTGTAAGTCTTTAGAGCATCAAACAACTCATTTCTCCAAGCTTCATCTGTCTTGGGACGCCGGGCAAAACCGATGATTTGAAACGGTTGGGCAAGTTGTTTTAACGCAAACAGATGATAGAGTGCAGGAATGAGTTTCCGGTACGTCAAATCCCCGCTTGCACCGAAAATCACAACAGTGCAGGGTTCCACCGCTTTTTTTCGAAGATCAAGGCGACAGACCAGAAGTTCATCCAGGGATTCTGTTGTTTCCATACTATAATAATGTACACTTAAAGTCAGTTCACAAATGGAATCGATGCAAATTATCAAATTTGAGGGTCAAAGTGTGGCCTTTGAACCGCTGCCATCTACTCAAAATGTGGGCGTGATGCACTATGGAGAATTTGAATCCCCGTTTGGACATGTTTTCATGGCTGTGTCAAGGTGGGGAATATGTGATTTGCGTTTTGGAACCTTGGATTTTGCAGAAGTTCTAAAGGAATTGGGTTCCAAGTGGGAGGCAGATGCATGGACCGCAGAGCAGGCTGGCATTAAAAAATTAGGGGCCGGGCTTTTTGTCAAACCAACAGCAGCTCTGAAGCAACAGGTGCTTTTACGGGGGACAGCTTTTCAATTGGAAGTCTGGAAAGCGTTATTGGCAGTCCCATTTGGATGTTTGAAAACCTATTCAGACATTGCGTTGGCGGCTGGCCATCCAAAGGCTCAACGAGCTGTGGGGACGGCTATCGGCAATAACCCGGTTGCTTTTTTGGTCCCATGTCATCGGGTGATTCGAAAGGACGGAACTTTTGGCAATTACCGTTGGGGGGCGGACCGAAAACGAGCATTGATTGAATGGGAAAAAGAGAAAGCCAGATGCTGAGAAGAGGGAGATGTGCGTGATTGAGACTACAGAATCTGGCTTTTGTTTATTTTACAGACCAAGGCGATATCCCTCTCACTCAAAATACGATGTCTTAACGGCCAAGGCTGAATGAGGCTGGCATTGTTCTTACGCTGCTGCTGCCAAAAAGGGATGGTTGATCGTCTGCATTTGTCGGAGCAAATTCATCGAATCCGGGAACATGAAGGGTAATCGGCTGTTTGTGTGGGGTTGATGAGGCGACTTCCCAAGATTCAAGTTTTGGCTGGGAGGCTATCATTGCAGGGTTGACACGCAGGGAAAAGGTCAGCCCGGTAATGAAGAAGGCACAAACGGCAAAACCCAAAGTAAAGGCGAATGCCGGGCGCAGAACAAATGTGTTGATAAAGCGCGTCCAAAAATTCGGCTTCTCTTCCGCACAACGCAACTGTGCCAGAATTCGCCCCGGCAGTTGGTCGAAGTATCCCGGCGGCGGTTGCTCATGGCGCTTCAAAGCCAGCAGCTTTCGTAACGCTTCAAAATTCTCTGGTTCGGGATTCATAGGCTTATTTTAAATAGTCAGACAAAAACCCCTGTAACTGTTGCCGAGCGTAAAACAACCGTGAACGCACGGTGCCCACATTACAATCCATGATCTTCGCAATTTCTTCGTGCGATAACCCTTGAATGTCGTGCAACGTCACAACCATTCTATGTTGATCTGACAGCTTTTGCATGGCGACGTTCAATTTTTCATGCAATTCTGCCAAATTAATATCACGCCGGGGAGTGTTCTCCGAAATAAGGGAAACAAGGTCAGGATCGTGTTCCGCATTGAAATCCAGATCATCAAGGCTCATTTGAACGCGATTTTTGCGTTGTTTGAGAAAGTTAATGGTCTTGTTGACCGCAATGCGATAGACCCACGTGTAGAAACTGGAGTCTCCTTTGAATGATTTTAGGGCACGATAGGCTTTGATGAAGGTGTCTTGAACCAGATCGTTGGCATCTTCATGGTTGGAGGTCATGTGGTAGACCGTGGCATAAATGCGCTCCTGATAACGCCGAATCAGCAGGTCATAGGCGTTCAGGTCACTTTTCAGGGCACGTTGAACCAAGGCCAGATCATCTGGATCTGAACCGGGCGAATTTGCTTCGATTTCGTTCGTCGGCAAAGATTTTTCGCTGCTTTCCAGTTGAACGGTTTTAACCATAAGAGGCCCGTTACCTCCTTTACATGACGTCCTGTCCTTTAATTAAATAACTCCCAAAGCTTCGATTTGTTGCGCAAGAAATTGTGTCAAACCATTTAATGCAGCCCGTCCGTCCGTATCAGGCAGTGTGGACAAGGCTTTGCGCGCTGCAACGAGATAGGTTTGAATGGCCTGTCGGGATTGCGTCAGCGCGTTGTGCTTTTGCAGCAGTGCCATGGTGTCGGGCAAAAAGCTCGGGGTCCAGTGACTAAACCAATGGTGTAATTGCTCTCGTTCTGGAGTGGTTGCACTGTCTCGGGCAATGAGTATTGGAAGAGTCATCTTTCCCTCTGCCAAGTCTGCTCCCAAGGTTTTTCCGGCAACGGATTCAGTGCCAAGCAAATCCAGGCAGTCATCGTAAAGTTGATAGGCAATGCCCAACGCAGTGCCATATTGGCGCAAGGCTTCGCGTTGAGGAGCTTCTGCATTGCAGAGGTAACCCCCGAAATCGCAAGAAAGGGCAAAGAGCTCAGCCGTTTTCATTGCGAGGACCTTATAGTAATGGTCCATTGTGATTTCAAAGTTTCCCCGGCTCTTGGTTTGGAGAATCTCCCCGGAGCAAACGGTCTTTGTAGCAGCAGCGACGGCGCGGCAAATATCCGGGGTTGGAAAACTGGCGGCGAGTTCCACCGCATGGGCAAAAAGACAGTCGCCCACCAAAACTGAAATCTCATTTCCCCACTTGGCTGAAAGCGTCTCACGCCCGCGCCGCAGCTTGGCCTCATCATTGATATCGTCATGGATGAGCGTGGCCAAATGAACCATTTCTATAATGACGGCAAGGGTTTCGTGATTTTCGTTTAGAGGGCCGATACTTTCGCCACTGAGGGAGACTAGGATGGGGCGCAGTTGCTTGCCTTGGGCAGTCAACGCGTATTGGGTGTGTGCGGCGATGTCCGGCTCAAAATCCTTGGTTTGGGCCGCCAGTCGTTTGGCGACCGCTTGAAGAAATGGGTCTACCGCCCCGAGAATTTCTTTCCAGGCAAACGAACGCTCCATCAACACAGAGGTTTTGGAAGCAGCAACCGTTCTTCTTTGAGCAGCCAACATTTCAGTAATTTTATGGTTGTGCCGAATCCAAGTCAAACTTGGAATGTTACGAGATGGCGTTTAGCGTTACGGATTGGATTCTGATTATCTTGATTTTTATTGGATTTTTTCGCCCATTAGACTTCTTTGACGGTGCCCCAATACACGTCCAACCGATTGTCCAGGTAGAGTTTAACGGCTTTGACCAGAACTTTGGATTCCAGTTTTTGCCCGGCTTCAATGATTTGTTGCAGGGTTGCCTTTGGTGGAATGGCCATGCTGGCTTGGGCGATGATGGGGCCTTCATCCAGGTGCATGCTGACAAAATGGGCTGTCACACCGGCTATTTTCACTCCATGCTCGTAGGCTTGACGATAGGGCTGCGGCCCGGGGAAGCTGGGAAGCAGGGAGGGGTGGATGTTGATGATCTTGTTCTTGTAATGCCAGACAAAGTTCGGAGAGAGAATCTTCATAAACCGTGCCAGCACGAGGAAATCCACGTGGTATTCGTCAAAAAGAGCCAATGCCTGTTTTTCGGCGGCAGGGCGATTTTCCCAAGGGATTGTAATGTAGGGAATGCCCGCTTCCTCTGCCAACGGCTTTAATTGGTCATAATTGCTCATCATGACTGCCGCCTCGGTCTTCAGCTCTTTTGCCTTGAGGGCATCAATGAGTGCTTGGGCACAGTGGGGTTCCTTCGTAACGAGAATGGCCATGCGTTGGGGGCGGTCTTTCTCGGTGAAGCGGATTTTGACCTCCATTTTTAATTGCTTCCCAAGCAGGGCTAATTCGTCTATTAAATGTTGCCGTTCAACTGTTTCTGTAATCCATGAAGCTTCCAATGTCATGCTGAACTGCCCCCGGGTAACCTGTTCTTCCAACGCTTCAATATTGGCGTGTTTTTCGAAAAGAAAATTGGTTATCTTGGCAACAACCCCTGTTTTATCCTTTCCAATGACCGTAATTATGGCGAATTCTTTCATTAACGAATTATTTGATTGCTCCGAATGCTCAGAGTGTGTCCGAATAGGGGGCGTCTGACAACGGATTATTGAAAAACAATGGCTAAAGCTTTGACGTAGCCGCAACTTTTCTTATTCTTTGTTGTTTTAAGACTTTGATAACGAAATGGCTTTTGCGTCGATAAAAAATTTACTGGCCCAAAACGGCCTGGTCACGGTCAAGCAATTTGACGAGTGGACCAAGGCGTGGCGGCTGGCTGTTAATGGCGGCTCTCAGGAGACGCTTCTCGCTTTTATTGCCCGCGAGCGCGGAACAACGGAGGAGGCCTTCCTGCAGGATTTGGCCAAGCTGTTGAACTGGCCGTTTGTCAACATCAAGGGAGCCGACGTCTCCATCGAAGCCCGGAAGAAGATTTCAACCAAAGTCGCTTTTCAGTTTTCTGTCCTCCCTGTCAAATTCGAACATGACCAGTTGCAGGTCGCTGTCAGCAATCCATTTGACTCGGCCATGCTGAATGCCGTGCAGTTCGATGCCGGGGCAACCGTGCAGTTCGCTCTGGCCACGCGTCCTGAAATCGAAAAGGCCCTGAAGAAATATTATGGCGTTGGCGCAGAAACTCTGGATGAAATGTCCAAGGATGACGAGCCGATGGAGCTGGACGTTGACGATAAGGAAATCACCGAAGGGGATCAGGAAGCCAGCGTTATCAAATTTGTCAACCAGATCATTTGGGAAGCATTTAAGGACCGTGCTACCGATATTCACTTTGAGCCGGAAGAGGACGAATTGCGCATTCGGTACCGCATTGACGGTATTTTGCATCAAACACCGATGCCGCCCCAACTCAAGCGGTTCCAGGCCTCGCTGATCTCCCGCATCAAGGTCATGTCCGGCATGAACATTGCCGAAAAGCGACTTCCACAAGACGGACGCATCAACGTGCGCATTAAAGGTGAGGAAATCGACATTCGCGTGTCTACGGTGCCAACTGTTTACGGCGAAAGCGTTTCACTGCGCCTGCTCACACGCGGCAAGATTTTTCTCAGCCTCGACAAACTTGGATTTGCCCATGACGATGAGGCCCGCATCCGCGAAATCATTGTCAAGCCACACGGAATTTTCCTTGTTACCGGACCTACCGGTTCAGGAAAGTCCACCTCACTCTACGCATTCCTGAGCACGATTAACTCGGTCACAAAGCGTATCATCACAATTGAGGAACCGGTGGAATACGAACTAAAGGGCATCAATCAGATTGCGGTGAGGGCGGACATTGGGCTGACCTTTGCAATGGGGTTGCGACACATCCTCCGGCAAGACCCGAACGTAATCATGGTCGGGGAAATTCGCGACTTGGAAACGGCTGAAATTGCAATTCGCGCGTCACTTACAGGACACTTGGTGTTCAGCACACTGCACACCAACGATGCTCCCAGCGCGTTTACCCGCTTGATTGATATGGGAATTGAACCCTTTCTGGTTGCTTCTTCCGTTGAGGCTGTTCTTGCACAACGCCTAGTCCGCACCATCTGTCCGAAATGCAAGACGGAAGTCAAGGTTCAACCCGATTACCTTCGAAAAATCGGTTACCCCGAGGAAGACATAACAAAGGCTCACTTTTGGAAAGGCGCTGGGTGCGAAGACTGCCATCAACTTGGCTACCAAGGCCGCATGGGCATCCATGAACTCCTGTTCATGGACGAATCCATCCGCTCGCTTGTCCTCAAGCGTGCCGACTCTGCCACCATTGCCAAGCAGGCTCTTGAGAACGGGATGCACACCCTGCGGTCTGACGGCTGGAATAAAGTCCAGGAAGGTAAAACCACAATCGAGGAAGTGCTCCGAGTCACCCAGACCGAGGAACACCTCAAATCGTTCGTTGAAGACTCCAAGAGCTAAGAGAGGTAAAAGGTAAACAATGTCACGCTGGCATTCCGCAAATGTAATTCAGATGACTCCGGCCTTGAGCCAGCTCTGGCGCTTTAACGCCGAAGGCGAAGGTTTTTCGTTTGCCCACGAACAGGCCTTTCTCCCGAGCGAATCCGTCTCCTCCTCTCACACTGCCAAGAATTGGGGGACCCTTTTCCGTCCGAAACTCAATCTTGCCTGGCTTCCTGCACAAAACGTTTTCCTTCGAGTTGTCCATCTGCCCACAAGCGATCCTGTTGAAATCGCGTCGATGATTGAGATTCAGTTGGAAAAACTCTCACCCTTGCCCATTACGCAGGTTGTTTGGGGAATGGAGATATTGCCAAAGCCGGCCAGCCATCCCGAAGCCTTGCAGGCTGTCATTGTGGTCATGGTTGCACGGGAGGTTATCGAACAATTTCTGGGAACGCTGGAAAACAAAGGCTTTTTGAGCGACAGCCTAGAGGTTCCCTGCATTGATCAGCTTTTACAGACCAAGGTTGATGAAGATGGAGTATGGATTTACATGGGGGGAACGAATGGGGAATCCGCCTTGGTTGCCTGGTGGCACGAAGGCGTTCTTCAGAACCTTGCGTTGATTACTCTGTCCAAGGAAGGAGACAAGGAAAACCTTTTCAAAACTCAAATTGAACAAATGGCCTGGGCGGGGGAACTGGACGGGTGGCTTAGCGGGACTCCAACAGTCCATCTTGTGGCGGAGCCGGCGGAAGTGGCAATCTGGGAACCAGCAATGCGCAAGTGGGCTGACAATGCTTTCAAAGTCATCCAGCCATCACCCTTGCGCGAGCTTGCGGCTTCCTGCGCTGCACGTGCTGTCCGTCCACAGTGCAAAACAAACTTGATTCCGCCTGACTACGTCAAACGCTATCAACAGAAAATTGTGGATGGCCTCTGGATGCGCGGGTTGATGGCCGTGCTGGCCGTTTACGCGCTGGGAGTTGTGGTCTACATGGCGGCACTGTTCGTTCTGAAGAACCAGGCAGACAATGTTCAAACACAGGTCAAGGGCCTCAGCGGCAGCTATACCAACGCCATACGAAACAAGGAGCGCATTCAGATCATCAAAGAGAGACAGGAACTCAAATATGCGGCCTTGGATTGTTGGAAAGCTGTTGCACAATGCCTGCCCGAGAGCATGACTCTTGAGCAATTGAACTTTCAGAAAGGCAAACTGGATTTGCGTGGAACGGTGTTGAATGACAGTAAAATAGACGTGGAAAGCTTTCACAGTGAAATAAAGACCGCGACCCTCAACGGGGAGCTCCTCTTTAAGGAAGTCGGAGATTTTTCGATCTCTGGACAGGGTGAAAAGTCCGCCTGGAAATTCACCTGTACTCTGAAAGGAGCAAAGAACTAATGGCTGATGTATTTGACAAATTAAATTTGCGTCCCCAGGAGAAACGATGGGTTGTTGGAGTTCTAGTCGTTGTCCTCGTTGTTTTGAATCATGTGTTCATCTGGCCCTATTTCTTTGAATGGTCAAAAGTACGGGGACAAATCAGGACCGCACAGGATAATATCACCAAATTTCAGGACGAGATCAGGCATGACAAAAATGCAGGGGGATATTCAGAGGTCCTGAAAAAAATTGACGAAGCCGAGAAAAACACCATGCGGGTTGAAGGGGATATCCAGTTGGAACGCACCGTCATGAAGCGTGCCACAGAATCCAAGGTCGCTTATTCAAACCTGGGAACTGTTAAGAGTGACTCTCTCCAGACCAATGAGTTTTTTGTCGAACAATCGGTTAAGATGAATTTTGACGCAGAAGAGGAGGACCTGATCGAGTTCCTTTACAAAATTTGCGAGGACAATTCCATGATTCGAGTGCGGGAATTGACGATTGGTCCTGCCGATGCACAGCGCTACCGTCTCAAAGGCTCAGTCACGCTGAGCGCCAATTACCAGAAGAAAACCGAAGTCAAGGCTCCTGTAACCAAGACTCCGACCAATAAGCCGCCATCCAAGCCAACCCTCGTTTCTGCACCAAAGAAAGCGCCTGAAAAGGCAGGGGAGAAACCAACTCCCGGCAAAAACAATCCTTCAACTCCTGGCGCACCGTCCAAGAAGTAAAACTAATTTTATATGACCTTTAAATACATACATACATTCATCCTGCTGGCCGTCTTCTTACCGGCACTGGCTTTTGGACAGCCTGCGGATCCCAACGCACCGCAGGATGAGAATGATGCCGACGTTGCCCAAGCAACACCGACAACTCCACCAACACAGCCCATTCCTCCTACTCCTGTCGTCACACCAGCCCCGACAACCACACAGGTGACGGAGCCTGAGGCACAGGCACAAAGCCAGACTGTGCCGATCCCCAAACTTACATCCACCAATGCACACAAAGTACCCCTCCGCCTGCCTCGGCAAACGCCCTCTCTCAAGCGTGAATCCCCGCAGGGAACTCCAACATCCAGAACAGGTCCTCCCGTTCCTGGAGCTCCCCGTGGCAGAGGCCCTGGTGGTCCACCTCCCGGGGCTCCGGGTAATCCGGGTGGTCCTGGTGCTGATGCCGATGAAAATTCTCCCGATGCAATCCGCTTGGGCTCCACCAACACCCTTGCCAACCTTGTACCAGACAAAAACGGCATGATCGAACGCTGGAACTTTGTGGGCATGCCCGTTGAACAAGTTCTCGATATCTATAGCGATCTCGTCAAGCGCACACTACTTCGTGCAATTACCGGACCTGCCGCTATTCCTGATCCTGAAAAAAACAAAATTACTCTAAAAACAAAGGAACCCATGACCAAGGCTGAAGCCATCATGGCTTTGGAAACAGTTCTGGCCATGAATGGTATCACCATTATTCCAATCGGCGATAAATTTGCCAAGGTCGTTACAGAAATCGCCGCACCCCAGGCCGGCGCCGCATTCTCGACCAACGACTCTAAACACCTGCCGGAGATGGGCCGCTACATCACACAAGTCGTGCAATTCAAATATGTCTCGGCAGAGGATTTGATCAGCGTCCTGCAGCCATTTGCAAAGTCAAAAGACAGCCTGATAGCCATCAAAAATAGTCAAACTCTCGTGATTCGTGACTACACAGAAAACGTCAAGCGCATGCTTGAAATTGTTGAAAAAGTCGATGTCCCATCCACCCAGGAAGTCAAACCCGAAGTCATCAAAATCAAGTTTGCACTTGCCTCAGATATTCAACAAGTCCTAAGCAGTCTTAGCCAAGGTGGTGGCGGTGGTGTTTCCATTGGCCGCAGCTCCTCCTCAGGCAGCGGAACATTTGGCTCCAGCGGCTTTGGATCCTCCTCCACCGGTTTGAACTCCGGCACATATGGTTCTTCTGGATACAATAACCGAAGCGGTTTAAATAGTTCAACGACTGGCGGTCTTAATGGTACTACAGGGGGATTGAGCTCTGGAGGTTCTGGAGCACGTAACAATTTTGCCAAAAATCTCAATAGTATCATTAGCAAAGCCGCTGGCACGGGCGATTTCCAAGTTCTTGGTAATGCTAAGATCATTGCTGACGAACGCACCAATTCCCTCTTGGTCTTTGCCAATAAAGACGACATGGAAATGATCAAAGTGATCATTGAAAAACTCGATGTCGTGCTGGCACAAGTGCTCATCGAGGCCATCATCATGGAAGTCACATTAGGCGACACAAAAGACATTGGCATCAGCTATCTCCAACATGCCAAGAAATACGGTGATGTTTCAACCATCGGTGGCTTGAATAACTCCAGTTCTGCCAACTCCTTCTACGAAGGCCTCTCCAATAGCAGCAACACAAATGGATTGGGCGATCTGACCAGCGGCTTTAGCTACTTCACCAGTATTAACAAAGACCTGGATGTTGTTATGACTGCCGTTAAAACAGACAGCCGCGTCAACGTCCTCTCACGCCCCCGCATTCAAACCTCCCATGCCGTGCAGGCAAGCCTGTTTGTTGGACAAACCGTTCCATACGTTACCGGAACCTACTACGGTGGCTCCGCCTATGGCAACAGTGCCAATTACCAACAATTAAGCGTTGGTATCGAACTTGACGTCCTGCCCCTCATCAACCCAGATGGACTGGTCGTCATGGATATCCAACAAAACATCGAACAAATCGGTGGATACGTCACCATCTCGGATAACCAGGTCCCCAAGACCACCAAACGTCAGGCACAGGCAAAAGTCGCCGTCCATGACCGCGAAACCATCATGCTGGGCGGCTTCATCAGCAATTCAAAGACCGTTTCCCACTCAGGCGTTCCCTGGCTCATGGACATTCCACTGCTGGGCGCACTCTTCCGAAGCCACTCCGATACAGGAGACAAGACCGAACTGATCGTTCTTATTCGTCCAACAGTTCTACCGACTCCAGCCTCCGCAGCCGCCTTTGCAAGCGAAGAACGCGACAAAATGGCTGGTGTAAAAAAAGCTGAAATCGAGATTCGTGAAGACGAACTGAAAAACAATGAAGAAGCAAACAAAGACCTGAAGCGCGAAGAAGCCAAAAAAGCCAAGAAAGCCAAAAGTGCAGACATCAGCACAAACCAACCATCATCCCATTGGTTTGACGAATAAACTGGACTAAGCATACGCATGGCTTGAAAGTTACCCAAATCAGCCATGGTAAACGAAGCGCTCAAAACTGACTTTGTTAACTCCGCACGGAAGAATAACCGTTGCGGAGTTTTTATGTACTACGGCTTCAGATATTACACCCCAAGCACAGGAAGATGGCTATGTAGAGATCCGATTAATGAAAGTGGTTTCCACACCTTTAACGCGAATGAAAATAAGGATCGAGAGTTTGGAAATCTGTATGTAATGGTGATGAATACCCCATTGGGTTATGTCGATCCCCTTGGATTATCAATCTACTCTGGATGTAAACTTTGTAAGGAGTCAGGAAGCTCAATATCAGCTCACAATTGGATAGAATGTGACGGAGGTTTCTCGGCTGGTTTCTACCCCGGAACTAATGGCTGGGGAATGTGGGGTAGTTCGGGACAGGTTGAGAGTCCGGATCATCATGCTAAGGATGACAAAAAGAAATGCACCCCAATCCAGCTTGGAGATTGTTGCAGTCCAAGCGTGTTTCAGAGCTGTGTTAAAGCCAAAGCTAGTGGACCGCAACCAATATACAGCATTTTTTGTTACCATTGTCAGGATTGGGCTGGTGATACCATTGGAGAATGTAGATATAAAAGTTGTGGACGACGTTTTTTTTACTAATTGGAGTCAATTTCGCAGAGTTGTTTGCATCTTTGTTTTTATCACGACAGTTGGTGGAACGCTGTTGTCGTGCTCAAACCACAAAGTGCCTCAAAAACTGCTACTTTGCTCATTGACCACGCCAGAACAGGATATCTCGTTTGCTTGTCCTAGCGGTGATCACTTTGATTTAGTTATTGCGTTTAAAAAAAATAATGAGGGTCATCGAGATGGATTGAAAGGAAGCTTGCTGATAAAGGCAAATAGCTTTACGAATAGCATTGTATTTGATACACGTAAGTGCATATCCTGTAATTGGTTGCATGATGACAGTTTAGAGGAATATGCAATCTCTTTACCCGCTGACGGCAAGCCAATAAACCTTGATTCTCAGTTCAAAAGTGGTTCGATCATTACAATTTCATTTAAAACTACGAACGAAAATGTGGAATCTGCATCCATTTGGTTGTGCTACTTGAAATGAAAATTTATGAAAACCGCTGAGACCAAGACCGAGGCTTCCCATGAGCCTAAGAAGCTACGGTCACAGTATTCCACTGTGAGCCTGCGGCGAGGTGCTGAGATACAGTTACCGAACGCGTGTTTTTGCTTTCTGAAATGGTAAATTTGAGAGTAATTTTCAGACATGGTTCAACTGTTTACAACCCGCCGATGCGAGCGCCCTTTACGAGGCGAGTTGAGGCGACGTAACAGGCGATCCAGTGTTTCCCAAAACCCTTGTACCGGGCGTTTTCGGCACGTAGTATCTGGCTACAGATATTACAACCCATCTACGGGTAGATGGCTGTCAAAAGACCCGATTAATGAACGCGGCTTTTTTATTTTAAATATGAATTGGCGATGAAAATTTATGTGGAATGAAGAGAAGATTGTATATGCGGTTTGGGAGAAAGATTTGGTGAATAATTTGGATAAGCTGGGACTTCAAGGTTTTTTGGTCAGGACTACGTTACGACGAATCATAAGTATGATTTAGCTCAAAGAGGCTCTGACCGTCTCAAATGGGGGAAAAAGATACCGCGTAAATGTGCAACAGAAACAGATATATTGGAATGTCTCCAAAAACGAATCAAGTCAGGAAAGAATTGTCAAGGGGATGTTCAAAATGCAATTGGAGAATGTTGTTTATCAGGTTTTCGAAATCTAATTAGCACGCTTAGTCAATGAAAAGAAAGATGATAGTTAGGATGATTTTTGCATTAGTTCTCGTAGGTACGATCCTAGTTGGCAAGGTTGTCCTCAATTATTGGAAGCGTATGACGACAATGGATTCTATGGGGCAAGTTTGGGTAGCCATGTGTGAGACATTGAGCACAAATAATTTTAAGCAGATCAATGTCGCCCAAGAGTCAAAAAGGCTTTTTCCAGAAGTCCTAATAAAAAACGGTTTGCTTGTAGATAGCTGGGGAAGACCATTGAGGGTGTCAATCGAGAAGATCGAAGACGGTTTTGGGCTTGATATGACTAGTTCAGGGCCTGACGGAGTGATGGGAACATCTGATGACATTGTTTGGAAGCGAACAGTGCGGGGCGATAATCCGACGCCTAAGGGTTCCTAAAAAGGTCAGTCTGACAATTGCAAAGTAAGCGGTATACAAAGCCTCCCTGTTAAGGGAAGCATAAGTGTCATAGATTGAAGTCTATGACATCTAGGCAATGGTTCAAGTAACACCAGAGTGACACTGAGGTTCGCTGTTTTGCGGCGATTGTGGATCTAGAGTGAATCTCGGAAGTTATTTCCGGATAGAGCAGATGGAAGCGGTTTTGGCGGGGTTGTCGATGAAGGATTTGAGGGCTGTGCAGAGGCGGTCGGTCAGTTCTTCGGGAGTTCGTGCAATAAAATTCCAAAACCAATCGGCTTTAAGCCGAAGCCACAACCGCTCGATGGGATTGAAATCGGGCGAGTAGGCCGGAAGGTATTTGGGTTCAAAGTGGTGCCAGTTGACCTTGGTCCCCTTGTGCCAGGAGGCGTTGTCGAGGATCAGGATATCTCGTCTGCCTTCTTTTGGGGGAATGGCTTTGGCCATTTCGTCCAAAAAGAATTGGAACACGTCCCCGTCGACACCATCGACGGTGAGAGCGAATAATTCGCCGGTTTGCGGAGCGACGGCTCCAATGACATTTTCCCGAATGTGATCGCCCAAATAGGGCACGATGCGCGGCTTGCCCGGCTGCACCCAGCGGCGTCGGGGGCGTGGGTCGCCTTCCACTCCCGATTCATCGCTATACCACAGTTGGACCGTGGGATCTTCAAGGAGCGTTCGCAGCTCCAGCTGGAAAGCCTCCCGCTCTTGCGCATCCTGACGCTCGGGCCAGGGCTGGGGCACTCGCAGATGGAAATTGAGTTCATGCATCCAGCGCACCACGGTGCTGTAGCCCAGTTCTATGGAGAGCTTCTCCTTGATGTAGCCGTGGAGCTTGACGCCGGTCCAGTGGACTTGGCCTGCTTGGGCTGGGTCCACAAGAACGGGCACCAGAAGATCGCGGACGCGTTCGAGTTTGGCTTTGCGAGGACGGCCCGGTTTGGGGCGCGTGATTAGGGCATCGATGCCGCCTCGGTTGAAGAGTTCAATCCACATGCGCACCATGCGGTCGGAACGGCAGAATTGTTGACAGACGATGGCCCGGGGGATGCCCAGTAGCAAGGAGCGCAGAGCGTTGAGCCGAATGTAACTGCGCTTATTGGGCGCGGCTTCCATGGCCACGCGGAGTTCTTCGGGCGTGGCGTTTTCGGCGTTTGGACTGGCTTCGGCTTTACGCAACAGCACTGTTTAATCACAATACTGTGTGTTGTACAAGGAAAATTTTGCCTACCCATCTATTTGGAAATTTCTTTCGAGAATTGATATAGAATACCTTGAAGACGCCATCCTTGGAAAATGCTCCACCGAAATCACCCAACTCTGCCAGCCGCTCCCCGCCAAAACGGCCCCCGACCTGCGCAAAACATCTCTGCAGCCGCCGTAGGCAAACCCGCCAAACTCGTCGCCAAAGCCCCACAACCTAAAGCCCTGTCACCGGCATAGAATGCGGTCTGACATTGCCACATTGACTTTCAACCCCGCCACTGCACTCGCGCCGATTCGGGCAGTTGCAGGTCTTTCTGTTTTACTCGGACGCGTTTCAGGTCTTTGGCTGGGTTTTCCAAAGCAATGCCGTTTTTGCTTTGTGCGCTCGGATTCCGGCGTCGAGCACTTGGCGGAGCGTGGCAATAGTATTGTTGTAATAGTGGCAGGCGATTTTCCCGCTCAGCCTCCCTGCCCATTCTTTGCAACTCTCCTCGGCAATTTCGTTGAGGTGGAAAGACCAAAGTTCCGGCCAGGTGGTTTCGATCTTGTGCAAACAAAGCAGCCTATACTCCTTGCTTTTGGGTTTGATCGTTGCGTCGTTTTCCAGCTCCTGTTTGAACAGGGCGACGGCTTCGGCGAAAGTCGGGGAGGGAACCTCTTGGCGGACCTCCTGATGCTCCTTTAAAAAGTCAGTTAGGCGGATTTTGGCAGTGGTCCAAACGGTGGTTTACAAACTCTCACGAATCGTCTTGCCGCCAATTTTAATTCTGCCATAGTAATTACCGTTGCTCACATATTGAAGCAAATGCGGCACTTTGGGGAATGAGCGCCATTTTCCGTCATTGGAGAGGTGTTCGTCTCTTTTCCGGCTTTCAGGCTGGATGTCCCGTTTGGGTTCCATGAACCTAATTCTACGGGGTACAAAGCTGGGATACAAAGGAAAAATGGGGTGCAAAAGAATCGCCGTAAGTCCTTCATTATCAATAGCGGAAGGGTGGCTGAGTGGTTAAAGGCACCTGACTCGAAATCAGGCGTAGGAGCAATCCTACCGCGAGTTCGAATCTCGCCCCTTCCGCCAAGTTTTTACCTATCAAAAGGCTTTGAATCACCTTATTTTAAAGCCTTTTTCTGTTTTCTTAATCAGTCGAAAATTCTGTGTTTTATCTCATTTTATCAATTTTTTAATGGACGCTGTAATGTGTTTTACGACATTTAAAATGGCGCTTAAATGGTATCTGTAAGGAAAAGTGGTATCTACGGTATATAAATAAACAAAACCCCCGTGTTTCCAACTGGTTACACGGGGTTTTTACTTGAACTATCCGGAATTCCCGGAAAGTTGAATTATTGAGCTACGGCAATGGTAGAAGCCAGAATTTGAGGAATAAATGGAGCCGCTGCCGTAGCCCATTTAACCGGCAATGTGGTGGGGTCTTCCGGTCTGAAACGTCGGATGAAGTGGCTGTAATGGTCCTCGGTAACTTTTACTGTGCTGTGTCGAAGGAAGGTTTGGGCCTCATAGATCCCGTAGCGCATTGCAATTTGGCTTCCTGAATAGGCGCGTAAAGCATGATTGGTTTTCTGGGTGTCCCAGCCATGGGTATGGAGGAAATGGCCGACGGCACGGTAAATGGAGTCAGTGCGGTTGCTTATGGGACCAGAGATGACGAAATCGGTGTCTTTTCCTCTCCAATGTTCGGCGTCGATTCGGGCTTTCATCTGGCTAAAGAATGGATCAAGGGCACGCACGCTAATGTATGCCATGCCACTTTTAACGTTCATTGGGCCATCAAGCACGGGATAGCCTTCGCGCATTTTCCAATGGCCCCATGTGGTTTGTGCCAGCTCGCCTTTGCGTAATCCGAATGAGAGTTCATGACCGATTGCAAGGAATAGGTCACGGTCAGAGAGTTGACGCCAGGCGTCGAGCGTTGCGGAGATTATTTCGTCGCTGGGTGGGTTATAGTCCGGCTTTGGAAGTCGGGTAAACTTATGGGTATTGAACGCATTAAAGAACTCGGCCAAGCACTCAGCCCAGCAACCATGATCACGGTAACTATCTCGGGCACGTTCTATGAGCACAGATCGGGCTTGGGCGTAACGACTATTAGCTGAACGGCGTATGCTCCCCTGCTCTGCCTGGTCTGTGATTGTCTGGCACTTTTTATAGGCAATCTCAAACCAGCGGCGGGCACACGCGGCATTGACCTGTGTTATTGGTAATGTGCCAGCATCGGAGACTGAATAAACAGCGCGTAGGATGAGGTGCAGCCCTTGGATGTTCTGTGTCCGGGTGTCTGGACTGGCATCTACGGAGCTGGTTTTATAAACCTCGCAGAGGTCGGCAACGGTGGCTGTCACTTCACGACGGGCAGCTATTTCGTCCAGGACTTCGAACCGACCCGAAGCCAGGGCATCAATGATCTGTCGGGCTTTTTTGAAGCTTTCTTCCGCAGTTCGGCAGAGTTTGCGCATGTGGCGTTTCCCTTGACTCTGGATGCGGAAGTAGTATTCGGCGTTCGGAGTATCGTAGCGCTTAAAGATGGTAATGTCACCGCGCACTAGCTTGGTGCGGTCGTAGAGTGAGGATAAGGATTTCATAAATCAATAATGTAAAACATCAGAATATGGATCTAATCGAATAGTGGTTGTAGTCCCAGTCCAACGATCAAAACGCACAGAATAAGCAGCTTTTTCATCCCGTATTACGTTATTCTGATAACGATGAGTTACTAATAATGTTAAAAAACAACCACAAATTAAACCTAATCCAAACAAAACAATTTTATCATTTTTAAAGTTTATTTTTCGACTCAAATTCATCAATACCTCCAAACTCAGATGGCCCCACTAATTTTGAGTTAATTGATTCAAAAGAAACATTAGTATGTGTCTCAATAATTTCGTCTTGCTGAATAACAGCTGTCCAAATAGCAGCAATGAAGTTAACAAAAATACAACACCATTTCCAAAACGTCAGCTTCTCAATAGATGGATGAATAGTGCACAACACTGAAATAGTAAGTATGAAAGTGCAAAATAAAATCGCAAGTATCATTGCAACAATACGATGATAAGATGGAGCGGTAATCGTGCCACATTTTACAAAAGCAACAGGTAACGCGATTGACGCAATAAATTGATACCACACATTATCTAGAATGCTCCCACTGCTACCAAGATAACTGGCTAACGCAATCATTAGCTGAACAATAGTGCCACCAGCCAATGCCGCTGGAAATACAAGAATCCATCTAATGGGAGTTTTCATACTCCCTGTATAGACAAATAAGATTGGTTGAGCAAGTGTCATTTAGAACCACTTTTGGGATAAAATAACTCAGATGTTGTCCTTAACCATTCTCGGGCCTCCTCGTTTTCGAGAGCTTCTTGGGCAAGATTTTCAAGAGCTTTTTGAGTTTTTGTATCGAGCCGATTAAACACAGATGGTAATGCATCTTTCAACTCGTATGCCTCCTGATTTGAGGACCTGACGTCAACTAGATAGCGAGCAGATGGTGGTAATTCATCTTGCAGGTGAGCAGCAGCTAATGCCCCACGCACTTCTTGAGGCACTACAGCACAAATTTTCTCTAAACTTGTAAGATCAGGCCTAAAATTTCCACTACAATGCCGACTTATTAAGCTACTAGGTACGCCAACTAAGTCAGCTAATCGCATCTGTTTTCCGTCGTAATGCTCAGCTATGAGCCGAGCTAAAGCATGGGAATAGTTACTCATGGCGAATCTATAATATAGAAATTTTGAATTTATGCAAAATATTTCTTGCAATTGTGCAAAACATAGAGTTCTCTATGACGTGAAGAACGAAACGCGTATGGAAACAGAAGCTGAAATAGAAGTGGTAATAAGCTTACTTCGACAAGTGCGTGCAATCCGATCATCGAGCAGGATGTCACCTTACATGGTCCGATCTGCCGCAGCTTGGGAAATCAAACTGGGTGAGGAACTGAAGCGGTTACGTCAGCAGTCCGGTAAGGAGGTGGCAGCGTGAGTCCGATTATGACTCCAATCCAGGCTAATCCTGTAATTTACTTACCGGTCATTGTCCGCTCATTTCATTATTCGGATATGTCCCGAGGTGACTGGTTTATGGTGGGAATCGTTATTGGAGGAACTATCGCAATCTCGGTTATATGTTGGAAATTATTGACGCGTTATATTTCCAACGATCTGGCTCGCTCTCGTGTTGAGCATGTTTCTAAATTCCGTAAATATCGTTTTCCATTCCTCGTAGATCTTTTGTCGAAGTGCGGCATCGGATTCGGAAAGTTGTTTTTGAAAATCAAGTTGTTGTTTCAAAAGTCTTTTTTGAAATCCGTATGTGAGAACGGTTGTAAGAATTGCGCCCACTATAACCCCGGAAAGTGTGCAGATCAAATTAGGAAAGAAATCATTCATGAGTAATTCTCTTATTCAAATCGATTCGTATTTGCAAGCGTTCATTGAGCTATCCGGCAAGCATGAGGTGGCAGCGTGAGTATGGAAATGACTTCAGCTGATGCGCTAAATTCTCAATTTGATTCTGATAGGATCGGAAGAATTGTCACATCTCTTGAACTTTTAGAATTGGATTACGATTTAACGAAAGAATTTAAAGGGGTTTATTGGGCTCGGATTCCCACAGAAGAGTTAATGCGCATTCAACAGGTTCGTTTGTTGCGCAAATTATTGTCAGTGGTGGAACAACGCAACGATGGCAACAAACGCTGATATGAATGCTGCTATTGCTGCTTATCGCGGCCACTCTGATCTTACTGTGAACAGGTTTCGGTGTTGTATGCGAAGAACCATACATAAACGGGAGTTAAGCGTCGCATGGATCAAGTCCGTGTCACCTCGCTACTTGACCTCGAATCAGCCCCATGCCGGGTGCCAACGCCTGGCATGGGTAGGTCTTATGCCACAAAACACACAAATAAGAGTGGAGTTGTGGAACGCACGGGTCAAGACCGTGTCTGTCCCTGAAACTCTGACCTCTTATATTGCCCCGGCTGGTTTTATATCTTTTCCAGCCGGGGTTTCTATTTTTGAGTGCGGAAAGAAGAAATCTGCTCAGCAAGTCATGCCAAAGGAGTGTCAGGTTCGTCCTGCCGAATTGAATATGACAGCATCGGGTGCAAGTCCCAACGCACTCAACATTTTACGGCTCACAACGGCTGGGAGTGTTGTGAGCCGAGTAGTTGACAGTTCGTTTCAGATGCGGGCAACCGGCATGTTGTCGGGTCAATTACGGAGTCTCTACGTGTGTAGGGACTCTTTTTTATTTTTTGGAGGTGTCGCATGGAATTAGTTGACTTTTTACAAGCACATTTTCGAAAGCCGAAACAGACGTCAAATGGTGGTGTTCCTTTTGGCCGTCGCAAGCGCCGAATCGCAAGGATTGCGAGAGCGTCCAGGAGCCGTCAGAGACAAGAGAAGCGATTACGGAAGAATGAGAAGTTTTTCCGGCAACTATAAAGAGTATTAGCTGCTGAAAGACCATCCTTTGCTTATGAGAAGTTGATCGGGTTCCGTCGATTTCATTCGAAAGCAAATTGGCTATTTCGCAAATTTTGCCGAGTGTGGCAAGTAGAACGTAAGTTAAACGCCCTAAATGGGCTGAACGGATATATATGTCCACTACGTTGAATTTCTCTGAATTAGCGAGGGCTGGTTACTGGTTTTGTAGTGCGTGTCAGTGCGTTTGTAAACCAACTGAACCAACCGCTGATTATTTACCCCGTCGATGCAACAAGTGTTCATCTACGCACATCAGATGGTATCCGCCGGTGTCAGTAGAACCTACTCACAAGATGGATTAATTTATGCGCCCCGTTGAGCTTTTTTATTCAGTTTCTGAACTGGCTATTCTTTTGCGTTTTTCGGATGCAACCGTAAGACGTTGGGTGAAGGAAGGACGTTTCTCGCCGCCTGGCGAGGACGGTAAAGCGGATTTGTCCAATTGTCTTGAAATAGGTCAAGATATCCGTGTTCCAGCCAGCGGTGTGCAGTTTTTTTGTGCTCATAATCCTCTGAAGTATGACTTGGGTATCAAAGCAAGGAATAAGGGCGAATTGATTCGTAAGCTTAAGCAGAGTCCAGACGTCCAGACTGCCGTCTAGTTTTTTTGCAATGGATTTACCCGTAAAACCTGATGGTGAACTAAAGCAGCCGATGCTTTTTTCGGAATGGCCTGAACAGCCACAGCTTGTGCAATCGGCGCACCTTTTTTTGCATAGTGGGAAAATCACCTGCAAGAATGAAGAATTGGTGAGAGATATACTCACCGCTTACGCGTCTGGTATGCACAGTATCCGGTCAATTGCACGAAGCTTGCACGTAGGACGTGAGACAATCCGCACGATTATTCAACTAGCTGACACTGCCGGAAAGTTGGGACCACTTAAACAAAGACTTTCCGCGAAGATGGGGAACACGATCGAGATGTGTCTTGACCTGCTGAATGAGCGTGCCGCTGAAGGGAACATCCCAACCAACGTTTTACCCATTGTAGTAGGGGTTCTCTCGGACAAAAAGTCGGCGCTAGACCTGGGCGTGACAATCACGCAAGAGGAGACGACTAGGGCCTTGACGGCAGACCAAGTGAAGAAAGCTTTCGAGGATATGAAGCGGGCTAAGGTCATATCGGTAGATTCACAATCAAGCGATAATAGTCATAAGTAATTGATTATCAATATGCCTAAATCCATAGATACCACTTTATTACCAGTCCAGACGACTACAACACCGCATCCAGACAGTTCCAAACAATCCCGGACGGTCGAATTTGACCAGGGGGGGCGGGGGGGATCGCTTAGACCGGAGGGGATGCCGACGGACGATGGAATGGGTTCGGAAACTATTATTGACAAAGGAGTCTCTCAAATGCCTTCCAATTTTCAAAACGCGAAAAAAGAGGCGGCCTTCCCGTTCGATGAGTGTGATGTAGCCGAGCGCGTCGGACTTGCTCGGGATTTAATCCGAAAAATTCGTCAGGAAAAAATGACGGAAGGCGTGCATTGGATCCTGAAAAAAAAGCGCGTGTTCCTTAGCGCGCCAGCGTTAAAGCTGTTAGCTGACAGGATAGATGCGTCCATAGAGCCCCCTACTCAAGAAGTCTCTCCTGAGCCAGCTAATGCGAAAAATGAAGCGGTTCTGTGTGCATGGATGAGCCCAACCAATACGCGCATTCTGGAAGCTTATGTAAAGGGAACCGATCCAAAAAAACGGGAAAACATTGTCCGGGTGCGTGTCAAGTCAAACATCAATTTCACGCGTGGTCTGGAGTTCAAAGCGAAGCACGTTCAGGCCGATCTTTACGACTTGATTGGTGCGTGCCCGCGTTCACGAGGCCGATTCTAATGCACGGGTGGCGACACATAAAGCTGTCAACGTTACAGACGCACCTAAACGGCGTTCCAGCGCGTCGGCAATGGCGGTGGGGTAATCGGCTGGAAAACGGCGCGCTGACGTTGCTGGCGCCGAGCAATCGCCGCTACGCCTACAAATTGCATCACGGGAGCTGGGTAAAGCCTTTGAAAGATAAGAAGTCAAAATGCGAATCAGAACAATAAAGCCGGAATTTTGGCAGCATGAAATGCACGGGATCATCAGCGAATCAGCCGCCCTGCTCGCTCTGGCTACTCTCAATTACGCCGATGACAACGGACGGTTTCGAGTGCAATTCAAGCCCATGCAGGCCCTGCTATTTACGTATAGGACGCTCTCTGTGCCGATTGAGCGGGCATTCAAAGAGCTTGAGGAATGCCACTGGCTGTTCACTTACAAATCAGTGGTTGAAGGACGCGAAGAAACGTTTGCGCAGATCACCAATTTCAACGTTCATCAGCGCATCAATCGTCCGCAAAAGAGTCAGATTCCAGCGCCTCCAAAGCCTCAAAAGAAACCATCTGAAATGAACGCTCAATGCTCACTCACTGATGATTCACTGAATGATCACGGAATTGTAAATGAGCACTCACTTTCATCTGAAATGAACGCTCAATGCTCACTCACTGATGATTCACTGGGGAAGGGAAAGGAAGGGAAAGGAAAGGAAGGAAGGGAGAGCACGCGCACGGACGCCGAAATTCCATCCATTGATGAGGTCAAAACATGGGCCGATATGAGCGCTGTAGAACCGGATTATGCGGCTGCAAAGTGGGCTGACACAAACGAGAAGCACGGCTGGATCGTGAACTCGCGTCTGATTGACTGGCGTCAACGTTGGTTGCGTTTTTGGATTGCAGACCGTGAAAAGTGGTATGCAAAAAAAAGTGGGGCCGGTCCTTCTCAATCTCCCGTGTCCCGCGAAATTTCGCTCAAGACACGCAAGCTGGCGCTTGAGCAATTGATTCGTGATCACCCGGCTAACCCGGAATCAGGAGCCTATGACGAAAATTGCTCAGTCGAAACCCGCAAGGAGCTAACCGCCTATCGTTGTGAGGTCGAAGGGATAACCCGCCAACTTGCCACGGGAGGCGCGAAATGAGTGATTGGCAAAAAAAAGAGCGGCCCGCGAAAACGACCTATGGACGGTTGCCTCCCTACTCAGAGGAAGCCGAGGCGGCGTTGCTGGGATGCTGCCTGCTTGATAGCAAGCAAACCTTGGGTGACGTGATCGCAAAGCTAAAAGTGCCCGAGGCTTTTTACGACGTGCGGCACCAGAACATATTTCGTCACCTCTCGGCCATGCACGAGCACAACGAGGCCATTGACCAGGTCACGCTTGTTGCAAGGGTATCGGTTGGCGATTGCGAAAAAGAGGTGGGCGGCGTGGCTTACCTAGCTGAGTTGCCAGAAAAGACGCCGAGCGCCGCGAACGCGACCTATTACCTTGAGATTGTTTTTGAGAAATACCTGGCACGTCGCTACCTCAAAGTGTGTGCCGATGCCACGGCACTCCTCTACGACGCGCCAGAGGGGCAGCCGATGTCAATCACACTGGACCAGATCGAACAGTCCGTCTTTCAGGTAAGCCAATTACGTCAATCATCCGCTGAACGTGACTGGAAAGCTGTCATGCGAAAAAGTATCGACATGCTTGACGACTATCACCGCGGCCACGGGCAGATCAGAGGAATTGCAACGGGCTTCGACTACATGGACAAGATGATCTGTGGTCTACAAGCCGGGCAATTGGTAGTGATTGCCGGTAGACCGGCAACTGGAAAGACATCTCTCGGTTTCAATATTGTCGAGCATGTAACGGTAGACATGCACTTGCCGGTCGGAATTTTCTCGCTGGAAATGACGGCTGAGGAATTGTGCATGAGGTCCATCTTCCAACGGTCAGGCTGCGACTTTCAGCGTTTCAGAACTGGATTCCTTTCTAATTCGGACATTCCGAAATTGATCAAGGCAACGGATGATCTATCACCGGCAAAAATCTATCTCGATGACTCTGGCGTTACAACGATCATGGATATTCGCAGCAAGGCGCGACGCTGGCAGGCTGAGCACGGAATCAAGATGTTGTTGATCGACTATTTGCAACTAGTCAATGGCAGTGGCCGATTCCGAGAGAGGCGGGATGAAGTGGCCGAAATTTCAAAAGGTCTCAAGGCCTTAGCAAAAGAACTGTCTATACCAATTGTGGTATTGGCTCAGCTAAACCGCGACAGCGAAAAAGAGAAGCGCATTCCGCGCATGTCAGACTTGGGAGATTCGGGAGCCATCGAACGCGACGCCGATCTAATCGGGATTCTCTTTGCCCCAATTTTGAAGAAAGAGGAACAAGAACTGGTGGACAGTAACGAGGATTGGGCGGCGCATTCCAGACGCATCAACTTGCAAATCTGTAAGCAGCGCAACGGCCCTACGGGTCCAGTCGAATTCCTGTTTCAAAAAGCTTCCATGCGGTTCGTGAGTTACAACCGCAATGGCCCGAATGATGAGCCAGAGACTTCAAACCGTATTGATGAAAGTGACGTTCCACCACAGGAGATGATCAATGGATAAATTACTCAATGAACGTATCGCCGAGACTGCGCATTCAGCCCTTTGGGGATTGGCTCGTAGCGCAAACAACTACGAGAATCCACCTTGGGACATTCTGCCACGGGCTATCAAGCAGCAATACAAACAAGCGGTATGCCTGGTCTGGGAATTCCCTGAGGCAACAGCCACACAGTTTTACAAGTTTGTGTCACCTGTAGACCAGCAAGCGCCCATCCCAAGCGCTGAGCAAAACCTCAATTTCAACATTTTCCGGGGCGTCGTGGAGGCGTTTCGGAAGTCAACAAAGTAACCAAAAAATTATGATCGAAAATAAAAACGAAAACGAAGTTGATCAAGATCCATCGTGGATTAAAGCTGTCACTGAGGACAAATCACTCAGACAGACAATCGATGGTGTAATCCAAGTGTTACACAACTGCAATTCTCACAGAGTGTCAAGAGAACGCAATCTTGCCATCACAAAACTACAAGAAGCCGTGATGTGGTTGGGAATGGACCTAAAAGCATTAGGAACTCCTAATCCATATCCCAATAGCAAAAACCCGACTAACACAATTATTGAGCCAACGGCTGACGGATTAAAGCTGTAGTCGAGTAACTAGCAGCCTCACATCGTGGGGCTGCTTAAAAGGAAAGGAAAACCCAAATGAACATTGTTTTATTCGTAAAAATAATTGCCTGGATCATTTCGGTTCTATCAACCGTTGTGTGTCTTAATGCTATTCGCTTAAAACTGAATTATTCGAAAACGGATGAACTGCTCGATAAGTTGCATCACACAGAACGTATCTTTTTAATTGGTCGATACTTTTGGATAGCGGTGATTGCATGGACGGTTCTCATTTCAATGAAATAACAAGGAAAGGAAAAACCAAAATGGAAATCACCTGTAAAATCCCAGAAGCCGATCTGCGAAAGATGATCGAACACAAATTGAGTGAGAATCTCAATGGAAGCAACATCCAAATCGATTCGATAAAAATTAACTATTATAACAATCCTGTCGAGTTGAAAGAGGATGCGATTGTATCTGCCCACGTTGTTTTAAGTCCTACTCCAGAGCAGAAAGATAATAATTTAGAGCATGGAGTTACTCGGACTGTAAACATCGAAGATAATTATTATAGTCCTGAATATATAGAACAGCTTAAAGCGGCAATCGATAAGAGTGTCCATTTTGGTTCAGTCCTTGAAGTTGCGTATCAAAGCCACGATGGGAATTGGTTTATTGGAAAAATTTTAAGAAAGATAAACGACAATATCGTAACCATTGCAACAAAAGGTATTATTTCGTCTGAAGAATTTAATCTCAATGAGGGGAAGTGTCGCTTGATAGATGGTAGAAAAGTTAAAGATCCATTTCATCAAAACGAGATTGTTACATTAATGACTTATTACGGAGATAAAGCATATCTACTAGATAAAGACGAAAAAATGATGATTATCCCGATCGATAAATGTAATATTATTACCGAATAATCTTCAAAAGAAGTCTCATAGGAAAGGAAAAATGAAAACCCAAACCGCAGAGAAAATCACGCAAGAACCAGCTCAACCGCCAATCGGTCAATTCGAGATGATCTCAATTACCGACATTGAGCCGAGCAAAACAAACCCACGAAAGACGTTCGATCCAGTAGCACTGGAAGAGTTGGCTGATTCCATTCGCCAGCTGGGTATACAGGAGCCGCTGATTGTGAGGACGAATCCAGTCTACGAAATAAGAGAACCGGATTTAACAAGCAAATGGTATTGTATTAAAAGAAACGGAAAGGAGTTGCATCCCGAAAAACACTTGACTGAAGTTGAGGCAAAATTGCTCTACGAAAGTCTTGTCCGGCTCCCCTACGAACTCGTTGCCGGGGAACGGAGGTTTCGTGCGGCTAAGCTGGCTGGGCTAAAGACGGTTCCGGCTATTGTGCGCGTTCTCAACGACAATCAAGCGCTCGAAATTCAATATGTGGAGAATTTACAGCGCAAAGACCTAAATCCAATCGAAGAGGCGCGTGGATATAAAACGTTGATTGACCATGGCTTGTATGACGTTGACAGCCTGTCCGAAAAACTCGGTATCAAGCGGTCTACAATCTACGCAAAGCTGAAACTGACAAAGTTGGCAAAGCAGGTCGTTGAAGCGATTGAGGACGGTAAAATCAGTGCGTCAATCGGCGAGCTGATTGGACGCCTGGCTACTGAAAGCATGCAGAAGGAAGCCCTTAAGAAAATCGCGACGGGTGGCGCTTGCGTCAATGGGGAGAACGAACCGATGAGTTTTCGGGCAGCGAAGAACTTTTTGGAATATTCATTTTGCAAAAACCTTAGCATTGCGCAATTTTCGCTCACAGCGGATTACGGTCGTTTCACATGTGAGAATTGTCCAAACCGCCTACGCAGCATGCCGGAAGCCGAGGCTGATTGTCCAGACGTCTGCACTGACATTAAGTGTTATGCTAAGAAAACTGAATGTGCCGAGCTCAAGAAAGTAGAAACCTGGCGTGAGAATGGCGCGGTCGATCTGCCTGAAGATGTTAACAACGCTGCATTCAAGATAAACCAGAATTACTTTTCCGACGATCGATATGTCCAGGAGCGCGGATTATATGGATTCGTCTCCAGTGAGAACGAGGATGGGCAAAAAGATTTTGAGGCGCTAATACAGACCAAATTGACACCGTTCCTCGCGACATCCCCAAATGGAACGGTGACACGAGTATTCTTGAAGTCTGATATTGAAAAGCTCGCGAAGGAACATCGATCCACACATGGACAGGATGATGTTATTGATACCAAAAGTAATTTCCAGAAACAGCAAGAGGAAGAACAAAGAAAGTATAAAGTCGATCAGGCGGTAAAGGAGCGACGGATCGAACTGGTTTCAAAGAAGAAATTCAAGCCTAAGGAGCAACTAACCATTCTTAGGACTGCTGTTAAAATATTTGTTGCAGATCACCAACAATTGAAGATCGACGCGGATATTGAAATGTTCTCACAAGAACAATGTGTCGCCTGGCTGGCGGCGGGACTTTTAAAGGAATATGCACCACCTGATGACATTCTCGCTTTGGTTCCAGTGTCGCGTGCTGTGATCGAGAAGCAGTTCGATAAAGAAATGGAGGGGAAATAGTATGCCGTTTCTTCTACAAATTGGTTATCAAAACATGGTAGTTCCTGATTCAGTTAATGTTCAAACTATTCTTAAAGAGTTAAAAAAAGGTAAGTTTGTTCAATATGATCATAGTGTAAAAGGAAAATATTTATATATCGAATCAGAAATAAAACTCGAAAAGCTTTCGGTCGAAGTGATTGGTGAGGATCAAATAATTCAGCAACCAAAACCTAAACAAATTCCCGAAAAGTCTTCAAAGGAATGCAACGGAGCGGATTACTTCAGAAGGGAGAATGAATGAGCGAGCACGGAATACTTTTTAATGAACTGATGATTAAGGCGATTCTTGCGGGGAGAAAGACCATGACAAGAAGGCTTGTTAAATTTCCTGTAATCGATAGACAAGGATTGGGTATTGAAATCGCTGGGTGTGAAATTAATTCCTGCATTTTGCAAGGACTTGATATATGTCCATTTGGTAAAATTGGAGATCGGCTATGGGTGAGAGAAGCGTTCGCTTGTGCTGATTGGTATCAAGACCACTGGGAGCAGGCGAAACAAAACAACAACGCGTGCGCTCGAATGAATATAGTCTATAAAGCCGATGGAGAACCTAATGGCGATCCAAACGCAATGAAAGACTGGAGGTGGACGCCGTCCATTCACATGCCAAGATTCGCAAGTCGAATTCTTCTGGAAATTACCGAACTAAGAGTTGAGCGGGTAAAATCAATTTCAGAAGAGGACGCTAAAAGGGAAGGTATTTTCCATAAGGATTATGGATTGCAATGTTACCACGTTTCAAATGGTCCTAAGGACGTTGGAACCTGTCCATCCATGGCTGGTCATGAACAAAAGCCAGGGTGGTCTTGGTATGATACCACGTCACCGAATGAATGCCATAGCACGTGGTATGGGGCGGCGGCTGGACTGTTTTGCAAAACGTTCTCCCCAGAAGTCTGGGAAAGTAATCCATGGGTCTGGGTGATCGGTTTTCAATTGATTCAGACAAAGAGAGGAGAAATGAAATGAACAAAGATGCCATTTCAATATACAGGAGGGATAATTTTACAGACCACACTGTAACTCTCACAGGAAATATAACGGTATGTTTTAGTGTAACATATATCATGGTACAAGAACGTTTGTATGACCATGCGATAGAATGTCTATTAGAAAATTTTAAAAAGTGTCTATACGGAGATATAGATAAGAAACTAATCCAACTACGAAACGAAATACGTTCAACTTGTTCATGTGAAAAATCTCTAGATGAGAAATTTATGTGCTGGGAGCAGTCTCTAGAAGAAGTAATTAAAGAACTCAATTATCTTCCAAATAAGGAGTATTAACCATGAACGCCTACATTCCTCTTTATCTACACACATCTAAACCTTTTTGGACGTGCTCCCAGTGTGGAGAATTGTTTTCAAATAAAGATAAAGCTGAACTCTGTTGCTCTGATACGCAAGAATCAGAACAAATCAAAGCTGTTCTGAAATCTTCCAAGGAAAGCAGAGAAGAATTAAATGGACTCATTAATTCGTATCTGGAACGAATTTGGAATCTTGAAAAACAATTAGAGACCGAACAGAAGACGCATCTTCGTTGGATGATAGTCACAACCGTTTTATCGTGCTTGGTTGGAGCGGCTACAGCGTTAGAAACCTTATATCTTTTAGGAGCGTTCGAATGATGAATCTAAACGTAATTACGACACTGGAAGATGGTGTTCCTGCGATGCCGCATCTACAAACACAAAAGCCAATCCTCGAAGATGAAATTAAGGCTGTTACCATTTGCAGAATTCCTCACGGCACAAAAGAAGGTAATAGCGCAATCGCTGTTGTCGTCGAATTGGATGGTCGATATGTGTTTGCGCAATTCTCGTTAACGCAATTTTCAGTGGCAACGCACCTAATCAACGAGGCTGAAAACGCAGAGGTCAAAAGGAACTAACGATGCAACTCAGACGCACAACTAAAATTATCACGCGCCGAGGGCTTCACGGTTGGGTGTGGATCGTGCAAGAGACGTTCGGTGAGACTGTTGACAGTGGAGAACAGCCAACACAACTGGCGGCTCGAAAAGAGGCGCGACAATTCAGAGATGACTACGAGGCAAAACGTCTAGCCCAGGCGGAATATGAGTCTTAATCTCCCTGATTGGTTAACGCCTACGCCCCACCCTATCCTGCCCACATTCACGCCGGAGGAACTGGAGGAAGTGATTCAACGTCCCGGTGGCGCGGAATGGTATGCGGATTGGTTTAATAAGCGTGAAACGCTGATCAAGTTGGCTGAAGCTGACCCGTTGCGGCATGGGTTCGAGCCAGAACATACCTACCCGGATGGGACCGTTGTTAAGCCATGGGATGATGCGAGGAAGTTGCTTGATGAGGCTGAAATCCTCGGAATCTTTGGAGGAAACCGAGCGGCAAAGTCAGTGTTCGCAGCAAAGTCTGTATGCGAAGCGGCAATGGATTTCCCTGGAGCATTGATCGTCTGCTTGTCAGAGTCCGAGATGACCAGCATTGCCACTCAGCAAAAATTGATCTGGTTATTCTTAAGGAAATATATCGAACCATTCAACAACAAGCGCGATTCGACGGTCAAAGTCAACTACTCGCAAGCAAACGGATTCTCAGACAAAAAATTAGTTTTTCCGAATAAGTCAGAAATGTATTTTCTCACGTATAATCAAGACCCCGGAATGTTTGAAGGTTGGGAGTTTGGAGCACAAGAAAGCGTTCTGCAGCGAGTTGGAGGTCAATTACGCGACGCTGGCAAGAGAGTGCCTGTGAATGTCGGAGCGTGGGCCGATGAAAGTTTGACGTTGGCCTGGCTTCAAATGTTTAGTCGCCGCTTAAAGTTTCGAAAGTCAAAGCTGATTTGGGCCTTTACGCCGGTCAAGGGCATCACGCCGGCAATCAAAGAATTTGTTGGGTCCAGCGCGGTGACACTCAAGGCATTGCCTTCAGAGCTGCTTAATAAACGGAAGAACTTTCCAGAATTGGAACCGGGAACGATGCCATACATCCAGCGTCCAGTGTTTCCGAAAAGCCGTGCGATTTACTTTCATTCGATCCTTAACCCATTTGGCGGATATTACGCATCCATCAAGGAGCTGTGTGCCCCACCAAAGACGGAAGAATACATTGAACGCGTCGCGTATGGTTATGCCCGTGATTCAATTGCCCGGGCATTTCCAAAATTCAGTGGGGTTAATATCGTGAAGCAATGTAATCTTCCAGCGGATGGAACCAACTACATGTTGACGGACCCAGCCGGAACAAGAAATTTTGCGACAATCTGGGTGCGCGTCGCTCCGGGAAATCCGGCGAATTATTACATCTATCGGGATTGGCCAGATTTGGAACGATACGGAGAATGGGCAGTGCCGACCGAACGTGAAGTCGATCAGGAAAATAAAAAGGGATGGGACGGAGACAAAGGACCGGCACAGAACGCGCTTGGTTATGGAGTAGCGCAATACAAACAACTATTCCTCACTGAGGAGGCTATTACCGTGCCACAAGCTATCAGCGATATTGTCAATACGACAGAAGACATTGAATTAAGGGTGAAAAATACAGCCGAGTTAATCGAAAAATCGTTTATTGACCCATACCACAAGAGGATTGTGAGTGATGCCATTGCCGCTGGCGAAGACGTTTCGAACTTGAAGGAAATCATCCGCACTCGTTTTATTGACCCAAGAGCAGGAAAGAATGAACACATTGCCGAGCAAGGCGGGACGTGTCTTGTTGATGAATTCTTAAAGGAAACAAAGGGTGTTAAAACGTTGCCCGGAATGAAATTTCAATTGGCAAGCGGCGTGAGTATTGCCGAGGGGATTACGGAGGTAAACGGTTTGTTGCATTGGGAAAGTGAGCAACCGTTGATGTATCCAAACTTGCCACGGCTCTACGTATGCGAGGATTGCGCCCAGGTGCGATGGGCGATGGAGAATTATACCGGACTTGGTGGCGAGACAGGAGCTTGCAAGGACTTCATTGACCTCGTGCGTTACATGGCCATGAGCCGGTTACGTTACATTGCGCCGGGAATGCTCAAAACCAGCGGTGGAGGATCGTATTAATGGAAAAGGAATATTCTCAAAAAGAGTTCAACAAACTTCCAGCATTGTTGACACGCGCCCAAGTTTTAGAATGGACGGGATTAGACCCTAGGGAACTTGCACAATCAGTCACAGCGAAGGAAATAGAAGTCTTCTCGCCTAATGGTCGATACAAGAAATATCGTAAGACAAGCATTGCGCGCATTTGCGGATTTTCAATGTGACTAAAATTAGGGCAATTGTGTGCATTTCCATGCAAATGCAAACACTCACACTTGAACCTTTCGGATATACATGAAAGGTGGCAATGCGATGAAATCTAAAACAGATAAAGTCTACAAAGAACTGGCAACCACTGAACCCAACCTAAACCAGCTCTTGGAGGATTTTACCTGGTGTGTTCAACGGCAAAATTCGACGGTATTTCGTCGGCAGAAACAAAACTACAACACACGCTACTGCATTTGGCCGAACCAATCGCTTGATGGCAAGAAGTGGACAACGGCACAAGGGCCAAAAGTATTTCCTTGGGAGGGTGCCAGTGATGCACGGGTTCCCCTGATCGACAACTACATCAACCAAGACGTGGCTTTTCTCATGGCTGCCTGGCGGCGGATGCGGTCAATTGTGAGTGGCACTGAAATCAACGATGCGGCCTTTGCCAATCGCATGACACAAGTCTTAAGGTGGATGCTTTATACGCAAATGACCGAAGCCCCACGGGAATTGCGGTTGACTGCGAACTACATGCTGGAACGCGGAGTCGCGATCTTGGGTGTCTTTTGGGAACAGCGCCAACAACTAGGTTATGAGACCATTGACATGGAGACCATCAAGGGAATTTCCATGCAAGCTGAGCAACAGGCCCAGATGACAGGACAAGCAGATAATCTGATGCAAATGATGATTGACCTGCCAAGAATCATCATGGACCCAAGCCTTGAAGATGAAGCGGTGCAAGTGGCCGCTTTGCAATATCCAGACGTCCAGACAACTCGACTTCACAAAGTCATTGCCGATCTACGAACAACCGGCATGGCTAAATTTCCAAGACCCTATACGGTTAAGAATCGCCCCACATTTGTTGCCCTTGCGCCAAACGAGGAAATCTTCATCCCTCCTGAAGCAACCGACATCCAGACCACACGTGGACTGCATCGGCGTGAGCTGGTGACAGAGACCACGCTACGAGATCGGATTACTTCAATGCACTGGGATCGAGACTGGGTGGAAGAAGTCATTGCCACTCAGCGCGGCAAAGTAACCACAGACTTTGACGGGAATATTTCCCATAGAATCCAGCGCGTCAATTCAACCGGCGTGCTGAACGTCGAGAAACTGTTTGAAGTGGTCCATAGCTTCGAACGCAAGCACGATGAAGACGGCGTGCCCGGCATCTACATGACCGTGTGGAGTCCCCACATGATCAAGGACGCTAAACGCCGTGAAAACACGTATGCGTTGCGAACACTGCTGGACTATCAGCATGGGGAATATCCTTTTGTTTTGTTCGAGCGTGAAACGCGGGGGCGTCTACTCGACGATAGCCGAGGATATGGTGAGATTGCAGCGACGTGGCAGCAACAAATCAAAACAGAATGGGATTCACGGATTGACCTTGCCAGCATTGCCACTCTGCCACCGAGTTATTATCCCCCGGGAGCGCCGCCAGACAGTTGGGGGCCGGGTGTTGGAATTCCCACGGACCGGCCAGATGATTATGGGTTCATGGAAGTGCCAAGATCGAATGGCGCGTTATCAAGCGAAGTTCAGGAAAACGTGCGTGAGTTCTCAGATGAATACTTTGGCCGGTCAATCAATCCAGAAAAAGCTGTGCTTATGAGCACGATGAGACAGGACTTGGCAGACAACTGGCTGGCTGCCTGTGGCATGGCGAATACGCAGGTGATGCAACTCATGCAGCAATACATGCCAGATCAGTTCTATTATCGTATTGTCGGTTCAAACAAGGGACGGCCAATTCACTCAACGCGGGATGAAATTCAGGGGAAGTTTGACGTCACAACGGCCTTCAACGCCAAGGTGCTTGACCCTGAATACGTCAAGGCAGAGTTTGAGCTATTAGGGCAAGTCATGAATGCTGACACCAGCGGGCGCATTGATCGTGATGAAGTGCTTTCCGTCATGTTCGAGTTGACTGATCCAAACCTTGGTGAACGGCTTCTTAAATCAGCTGAGGAATCAAGCCAGAGCGAAATCGACGATGAAGCGGCGGCATTCGCCAAGATGTTCTCAGGCCAGCAAGTTGATATCCGCCCAGGGCAGGCATATCAATTGAGGTTGAACTGGCTGCAACAGCAAATGAGCACCAACCCAACGGCGCAGCAGATGTATCAGTCAAACAAACAATTCAAGGAGAATGTAGACCGACGTTTGCAACAACTGAACTTCCAACTGCAACAACGCGAGAACGCAATCACTGGTAAATTCCTTGGAACCAAAATGGGACCACAACAACAACTACAAGCATGAGCTTTGACGAATTGATTCTAAAGAGTCGGGAATTAACCCCACAACAAGTGGCGGTTGATTTAAAAACATTGTCTGCAAACACCCAATTCCTTTCCGTGCTGGCGCTGATTCATCGCAACTGTGAATCGTTCAGTCGGGCATCAGCCAACCAGAAAATTAGCAGTAATCACGGGACAATTGCCCACGCGGCTGGCTCCCATTACGCCATGCAATTACTGGAGGATCAGCTCAGAGAGATTATTGATGCGCGGCCAAAACCCACCGGACAACAACGTCCAGAGGAAGATGATGAATCCTAAATTAGTGCGAATTGGTGCAGATTAGTGCAGTTTGTAACATAGCCCATTGTTGAGTTTCTTTGCCCGTGTTTTCTTCGAGGAAACACGGGCTTTTCTGTAGTTGAGCCCCGGATCAAATACTGAGTGGTCTTGCACCACATTAAACCGCATGTCAAAAGAAACTAATAATCCGGCTGCGAACATCACAGCAGCCACCCTCGCGTCGATGTTGCAGAAATCTTCGACTGCCGAGGCTAAAACGACTGCCAAAGAGGAAGCGCCTAAAAGCGAACCGGCGAAGCCTGAAGGGCAGCCTATTCCCGAGACTGAAGAAAATCAGGAGACGACACCCTCGACTGAAGAGAATCCCACCGCTGAACCAGAAGCTCAGACCCCTGAGACAACTGCGGAAGAACAACCTGCCGAGGAGCCGGAAACACCTGAAGAAAGCTCTCCAGAACCAAAGGAAGGATTACCCGAGGAACTGAAGCAAGCCATTGATGACGCGAAAGCGAATGGAGAAAAAGGGAAAGCGTCCCTGCTAAAGCGTGTTCACAAGCTTACGAATGCTCGTGACACGGAAAAGCTGGGACGGATTCAAGCGTTGCAAGAGATTGAAAAACTCAATGCACGCGTGAAGGAATTGGAGACACAACCACAGCAAACAGCCACGATTGAAGATGTCGACACGCCGGAAATTGCGAACATCAACAAGGAACTTTCACGAGTCGAAAGTATTCTGAATTGGTGCGATTCACATTCAGAAGGCGGTGAATTGCCAGATGGCAAAGGTGGAACGATTACGTTTACACCTGAGCAGGTGAGACATTTCGAGCGCAACGCCGAGCTTCAACGGGTTGACCTGGTATCACAGCGAAACACCCTGTCTGTGACAGCGCGTCAAGCACAAGAGGTGCAACGAACGGCCTTGAGTGCCAAAGCCCGTGAAATCTATCCGTGGTTGAATAACCCCAATTCCCCTGAAGCTCTGGAAGCGGCGCAAATACGACGAAACATGCCAAAAGTGGCAGCAATGCCCGGCGGTGATTGGATCATTGCCAGATACCTTGAAGGAGTCAAAGCCGAGCAAGCAAGACTATCAAAAGCCAAAACACCGGCAAAACCGGCTCCCAAGGCTCCGCAAGTCGTCACCTCCACGCCAGCCACGGCAACGCGCATCAGCAAACCCAACGCGGAAAAATCCGCCGCGGAAGAGAACTTTGAGAAGACCGGGAAAACAAGTGATTTGGCCAAAGTGTTCGCTGCAAGAACACGCAAAGCGTAGTTCGGAAAGCAAACTTGAACGCAAATACCTATGACAGTCCAGGACGAGCCGGAGGCAATAGAGAAGACCTCCGCAATGTCCTAACGATATTGGAGCCTGAAGAGACTCCATTTACAAGCCTTGCGAAGAAAGGTCCTTCGCCTTCGGCAACATACGCCGAAGTGCTCGTTAGTTCACTTCGAAAGCCCCGCACCAATGGCACCAAGGAAGGTCAGGATGCTGGGAAAGGCAACAACAAAGCCAAGAACCGCCAACGCATCGGCACCTACATTCACCGCATTCAGGATGAATTTGGTGTGACCGATGTTCAACAGGCCGTTTCCAAGAAAGGTGGCACAGCAGCGGTATCCAACGAATACGCCGAGGACAAGGCGCAAACCATCCGCGAGATGAAACGCGACATGGAAGCTATCAACTGTTCAAAGAATGAACATAACGGAGCAAACGACCAGGACATGACCACTCGTGGCGTGTTTGCCTGGCTTGATCCAGTGAAAGGCCCACTTCAAACAGTCAATCCTGTCCCCGACTTATTCAGAACTCCAACTGGAAACATCATTTCGGGTGTGGGTAATCCAGCAGCTCTTACGGAAGATCAGCTTGTAGGACAATTGCAGTCACTCAAGACGGTCTATGGCGGAAAGCGCACCTACACAGGCATCCTTGGTAATAACATCCAAGCCGCAATTGATCACTTCACGCGAACAAACACGTCATCTACTGCGACGCGTTACCACGTGCAACAGGACGCCGAGACGCACGAAATTTCAATGTATGTCGAAATTTTCGATTGCTCGTTTGGTCGCATCGAGTGCCAGACGACGGAATTTAACAACGTTGGGAGCGACGGACTTGGTGATCCCAATGCAGGTCTTATTCTCAATATGGACCTGTTCGAACTCGATTTTCTTGAACCTCTGCACGCAGTGGATCAGGAAGTAAACTCCGGTGGCATGAGCGGTTATGCCAAGGCAATGTGGGCAAACCTCTGCCTGAACCCTCGTGGCAATGGCAAAATCTACAATACAGGAGCTTAATCATGAGACATTTCAAACTTCGCAATACGCAACAGTTCGACGGTGGTTTTACCGACCTGTTCGTGCTCGGCACAGATACGGTGCCGACAAACACCAATGGCGTTTGGTCGCGCACAAGCGACTTTACCGCCAGTGCAACAACACAAGCTCTCACGCTTCTAGCGCTCAACCCCGGCGATGTTGTGCTCAGTGATGCTATTATTCTTGTAAAGAATAAAATCACTGGAACGAACATCACTGCAGCCACGTTATCCCTTGGACTGACTGGAACGCTAACAAGCATTATTAGTAACAGTGATGTCTTCACAAATATTGCCACGGGTGGTGGTGTGTTTAGCTCACCGGGTGGCAGTGGAGATAATTACCAAACAACGCCCATCCAAAGTGCAAAAAACCTGGTTGCAAACCTCATTCTGACAGGAGGGAATGCGTCTGCAATCACGGCAGGGGAAATTTGGATTTATGTCAAAATTGGCCGAGTTCAGGACTTGCTGACCAATCGCGTTGAATAGGTGATCCTATGAACATTAACACCAACCCGACGGCACAGAACACGTCTCAATTCCTTTCCGGACGGACAACGTCCGCCGGGTTGGTTGTTGCCAGTAAATATGGTTCCATCCGCTCACAAGTCGGTATTAGCGAAAAGCGCCCAAACATCCGAATTAGTCAACGACGCATCAGCTTTTGGGAATGGTGGAATCGTGAAATGAAAGAAGGTGGTTGTCTTCAGAAATACCTGGCTCATGAACGCGCAACAGGACCGGAAAGCCTCTTACAAATGGCGCGGAAATTTTGGAAACGCGAACAAAACAAGCGAAGTGATTTCCGGCTTCGTTGTGTGCTACCAAAGCGGCAATACATGCGCCTAAAAGCGATGGACAAGGATTTCTTTGCAGATGACGTCAACCTAAGGAACCTGATTCGAGACACTCCCGAAGTAGCCCCTTGGAAGAAATGAGACGCATCGCCTACAGTTTTGTGTTAGCTCAGGCGAGCCGGTTGTGTTACGGCAATCAGTCACTTGACGACGAAGAAACGGCGAGATTAAAGGCGCTCATTAACAAGCGCGCCCAGGAATACTGGGAATCGTTCTTTTGGCCAGAGCTGACTATTGTTGAGCAGCGCACATTTCGCCCTATCTACGATCCACAGGTGACTTACGCACCAGGCACAGAATTGTATTGGCCGTTGCAAGAGGCTTATTACATGACCTTGCAGCCAGTCTATAATATTCCACCAACCGACGACGAAGGGAACATAAATAGCGCATATTGGGCGCTTTGTGCTGGAAGTTACAACGACAAGGACGTCTTCGACATCAACCACCAATACGAACCCGGAGACCAACTTATCTACCCTCTGAACGGGCAGGTTTACCAATGTTTTCAGGCGGCAAAAGGTGTGCTCCCGACTGACACGACATGCTTTTACCCCCTTAACGAATTTCTTCGAAACATCGACTACGAGCAACAGGACAAGACTGCCATCGGTGAGGTGCGCCAGGTGTGGAGTTTGAATCCACGGATTCACCAAGAGGCCGAAATCATTGACAAGAAATTGACACCAGACGGGATCGTCGTTAGTGGCACACTGCCAAACCCGTGGATTGAATTTCGCATTAGACCGCCCACGTGGATTGAAAATATTATCTCAGTCACACACACATCCACAAATAACGGGGTTGTTTCGCATTTGATCATTCCTGATAAAAACGCGGAAGGATCACAGGTCTACTACAATGGCGATTTCTGGAGGGCGACAACCGATGTGTTACCGACATCAACACCAGACAACGATGTCAATAATTGGGAGTTGGTTGAATTTCCTTACGTGTTACAACACGCCGTTCCACAAGGAGTGTTTGCAGACTTTCTAAGGCTTGATGGTCAGACAGACAAATCGGCCATTGAACAACTCGAAGCGGTTCGCCTGCTACACCGCGAATACGACAAGATCGAAAGACAACAAGGACAGGCAGGACAATTGAGAGTGAGGACACGATGATCACAGGACTACACCAGAATCTTTCCGACGCTAATTACCGGCCAAGACAACAACTGCTTTCAGCAGCAGCCACCACGGCGGGACAAGTCATTCAAGTGACAACGTCACCGACATATTTTGAGCGTGCCTATTTCTATGGTTATAAGACCGTGCCAAACACTGGTGCCTCCCCCACCCCAAACATCACATCGGTTTACGTCGGAGAAACGCTGGCTGATGGAACTGTTTTCTGCGTCGATGAAGTCATGTCGGGCGAAGTGGTCGCAGTGGAATGCCCTCCAGGAGCGAAACTTAACCTCGCGGATTTTCGCGTGCAGATTCCCACAATCGGAGACCGCGTTTTTGTGAAATTCCAATGAAAACAAAACTGTTATCAATTGTCTTTTGTTTCGCACTTGCGGTCCAGACGTTTGGACAAGTCAGAAGCCTTAATAAGACAACCGTTGAAAATATATCCACCTATATATGGTGGAATAATTTCCCTTACTTAACCAACTTGATGCACGCGGATGCGGCGGCGCAAGTGGCAGCGGCTATATCAGAAATCGCTACAAATACCGGAAGCACAAACGGTGTAACAGGGGCACAGTTGACAGCAGCTATTGCAGTTGCATCAAATAACCTGACCGCTGTTTCAGTGAAAAATACGAATGGAAATTCGACAAATACAACTCTTTACGATCCACGATTTGCGGGAATTGGAAATGTGGGTGACGTTTGGACAATCACAAATGCCACAACAAAACAGGGGACGTGGAGATCAGTTACAGTAACTGGAGTTACAAATTCTGCGCAAGGATATGTCACCGTAAATGTGATCGGCGATTCACTCGCATACGGTTACGGAGGAATCGGAACCAACATTGAATCGGTCATTGAGACAAACTTAAATGTTGTCACAACAAACTTAGGAATTGGCGGACAAACAATCCGTCAAACCGCAGTAAGACTTGGAGTTTATCCGGTGTCAGTGACAGTCTCAAATAGTGTAATCCCAGCCGCTGGTAGCACATGTTTATTAAACTTCGGTTCAACTTATTGTCCGGCAAATGCTGCTGGTGGATTCTTTATCTGGGGATCAATTGCCGGCGTGTATGGTTACCTTTCTTACACGTCCGACGGAATGAACGCTTGGTTTGTGCCACTGACTAATGCCACTCCAGTTACTGTTACCGGAAGCACAAACTGGTTGTCGGACTCGTCAATGTCATTGGGTGATCTCAATGTGTTTTGGGTCGGACGAAATGACATTGGTGCTGATGTGACTTCGATTCGATCAAATTTTCTTTGGATTGATGCTTTAACTGGGACAAATTCAATCTATATGTCAATTATGCCCTGGGCCGTAGAAACGAATGGAACGACTGGCTGGCAATGGAGGACAAACATGAACACCTGGCTGTCGCAAACCTTCAGTAACCGGTTTGTGGATCCCTTGCCTGCGCTACAAGCAGCGGCAACTACCAACGCGCAGGACGTCCTCGATGTCCAAGGTGACATCACTCCTACCTCACTACGGTTCGACAATGGACACCTTAACGGAAACGGCTATCTTATAGCAGGTCGGCTTGCAGCGACCGCCGCCAGTCAACTCCTTATCTCTCACCCATATACCATGACTCGTGCTGGAAACAGCATCTATTTGACACGTTCCCTTGACTTAAAAGGAGTAAGGACTACGCGGCTTCTAACCTCAAACTTGACTGTGACTGGTCAAGTGAAACTACCGGCAAATTATATCGCCCCAGCCGCGACAAACGCAGCTTATGCAACCAATTCTGGGACTGCATCCAACGCAACTGTAGCAACACTTTTGGTGAACGGCTCGAACAGCATAACCATTGCAGGAGACGGTTTCTCTTGGCAGGTAAGAGGACACTTAATGACTTACCCCGATAATACTTTCGATTTTGGAAACGATACCTATAGAGCTCGTAATGGTTTCTTCCGTGGCTATGTGATTGCCGATCACTTTTACGGCACTGTGAACTCAGCCACTGCGGCCAATACGGCAGCGGGTTTATCGGTGTCTAACAGCACGATTTCACGGGCTGGCAATGGAAACTTTGACGTGAATACCAATCTTATTTCGACGACCGGTAGAAACCTTGGTCAGCCGGAATACAAATGGGGGACTTTGTATGTCACCAACGTTAATGCGGGGATTCTGAGTGGTAGCGGTCTTATTGTCAGCAGGTCCAGCGCTCCAAGCCTCGCCGAAATAGGAGGAACTGGTATTGCATGTGAGTGGTATTCAACGGGTGTTCCTCCGATATTTTACGTTACTTACTATGACGCAAACAGTAACGAGGTGACAAAGGGGTGGACAACAAATACTTGGATGGACATCACTAATTATGTCAACGCAGACCATATAAGCTTGAGCAACTATTCGGTCGCTTTGTGGAACGATACGACTTCGCGTATTATACTGACGAATAACGCAATTATAGCTCAGATGAACACTTCGACGCAGTCAGTCTATGCGGCTTGCGTGTCATACATCAACAGTCAAACCGATTCCGGTTCTGCGAGTATTCCGGAAAACCTCTCGACGTTAACTAACTACTTCGTTACAACGGATTCCAATGTGACGTTTTACATGGGGACAAACCCAAACTCCACTGTTACGGTATATACTAATGGAAGTGTTGTTTTGGGGACAAATGTGATTTGCATTTCCCCCAATGGAAAAATTGGTCTGGGGGTTGCAAGTCCGACATACAGTTTGCAGAGTGACAGTGACATTTATACAGGGCATGGAAATATCTCTACGGCTTACGGGAATATTTCGGTCGGAAGCGGTCATATCGACGCGAATTGGGCTCGAGTGAATTATATTTCTGGAACAAATGCGGTTTACGCGAAGAACATTATTGTAACCAATGGCGTTCAGTTTCTTTCTTTTTCCAATGGAATTTTATCGGTTGACTCTTCTGGGAACGTGAGCGCTGGAGCAGTCAATTTTACAAACGGAAATGTAAATACCCTGACTGTGAGCAATGGATTATCCACTTTAACAAGCAATAAAATTGCTCCATATCAAGTTTCACCAACAGTAGGAAACCCGATTGGAAATTATTTCACTATTGCTTGGACAAACACAAATAGTTTTAACGTTGTTGCGAGATATAATGGTTATGTTCTGCAGGAATTTGTTAATGGGACTCAGACTTTAGAAAATCTAATTTCCGGTTCCGCTGACCAATTGATTGCAACAAACACTATGTCTCTCACAGAAATCTTACAGCCTGGTGAATATTGGCAAGTTGCATACCATTCAGCTTTTTCAAGTTCAAATTCGTTCCGGTCAGTTTTTGTTATTAAACCCCTATGACCCTTGTCACTCAGCCTGAAATTACACAGTTAATCAAAGGACTCTGCGACGACGTTGACAGTGTTCCTGATTACCTGATCGAAGGGAACAACTATCAGCTCCCGACAACGGAGTGGGTGCTTGGAAATTATTCACAGGACTTGCGCTGGCAACTCCAGAAACTGGGAATGAACCAATATGTGCCAGAGGTCAATTGCTGCCGTCAATACGCGCATTTTGCGATGTTCGTGGCCGCAAGATGCCAATTGAGTGCAGCTCGCAACGAAGCTATCCCACATCCACTGGCATTTGGGTTTGTGGCATTGATAGCTCAGAATGGTGGTGGCCATGCCATCAACTGTTTTGTAACGCGAGAAAACGACCAACTAGCGCTGAAATTCTACGAGCCACAAACGCAACAACTGGTCGAACTCACTCCGTTCGAGAAAACACACATCCAACTCATTTTGATATGAGCCACTACCTGACCCCAAAAACCTATGAAACGATTCCTCCTTTATTGCGCTTGTCTGTTCTTCGTCACGTCCGAGCCGGGATGCTTGACAGATCAACAATTCTCGCATCCTGACTACGCAGCAAAGCCTGCTCAACAACCTGTTCAACATAACCTATGAAAAACAAAATCAAACTCGGAATCGTAGCAGCCATTGCGGCTGCAATATGCGTTGCTTGCGTGAGCGAGCGCGTCACCGTGACACCTATATCTCAGGTCGTCACCAATACGGATGGAAGCACGATAACCAATATCGTGCAGCAAACCAACACTGTCACCACGTTGGACGTGACAAATACGGCCATTGCAGTCGAAACCGCAGTCAGTGGAGCGGTGGCAGGTGCCATCATTGCTGACACAAATACAGTGCCCTACTTGCGGTTGAGCCAGAATGCCCTGGCTGTGCTCGCGGGTGGAACGAACTTTACGACCGCCGCATTGACCAATGCCATTGGTAGCGTTTGCGGCGATAACGATGATGCACGCATTGCTGAACAATCAGTGCAAGTAGGAATTGCCATTTTTGACGCCTATTACAAAAAAGTAATAGCAGCCAAGATTGATGACAAAGTGTATTGGTTGCGTCCAGTCCTACAAGCTATCTCTGATGGAATAGATGACGGTCTCGAAATCAATGGTTACTAACCCATGAAAGTCTTTCTATTCATTATGAATATTTTTACCAGCTCGGTGACGGCTATCGCCACACTTGGAGCCAATATATTTAATTGGGTGACGAAACGCTCAGACCTCAAAAACTCTCAGCCGATGCAACAGGCCAAGATACAACAAGAGGAGCAAGAGCAGGTTAATAAGACAGCCGAGGCTATCAACAAACAGGACACATCAAAAATCCGGAATGAGCTTTCCGAGTTGTGTGTGTTATTTGGATTGATTGCATTCTTTGCCACAGCTTGCACAACGGTTGTGCCACAGCCGGTGGTATCATCCGCTCCCTCATGGGATACCACGAACTACAATTCTGGATTCTATGGGTTTACCACAAATGGGACTGGATTAATCAGCGCTCATGCAAGGGACCGATACAACGGGCTCATTCAACGCTACGGGACTAATTTTATTCCTGCTCTAATGCAGGACGCTGGAATCACTCGAAGAGATGGCTATGTGGGTGTTTTGGTGGACAAGGGTAAAACCAATGCGTTCACATGGAATGGTGAGTTGTTCGAAATCGACGCCGAACATTTGACAGATTTTTCCACCATGAACCGATGGCGAAGGGAAGGTCGCTAGCGCGACGGCCAAATCTCTAAACTGCGATAAATATGCACCACATAAAGGATATAGGGATTTCATATGGTGGATTGTTTGCGGCAATTACAATTGACCACTTCAACCAATGGTTAGCTGCATGTGTGGCTATCGCAACGCTGGTTTATACAATCTGCAAAATTGTCCAAATTTCTCCTCACGTGATACGGACCTTTAAACACTGGAAACGAAAATGAATACGAACGATATCGCAGAAATGGGACTGGTAACGGGCATTGCTTATGCCCTTGG
>Ga0268360_1000497_pt1 | contig 62827 bp, 61 predicted proteins | sample BioMet11_FD_192465 | JGI IMG/M metagenome (GOLD analysis project Ga0268360, IMG submission 192465) | Sewage microbial communities from Oakland, California, United States - Biofuel 11 (Illumina Assembly) | ecosystem: Engineered > Wastewater > Sewage > Unclassified | place: USA: California... | reverse complement strand
CGTTTAAATATTTATATAATATTATTGACAAATTACGCCGAAGGGTCCATGATACAGAAAATGAAGCCGCCGGGGCGAAGGTTCCGGCGACAGAGGAGGCTCCGCATGAAAAAAACACTGTACAGCCTGATGCTGTCCGACGATGTGGTGCAGGCGGTGGACGCCATGGCCCACCGGATGGGCACCAGCCGATCCGGGCTGGTGAACCAGATTCTGGCGGACTACGTCTCGGTTCCCACGCCGGAGCGCCGCGTCAACGACATCTTTCAGGCCATCGAGGAACTCATCGCGCCGTCCCGGGAGCTGGTGCCGTTCTTTGCGCCGGGCTCGCCCACCATGTCCATGAAGTCCAGTCTGGCCTACAAATACCGGCCCACCGTGAAATACGAGGTGGAGCTGGACCCCAGCGGCGAAAAGCTGGGGGAGCTCAGCGTGATCTTCCGCACCCAGTCGGCGGAGCTGATCGCCGCCATGGCGGAGTTCTTCCGCCTGTGGGTCCGCATCGAAAACGACTGTCTTGCGCCGCTGCTGGGGGGACGGCTGGAGTGTGCGCTGTACGACGGCAAGTTTGTCCGTCCCATCGCGGTGCCCCGGAACCGGGACTGCACCGCTCCGGAGCTGGCGGGCGCCATCTCCGACTATGTGCAGCTCTTTGACCGGGAGCTGAAGGAGTATCTGGGCGGCAGCGCGTCTGCCGCCGATGTGGAGCGGGCCTACCGGGACGATCTGAGCCGCCGGGACCTGCTGATCTGAATTTGAATGAGGTGAATCACCATGAACGCTGAAAAATACACGCAGAAAACGCTGGAAGCCTTCCAGACCGCCCAGAAGATGGCGCAGGAGAACGGCAACCAGTACATTACGCCGGAGCATCTGCTCTATGCCCTGCTGGATCAGGACGGCGGCCTGATTCCGTCGCTGATGACCCGGATGGGCGTCAACTGCGACGGCCTGCTCTCCGAGCTGGACACCCTGATCGGCAAGCTGCCCAAGGTGTCCGGCGGCAGCGGAGAGGTCTACGCCTCCCCGGAGACCGGCAAGGTGGTCTCCGCCGCCGAAAAGCTGGCGGAGAAGCTCCGGGACGAGTATGTGTCCGTGGAGCATCTGATGCTGGGCCTCTTTGCCGAGGGAACCCCCGCGGTGAAGCAGCTGCTCCAGAGCCACGGCGTCACCCGCGCCCGCTTCACCGAGGAGCTGAGCAAGGTCAAGACCAATCCCGTCACCTCCGACCAGCCGGAGGACACCTACGACGCGCTGAAAAAGTACGGCTCCGATCTGGTGGAGCGGGCGCGGAAGAACGAGCTGGACCCGGTGATCGGCCGGGACAGCGAGATCCGCAACGTCATCCGCATCCTCTCCCGCAAGACCAAGAACAACCCCGTGCTCATCGGCGAGCCGGGCGTGGGCAAGACCGCCATCGCGGAGGGGCTGGCCCAGCGGATCGTCCGGGGCGACGTGCCGGAGGGCCTGAAGGACCGCACCATCTTCTCCCTGGACATGGGCGCGCTGATCGCCGGCGCCAAGTACCGCGGCGAGTTCGAGGAGCGGCTGAAGGCCGTGCTGAACGAGGTCAAGAAGTCCGAGGGGAAGATCATCCTCTTCATTGACGAGCTGCACACCATCGTGGGCGCCGGCAAGACCGAGGGCTCCATGGATGCGGGCAACCTTCTGAAGCCCATGCTGGCCCGGGGCGAGCTGCACTGCATCGGCGCCACCACGCTGGACGAGTACCGCAAGTACATCGAAAAGGACGCCGCGCTGGAGCGCCGGTTCCAGCCCGTGCAGGTGGACGAGCCCACGGTGGAGGACACCATCTCCATCCTCCGGGGCCTCAAGGAGCGCTACGAAATTTTCCACGGCGTCCGCATCCACGACAATGCGCTGGTGGCGGCGGCCACCCTGTCCGACCGCTACATCACCGACCGTTTCCTGCCCGACAAGGCCATTGATCTGGTGGACGAGGCCTGCGCCATGATCCGCACGGAGATCGACTCCATGCCCGCGGAGCTGGACGACCTGCGCCGCAGGATCATGCAGCAGGAGATCGAGGAGATGGCCCTGAAGAAGGAGGACGACCAGCTCTCCCGGGACCGGCTGAAGGAGTTGGCCAAGGAGCTGGCCAACGAGAAGGAACAGTTCAACGCCATGAAATCCCGCTGGGAGAGCGAGAAGAACGGCGTGGACAGGGTCAAGACCCTCAAGGGCCAGATCGACCAGCTTCACAGCGACATCGAGCAGGCCCAGTCCCGGCTGGAATATGAGAAGGCCGCCAAGCTGAAATACTCCGACCTGCCCGCGCTGGAAAAGCAGCTGAAGGACGCGGAGGCGGAGAGCGAGCAGCACAGCGCCGACAGCACCATGGTTCACGACACCGTGACGGAAAACGAGATCGCGGAGATCGTGGGCAAGTGGACCGGCATCCCCGTGGCCCGGCTGATGGAGGGCGAGCGGGAGAAGCTGCTGCATCTGGACGATTTCATTCACCGCCGGGTGGTGGGGCAGGACGAGGCCGTGCGCCTTGTCAGCGAGGCCATCCAGCGCAGCCGCGCCGGCATTGCAGACCCCAACCGGCCCATCGGCAGCTTCCTCTTCCTGGGCCCCACGGGCGTGGGCAAGACGGAGCTGGCCAAGTCGCTGGCGGACTGCCTGTTCGACGACGAACACAATCTGGTGCGCATCGACATGACGGAGTACATGGAGAAATTCTCCGTGTCCCGGCTCATCGGAGCGCCTCCCGGATACGTGGGCTACGACGAGGGCGGCCAGCTGACGGAGGCCGTCCGCCGCAAGCCGTACAGCGTGGTGCTGTTCGACGAGGTGGAAAAGGCCCACCCGGACGTGTTCAACATTCTGCTGCAAATTCTGGACGACGGCCGGATTACCGACTCCCAGGGGCGGACGGTGGACTTCAAGAACACCATCATCATTCTGACCTCCAATCTGGGCTCTCAGGAGCTGCTGAGCGGCATCAATGACGACGGCACCATCGCCGACAGCGCCCGCGCCGCCGTCATGGAGGAGCTGCGCCGGGCCTTCCGTCCGGAGTTCCTCAACCGGCTGGATGAGATCATCCTGTTCCGGCCTCTGACGCGGGAGAACCTGACGGGCATCATCGACATTCTTATGAAGGGCCTGCGGGCGCGTCTGGCCGACAAGACCCTGAAGCTGGAGGTCACCGACAGCGCCAAGGCGCTGATGATCGACCGGGGCTTCGATCCCGTCTACGGCGCCCGGCCGCTGAAGCGGTATCTCCAGAGCGCGGCGGAGACGCTGATCGCCAGGGAGATTCTCCGGGGCGACCTCGCCGCAGGCAGCACTCTGGTGCTGGACACGGAAAACGGCGAACTGGTCTGCCGGAAAAAGTAATGCCGGAAACGGCAGCAAGAGGGGGCGTCCCGCAGCGGACGCCCCCTCTTTTCGGTTTTCCGGGAAAGCCGATTTTCCCGGCAGGCGGCCGTTCGGCGGCTGCGCCGCGGAACGTGCTTCCCCGGCGCGCGCGGCGGGGAGAACCCGCCGGAGCTTCTCCGCACAGGGCTGTTTGTCCCTATCCCAGCATCACATCCAGCAGCATCATCACGAGAAAGCCCGTCATGACGCTGACGGTGCCCGCGTGGGAATGTTCGCCCAGATGGGCCTCGGGAATCAGCTCCTCCACCACCACATAGATCATGGCCCCGGCGGCAAAGGAGAGGATCCACGGCATCAGCCCCGTGACGCTGCCGGCGGCCAGCACCGTCAGCAGGCCGAACGCCGGCTCCACGATCCCCGACAGGGCGCCGCAGGCAAAGGCCCTGCCGGTGCCCATTCCGTCGGATTTCAGGGGCAGGGAGATGGCCGCGCCCTCGGGGAAGTTCTGCAGGGCCATGCCGATGGCCAGCGCCGCAGCGCCGGCCAAGGCGCCGTCGCGGGCGGCCACCGTGAAGGCGAGGCCCACGGCCATGCCCTCCGGAATGTTGTGCAGCGTCACCGCCAGCACGATCATGGTGGTGCGCTTGAGTTTGGAGGGCAGGCCCTCCGGCTCTGTGCTGCCGATGTGCAGGTGGGGCAGCAGCCGGTCCAGCGTCATCAGAAACAGCCCGCCCAGCGCGAAGCCGCCGCCCACCGGGAGAAAGACGCTCTGCCCGGCGGCGCCGGCCATCTCCATGGCCGGCAGCAGCAGCGACCACACGGACGCCGCGATCATGACGCCGGCGGCGAAGCCCAGAAAAACCTTTTGGGTGACGGGCTTCATGTCCCGCCGGAAGAAAAAGACCATGGCGGCGCCCAGCACCGTGGCCAGAAACGTACAGCCCGTGCCGATGGCCGCGTAAAACAGTTCCCGCTGCAGCATACTGCCTCCTTAGGAGCGGACGGGCCCTCTCCGGCGGGGCCGCCCGTTTGTCGATGGAACCAACATATCACAGGCAGAAACCGCCTGCAAATGGCAAAAGACACATCTGCGGGGCACAAATTTTCGGGCGGGCGGCGGGTTCGGATTTCACAGTTGTGGCAGAAAGGGAAATATCAGGCAGAATCTCCTTTACAGCGGCGGCGAAACGGCATAAAATATGAATTGGGAAAGCCGGCGGAACGGCCCGCCGGGGGAGAAAACGCATCCGCGCACGGCTGCGGGGAGGATGAGAAAATGAGAGAAACAACGGAAGTGGTGGCCGCTCTGCTTCGCAGCGGCGACAGATTTCTGATTTGCCAGCGCCAGAGCGACAAGGCGCGGGGCTCGCTGTGGGAGCTGCCCGGAGGCCGCGCCAAAAGCGGCGAGGACAAGCGCCATGCCCTGTCGCGGGAGTGCCTTGAAAAGCTGCTCCTGCCGGTTCGGGTGGGCGCGGAGCGCGGCGAGGTCAGCTTTCACTATCCCGACATCGCGGTACATATCACGCTGTTCGACGCGTCCGCCGTGGTGGGGCACCCGCACAAGCGGCGGCTGGAACGCGTCTGCTGGATTACGCCGGAGGAGATTCCGCAGTTCGATTTCTGCCCGGCGGACGCCCTGCTGATGGACGATGTCCGGGCGGTCATGGGGCGGAAGGACTGACGCCCCGCAATGGAAACAAAAGGCTCCCGTGCAGTTGCACGGGAGCCTTTTTTGCGGAATCGGGAGATTAGCCCGCGGTCCAGCCGCCGTCCATCGGCACTGTGATGCCGGTGACATAGCTGGATTCCTCCGCGGCCAGAAACAGGATGGTGCTGTCGGCCTCGTTCATATTGCCCTTGCGGCCGACGGGGCAGCGGGTGCGGAAGAACTCCAGATACTTTTCCGAGTCGATCCACGGCGTCATCAGTTCGGTGGGATAATAACCCGGGCTGATGGCGTTCACGGTGATCCCGTACTCGCCCCACTCGCAGGCCAGCGCCTTCGTCATTCCGATCACGCCGCCCTTGGCAGCGCTGTAGGAGGCGGAGCACATGTTTTTCTTGCCCACCAGACCGTACAGGGAGCTGATGTTGATGATGCGGCCGTAGTGGTTCTCGATCATATTCTTGCTGACCTCGCGGCAGAAGTAGTACACGCCGCAAAGATTGGTGGCGATGACGTTCATCCAGTCCTCGTCGCTCATCTCGGAGGCCTTGCCGCGTCCGCCGATGCCGGCGTTGGCAACCAGAATGTCGATCTTTCCATACTCCTTGATGACGGCGGCCACTGTCTTGCGAACCTGCTCGGGATCGCGGACGTCGCACTGCGCCGCAAAGCAGCGCACGCCGTACGTATCCTCGATCACCTTTTTGTTTTCCGCCAGACGGTCGGTGCGGCGCGCCACGATGGCCACATCCGCTCCCTGTCCCGCCAGCGCCTTGGCGTATTCAAAGCCAAGACCGGAGGAACCGCCCGTAACAAGGGCCACTCTGCCATGAAAATCAAACATAGTTACACTCCCTTATCTTTTTTTGAGGATTTTACAGAACCCATGCGTAGTCGTTGCCCATGCGGACCGCCTCGGCGATGGAGCCGCGGGCAACATTGTCTCCTGCGTAGACGACCTTGTCGAAGTTGGCCTCCAGCTCCTGCGCCATATCCCGGTCGGGCTTGCTGCCCATGGCCAGAACAACGGCGTCGGCCTGGCAGGATACGATCTCCTGCTTGTCGGAGTCCATGCATTTCATGGTGATGCCGCCGGCCTCCACGGAGACGATGGCGCGATTGAGCAGAATGTCCACGCCGTTCTCCTTGAGGATGCCCACCAGCGTATTGCGCACGATGGGATACATGGTGGCGCCGGGGACGGACAGCATTTCCACCACGGTGACGCGGCTCTTGTGATCGACGAGGAAGTGGGCGGTTTCCAGTCCCACGTGGCCGCCGCCGATGACGGCGACCTTCTTGCCGGACAGGTCCACCCGGCCCAGCAGAACATCCGCCATTCCGTAGACGTTGGGGCGATCCACGCCCGGAATCCGGGGTACGATCTGGCGGCCGCCGTTGGCTGCCACCACCGCGTAGGGGTTCAAGGCCTTGAGCGTCTCCACCGTGGCCGGCGTGTTCAGCCGGACCTCCACGCCGTACTCCTGCATTTCTGCGGTCAGCGTTTTGATGAATTCTCCCACCATTTCCTTGTGAGGCGGCTTGCTGGCCAGAATAGCCAGTCCGCCCAGGGCGCTGTTCTTTTCAAGCAGAACCGTGTGGAATCCCCGGCGGGCAAGCACGATGGCGGCCTGCATACCGGCGGGGCCGCCGCCGATCACCGCCACGTTGCGGCCCTCTCCGTTGCGGATCAGGGTCTCGTCGTTGTACAGCGTCGCGTAGCCGGTGGCGGGGTTGGCCGCGCACTCCAGATAGCGGTCCTGCACGACGGATTTGTTGCAGTTCATGCAGCGCATGCACTTGCGGATCAGATCCTCCCGGCCGGCCTTGGTCTTGTTCACCCACTCGGGGTCTGCCATCTGGCCGCGGGAAACGCCCACAAAATCGCTGACGCCCTCCTCCAGAAGCTCCTCGGCGGAGGAGGGATAGGTGATGGTGTTGACGGCGATGATGGGGATGGACACGTTCTGGCGGATGGTCTTTGCCAGATACTTTCTCCAGCCCACGTCGAAGTAGTTGGGCTCGATCATCCTGGACACGCTCTCGTAGACGGCGCAGCTGACGTCCAGGGCGTCGGCGCCGGCGGCCTCCAGAACTTTGGCCACCTGCACGGCGTAGTCCAGATCAATGCCGCCGTCCACGAAATCGCTGCCGTTCATGCGCACGATCACGGGGTAGTCTTTTCCGCAGGCGGCCTTGACACCGGCGATGATCTCCGTCACGATCCGGCAGCAGTTTTCCACGCTGCCGCCGTAGCTGTCGGTGCGCTTGTTGGTATAGGGACTGACAAACTCGCTCAGCAGGTAGCCGTGGGCTGCGTGCAGCTCCACGCCGTTGACTCCGGCCTTCTGGCAGTTCACTGCCGCGTTGATGAATTTGCCCTCCATGTTCTTGATGTCGTCCACCGACATCTCGCGGGGGACGATGCCGTTCACCTTATTCAGAACGGCACTGGGGGCCATGGGAACCTGCCCGTCATTCAGTGCGGGAGGGGCCTCCCGGCCGCCGTGATGCAGCTGGACGAACAGCTTGCCGCCGTAACGCTGTACGGCCTGAGCCAGACGCTCCATGCTGCGCACGTGCTTGCGCTCGGCGATGCACAGCTGGTTGGGGTTGCAGGCGCCGCTTGTGAAATCGACGCGGGTGAACTCGGTGAAAATCAGGCCGCATCCGCCGCGGGCGCGATCCTCATAAAAACGGATCAGCTCCGGAGACGCCTCCCCGTTCCAGGAGGCCAGTCCGTTGCCCATGGAGGTCATGACGACGCGGTTGCGGATTGTGACACATCCGATTTTTCCTTGCTGGAAGAGCAGCTTGTAGTTCAAAATATTCATCCTTTCTCAGCGATTGCTCGCTTGTTACTGATGGCGCATACCAATATTGTAGAGAATCGGACGAGCCGAAAGTATGTCCGGGGTGACAAAAGAATCTGGATTTTTGTGCAAAGTGCAACAACTTTCCTTCTGTAAACCTGCACTCATCATGATTTACGCCCAAGACGGGGCTCTGCTGCGGCAGGGGGCGGCAGCGCATCCGGGGCGGCGGATGCCGCCAAAATCGGTGATACGCTCAAAATATACGGAGGTTCCGCCTGTCGTTTTGGGCAAAAACGATAAAAACCGCCCGGTTTTTATCCCGGATGCACATTGTTCCACCCCACCGGTGATTGCTACTATATTCTTAGAAGCTGCCCTGCAAGGGGCGGGACTGGCCGCGTTTCGGGGCCATCCCGCGGCCTGCGGTGGATTCGAATTAAAATATGGAGGCGCAAAATGAAGGAATTCAAAGGTAAGGTTGCGTTGATCACGGGTGCGGCCCACGGAATCGGACACTCCTTCGCTATTGAAGCGGCGAAGCGCGGGATGAAGCTCGCACTGGTGGACGTCGACGCGGAATATCTCGTCAAGGCCAAGGCCGACTGCGAGGCGCTGGGCGCGGAGGTTCTTGCAATCCGCACCGATGTGTCCGTTTACGACGAAGTCCATGCCTCCGTTGAAAAAACGATGGAGCGGTTCGGAGAGATTGACGTTCTCTTTTCCAACGCCGGCATCGCAACGGCGGGAAGCATTCTCAACATCCCCGTGCGGGACTGGGAGTGGGCAGTGGCCGTCAACACGCTGGGACTGGCTTACTACACCCATGACGTGCTGCCCATCATGGAGCGGCAGGGCACGCCGGCGCATTTCATGTGCACGGCATCCGTCGCGGGCCTGCGGGCCGGCATGGCCGTCAATCCTCCGTATTTCTGCAGCAAGCACGGCGCGGTTTCCATTGCCGAGTCGGTGAAGGCGCAGATCCAGACGGACGGAAGCGACATCGGCGTGTCCGTGTTCTGCCCGATGTACGTCGCAACGGACATCGCCAACAGCGAGCGGCACCGTCCGGCGAGATTCTCTGACCCCGATGATCCGTACTACTCCAGCAAGGAATACATCACCGCGCGGGAGACCTTCGTCAAGAACGTCGCGGGAGGAATGCCTGTTGAGAAGATCGGTCCCCGCCTGTTCCGCGCCATCGAGGAGAACCAGATGTACATTGTGACCCATACCGCCACCATTCCCTACATTGAGGAGCGGCACCGCGCCATCGAGGCCGACGCCAAGTACGAGCTGACCATCAAATAAGCGCGCAGGCCGCATTTACGAAAGGAAGGGCCCCATAATGGACATCAAAATGATCGACGTCAAAAATGAGATTCTCTCCACCAATGACGATTTGGCCGAGGAGCTGCGCAGCCGGCTGAAGGCCCATCACGTGTTCATGGTGAATATCATGGCCTCTCCCGGCGCCGGGAAAACCACGCTGCTGCTGGACACCATCCGCCGTCTGAAGGACCGGTTCCGCATCGCGGTGATCGAGGGCGACATCGAGTCCATGGTGGATGCGGAGAAAATCGCGGACAGCGGCGCGAAGGCCGTGCAGATCAGAACCGGCGGAGACTGCCATCTGGACGCACCCATGCTCAAGCCCGCCATTGATTCGCTGGATCTGGACAACGTGGACATTCTGTTCGTCGAAAATATCGGCAATCTGGTCTGCCCGGCGGAATTCGACACCGGCGCCATGCTGAAGGTCATGCTGCTCAGCGTACCGGAGGGCGACGACAAGGCGCTCAAATATCCGCTGATGTTCTCCGTGTGCGACGGGCTGCTGGTGACCAAAACGGACTGCGCCCCTCTGTTCGATTTCGACATGGAGCGGCTGCGGAAGCGGGCGCATATACTGAACCCCAATCTGCACATTCTCCCCGTGTGCGCCAAGACGGGCGAAAACATGGATGAGTGGATCCGCTGGCTGGAGGAGCAGAGAACGCGCTGCATGAACGCGTAGGAGGAGAAAAATGCCGTATATTCAGGTGAGTACCTCCTGCGCCATTACCGACGGGCAGGAGCTGGCCATGAAGACCCAGATCGGCAAGGCCATCGAGCTGATTCCGGGCATGAAGGAAGCCTACATGATGCTGCGCTTTGACGGGAGCAGCCATCTGTATTTCGGAGGGGAGAGCGACTGCGCCTTTTTGGAGGTGCGCCGCTTCGGCCTCGTTCCCGCAGACGCCGCGGAGGCCCTGACGGCCCGCCTGACCGAGATCGTGTCGGAGACCCTGGGGCTCAGTCCCGCGCGTATTTACGTGCAGTACCTGCAGGCACCCTACTGGGGCTGCCGGGGACATAATTTCTGAACGCGCGCCGGGGGCGGCGCAGAAAATCAAAATTATAGAAAAGAGGACAGAGGAATGGCTGGTAAGAGGTTCCATTTTTACGAGAACCCGCATCCCATCGTGGCAGACAAGACCCCGGAGAACAAAGAGGCGTACTTCGGCCACGGCCTGGAGGGCAACAAGGCGTACTGGGACCGGAGACACGACTCCCTGCGCGACGCCTACATGCCTGCGCACAACGGCACGGCGCAGATCGCAACCGAGACGAAGGACATGTTTTACTGCGACATCGCCACTCTGCCTCCCGTGATCCGGATCGAAAGCGGCAAAACCTTCCCGCTGCCGCTGGCCGTGATTACGGAGGTCATCAACCGCTCCACCCACCGCGTCATCACCCGCAACTGCACCTGCCGCACGACCTTTGACTGCCAGAGCTACGACAAGGCCATCGGCTGCGTTCACATCGGCGGCCCCACCGCCGAGGAGCCGGACAGCGTGGCCCGCCACGTCTCCAAGGAGGAGGCCATCGCCCATGTGAAGCACGCCATCGACATCGGCCTGCTGCCCTTTGTGGGCCGCATGGAGGTGGACAACGAGGTGTGGGGCATCTGGTCAGGCGAGCCGATGTTTACCGTCTGCCTGTGCTGCCCCTGCTGCTGCATCCCCCGCCGGGGCTATCAGTATCTGCACCCCGAGCAGAAGAAATGGCAGTTCAATCCCATCAACGACCTGCACTGGAAGCTGGATCACACCATGTGCCTCGAGGAGGAGTGCGGCGCCTGCGTGCGCCAGTGCCCCGCAAAGGCCCTCTCCTTCAAGGACGGCAAGGTCTGCTACGACGAGGAGCAGTGCCTGTACTGCGGACGCTGCCAGCAGCTGTGCCCGCGTCAGGCCATCACCATCGAGACGGACGACCTGAACCGCCTTATCAACAACATTTTCGGGCGGTACGACGGCAAGTGCGGCGACCTCGGATTCAACGGCGAGGATTACGCGGAGGCCGTCATCAAGACGGCAGAAAAGTTCTGAAGCGATATGCATGAAATGAACGTGATCGGCACGCTGGCCGCCCGGGTCGTCAAATGGGGCCGGGAGAACAACGTGGAAAAGATTCTGGAGATCGACATCGTCTGCGGTCAGCTCCGTATGTTCGACAGAGACTTTATGCAGCGCTACTTCGATATTTTTACCCGCGGCACCATTGCCGAGGGGGCCCGGCTGGAGCTGACGGTGCGCCCCATCGGCTACCACTGCAATGCCTGCGGTGCCGAGTATGAAATGACGCCCCGCGAATGGCTGGATATGGACGTCAACCGGGCGGCCTGCATTCACTGCGATTCGGAGGATATTACGCTGATCTCCGGAGGAGAGTATTTTATCAGTGACATTTTGGCGGATGTGCGCGAAGCATAGGCACATCGGATAACCCGTCCCGCGAAGGCCCCGGAATTGTATTCCGGGGCCTTTTTCTGCGCCCTTCGGCCGCCGGCCTGCCCCGGAAAAAGCCCCCCGCGGCCGGCGGAACGGAGCAGCTCCCGCCCGGCCGGCGCTTTTCGGCGTTTGAAGCCCCCAAACGTTCATTTTTCACAAAAATACCCCCAAAAATCAGCAAAAAAGACAGACGCAACCGATTAAAAATGATTGCATTGAGGCGGGCAGACTGTTATAATCTTAACTATGTTGCGCGCAGAGATGAAAAAGCGCAGAAAAAATGCGCCTTATTCCATCTGACCTTCGTAAAAAATCACAAAGTTGTACAGGAGGACCGCTATGACGCAGGATCAGCAGGAAGCGCTATCCATCATTGAGAAATACGGCTGCGACCAGTCCAACCTCATCGCCATTTTGCAGGAGATTCAGTCTGCCTACAAATATCTCAGCGAGGAGAATCTGTCGCTGATCGCGGACAGGCTGGGCATCAGCATCGCCAAGGTGTACAGCGTCGCCACGTTTTACGAGAACTTTTCGCTGGAGGCCAAGGGCCGCCACATCATCAAGGTCTGCACCGGTACGGCCTGCCACGTCCGCAAATCCCAGCCCATCTACGACGCCATCCGCGAATATCTGGCCCTGACCGGGAAGAAAAGGACCTCCGCCGACGGCCTCTTTACGCTGGAGACCGTTGCCTGCCTCGGCGCCTGCGGACTGGCGCCCGTCATGACCATCGACGGCGAGGTTCACGCCAAGATGACGCCCGAGGCTGCGCTGGAGCTGCTGGGGGCCATCCGGAGAGAGGAGGCGGCGCAATGATGAACCGCACCAAGCTGACGAGAGACAGCTTTCACGTCTTTCAGGCCAACGCCCGCAACGCCCTCAAGCAGAGCGAGCAGGTGACCTCCGTGCTCATCTGCGCCGGCACCGGCTGCATCGCCGGCGGCTCTCTGAAAATCTTTGAGAACATCAAGGCCGAGTGCGAGGCCAGAGGCATTGCTGTCTACGTGGGACTGAAGCACGACTCCGACGCGGAGAAGAGCCTCCATGTCAAAATGAGCGGCTGCCACGGCTTCTGCGAGATGGGCCCGCTGGTCCACATCGAGCCCCAGGGCATCATGTATATCCACGTGACGCCGGAGGACTGCCACGAGATCATCGAAAAGACCATTCTGGGCGGGGAGATCATCGACCGTCTGGTCTACCATCTGGACGGCGTGGCCTACCCCAAGCAGCAGGACATCCCGTTCTACAAGAAGCAGCACCGCGTGGTGCTGGAGAACTGCGGCCGCAGCGACGCCGAGGACATCGAGGAATACATCGCCAAGGGCGGCTACGAGGCCTTTGAAAAGGCGCTCTTCGAGATGAGCGACGAGGACATCTGCAAGACCATCATCGACTCCGGCCTGCGGGGCCGGGGCGGCGGCGGCTTCCCCGCCGGCAAGAAGTGGGACAGCGCCCGGCGGCAGAAGGCGTCCCAGAAGTACATCGTCTGCAACGGCGACGAGGGCGACCCCGGCGCCTTCATGGACCGCTCCGTGATGGAGGGCAACCCCCACAGCGTGCTGGAGGGCATGATGATCGCGGGCCTCGCCGCGGGAGCCAACGCGGGCTACATCTACGTCCGCGCGGAATACCCGCTGGCGGTGAGCCGCCTGAAAACCGCCATCGAGAAGGCGGAGCAGTACGGCCTGCTGGGCGAGCGCATCATGGGCTCCGACTTCAGCTTCCGCATCCACGTCAACCGCGGCGCCGGCGCCTTCGTCTGCGGCGAGGGCAGCGCCCTCACCGCCTCCATCGAGGGCAACCGCGGCATGCCGCGGGTCAAGCCGCCCCGGACGGTGGAGCACGGCCTGTGGGAGATGCCCACGGTCCTCAACAATGTGGAGACCTTTGCCAACGTGCCGCTGATCATCCGCAACGGCGTGGAGTGGTATCACTCCATCGGCACCAAAACCAGCCCCGGCACCAAGGCCTTCGCCCTGACGGGCAACGTGGTGAACACCGGCCTCATCGAGGTGCCCATGGGCACCACCATCCGGGAGGTCATCTTTGACATCGGCGGCGGCATCCGGGGCGGCAAGAAGTTCAAGGCCGTCCAGATCGGCGGTCCCTCCGGCGGCGCCACCACCGCCAGCGACGAGCATCTGGACCTGCCGCTGGACTTCGACTCCCTCAAGGGCATCGGGGCCATGATCGGCTCCGGCGGTCTGGTGGTCATGGACGAGGACACCTGCATGGTGGAGGTGGCCCGGTTCTTCATGCGCTTCACCCAGAACGAATCCTGCGGCAAGTGCGTTCCCTGCCGGGAAGGCACCAAGCGGATGCTGGAGATTCTGGACCGGATACTGGACAACAAGGGCACCATGGAGGACCTGAATCTGCTGGAGGAGCTGGCGGACACCATCACCAGCACCTCCCTGTGCGGACTGGGCAAGAGCGCCTGCAAGCCGGTGCAGAGCACCATGAAGTACTTCCGGGACGAGTATCTGGCCCACGTGGTGGATCACCACTGTCCCATCTGCAACCGGGAGAAGCCTCATCCGGTCATCGACGCTTCGGCGTGCAGGGGCTGCGGCAAGTGCCGGAAAAACTGCCCGGTGGAGGCCATCTCCGGCGCGGTGAAAAAGGCCCATGTCATCGACGGGGCGAAGTGCGTCAACTGCGGGGCCTGCGTCCAGAACTGTCCGTTCGGCGCCATCGCCCCGGCGAAGGAGGGTTAAGCCATGGCCAAGGGAATTATGTACATCGACGGCCAGCGCGTGCCGTTTGACGGCGAGAAGAACGTGCTGGCGGTGATCCGGAAGGCGGGCATCGACATGCCGACCTTCTGCTATTATTCCGAGCTGTCCATTTACGGCGCCTGCCGGATGTGCGTGGTGGAGGACGAGAAGGGCCACATCGACGCCTCCTGCTCCATGGAGCCGCGGGACGGCATGAAGATCCGCACCAACACCGCCAAGCTGCTCAAGCACCGGCGGATGATTCTGGAGCTGCTGCTCTCCTCCCACTGCCGGGACTGCACCACCTGCGAAAAGAGCGGAGACTGCCGCCTGCAGGAGCTGGCGCTGCGCTTCGGCGTGCGCCACGTCCGCTTCCCGGACACCCGGCCCCGGTACGAGATCGACGACTCCAGCCCCTCCATCGTCCGGGACCCCAACAAGTGCATTCTCTGCGGCGACTGCATCCGCGTGTGCGAGGAGATGCAGGGCGTGGGCATTCTGAACTTTGCCCACCGGGGCAGCAGCCTGCAGGTGATGCCCGCCTTCGACCGCAAGCTCAGCGAGACCAGCTGCGTGGGCTGCGGCCAGTGCGCCGCGGCGTGCCCCACCGGCGCCATCACCATCTTCAACGAGATCGGCCGGGCATGGCGCGCCCTGCACAACCCGGAAAAGCGGGTGGTGTTCCAGATCGCGCCCGCCGTCCGCGTGGCCGTGGGCGAGGCCTTCGGCCTGCCCTCCGGCGAGAACGTCATCGACCGGCTGGTGGCCGCCCTGAAAATGATGGGCGCGGACGAGGTGTACGACACCACCTTCGGCGCCGACCTCACCGTGATCGAGGAGGCCGCCGAGCTGCTGGACCGGCTGAAGAAGGGCGGACCCTTCCCCATGTTCACCTCCTGCTGCCCGGCGTGGATCAGGTTCGTAGAGAAGGAGCGGCCCCAGTTCACGAAAAACGTCTCCAGCTGCAAATCCCCCATGGAGATGTTCGCCGCCGTGCTGAAGGAGCAGTACGCGGAGAAGGATCGGGCGGACGGCAGGCAGACCTTCCACATCGCCGTGATGCCCTGCACCGCCAAAAAGGGCGAGGCCGCCCGGCCCGAGTTCGCCCGGGACGGCAGGCCCGACGTGGATCTGGTGCTGACCACTCAGGAGATCATCAACATGATTAAGGAATCCGGCATCCGCTTCGCGGAGCTGGAGGGGGAATCCCCCGACCTGCCCTTCGGCATGGGCACCGGCGCGGCCACCATCTTCGGCACCACCGGCGGCGTGGCCGAGGCCGTGGTGCGCCGGGTGGTAGAGGAGAAGTCCAAAAACACGCTTCAGGCCATCCAGTTCTCCGGCCTGCGGGGCAGCGAGCCCATCCGGGCCGTCTCCGTTCCCGTGGGCGACCGGGCGCTGCGCATCGCCGTGGTCAACGGGCTGGTCAACGCCCGGAAGCTGCTGGAGGACATCGAGGCCGGCAACGAGTATTTCGATCTGGTGGAGGTCATGGCCTGCCGGGGCGGCTGCGTGGGCGGCGCCGGCCAGCCCCACGGCCTCACCGTGCAGAAGCAGCAGCGGGCGGCGGGGCTCTATGAGGCGGACCGCAACGCCCTCATCAAGTTCTCCGAGCAGAATCCCATCGTGGGGGAGCTGTACGCCAACGGCCTGCGGGAGAAATCCCACCGGCTGCTGCACGTCAGATACGGCGAGTGATCCGGCGGGAGGGGCGCGAGGTCCCTCCCGCGTTTTTTGCCCGGCGCTTGATTCCCGCCGGGGGGAATGGTATGATGGAAACTGCTGTAAAATGCGGAGAGGAGGCGCGCTGTGAAAAAGCTGACGGTTGGGCTTCTGGCCCATGTGGACGCCGGAAAAACCACGCTCTCCGAGGCGCTGCTGTACCGCGGAGGCGCGCTGCGGCGGCTGGGCCGCGTGGATCATCAGGACGCTTTTCTGGACACCTTCGCGCTGGAGCGGGAGCGGGGCATCACCATCTTTTCCAAGCAGGCGCTGCTTCAGCTGCCGGAGCTGGAGCTTCAGCTGCTGGATACGCCGGGCCACGTGGACTTTTCCTCCGAGATGGAGCGGACGCTGCAGGTGCTGGACTGCGCCGTACTGGTCATCAGCGGCACCGACGGCGTGCAGGGCCACACCGCCACCCTCTGGCGGCTGCTGGAGCGGTACCATATCCCCGTGTTTCTCTTTGTGAACAAGATGGACCTGCCCGGCGCGGACAGGGATGCCCTGCTGGCTGAGCTGCGCAGCCGTCTGGGCGACGGCTGTGTGGACTTCGCCCGTCCGCCGGAGGCGCTGGCCGAGGACGCGGCCATGTGCCGGGAGGACGCCATGGAGGAGTATCTGTCCTCCGGCGCTCTCCGACGGGAGACCCTTGCGGACCTTATCGCGGGCCGCGCGCTCTTCCCCTGCTGGTTCGGCTCCGCCCTGAAGCTGGAGGGCGTGGACGGGCTGCTGGAGGGGCTGGCGGAGTATGCCCGCCCGCCGGTCTGGCCGGAGGCCTTCGGCGCGCGGGTCTATAAGATCAGCCGGGACCCGCAGGGCGCGCGGCTGACGTGGATGAAGATCACCGGCGGGACGCTCCGGGTCAAGACGGCGCTGTCCAGCCGCTCGCCGGAGACGCCGGAGAGCCGCTGGTGGGAGGAGAAGATCGACCAGATACGCCTGTACTCCGGCGAAAAGTACCGCACGGCGGAGAAGGTCCCGGCGGGGACGGTCTGCGCCGTCACGGGGCTGAGCCGCACCTTCCCCGGCCAGGGGCTGGGGGCGGAGCCGCCCAGAGGCGCCCCGGTGCTGGAGCCGGTGATGACGTGTCAGGTGCTGCTGCCCGAGGGCTGCGATCCCCACACGGCGCTGCTGCGCCTGCGGGAGCTGGAGGAGGAGGACCCGCAGCTCCGCCTTGTCTGGAACGAGCAGCTTCGGGAAATCCACATTCAGCTGATGGGCGAGGTGCAGCTGGAGATTCTCCGGCGGCTGGCCAGCCAGCGGTTCGGGCTGGAGCTGGCCTTCGGCCCCGGCAGCATCGTCTACCGGGAGACCATCGCCGACACCGTGGAGGGCATCGGCCACTTCGAGCCCCTGCGCCACTATGCGGAGGTGCATCTGCTGCTCCGTCCCGGCGAGCCGGGCAGCGGCGTGCAGGTGGACGCCGCCTGCCCGGAGGATCAGCTGGACGGCCACTGGCAGCGCCTCATTCTCTCCCATCTGGAGGAGCGGGAATTTCCGGGGGTGTTGACCGGCGCCCCCGTCACCGATCTGCGGATCACGCTGGCGGCGGGCCGGGCCCACGTCAAGCACACCGAGGGCGGCGACTTCCGGCAGGCCACCTACCGGGCCGTCCGGCAGGGGCTGATGCAGGCCCGCAGCGTTCTGCTGGAGCCGTGGTACGACTTCCGGCTGGAGCTTCCGGCGGAGTGCGCGGGCCGCGCCCTGTCCGACATCCAGCGGATGAGCGGCGAGGCCGACCCGCCGGAGACGGCGGACGGCGAGACCGTGCTCACCGGCGGCGCGCCGGCGGCGGGCCTGCAGAGCTACGGCGCGGAGGTGGCGGCCTACACCCGCGGCCGGGGCCGCCTGACCTGCACCCTGCGGGGCTATGCCCCCTGCCACAACGCCGACGAGGTCATCGCCGCCGCCGGCTACGACCCGGAGCGGGACCTGGACAACCCTGCGGATTCCGTTTTCTGCGCCCACGGCGCCGGCTATACCGTGAAATGGGACGAGGTGGCCACCCACGCCCATGTGGACGGCGTCCTGCGTCCCCAACAGCCGGAGGCGGAGCCCGCCGCTCCCGCGCCCGTCCGCCGCAGCGCGCCGGGCGGCTCCATCGAGGAGGACGGCGAGCTGCGGGCCATCTTTGAGCGGACCTACGGCCCCATCCGCCGGAAGGACCTCCTGCCCGCGGAGCAGGTGCGCCGCCGGGAGGAGGCCGCGGCGCGGACAGCCGCCCCGCCCCGGGACAGCGGGCCGGAGTACCTGCTGGTGGACGGCTACAATATCATCTACGCATGGGATGAACTGAAGGCCGTGGCCGCCGACAATCTGGACGCCGCCCGGAAAAACCTGATGGACATTCTGAGCAACTATCAGGGCTTCCGGAACAACGTGGTGATTCTGGTGTTCGACGCCTACAAGGTGCCCCACAGCACCGGCGAGGTGACGCGCTACCACAACATCGACGTGGTCTACACGCGGGAGGCTGAGACGGCGGACGCCTATATCGAGCGGGCCACCTACGAGATCGGCCGGCAGCACCGCGTCCGGGTGGCCACCTCCGACGGCGCGGAGCAGCTCATCATTCTGGGCCACGGGGCGCTGCGCATTCCCGCCTCCGCCTTCCATGAGGAGGTGGAGAGCGCGGAGGGGCAGATCGCCGCCATTCTGGAGCGCAACAACCGCCGGGAGCGCCAGCGCCCGGTGCAGGCCGCGCTGGAGAAGGCCGCCGGCCCGAAGAAATAAAACAAGCGGGGCGCTGACTGCAAGTCAGCGCCCCGCTGCGCGTCCGGGCCCGTCAGCCCTGCGGCGCTTCCGCCGGTGCGGAGGAGGAGAACCAGTCGTCGGGAACCTCGCGGCTCTCCACGGCCTGCGTCCCGTCGGGACGGCAGATCAGCACGTCGATCGTCATTTTCTCACCCCGTAAACCAAAAATTTTGCGCCTGCCTTCAGCGTGTTGGACGTCACGTAGTAATTGACGGACTGCAGCGTTTCCCCTGCGGGCAGGTTGACGCAGCCGCCTCCGCCGTCCATGGAATCGCCGCTGTTGGCGAAGGCCATCTCGCCCAGCAGGGGATTGCTGTCCATCCCGCTGAACGTGATGTGGTGCCGCGTCGTGTAGCTGGCGGAGCCGGAGGCGTACAGAATGTAGTTGATCTGGTTGCTGGCGCCGGAATAGGACGTTCTGGTGGTGAAGGACGTCCGGTTGTTGACCCGGACAAAGACGCTGGCGCCCATGGTCTGCCCGTAGATTTCCAGCGCGGCGTACTGGCTCATGTCGATGCCGGACAGATCCAGATCGACCTGCGCCGCGTCCTGCGTGGTGGTGATCTCCATCAGCTTGGCCAGGGGACTTGCGTCCCGGATGGCCTTCAGGGCGGCGTCGATCCGGGCGTTGTCGGCGTTGAACTCCTCCATCAGAATCCGATCCGATTCCTGCCACTGGTTCAGCTCGTAATTGCCGGTTTTTCCGCTTGCCATTGCGTACCTCCTTTATTTCAGTGCGGGGGCCAAAGTCAGGGCCCTGCACCATGGGGGGCCGGAGGGCAAAACGTGTACGCCGGCGTACACGGTGCAGAAAATAATTTCTCCCGCAAAATCCGGCGCTTTTTGTTGCACCCCCCCGAAAAGCATAGTAGAATAGGGAAAATGAACCTTCAGAGACGGGAGTATGCCATGGATGATAAATCGCTCTTGAATCAGGAGGACGACGAGCTTGCCCTCCGCCGGGCCCGCCGCCGCGAGGAACGAAGGCGGAGAGAACAGGAGCGCCGCCGCCGGCGGCTGAGGCGGGCCATTCCGTGGGCGGCCATGGCGATTGCCGCGGTGGTGCTCATCCCGCTGGGAGTGCGCCAGGCCAGAGGCAAGACCGCCGCGGTCTCCTCCTCCGCGGCCGCGTCCCCGGCGGTTTCCTCCGCCCCGGCGGAGTCCGCAGAGCCCCAGGCGCCCTTCTCCGCGGCGGAGACGTCCGCCACCATCCAGCTGGGCGAGGAGATCGACAGCGACTACGCCGTGGTGATCGACCGGACCAGCGGGGAGATTCTGGCGGAGAAGAACGCGAAAACCATTGTCAATCCCGCCTCCATGACCAAGGTGCTGACGGTGCTGGTGGCCGCCGAGCACGTGACGAATCTGGACGACAGCTTCACCATCCCCGTCGAGATCACCGACTACTGCTTCAGCCACGGGTGCAGCGCGGTGGGCTTCGCGGTGGGGGAGCGCGTCACCGTGCGGGATCTGTTTTACGGCACGGTGCTGCCCTCCGGCGCGGACGCCGCGCTGGGGCTGGCCACCTATGTGGCCGGGTCTCAGGAGGCCTTCGTGAAGCTGATGAACGAAAAGGCCGCCCAGCTGGGCCTGTCGGACGGGGCCAACTTCACCAACTGCATCGGCCTGTACGATGAAAACCACCACTGCTCCGTCTATGACATGGCGCTGATCCTCAACGCCGCGGCGGACAATCCCATCTGCCGGGAGGTTTTGTCGGCCCACACCTATACCACCTCCCGGACCGAGGCCCATCCCGAGGGCATCCCCCTGTCCAACTGGTTTTTGCGCCGGATCGAGGACAAGGACGCCGGCGGCCTCACGGTCCGGTGCGCCAAGACGGGCTATGTGGTGCAGGCCGGCTCCTGCGCCGCCAGCTATGCCGAGGGCAGCGGGACGGAGCTGATCTGCGTCACCGCCAAGGCCGGCAGCGCGTGGCGCTGCATCTACGATCACGCCGCGCTGTACAAGCTGACCGCCGGCGGGGCCGCCGGCTCACAGCCGTGATCGCCGGAAGACAGAAAAAGCGGAGAGACCTGTGTCTCTCCGCTTTTGTTATGTCGTCATGCGCGGGGGGCGGCCCGCCCCTCCAGCCGTTTGGAGAGCCGCAGAAGCCGGCCTCCCATGGGCAGCTCCCGCAGCTGACTGTCGGAAAAGCAGTGGAGCCGCAGGATCAGGAAGGCGTACACCGCCACGGACAGGATCAGCGAGAGCAGCAGTCCCAGCCACCGGGACAGCGGGGATACCAGCGCGTAGCTGCCCCATGTCACGACGCCCATGGCGGCGACGGAGACCAGCGGCACCCCGAAGGTCCGCCCGATGCGCCAGCGATAGCCCAGCTTCCGCCGCAGGGAGCGGCAGTTCAGCGCGGATACCAGCAGGGGGAAGGTCACGTTGCCGATGACCAGCGCGTACACGCCCAGCGGCGTCAGCCATACCAGCGCCGCCACCAGCGCCACATGGATGGCCAGCGAGACGGCGCAGTGCTTCACCGGGGTTTTCATGTAGTCGCAGCCCTGCAGAATGGCGGTGGTGATGGTGGACAGGGCATAAAACACCGCGGCGGAGGACCCCGTCTCCAGCAGGCGGGCGGCCACCGGCTCCATTTTTCCCAGCGAGGTGAAGGGCAGCAGCACTGCGTGGGACAGCAGCGCCAGCCCCACCGCGGAGGGAATGGCGATGGCCATATTCAGCTTCAGCACGGCGGTGATTTTCCGGTGCAGCTCCTTCCGGGTGCCGGCCACCTTGGCGGTGACGATGCTGGGGACGGCGGAGGCGGCCATGGCTGTGGCCACCGACACCGGCAGGTTCACCATCAGGTTGTACTGGGTGTTGAATATGCCCTGCATGGCGCTGATGTCCATGTCGGCGAAGCCCCTGGCGGCCATCAGATTGCTGAACACCAGATCGTCCAGCGTGTAGCCGATCTGATAGATGGTCTGACTGAGGATCACGGGCAGAATGGTCAGCAGCAGCTGGCGGACGATGTCCCGATGGGCCTCCGGCTCCGCGGTCAGACGCTCCCGCCGGGGACGCGTCCGGAAAAAGAGGAACAGCACCAGCCCCAGACCCGCCAGCGCGCCCGCCAGCGTGCCCAGCGTGCCGCCGGCGGCGCCGTAGGCGTCCACCCGGGCGTCGGCGGCGTGAATGCGCATCAGCTGCCATGCGGCCGCCACGCTGACCACGGCGTTGGCGATCTGCTCCAGAATCTGGGAGACGGCGGTGGGCACCATGTTGCCGTGGGCCTGAAACCAGCCCCGGAAGGTGCCCAGCAGAGCCACCACAAAGGAGGTGGGGGCCAGAACCCGCAGCGGCAGCGCCAGTCCCGGCTTGTGATACAGGGCCTCCAGCCCGTCCGCCCCCAGCCAGAGCACCAGCGCCGCGAAAAGTCCCATCAGCAGCGCCATCCGCACGGCGTCCGAAAACACCCGGCGGGCATTGCCCGGATCGTCCCGCGCCACCCGGGCGGAGACGGATTTGGACACCGCCAGCGGCATGGAGCAGGAGGACAGCGTCAGGGCGATGTTGTAGATGCCGAAGGAGACGGAATAGATGCCGTTGCCGGCGTTCCCCAGCAGATTTGCCATGGGAATGCGGTATAGAAAGCCGATGATCTTCGTGATGATTCCGGCCGCGGCCAGAATCGTCCCCTGCATCAGCATATTTTTTTCGCTGTTTTTTGCCATGTGTTCGGCTCCCTGCGCTAAAATTCGAATAGTCTATTGTATACATGATTTTCCGGCAAAGTCAAGGAATCCGCCGGATTTCGCGGAAGAGTTTTGTTATTTGGCCGGAATATGGTACAATCGTGAAAAAGCGACGGAAGGAGAAACGGCGATGCGGGAAATGTTCAGCCGTCTGGCACAGGAGCTGGAGGAGGGCCGTCCGGCGGTGCTTGTGACCATTCTGACGGCGGCGGGGTCCGTGCCCCGGGAGCCGGGCGCCATGATGGCCGTCCGCGCCGACGGCGCACTGGACGGCACCGTGGGCGGCGGCCCCGCGGAGTTCGAGGCCGGGCAGCAGGCGCTGCGGCTGATGAAAAGCGGGCGGAGCTTCCGCTGTTCCTACCGGTTCGTGCAGGGCGGCTCCTCCGGCGGGGACGTGACGCTGCACTTTCAGACGCTGGCCCCCGGCGACGGAGACGCCGCCGCGGTGTTCCGCCGTCTGGCGGAGCTGTCCGCCGGAGGCGGCGGCGCGTGGCTGCTGCGGCGGCTGGACGGCCCCCGGGTGACGGAGATGCGCGCCCTCTCCGGGGCGGACCGGGCGCTGCCCGCGCTGGCGCCCCTGCTCCGGCGGGAGGCGGCGCTCACGGAGGACGGCCTGTTCTGCGTCCCGGTGGAGCGGCCGGGCTGGGTCTATGTGTGCGGCGGCGGCCATGTGGCGCAGGAGCTGGTGCCGGTGCTGGCGCGGGTGGGCTTTCACCCCGTGGTGTGCGACGACCGGCCGGAGTTCGCCGATCCCGCCCTGTTTCCCGGCGCGGCCCGGACGCTCTGCCTCCCCTTTTCGGAGCTGGGGCGGCACCTGACCGTGACGGCGGACGACTGCGTGGTGGTGATGACCCGCAGTCCCGAGGCGGATTACCAGGTGCTGCGGCAGGTGCTGCGCAGCGGCGCCCGGTACATCGGCTGCATCGGCAGCCGGAAGAAGCTGGCCCTGTGCCGGGATCGGCTGCTGGAGGCGGGCTTCGCCGCCGCCGAGTACGACGCGGTTCACGCGCCCATCGGCCTTTCCATCGGGGCGCGGACTCCGGCGGAGATCGCCGTTTCGGTGGCCGCGGAGATGATCGCCGTCCGGGCCGGGGCGGAATCCTGACCGCAGCGCGCACAAAATGCCGAAAGTCGCCGACATTTCTTGCATAATCGGCGGAAAGTGTGTACAATAAGGACAAATCGAGGCGGTCCGCCCCCACGGACCGGGAGACGGAGGAGTTCCATGAGCAGCCGTATCAGCAAGGAAAACTACTATCTGGACATTGCGGAAACCGTGCTGGAGCGGGCGACCTGCCTGCGCCGCACCTACGGCGCCATCATCGTCAACAACGACGAGATCATTTCCACCGGATACAACGGGGCGCCCCGGGGCCGGGCCAACTGCACCGACCTGGGCTATTGCTCGCGGGAGGCCATGAAGGTGCCCAGAGGGGAGCGGTACGAGCTGTGCCGCAGCGTTCACGCCGAGGCCAACGCCATCATCTCCGCCGCCCGGCGGGACATCGTGGGCGGCACGCTGTACCTTGTGGGCCGGGACGCCCGGACCGGCGAGCTGCTGGCGGACGCCACCAGCTGCTCCATGTGCCGCCGTCTGGTCATCAATTCCGGCATCAGCCGGGTGGTCATCCGCCGCACCGCCAAAGAGTTTGAGGTGGTGGACGTGGAGGATTGGGTGGCGGAGGACGACCTGCTGGTTCCCCGGGACCCGGACGCCATTTTGAACGAGCAGTAAGCGCCGCGCCTGCGCGGCGGAAAGGAAGACCGTACTTTGAAGATCGGACTGATTACCTTTTACCACATTCACCATTACGGCGCGGCGCTGCAGGCCTGCGCCACCCAGCACGCCGTCACGGCGCTGGGAGGCGACTGCCAGCTGGTCAACTACTACGTGAATCAGGACAACGACCTGTTCCGCAAGCCCTCCGGTCTGGGCGCAGCGGCGGCGGACGCCCACACCGCCCTGCACTATGGGCCGCTGAAGGCGCGCTACGAGCGGTTCGAGGCGTTTAAAAAGAAGTACCTGAACCTGCCGGAGCATCGCAGCGCCAGCTTTGAGGAGCTGCGGCGGAACCCGCCGGAGTGCGACGTGTTCCTCTCCGGCAGCGATCAGATTTGGAACCCGAAAATCTTTCCCGACGGCCATTTCGACCCCGTCTTTTTCAGCGCCTACACGGACCGCCGCAAGATCGCCTACGCCCCCTCCTTCGGCATCCCCCACATCCCGGACAGCATGGAGGAGGAGCTGCGGGGCTACCTGAAGGGCTTTTCCCACCTCTCCGTGCGGGAGAAGCAGGGGCAGCGCATCGTGCAGGAGATCACCGGGCGCACGGCCCCGGTGGTGCTGGACCCCACCCTCCTGCTGAACCGGGAGGACTGGAGCGATCTGGCGGCGGAGCCGCCCTTCCAGCGGGGCTATATCCTGTGCTACTGCATCAGCAGGCCCGGCGCGCTGACGCCTTACATCGAGCGTCTGGCGGCGGAGACGGGGCTGCCGGTGGTGCAGCTGTGCGGCATCCGGCAGAAGGTGCATCCCAAGGCCCGCTGCGTGCTGGACGCCGGCCCGGCGGAGTTCCTGGGCCTGTTCCGGGGCGCCAGCTACGTGTGCACCAACTCCTTCCACGGCACGGTGTTCTCCGTGCAGTTTCAAAAGCCGTTTTTCACCGCCGTGGCCCCGTCGGAGATGGCCTCGCCGGAGTTTTCCCGGACCTACAGCCTTCTCTCCACGCTGGGCCTGACCCGGCGGATCATCGGCAAGGGCGACACCGCCGGCCTGACCGACGGCGTGGACTGGGACGAGGTGAACCATCGGCTGGAGGAGCAGCGGGCCTATTCGCTGGGCTATCTCCGCTGCGCGCTGGAGGACCGGCCCTTTGAGGAGGAAGCCCCCGCGGGAGATGCTTCCGGGCTGCCCCGCCTGGCCGACCGGGCGGACTGCACGGGCTGCACCGCCTGCGCCCAGGGCTGCCCCAAGAGCGCCATCACCATGAGCCGGGACCGGGAGGGGTTCCTCTACCCCGTGGTCAGCCCTCAGCTGTGCATCCACTGCGGACGGTGCACCGCCGTCTGCCCCATCCTCCACCCGCGGGAGGCCGGGCCGCTGCCCGCCGTCTACGCGGCGTGGAACAAGGACGACACCATCCGCAAGGACTCCACCTCCGGCGGCGTGTTCTCCCTGCTGGCGCAGGATACGCTGGAATCCGGCGGCGTCGTGTTCGGCGCGGCCTTTGACGCGCGGCTCCATCTGCGGCACACCGCCTGCTTCCGGGAGGAGGATCTGCGCCACTTCCGGGGCGCCAAATACGTTCAGAGCGATCTGGGCGACACCTACCGGGAGATCCGGGAGCTGCTGAAATCCCGGCCGGTGCTGTTCTCCGGCACGCCCTGCCAGGTGGACGGCCTGTACCGTTTTCTGGGCGGCCGGCCGGAGAATCTGACCACCTGCGATCTGGTGTGCCACGGCGTGCCGTCCCCCGGCGTGTGGGAGGATTTCGCGGCGGACGTCCAGCACCGCAAAAAGAAACAGCTCCAGACCGTCCGGTTCCGCAACAAGGTCACCGGCTGGCAGGACAGCCACTTCACCCTGCTCTACCGGGACGGGTCCGTGGACTCCGCCCCCCTGTTCCACACGGAGTACGGGCGGGCCTTCGGCCGGGCGCTGTTCCTGCGGCCCGGCTGCTACCGCTGCCGCTATACCTCCATGACCCGGCCCGGCGACTTTACACTGGGCGATTTCTGGGGCCTCCGGCCCGACGAGCTGGCCGATCAGCAGGAGAAGGGCGTGTCCCTGCTGCTGGTGAACACCCCTCACGGCAGCCACATCTTTGACCGGCTGCCGCTGGGCAAAAAGGTCTTTACGCCCGAGCGCGCCATCGCCGGGAACCCCCGGCTGGCTTCGCCCACCGCGTTCTGCGCGGATCGCACGGCCTTCTTTGCGGCCTACGCGCTGGAGCCCTTCGGCGAGGTGCGGAAAAAGTACTTCCGGATGCCGTCCCTGCCGATGCGCATCGCCGCAGGCACCCTGTCGCCGGAGATGAAGGAGAAGCTGAGGAAACGGCTGAAATGACGAGCCGGCCGCCGCATCCCCGGAGCGGGAGGGGCGGCGGAGGAAATCCGCGGCAAAACTGGTAAAATTGTCAAAAATTTATCCAAAGTTTGTAGCAAATGCCACGCGATTTTTAGAAACACTCCTGATACAATAAGCCCATCCACTAAATAAGGTAAGGAGTTGTTTCCATGAAGAAGTACGAGTGCAAAGTTTGCGGTTATATTTACGACGAGGCCGTCGGCATCCCCGAGGACGACATCGCGCCGGGCACCACCTGGGACAGCCTGCCCGCCGACTGGGTCTGCCCGCTGTGCGGCGCAGAAAAGTCCGATTTCGAGGAAATTAAGTGACCCATCGGCGGAGACGGGAGCGTTTTGCCCCGTCTCCGCTGTCTTTTTGTCAACTTTTCCGAAAAGGGAAGGGCTTCCGCCGCGGATTCTTATGGACAATGACGCTTGACGGGAGCCTGCGTAATCGATTAGGATAATGGTATCAGGAAAAAACGGCTGCTTGACCGCCTGAGCCGGGATTCAGACAGCGTGGTCTGCGGAACGGAAGCGTCATTACGGCATCGGAAACGGCCCTGCGGCGGTTTTCGAAAGGCGGAAAGGCTTGCCCCTTCTCCGCGGGGCAATCAAGGGCTTCATCTAAAGAGAAGATGAGGTCCTTTTGTCATATCCGGGCATAAAAAAACAGGCGCCCCGCCGTTTGGCGGGGCGCCTGAATCGGTTTTAGTCGGTCACGTAGGGCAGCAGAGCGATCTGACGGGCACGCTTGATGGCCTCGGTCAGCTGACGCTGATGCATGGCGCAGGTGCCGGTGGTTCTGCGGGGCAGAATCTTGGAACGCTCGGACACGAAACGGCGCAGCTTGGCGGCGTCCTTGTAGTCGATAGACTCGCACTTTTCCGCGCAGAACTGGCAGACCTTACGGCGCTTGCCCCGGTTCATCGGGCGAGAGGGCCGATTTTCACGATCCATAGGCATGGATGAGTTCCTCCTTTATCAAAATGGCGCTTTCGCGCATCAGAACGGCAGCTCGCCGTCCTCCTCGCCGATTTCGGCGAAGTCGGAGTGTCCCTCAGCGGGGGCGGCGCTGTGGCCGCCGGCGGGAGCACTGCCGTAAGAGGGAGCGTAGCCGGAATCCCCGGCGCCGTCCCGTTTGGAATCGCCGAAATAGATATTGTCGGCGACGATTTCGGTGGCAACGCGCTTGCCGCCATCCCGGTCGGTCCAGTCGCGGGTCTGCAGCCGTCCCTCCACAATGGCCATGCGGCCCTTGGTGAAGTACTTGCTGACGAACTCTGCGGTGGCGCGCCATGCGACCACGTCGAAGAAATCGGCCTTCTTCTCGCCGTCCTGAGACTTGAAGTCCCGGTCTACGGCTATACGGAAGGACGTGACGGCGGTGCCGCTCTGGGTCCTGCGGAGTTCGGGATCCTTGACCAGACGTCCCATGAGAATGATCTTGTTCAGCATATTGCGAAAGCCTCCTTACTCGCCCTTGCAGACGATCAGGGAACGCATGATGCCGTCGTTGATCCGGAGCTGACGGTCCAGCTCCTTCGGGAAGGCCGGCTCGCTGCTGAAGCTCATCAGCACGTAATAGCCGTCATTCTTGAAGTTGATGGGATAGGCCAGCTTGCGCTCGCCCCACTCCTCGACTTCCACGTTGGAACCATTCTGCTCGGCCAGAGTCTTGAACTTTGCCACCAGTGCGGCGGTGTTCTCCTCACCCTGTGCAGGGTCGACAATGTAGACGACCTCATAATTGGCAGAAACCTTTGCCATGTTTGCACCTCCTTCTGGACTAATGGCCCTCATTCAAAGATGAGGGCAAGGATTTGCCTGCATACTGCAAGCCTTATCATTATAGCGGAAAATCTTGAATTGTCAAGAAAAACTTTCAAAAACCGGCTGTTTTTCGAAAAAAACGCCGGAAAACCGCCCGCGGCGGCTCTCCGGCGCAAGAAATTCAGGCCAGCCGGCCCGGCGCCATGTAGCGGCGCAGGGAGGCGACGCGGGGCAGCAGCGTCAGCAGCAGGCCGCCCAGCACATAGCAGGCCACGGCCTCGCCGGCGCCCACGGTCAGGGCGTTGTAGGCGAAAACGCCGGGGAAGCCCGCGCCGAAGCCGGTTTCGTAAAAGGCGATGAGCGCGCCCACGATGACCGCGTTGCAGATCACGGGGGGCAGGGGAGCCAGCCACTTGCGGCTGACCCGCCGGGTCCAGAGCGCCGCCAGCAGCGTGGCCAGCGAGCCGAACACGATGTCCAGCGCGCCATAGGGGCTCAGCAGGTTGGCCGCCAGACAGCCGATGAACAGGCCCGGCACCGTCTCGGGAAAGAGGAAGGGCAGGACGCACAGCGCCTCGGAAAAGCGGCACTGGAAGGGCCCGTAGGCCACGCCGAAAATGGCGGAGAAGTAGGACAGCACCGCGTACAGCGCGGCGACTACGCCGGCAATGGCCATCTGGTGAACGGTGAAGCGGGACTTGGACATAAAAAAATACCTCCGTTTTTTGTTCGGAGGCTCTGCGGCGCAGCAAAAAAGCGCAGGAAACGGTCCGCGCAGCCTCCATTTTTTGTTTAGAGAACGGCGGAAAACCGCCGAACGAACGCCCGCAGGCGCTTGGACAGGGTGTGGAAACCTGTCGATGAGCAGAATACCACGGCGGAGCGCCAAAGTCAAGCCCGTCCCGGCCGGAGGGGCGCCTGCGGAAAAAAAGCTGGCCGGCGCACTGCGCCGGCCAAAAAAGACGGAGGGACGGACACCGCGCTCAGCGGATGTCCAGCGAGATGGTTTGGGCGGTCAGGTCCACCGTGTAGTGATAGGTGCCCTGCACATGGTACTCCGAGCTGCTCTGATAGGAGTAGCTGTCAAAGGTGATCTCATAGACGAAAGCATCCCCGTCGAACCACATGGAATCGGGACGGGCCACGCCCTCGCCCGAGGACCACGGCAGGGGCAGATCGGCCTTCGTGCCGTCGGCCAGATAGAGGTACAGTCCGTACTGATCCTGATGGGGCGTGCCCGTCAGCTCCCCGACGAAGGCGATGGCGGAGCCGTTCTCCGTGTGGGAATCGACCCGGAAACCGTTTTCGTCAACTCCGGCGGCGATCTGCGCGTCCAGAGACGCCAGCCGCTCCTCATAGGTGGAGCCGTCGGGCTCCGCGGCTGCGGCCAGCGGCTGATTGCCGAACTCCGGGGAAACGGAGCTGGCCCACGGCTCCTGCCCGGTTCCGCTGGCAGCCGTCAGGCCGGCGGCTTCGCCGGCCGCGGCCGGCAGCTCCTCCGGGGCCTCGGCGGCCTCGTCGGCTGCGGAGCCGGAAACGCTGTCGTTGGCCGGGGCGGGGGGATCCGCCGCGGCGTCCTTCGGGGCGGTGTTCTGGCTGGCGGCGCTGCCCTGCTGACCGGTCCCGGCCTGCGCGGTTTCTCCGCCGGAGGCGGCGCGCTGACTGCCGGAGGTGAGGCGGGGGGCGGACTCCACCTCAGAGGAGCCGGCGGTTCCGCTGCTGCCGGTCAGGGTGTTGTCCGAGGCGGTCCCGGTCTGGGACTGGGCGGGAGCCGCGGCGGTTTCCTTCTCGTCGGAGACGGCTGCGGTGGCGGTTCCGTCGGACACGCTGCCGGATGCGTTCCAGCCGGGGAGTCCGCGGACGGCCACGGCCACCGCAAGGCAGGCGGCCAGCGGCAGCAGGACCTTCATCCACCGGCGGGTGCGGCCCTTCCGGGGCGCGGCGTCCGCCCGGACGGCGGCCATCACGCCGTCGGCAAAGCCGGCGGGAACCTCGGTGTCCTCCGGATCGGGGAAGGCGGCTTTCATTTTCAGTATTTCGTTCAGGTAGGCGCGGCAGCCGGCGCAGCCGGCCAGATGCTCCCGCACGCGGGCGGCCTCCTCAGGGGTGCATTCGCCGTCGGCAAAGGCGTCCAGCAGGGCCGCGTATTCTTCACAGTATTTCATTTGCAGCCCTCCTTTTCTGATGCTTTGGACGAAGGGGGGGCAAAAAGGTTCCCATGCTCGGCCAAAAAATTGCGCAGCTGCCGCCGCCCCCGGCTGATCCGGGATTTGACGGTGCCTACGTCCAGATCCAGCGTTTCGGAAATCTCGTCGTAGGAGAGCTGGTGGATTTCCCGCAGCACCAGCACCGTCCGGTGGTCGGGGGAAAGGGCCTGCAGCCCGGCCTCGATGGTCTCCCGCAGCTCCCGGCGCTCCGCCTCCTCCTGAGGCCCCTCGCCGGGGTCGGGGAGGTCCAGATTCAAATCCTCGTTGTCCAGCGACGGGCCGGCGGCGCCCCGGTGGCGGCTCTCCCGCCGGAGCAGGTCGATGCAGGCGTTGTTGGTCAGGCGGTAGAGCCACGTGGCAAAGCTGGACTCCCCGCGGAAGAAGGGCAGCCCCTGCCACGCGGAGAGAAAGGCCTCCTGCGCGGCCTCCTGCGCGTCGTCGGGATTGCCGCACAGACGCAGGGCCAGCGCATAGACCCGCTTTTCATACAGATGAACCAGAGACTCGAAGGCGTCGGCGTCGCCCCGCCGGGCTCTGTCCACCCACAGGGTCTCCTGCTGGGGAGATAAGTTGGGAGGTTTCATTTCAAATCTCTTTTGATTCCTTTCGTGATTTCCCGGACGTCCTCCAGCGTATTCATGCGGACGATCCGTTCTTTATAATAGCCGGCGTGGGACACGCCCTTCAGGTACCAGCAATACTGCTTGCGGGCCTCCAGCACGGCGATCTTCTCTCCTTTGTACTGCGCGGCCAGCTCGATCTGGCGCACGGCGGTGTCGCACCGCTCCGCCAGCGGCGGCAGCGGGGGAATGGGCAGCCCTGCCAGCGCGGCCTTTGCCCGGGCGAACAGCCACGGGTTGCCGAAGCTGCCCCGGCCGATCATGACGCCGTCGGCCTTGGTGTGCTGCAGGATGCGCACGGCGTCCTCCGGGGCGAACACGTCCCCGTTGGCGAACACCGGGATGGAGACGGCCTCCTTCACGGCGCGGATGCAGGTCCAGTCCGCCTCGCCGCTGTACATCTGGGCGCGGGTGCGGCCGTGAACCGTCACGGCGGAGACGCCCGCCTGCTCCAGCGCGGCGGCCAGCTCCGCACAGTTGCAGCTGCCCCTGTCCCAGCCGCGCCGCATCTTCACCGTCACCGGCACCGGGGAGGCCTTTACCACCGCCTCCGCCACCCGGACGGCCTGCTCCGGGTCGCGCATCAGCGCGGAGCCCTCGCCGTTGTTGACGATCTTGCCCATGGGGCAGCCCATGTTGATGTCCACCACGTCCGCGCCGGAGAGCTCTGCGGCGATCTGCGCGCCCTCCGCCATGCAGACGGGGTCGCTGCCGAAGATCTGCGCGGCGAAGGGATGCTCGCCGGGGAAGGGCACCAGCAGCGTCCGGGTTTTTTGATCCCGGTAGCACAGCGCCTTGGCCGAGACCATCTCCGTGCAGGTGTAGCCCGCCCCCAGCTCGGAGCAGATCCGGCGGAAGGCCGCGTCGGTGACGCCGGCCATGGGGGCCAGCGCCAGCGGGGATTGAATTGTCACGTTTCCGATTTGGATGACGCTCACCGTCCTGTTCCGGGCGCACCCGGTTTAATAATCCTCCATAGTCTATCACAGGGAGACGAAAATGAAAAGAGCGCGGTTTCCGGCCCGGCGGAAAAAATATCCGAAAAATTTGAAAAGCCGGGAACCTTTGCCGGCATCTTTCCGTCATGAGGGATAAAGAGCGAAAAGCTCCGCAGCTGTGAAAGGGGAAAATGTATGAAAAAGAGATGTCTGGCAGCCCTGCTGTGCGTCCTGCTGACCGCGACGCTCTGCGTGCCGGCCTTTGCCGAGGATATGGACAGCGAACTGACCCGCGTGACGCTGGCCGTCAAAAAGACGCTGTCCATCGGGGACACGTACAGCGACTTCGACGGCGAGGTCAGCGATCTGGGAGCCCTGCGCTACTGGAACCTGAGATGGTCCGACGACGCGGGCGGCAGCCTGAGCGTCATGGCCGACGCACAGGGGAAAATCTATACCTATTCCGTTGATTCCCAGGCCGTGCCGGTGAACACCACCGGCGGCTACGCGCCCACCCTGTCCAAGGTGACGGAGGCGCAGGCGCTGAAAAGCGCGGAGAACTTCCTCTCCGCCGTGCTGACCACGGGGGAGACCGCCTCGCTGGAGGCCGCCGGCGGCTATTACGCGCTCTCCGGCTTTTCCGACTACAACTTCAGCGGGACGCTGCGGCTGAACGGCGTGCCCGGCCCCGACACCGTGCAGGTCGAGGTGAACAGGCAGACCGGCAAGGTGCTCTCCTATTCCAGAGGCGACGGGTACAAGGCCTATGTCAACGCCCTGCCCTCCGCCCAGCCCGCCGTTTCCGCCGAGAAGGCCTCCGCCTCCTTCGTCGGCGCGGCAAAGCTGGAGCTGCAGTATGTGGCATCTGACGACGGAACCTCCGCCGAGCTGCGCTATGTGCCCGTCAGCGACGGCGGCAGCTGGTATGTGGACGCCCAGACCGGCAGGCTGACCGACATGAACGACGCGTGGAACAAGCTGCAGCGTGCCTCCGGCAGCACCGCCGAGTCAACCGCCGCGGCGGACGACGGCACGCAGAACAAGCTCTCCGACGCGGAGCAGGCCGCCGTCGAAAAGCTCAAGGGCGTCCAGTCCAAGGACGCGCTGGACGCCGCGGTCCGCAAGGTCACGGCGCTGGGGCTGGGCCGCTACACCCTCTCCTCCGCCTACTATCAGGCGGATGAGGAGGACGTCAGCTGCACGCTGTACTACACCCGGACGCTGTCCGCCGGCGAGCTGAACACCGCCTCCGGCGTGAAGGCGGCCGACGCCGTGCAGACCCGGATCATCACCGTGGACGCCCGCACCGCCGCCCTGCAGAGCGGCTGGACCTATCGCCCGTGGTACGCCAAGGACCTCACCGCCGACCGCGGAACGCTCCGCAGCGGCGCGGACGCCTTCCTGAAATCCGTCTATCCGGCCTACGCCGGGCAGACGGCCCTCACCGACGGCGAGGACAGCACCTTCCAGTATGACCGGCAGGTCAACGGCTACTTCTATCACGGCGACTATGTCAGCATCGACATGGACCCCTCCGACGGCTCCGTGGCCGGCTTCTCCAGCTCGTGGAGCGACGCGATGACCTTCGGCAGCGCCGAGGGCGTCATCTCCGCCGACAAGGCCAAGGCCGCCTACTGCGCCGCCTTCCAGACCCAGCTGTGCTATCTGGGCGAGCCGGTGTCCGTGGACGTCTCCATCCCCGTCTGGAAAACCTATTCCGACTGCTGCGGCTCCGTGGCTTACCGCTACGTGCTGGGCTACACGTGGGAGCAGACCGGCGACGCCGTGCTGGGCGTGGACGCCAAGACCGGCAAGTTGGTGCGGATGAGCGCTGAAACCGCCTCCGCCGGCTATACCGACCTCTCCGGCAGCTTCGCCAAAAAGCAGATCGAGGCCCTCGCCGCCGCGGGCGTCCGCTTCGGCGCCAGCGAATCCTTCCGGCCCAAGGCCCAGCTCACCGAGCAGGACATGCTGGTGCTGCTGCTGAACTCCTGCGGGTACAGCTTCGACGCCGACCAGCTGGACGACGCCTCGCTGGACAATCTCTATCAGGCCGCGTGGAGTCAGGGCTTCCTGACCAAGGGAAGCCGCCATCCCCAGCAGGCCGTGACCCGGCTGGAGCTGGTGAAGGCCATCATCGGCGCCTCGCCCTACGGCCCCGCCGCCCAGCTGAAGGGCATCTTCGTGACCTCCTTCCGGGATGAGAAGTCCATTTCCGCCGCCGATCTGGGCTACGTGGCTGTGGCGGAGGGTCTGGGCATGGTGCGGGGCGACAGCGCCCACCGCTTCAATCCCGACCGGGTGGTGAGCCGTCAGGCCGCCGCCGCCATTCTCTACGCCTACATGGATCGCTGAGGGCTTCGGCCCCGCTCCGGCCCGCTTCTGCGGGCCGGAGCTTTTTTGCGCCGGGACGCCCGGATTTCCCCAAAATCCGACAACTCTCGGTAATATGCAACGGAAATATTACCGGATGAAATCAGAAAACGGCCTCCGGCCGCCGGAGCGGAGCGCAAAACAGCCGGAGGGGAATCCCCTCCAGCTGTCTGATCTGCGGAAAATCCGCCGTCCGCGCCGCGGTTATTTCAGCCGCTCCGCGGCGGCTCTGGCGTCCAGCACCGCCTGATACTGGGCGGAAAGCCGGGAGTAATCCTGATGGCGCAGAGGCTCCACGATGGCGCAGACGGCATCGTACAGCGGCGTCAGCCCCAGATTTCCGGCCACGCCCTTCAGCGTGTGGGCGGCGTTGAAGGCCCCGGTGTAATCCTTCTTTTCCAGAGCCTCGCCCAGTTGGGTAAAGCCGGGGTCCTCCAGAAACATGCCAAAGCATTGCTCGTACAGTGCCTCGTCGCCCACAAACCGCTCCAGCGCGCCGGTCATGTCCGCGCCGTAGGCGCTCAGCCGGTCGGTCAGCTCACTCATTCCCCCCGCCTCCGGATCACTGATCCAGCACGATGAGGGCGATCAGCTCCACCGGGGCGTCGGAGCGGTTTTCCAGTCCGTGGCCCTGTCCGCAGCCGGTGGATGTGATGTCGCCGGCGTGCAGCACGGACTCGGCGCCGTTGTCGCTGAACACGGCCTCGCCCTTGAGAATGTAGTAAAATTCCGTCTCGTGCTCGTGGGTGTGGTAGCCGATGGAGCAGCCGGGATTCACGGTGATGTGGTTGAACAGGCGGGCGTGGCGGTACATCTGGTCGGCCTCGGCCAGAACCTTCGCGTGGACGAGACCGGCGCCGTTGGCCACGCAGATGTCCTTGACGGGGCAGTCCTGAGAACGTGTGATCATTGTCTACTCTCCCCTTTCCGGCGGCGGGCACTTGCGCGGTTTCGCCGCAGGTGTTAAAATCTACCGTATCCGGCGGAAGATTCCGCCGAACCTGCCTGTATTTTAGCAAATCGCGGCGGGCTTGTCCATATTGATTTTGCTCGCCCGGCCTCCGGGCGGAAAGGAAGAATACGATGCGAAAAAGGACCCTGCTTCCGGCAGCCGTGCTGCTGCTGGGACTGCTGGCGGGCTGCGGAAGCGGCGGCGCCTCCTCCTCCGCGGCGGCCTCCGGCTCCGCCGCAGCGGCAGAGCCGCTGCACCTGTCGGAGCTGAACGTGGAGCTGTCCCGGAGAGAGGGCGCGGAGGACGCGCTGATGTCCGCCCTCCGGACGCTTCCCGAGGAGCTGAAAACCGCGCTGGCCCAATACGGCGTGGAGGCGGACGCCGTCCATGTGACGGTGGGCACCTCGCCCTCGGCCACCTGTCAGGCGCTGAAGGACGGCGGCGTGGACGCCGCGTTTCTCAGCGCGGACGCCTTCGCCGAGCTGGGGGGCGGCCGGGCCATTCTGGCGGACACCACGGCCATGCCGGGGCCGGACAGCGACGATCCGGCGGACTGGACGGGCGGCTATGCCGGCATCGTGTGGTCGGTGGGAACCCGGGCGCTGCTGTGCGCCTCGGACACGGACTACGGCCGGAATCTGGCGCAGCGGACCGCCGACGCGGCGGAGCTGACGTGGGACGAGGTCAGCCGCGCCCGCTGGGGCGTGCTGGCTCCGGATTCGCTGGCGGGGTACCGCTGCCTCCAGCTGTGGCTGGAGGACAGCTTCGGGGGGAACACGGTGGGCGACCTGCCCTCCGTGACCGCCTACGCCACCTTCGGGGAGCTGCTGCAGGCCGCCCGGAACGGGGAGATCGACGCCTTCCCCGTCTCCACGGATCTGCGCTCCGACTATGCGGAGGAGTGGCCCGGCATCTGGAAGGAGACGCATCCGCTGGCGCTGACGGAGTACCTGTACTCCGACGTGGCGGCGGTGACGCCCGGCAGGGAGGAGCTGCAGAGCGACCGGTTCGCCTCGGCGCTCTCCTCCGCGGTCTACGAGCTTTGCAGCAAGGATTCCAGCCTGACCGCGGCCTTCGGCGTCAGCGACTACGCCGCCGTGACGGATTCTGCGCTGGACGGAATGCGCCGGCTGTGCGCGGCGGAGGGCTGAGGGATGTGGGGCTGTCTGATCGCGATTCTGCTGCTGGCAATTTTCTTCATCTCCATGCTCCTGCTGCGCAAGGCCATCCTGCGGGCGCCGACGGAGACGCCGGACGCCGAGCTGGACAAATGGGAGCACAAACGGGGCTGGCCCGTGGGGCCGCTGCGGGAGGGCGTCCGGTGGTACCGGACACAGACGATTCAAACCGTTGCCGTGCAGTCCTTTGACGGCCTGCGGCTGGTGGGGGACTACCTGCCCGCCGAGGGGACGGGCCGGGGCCGGGTGATCCTGTTCCACGGCTATCACGGCTGCCTGACGGATTACGCGGCGTCGCTGCGGCTGTTCCATGAGCTGGGCTTCGACCTGCTGCTGCCCGATCAGCGCGCCCACGGCCGCAGCGAGGGCAGATTCATCGGCTTCGGCGTGCTGGAACGGCGGGACTGCCGGACGTGGGCGGAGGAGGCGGACCGCCTCTGGGGCGAAAAGCCCACCTTTCTCGCGGGAGTGTCCATGGGCGCGTCCACCGTGCTGATGGCGTCGGGAGACGTTCTGCCCGCCGACGTGCGGGGGCTGCTGGCCGACTGCGGCTTCACCTCGCCCCGGGAGATCGTGCTGCGGGTGCTGCACCGGGTGATGCACCTGCCCACGTATCCCTTTTACCCCGTGACCAACGGGCTGTGCCGCCTGCTGGCAGGCTACGGCTTCGGCGACTATTCCACGCTGGACGCCATGGCGGTGAACCGCCTGCCGGTGCTGTTTTTCCACGGCGAGGCCGACAGCTTCGTGCCGCCGGAGATGTCCCGCCGGAACTATGAGGCCTGCCGGGCGGAGAAGCGGCTGGTGATGGTGCCCGGCGCAGCCCACTGCCAGAGCTTTGTGCGGGATTACGAGACCTGCAGCCGGGAGACGGCGGCCTTTCTGAACCGCTGGGCCGGCGCCGGGTCTGCGGAATAAACGGAGCGGGCGCCGACGAAAGCCGGCGCCCGCTTCAGCTTGTCAAAGAAGTCCAGGGACTTCTTTGACAAGGGGGGGGGATGCGCTGCGCTCTGCGCCTCGGTTGTCCGCCAAAGGCGGACAATTCGACGCTCGCTCCGGGAGAAGTGTTTTCGCCCACGTACACGCCGCGGGCGAAAACAGATTTTACTTTTTTCGCGCCTGCGGGCGCGAACTCTGCGCCCGCTTATGCTGTCTTTCGATTGTCCGTCAGCGTCCGCAGATGGTGCGGACGAGATCGCGGGTGATGCGGGCGGTCATGCCCCAGATCGCCCAGTCCCCGTACTGCCAGAGGGGAATCTCCACCCGGCCCCGGGACCACGGATACTCCGGCGGAATGCCCACCCGCTGGTAGGGGAACTCCGGCGGCACCCGCGGCTCCAGCGTGTAGACGTACCGCTCCGGCTCCGTCCGGGCGAAGAAGTCCACCGGAACGGTGAACAGCTCCGCCACCTCGTCCGGGGAGGGAACCAGCGTTTCCAGCGTCCCCGGCATCAGCAGGCCCACCACCGGCTGCAGCAGAAAGCCCGCCTGGTTGCAGATGAAATCCGACAGGCCCAGCACTTCCACCGAGGCGGGGGAGAGGGCCAGCTCCTCCTGTGCCTCCCGCAGAGCGCAGACAACGGGGCCCTCGCCCCGCTCGGCGCGGCCGCCGGGAAAGCAGACCTCTCCGGGCTGGCGGCGCAGGGTCGAGGCGCGGACCTCATAGAGCAGGTGCAGCCCGTCCTCCCGCCGGAGCAGCGGACAGAGGACGGCGTAGCTGCGCCGCGCTCCCAGCAGGCCGGGAACGTGGCCGCGCCACAGCGAATCCAGTCCGTCCGTCACAGCAGCATGGTCAGCGCGCCCTGCTGGATGGACAGGTCCACCACCGGCGCGCTGGGGGCGTATTCCCCGTCCAGCGACCAGGGCAGCTCCTCGTCCGGCTCCACGATCACGTGGGAGACGTGGCGGTAGATGATGCCCTCGTCGTGATACCGCTGGTTCATCAGGGCCAGCAGCAGATTCTGCAGGCCCAGCGGCGTCCGGGGATTGGGCACCAGCAGCATCTCGAACTTGCCGTCGTTGAGGACCACGTGCTCCGGGTCGAACTTCATCAGTCCGCCGATGGAGGTGGTGTTGCAGACCGCGCCGAACAGGTAGTCCCCGTCCAGCACGTCGCCGTCGGCGTTGAGCTTGACCTTGTAGGGCCGCAGGGTGCCGATGTCCTTCATGCTTTCCAGTATGTAGGCGAAGTGGCCCAGCGCGTTCTTCGCCGCCTGCGAGACGTTGTAGGAGGTCTTGGTGAACGCGCCGAAGGAGGCCACGTAGGCGAAGTTGCGGTCGTTCCAGCGGCCCACGTCCATGGACTGCGTATGATGCTCCGCGATGGACAGGGCGGCCTTCACCGGGTTGGAGGAGATGTGCAGGCTGCTGGCGAAATCGTTGGTGCTGCCCCGGGGCAGATAGCCCAGCAGGGGCGGATGCTCCAGCTGCATCATCCCGTTGATGGTTTCGTTCAGGGTGCCGTCTCCTCCGGAGCAGACCACCACGTCGTAGCGGGAGCCCTCCTTCACCACGGTCTGGGTGGCGTCGCCCCGCCCATTGGTGTTGTGGATCTTGACCAGATACCCGGCCTCGGAAAAAACGGAGAGCGCGTCAAACAGCGGAGCGCGGGACTGCGTTTTTCCGGCCAGCGGATTGACGATAAATAACAGTTTTTTCATAGAAATGTTCCTTTGATGCTATAGCATTGGCTGAAATTTCCTCTTGCGGGGTACGATGAGTATAGCACGGTAAACACAGGATTGCAATTCTGACTTTGACCGTGTAGAATGAATGGGAAAATACACAGTTTTAAGGGGGTGCGGCGCAGATGATGAAACGGCAGAGCCGTAACTTTAAGATCGGCATGACGGTGTTCCTCACTGTGGCTGCCATCCTGCTTTTTTATGATACGCTGTTTGGCACCCGCGCCATGATCGCCTTCTTCTCCAAGCTGGGCAGCGCCCTGAAGCCCATCTTCTACGGCGCGCTGATCGCCTATCTGCTGGCCCCCGTGGTGGACTTTTTCGAGCGGCGCCTGTTTCCCGCCGCCGTGAAGAAGGCCCGGACGGAGGGGCGCTACTGCGCGGCCCTGCCCCGCGCCGTGAGCCTGCTGATCGTGTGGATCATCATCGGGGTGCTGTTCTACCTGCTGCTCAGCGTGCTGCTGCCGGAGCTCTACAAGAGCGTGATCCAGCTGTTCGACAGTCTGGAGACCTACTACAATACCATCAACAGCTGGCTCACCCGCCTGCTGGACAAGAATCCCGAGCTCAACGCATGGGTCACGGGCAAGTTCTCCGGCTACTACAACGACCTGACGGCGCTGATCTCCCAGAAGGTTCTGCCGCAGGCCCAGCAGATCATGACCGCCGTCTCCGGCGGCATCATGACGGCGCTGGTGTTTCTGAAGGATATGGTCGTGGGCATCATCGCCTCCGTCTACCTGCTGGCCACCAAGGAATCCTGCGCGGCCCACGGCCGCAAGCTGATTTACGGCGTTTTCCGCGACAGCCAGACCAGCTGGATCTTCCGGGGCATCCACAAGGTGGACGCCATCTTCTCCGGCTTCGTCCGGGGCAAGCTGCTGGATTCGCTCATCATCGGCATCCTCTGCTTCATCTGCAGCAGCATCATCAAGTTTCCCTATACGCCGCTGGTGTCGGTCATCGTGGGCGTCACCAACATCATCCCGTTCTTCGGGCCTTTCCTGGGCGCCATACCCAGCCTGTTTTTGATCCTGCTGGTCTCCCCGCTGAAGGCGCTGTACTTCCTGATCTTCATTCTGGTGCTGCAGCAGTTCGACGGCAACATCCTCGGCCCCAAGATCCTGGGCGACAAGACGGGGCTGTCCTCCCTGTGGGTCATCATTGCCATTCTGGTGGGCGGCAGCTTCTTCGGCATCCCCGGCATGTTCTTCGGCGTGCCCGTGTGCGCCTGCCTCTACTCGCTGGGCTCGTTTCTGGTGTCCGCCCGGCTGCGGAGCAAAAACCTGCCCGTGCCCACCTCCGCCTACCAAAGCGATCAGCCCCAGACGCAGGAGAAAAATGAGCAAAAACCCTAAATCCCCTTGCATTCCCGGCAAAAAGCGTGTACAATACAGCCTTGCGGATACGTTATAAAAATAACAATCCGCCGGCTCTCAGCCGAAAAACTGAATAGAGCCGAAAATCTGTTGGGCCGACCCGTCACGGGCGGCCACAAAGGAGAGAAGACATGAAGAAGCGTATCTTGTCATTTCTGCTTCTGATTGCCGTGCTGAGCACTGTACTCTGCGGATGCGGAGACGGCAGCGCAGCAGCGGGATCGGGGAGCGCACAGAGTACCGGCTCTGCCGGAGCGGCTGTCCAGGGCGGCGAAATCACCGTGGGCATCGCTCAAGATTTGGACGACAGTCTTGACCCTCACCTCGCGGTGAAGGCAGGAACTCGAGAGATTCTGTTCAATGTATTTGAAGGGCTGGTCAAACCCACGCCCAACGGAGATCTGGAGCCTGCAGTTGCCGAAAAATACGAGGTATCCCCGGATGGCCTGACGTACACCTTTACCCTGCGGGAAGGCGTCAAGTTTCACAACGGGGCGGCGGTGACTGCGGATGATGTGGTTTATTCCATCAAACGCTGCGCCGATTCATCGGAGGGAGAGCCTCTGGTGGCGGCGTTTTCTGTTATCCAGTCGGTAGAGGCGGCAGATTCCCGCACCGTGGTCATCAAGCTCAGCGAGCCGGACAACGAGTTCCTGTCCTACATGACCACCGCCATCATTCCCAAGGACTACAAGGACGAGGCCACCGCCCCCGTGGGCACCGGCCCGTTTAAATTCGTCTCCCGCACCGCGCAGGATTCCATCGTGCTGGAGAAGTTCGACGGCTACTGGGGCACGCCGGCCTATCTGGACAAGGTGACCTTCAAGATCATCGAGAACGCCGACGCGCTGCTGCTGGCGCTGCAGAGCGGCTCCGTGGACCTGTGCGTCCACCTGACGCCCACCCAGGTCAGCCAGCTCGGCAGCGGCGACTACAACATCGAGGAGGGCACCATGAATCTCGCGCAGGCCCTCTACCTGAACAACGCGCAGGCCCCCTTCGACAACGAGAAGGTCCGTCAGGCGCTGTGCTATGCCGTGGATAAGCAGCAGGTGCTGGATCTGGCCTTTGACGGCTACGGCACGCCCATCGGCTCCAGCATGTACCCGAAGCTGACCAAGTATTTCGACGACAGTCTCACGGATTACTACACCCAGAATATCGACAAGGCCAAGCAGCTGCTGAAGGACGCCGGCTATCCGGACGGCTTCAGCATGACCATCACCGTGCCCTCCAACTATCAGCCCCACGTGGACACCGCCAAGGTGCTGGTGGAGCAGCTGAAGGCCATCGGCGTCACCGCGACGATCCAGCCCGTGGACTGGAACACGTGGGTCAGCGAGGTCTATACCAACCGGAACTTCCAGTCCACCGTGGTGGGCGTGGACGCGTCCTACATGACCGCCCGCGCCATGCTGGAGCGGTTCCAGTCCAGCGCGGACAACAACTTCATCAACTATCAGAACGCGGACTTCGACGCGCTGTTCCAGCAGGCCGCCGCCGCGAAGGACGACGCCCAGCGCATTGATCTTTACAAGCAGCTGGAGAAGAACCTCACCGAGCACGCCGCCAGCGTCTACATTCAGGATCTGGCGGATCTGGTGGCCCTGCGGTCCGATCTGGCCGGGTACCAGTTCTATCCCATCTATGTCATGGACCTTGCGTCCGTGCATTACGTGCAGTGACCGCGCCCGCCGGACGCGGAGCGCGGCACACCGGCGCGTCCGGCCCTGACCGGCGCGCCTGACGAGAGGAGACGATTTGCCATGCGATACGCAGCCCGAAAACTGGGGACGCTGCTGATCACCATGGTGATCGTCTCCCTTTTCGCGTTTCTGGCCTTTTCCCTCATCACCGGCGACCCGGCCACCAAAATGCTGGGCACCGAGGCCACGCCGGAAAAGGTGGCCGCCCTGCGGGAGCAGCTGGGGCTGAACCGCCCGCTGCTGACCCGGTATTTCCTGTGGCTGGGCGGTTTTTTCACCGGCAATCTGGGCACGTCCTACAGCTACAGCATGCCGGTGGCGTCCCTCATCGCCCCCAAGCTGCCGGTGACGCTGACCCTGAGCCTCATGAGCTTCGTGCTGATCGCGGCGATCTCCATTCCGCTGGGCGTCCGCTCCGCCCGCCGGGCCGAGGGGCGGCTGGACGCCGTCTGCACCGCCGTCAACCAGCTGCTGATGGCCGTGCCGCCGTTCTTCTCCGGCATCCTGTTCTCGTGGGTGTTCGGCGTGCTGCTGCGGTGGTTCCAGCCCGGCGGACAGTTCCCATCCTTCTCCAGAGAGCCGGGAAAATTTCTCTGGTATCTGCTGTTTCCGGCGGTCTCCATCGCCATTCCCCGCATCGCCATGACCATCCGGATGCTGCGCAGCACCATCCTCAGGGAGATGAACCGGGAGTACGTGCGCACCGCCATCTCCCGGGGCAACGACCGGGCCGGCGTCCTGCGGCGCCACGTGCTGAAAAACGCCATGGTGCCCGTGGTGGCCTTTCTGGCCCAGACCATGGCGGAGGTGATCGCCGGCAGCGTCGTGGTGGAGCAGGTGTTCGGCGTGGCCGGCCTCGGCCGGCTGCTGCTGGGCAGCATCTCCAACCGGGACTGGCCGGTGGTGCAGGCCATCGTGGTGATTCTGGCCTTCTGGGTGGTGCTGGCCACCACCCTCGGCGATCTGCTGAGCCAGCGCATCGACCCGCGGCTGCGGCTGGGAGGCGCGTCATGAAGAAGAACGGATACCTGCGCGCCGGCCTGATTCTGGCCTGCGCGCTGGCCGCGCTCATTGTGCTGGGCTTTTTCTGGACGCCCTACGACCCCGCGGCCATGTCCGGGGCGGACAAGCTGCTGGCGCCCTCCCTGCGCCACCTGATGGGCACGGACAACTTCGGCCGGGACGTGTTCAGCCGCGTGCTGAAGGGCGCGGGGATCACCCTGCTCATCGCCGTCTGCACCGTGGCCATCGGCGGCGTCTGCGGCACCGTGATCGGCGCGCTCACGGGTTATTTCGGCGGCCGGGTGGACGCCGTGCTGATGCGCTTCAACGACGCCATGACCGCCTTTCCCAGCATCCTGCTGGGTCTTGTGCTGGTCAGTATGCTGGGCCCCGGAACCGCCAACGTGATCGCGGCGCTGGGCCTCGTGTTCATCCCCAGCTTCGCCCGGGTCACCCGCTCCGCCTATGCGTCCCTGCGGGACGAAAACTATGTGAAAAGCGCCCGGCTCATGGGCGCGGGCAGCGGGCGCATCCTGTTCGTCCACATTCTGCCCAATACAATGCAGGTGCTGCTGCCCGCCCTGACCATCGGCTTCAACAACGCCGTGCTGGCGGAGGCGTCCATGAGCTATCTGGGCATCGGCAGCATGACCTCGCTGGGCTACACACTCTCCGAGGCCCAGAGCCTGCTGTACAAGGCGCCGTGGTACGCGCTGGGCACCGGCGGGATGATCGTGCTGATGATCTTCTCCGTGGGCCTGATCGGCGAGGGTTTGCAGCGCCGGAACGGAGGGCAGCGGTATGCTTGAGATCCGGGACCTTCACGTAAAATTCCACAGCCGGGACCGGGAGGCCGTGGGCGGCGTGTCCCTGACCATCCGGGACGGCGAGATTCTGGGGCTGGTGGGCGAATCCGGCTCCGGAAAGTCCGTCACGGCCATGAGCGTGGCCGGCCTGCTGCCCCGCCGCCAGTGCGACTACTCCGGGCAGATCCTGCTGGACGGCACGGAGCTGCTCCACGCGGACCGCGCCCTGCTGCGGACGGTGCAGGGCCGGGACATCGGCGTGGTGTTTCAGGAGCCCATGAGCGCCATGGACCCCCTGATGCGCATCGGCGATCAGGTGGGGGAGGCGCTGCTCATCCACACCGGCCTCAGCCCGGAGGAGCGCCACAGCCGCGTGATCGAGGCCTTGCGGGAGGCGGAGCTGCCCGACCCGGAGGGCATCTGCCGGCAGTACCCCCACCAGCTCTCCGGCGGAATGCTGCAGCGGGCCATGATCGCGGCGGCCGTCGCGTCCCGCCCGAAGCTGCTGCTGCTGGACGAGCCCACCACCGCGCTGGACGTGACGATTCAGGCCCAGATTCTGGAGCTGCTGCGGAAGCTGAACCGGGAGCGGGGCATCTCCATGCTGTTCATCTCCCACAACCTGAACGTGGTGCGGAAGCTCTGCGGGCGGGTGGCCGTGATGCAGCGCGGCGTGCTGGTGGAGGAGGGGCTCACCGACGAGGTGTGGGCCAATCCCCGCAGCGAGTATACCCGGCGACTCATCGCCGCCATTCCCACCCGGAGCCGGAAGGAGGAGACGCGCCGTGACAGATGAATGGGTGCTGGAGCTGCGCCATGTCACCAGCGGCTACCGGGAGGGCGGCCTTCTGCGGAAGGGGACGTACCGGGAGGTTCTGCACGACGTCTCCTTTGCCGTGCGCCGGGGGGAGATTCTGGGACTGGTGGGCGAGTCGGGCACCGGCAAATCCACACTGGCCCGGACGATCCTCGGCATGGTGAAGCCCGATTCCGGCGAGGTCGTCCACCACACCAAGCGGCCCCAGATGATCTTTCAGGACCCGTACAGCTCCCTGAATCCGGCCTATCCCGTGTCGTGGATTCTGGAGGAGCCCCTGCGGGTCTACGGAAAGTACGACGCCGCCGAGCGCCGCCGCCGGGTGGCGGAGATGCTCCGGCGGGTGGAGCTGCCGGAGGAGTGCCTGTCGGCCCGTCCGGCGGAGCTGTCCGGCGGCCAGCGCCAGCGGGTCAGCATTGCGGAGGCCCTGATCCAGCGGCCGAAGTTTCTCATCGCGGACGAGCCGGTCAGCGCGCTGGACGTGACGATTCAGGCCCAGATTCTGGAGCTGCTGCGGAATCTGCGCCGGGAGCTGGACCTGTCGTATCTGTTCATCTCCCACGATCTGAACGTGGTCTACCAGCTGTGCGACCGGGTGCTGGTGATGAAGGACGGACGCATCGTGGAGGAGGGGGCCGTGGACGACATCTTCGACCATCCCCGGAGCGACTACACCCGGCAGCTGCTGGCCGCGGCGGAATGACCGGAAAGGAAACAGCCGTGAAAGCGTTTTTCCTGCGCCATAAAAAACTGCATATCTGGCTGCTGGCGGAGCTTTGCCTGCTGGCGGCCTTTTTCCTCACGCGGGGCCGCCGCGCCTGGATGAACGCGCTGGCCGGCCGCGTCACCACGCCCCTGCGCCGGGCGCTGGGGGCACTGTGCAGCCGGGTGCGCTTCTCCGTGGCGGAGGCGCTGTGCGTCCTGCTGGTGATCTTCGTCCTCGTCTACGTGATCGCGGCGGTGATCGCCGTGATCCGGGGGAAGGGCCGCCGGGGCCGCCGGCTTTACGGCGCGGTGCTGGGCGCCGCGTGCGTCGCGCTGACGATTTACGGGGGCTTTTGCTTTCTCTGGGGCGTGGATTACTACACGGACAGCTTTCAGCAGCGCTCCGGCATCTATGCGCAGGACGTGGCGGCGGACGACCTCTACCGCGTCACGGCCTACTTCGCGGAGCAGCTCAACGCCTCCGCCGGAGCGGTGCCCAGAGACGGGGAGGGGCGGTTTGACGAGAGCCGGACGGAAATTCTCCGGCAGGCTCCGCAGGTTTACGACGCCCTGACGGAGCAGTTCCCGTTCCTCGCCTTCGACGACCGGGTGCCCAAGGCCATCCACTTTTCGCGGGTGATGAGCCGGCTGGATTTCACGGGCTTTTACTGCCCCTTCACCGGCGAATCCAACCTGAACATGGACAGCCCCGCCTGCCTGCTGCCCGCCACCGCCGCCCACGAGCTGGCCCATCAGCGGAGCATTTCCTCCGAGCAGGAGTGCAACTTTCTGGCGGTGCTTTCCTGCACCACCAGCGGGATGGACGACTACGCCTATTCCGGCTGGCTGCTGGGCTACATCCATCTGGGCAACGCGCTGTACCGGGCCGACCGGGACCGCTGGAAGGAGGTCTACGGCACCCTGTCCGGCGATGTCCGGGCCGATCTGGATCAGAACAACGCCTACTGGAAGCAGTTTCAGCACAGCGCGGCCAGAAAGGTGTCCAACAAGGTGTACGACAGTTTTCTCAAGGGCTACGGCGAGACCGCCGGGCTCCAGTCCTACGGCACCGTGGTGGATTTGCTGGTGGCTTACTACCGGAACCGGCTGGCGTGAGCATTCCGCTGCGGCGGAAGGCCTTGGCGGAGAAACTGTCAGCTTTATCCAGCCTCCGAAAATAATTCTGAAAATCGTTGCATCCGCAACTTTACGATTTAGAAAATTCGAATATACTGAGGTTACAAACAAGTTTAAAAGGAGGATTTTTCGATGAAGTTTTATGTTTGTGCCCATTGCGGCAATATCATCGCCTATGCGCACGAATCCGGCGTTCCCGTGGTGTGCTGCGGTGAAAAGATGAAGGAGCTGGTGCCCAACACCGTGGACGCCGCCAAGGAAAAGCACGTGCCTGTGATCTCCGTCAGCGGAAATACCGTCTCCGTCGCCGTCGGCTCCGTGGCGCATCCGATGGCCGCCGAGCATTTCATCGAGTGGATCGCTCTGGAGACCGTTCAGGGCAACCAGCGCAAGGTTCTGAAGCCCGGCGACAAGCCTGAGGCCGTCTTTGCTCTGGCCGAGGGCGACAGCGTGGTTGCCGCCTATGCCTACTGCAATCTTCACGGTCTGTGGAAGGCCGAGGCGTAAGCTCACCCCATACGAAAAAGCGGCACGGCCCTGTGGGCCGCGCCGCTTTTGAGACTGTCAAAAAAGCCTCGCAGAGTTCGCGCCCGCAGGCGCGAAAAAAGTAAAAAGTAAAATTTGTTTTCGCCCGCGGCGTGTACGTGAGCGAAAACACTTCTCGCGGAGCGCAGCGTCGAATTGTCCGCCTTTGGCGGACAACCGAGGCGCAGAGCGCAGCGCACCCACCCTTGTCAAAGAAGTCCCCGGACTTCTTTGACAAGCTGAAGCGGCACGGACCTGTGGGCCGCGCCGCTTTTCTTGTTTGGCTCAGATGTCCTGACGGCCCTCCAGCGCCCGCATCAGGGTGGCGTCGTCCGCAAATTCCAGATGACCGCCCACGGGGATGCCGTAGGCCAGCCGCGTCACCCGCACGTCGAAGGGCTTCAGCAGCCGGGCAATGTACATGGCGGTGGCCTCGCCCTCGGTGTCCGGATTGGTGGCCATGATGACCTCCCGCACGGAGCCCTGCGCCACCCGCTCCACCAGCGATTTCACGGCGATGTCATCCGGCCCCACGTGGTTCATGGGGGAGATGACGCCGTGAAGCACGTGGTAGCGGCCGTTGTACTCGCGGGTCCGCTCCATGGCGGCCACGTCCCGCGGGTCCGCCACCACGCAGATGACCGACCCGTCCCGCTTGGACGAGGCGCAGATGGGACACAGCCCGCCGGCGGTGAAGTTCTGACAGACCGGGCAGCAGGTCACGTTCTTTTTGGCGTCCAGAATGGCGGCGGCGAAGGCGCCGGCTTCCTCATCCGGAAGTCCCAGCACGTAAAAGGCCAGCCGCTGGGCGGATTTGCCGCCGATGCCCGGCAGGCGGGCGAATTGCTCCACCAGTTTTTCCAGGGGCGCGGGGAAATACTCCATGGCGATTGCTCCTTCAAATGAGATACGGCTCAGCGGACCGGCAGATCCATGGCGAACAGGGCCGCCGCGCCGCCGGTGTGAACGAATACGACGTCGCCGCTGCCGCGCAGCCCGCCCGTCTGCAGCAGCTGCAGCATTCCGGCGAAGGCCTTGCCGGTGTAGACCGGGTCCAGCAGGATGCCCTCGTTCCGGGCCAGCGACTGAATCACCGGGGTGTCCTCCGGGTTGGGGATGGCGTAACCCGCCCCCACGTGGCGGTACACGCCGAAATCGTCCGGGGCGCGGTCCAGCGTGCAGCCCAGCAGGGCCGCGCACTCCTGCGCCAGCGCCGGGACGATCTGCTCAAAGGGGTCGGTGTCCACCTCCACTCCGGTGACCCTGGTCTGAGGCATGAACAGCCGCGCGCCCAGCAGCAGTCCGGCGGTGGTGCCGCCGGAGCCGGTGGCGGAGACGATGTGCTCGAAGCGGACGCTCCGGGCGTCCGCCTGACGCGCCAGCTCCTCCGCGCAGCGGACGTAGCCCACGGCGCCCAGCGCGTTGGAGCCGCCGCAGGGGATGTAGTAGCATTTGCGGCCCTGCCGCTCCAGCTCGCCGCCCACCCGGCGCATCTCGGCGTAGATGTCGTCGTAGGAGTCGGTGTCCATCAGGCGCACCTCGGCGCCGTAGAGATCGTCCAGCACCAGATTGCCCAGATGCTCCGTGACGCCGCGCTTTTTCAGAATGAGAATGGCGCGCATCCCCAGACGGGCGGCGCAGGCGGCGGTGAGCATGGCGTGATTGGACTGGGCGCCGCCGGTGGTGAACACCACATCGCAGCCCTGAGCCTGCGCGTCCGCCAGCAGAAATTCCAGCTTGCGGACCTTGTTGCCGCCCAGCGCCACGCCGCACAGGTCGTCGCGTTTGATCCAGACGCCGCGGCCGCAGGCGCGGCTGACGCTCTCCAGCCGCACCAGCGGAGTGGGATAGAGGCCGAGAGACACTCTCGGCAGGGTACGGATGTCCGGCATATCAATCGTTCCTTTCCGGCTGAAATCAGCCCCGCAGCTCCCGGATGCGGGCCGGGATGTCCGGCGCGCCGTACACGGAGCTGCCTGCCACCAGCACGTTGGCGCCGGCGTCGATGCAGGTGCGGCAGGTGTCCGGGGCCACGCCGCCGTCCACCTCCAGCTCGCAGGAGGGGTTCTCCCGGTCCAGCAGGCCGCGGAGAGTTGTCACCTTGGGCATCATGTCCGCCATGAACTTCTGGCCGCCGAAGCCCGGCTCCACCGTCATGACCAGAATCAGCTCCACCTCATGGAGATAGGGGAGGGCCGCCTCGGCGGGCGTGGCGGGCTTCAGCACGATGCCGGCCCGCTTCCCCTTGGCGTGGATGAGGCGGAGAGCCTCGTGAATCTGCTCCGGCTCGTCGGATTCCAGATGGACGGTCACCAGATCGGCCCCCGCGTCGCAGAACCGCTCCACATAGCGGATGGGACGGACGATCATCAGATGGACGTCCAGCGGCAGGCGGGTCACGGGGCGGATGCTCTCCACCACCGGGATGCCGATGGAGATGTTGGGGACGAACATGCCGTCCATCACGTCCACATGGACATAGTCCGCCGTGTCGATGATGCGCAGATCCCTCTCCAGATTCGCAAAATTTGCGGAGAGGATGGAGGGCGCGATTTTTACCATGGGAAAGACCTCGTTTCTGTTCGGAATCGGGCGGGGAGCGGCGGACGGGCCCGCGCGCCGGGTGACCGGGGGGAGCCGGACGACATACAATGCCCTGAGCGGCCCGCGCGTCCCGCGGCTCAGCGTTCACCTGCGCAGCATCCGGCCCCGTCCGGGGCGCCGCCGCTTTTTGAATAGGGAGCCGGAGGAACCCTCCGGCTCCCAGTCTGCACTGTTCTCCATTCTACCAAAACGGCGATGCAAAAGCAATGAGAAATGCGGCGGAGCTTTCCCCGCGGAAGATTTAACATTAAGTTGTGCAAAGGTCAATGACCTACGCACAGCTTATTTTTTTATCAAATACGACGCGGAAAGAAGGTGAAATATTGAGAAAGCAGTTCAGAACGATCGAGTTCGAGGACCGAAAGGCGATCGCGGTCATGTATGCGGACGGCGTTCGGGCCGCCGAAATTGCGGAGCGGATCGGCGTGTCGCCGACTACTGTCTACGCTGAATTGAAGCGCGGCCAGGACGGCGTCACCCTGGACAAGAACCTTCGGTTCAAGTATGACCCCGTTCTGGCCCAGACGCGAGTCCAGGAAGGTCTTCGAAGACGCGGACGCAAGAAAGGAAGTGAAGCGAATGAACCGTAAACCCCTATCTGTTACCCCGCCACGTTCCTTCGGGGCCGCCGCTGGGAAGAAGAAGACCGCCCAGACGTCCCGCCCACACCCCAGAAAACGGGCGCCACGAAGAACTATGACGACGATGAAGACTTCCTGAAAGGACGGTGATCCCGTGGACCCTATCAGGAAAATCGTCGAGAACATATGACGACCTACGTCAACTAAGGAAGGAGCGTGAACCGAAATGAAAACACTGAACGCGCCTGACACCATTTCCGGCAAGGAGGGCCGCGCCTACGCGAAGATCGGCGGGAACAACGAAGAACTGTTTTTCGCGAAGACCATCGAAGCCAATGTCGAAAAAAGCAAGTCGGAAGTGAAGTCGATCGGGAAGCGAATGTCCGGCCACAAGACCACCGGCGGCAACGGAACGGGGTCCATGACCATTTATTACCTGTCGCCACTTTTCCGGAGTATGGCGAAGGAATGGAAGGAAACCGGAAAAGACGTCTATTTCGACATGGTGGTCGAGAACGACGATCAGGAGTCTTCCGCCGGAAAACAGTCGGTCCTTCTGATCGGCTGTAACTTGGATTCCGTGGTCCTGGCAAAGCTGGACGGCGACAGCGACGATCCGCTGGACGAAGACGTCGACTTCACCTTCGAAGACTTCGATGTGTTGAAGCCCTTCACCCAGTTTTAAGTGAAAGTGAGGTAAAAAACAATGGGTAAACTTCAAGAATTTCTTATGGAACAGGAGATCGGCGAGGTCCAGACCGAAGTTGAGATCGCGCCCTTCCCCTTCCCCTTTATCGTCAGGTCGATCACCGAAGCCGAGAACAAGGCGATCCGGAAGACTTGCCAGAAGGTCAGCTTCGACAAGAAAACCAGACAGAAGCAGATCGACACCGACACCGACCTTTACAATAGCCGCCTTGTGGTGGCCTGTTGTGTGGACCCGAACTTCAAGGACGCCGAGTTCCAGGAGAAACACGGCGTTCGCGGCGCCGAAGACCTGATCAACAAAATCCTGAATCCTGGTCAGTACACCGACCTTCTTCTGGCGGTTCAGGAGATCAACGGCTTCACCGACGACGTCAATGATTTGAGGGACGAAGCAAAAAACTAATCACGGGGGGCGGTAATGACGAAGACGCCGACGGTCAGGCCGTCTATGCACATTACGCCCTCCACCGGCTAAAAATCCTTCCTGGAACGCTTCTGGCCCTTCCTATGCGGGAACGGGCCTTTATTTATGCTTCCATCGACCTTCAAATAGAGAAGGAAAAGAAGGAAGCGGCGAAGGCGAAACGGAAGGGCAAGAAAGGCAGGTGATAACGTGGCCGGCGTATCTACACAGTTTTCGATTCAGGACCGAATGACGTCCCGCTTGAACACCATGATCAACGCTTCCGAACGTCTGAACCGGACCCTGGAAAATACGGACCGCCTGACCGATACTGTGGACCCTGGGGCACCCTTCGAAGCGAGCGCGGCGCCGATCGCGGCCGCCGGCCGACAGGTTGACGACTTCAACAACCGCCAGCGTCGCGCCGAGGACGGGGCGAACAAGGTGAAGTCCATCTGGTCCGCTATGGGCGGGATCATCAAAACCGCCCTGGCGTCGTTCGGCGTGAAAAAGGTCCTTGAACTGGCCGACAATATGACAACCACCCGCGCGCGCCTGGACCTGATGAACGACGGCTTACAGACAACGGCGGAACTGCAAGATATGATCATGGCGTCCGCCAACAGGTCCCGCGCCTCATATCAGGCGACGGCTGACGCCGTTTCAAAGCTGGGAGTCAACGCGGCGGACGCTTTTAACAGTTCGAAGGAACTGGTCGCCTTTTCTGAACTGGTGAACAAGACCTTCGTAATTTCCGGCGCCACGGCAGAGGAACAGAAGAACGCCATGTTACAGCTAACCCAGGCTATGGCGTCCGGCGTCCTTCGTGGCGACGAACTTCGCTCCATTTTTGAACAGTCGCCCGTCCTTGTTCAGACGATCGCTGACTATTTGGACGTCCCGATCGGGAAAATCCGTGACATGGCCGCCGAAGGACAGATCACGTCCGAAATCGTAAAAAACGCCATGCTGGCGTCAGCGGACGAAATCAATTCGAAGTTCGCGTCTATGCCTATGACCTTTTCCCAGGTCTGGACGATCGCGAAGAATATCGCCCTGGAAGCCTTTACCCCTGTCCTGACCATGATCGGCCAGGGCGCCCAGTGGATATATGACAACTGGTCCACGATCGCGCCTATCTTCTGGGGCCTGGCGGCCGCCGCGCTTGGCTATGCCGTCGCCCTGGGTATTCAGACGGTGGCGACGTGGATCGCAAACGGAGCCGCCCAGGCGTTCTTCACGACCCTTCTGTCGAACCCGCTTTTCTGGATTGCCCTGGCGATCGGCGTCGTCGTGGCGCTGATCTATAAATGGGTCCAGTCTGTCGGGGGAATCAAAGTGGCGTGGCTGATCGCCTGTAACGCGATCCTGACCGCCTGGGACTGGGTGAAAATCGGCTTCATGACCGGCGTTTACTGGGTCATGGATATGTGGAACAAGCTACAACTGGCCTTCTACACCGCCGGCGTGAATATTCAGAACTTCATGGGCGACATGAAGGCCGGCGTCCTGATGATCCTTCAAAATATGGTCAACGGGGCGATTGACATTATAAACGGCTTCATCAATACCCTGAACAAGATTCCAGGCGTCAACATCGGCCTGATCGAACAGGTGACGTTCGGAACGACCGCACAGCTTGAAAATGAAGCCGCGAAACAAGCCAGAGCGGCCGACCTGGCCGCCTACCAGGACCAGATCAATTCCCAGATTGCAGACCGCGACGCCGCCCTGGGCGCCATGAAGTCCGAAGCGCGCGCCGCCACGGCCCAGCGTGACGCAGAGATAGCGGCCGCAAAGGCCGAAGCCGCCGCCGCTGGGAGTGGGAACAACGAACCGGACTGGGCGGCCTATGCCGCCGGCGCCGGCGATATTGGAAACGTGGGACACGTCGGTTCTGTCGGTTCCGTGGACGAAGACGTCAACATAGCCGAAGAAGACTTGAAGTTCCTTCGCGACGTGGCCGAAATGCGCTATGTTCAGAACTTTGTGACTCTGACACCGACCGTCGCTGTGGACGCCAAAATCAGCGAGAAGGTCGACGTCGACGACGTCGTCAGCCGGATCGAAAGCAAGCTGGAAGACGAATTTTCAGCCGCCGCCGAGGGGGTGTATGCCTGATGAAGAACTACGGAATGACACTGATCGTCGAAGGGCGGGAAATCACAATTCCCGTCCTCCCCGAAAAGTTGAAGGTGACTTCCCCTGGCAAGAACGAAACCACGACCGTTTTAGAACTGGGCGAAGTCCTGATCCTTCGAAAGAAGGGCCTTCGGACCTGTGCCTGGGACAGTTTCTTCCCTGTGAATGACGCGCCCTTCGTCACCGGCCGGATCACGGACCCGCTTGAAGTTGTCCAGGCTATTCAGAAGGCGCGCGACAAAGAAAGCCCGATCCGCTTCCTGATCACAGGAACAGACCTGGACATCAACGTCCGAATGGGCGTGGAAACCTTCGACTATGAAGAGCGCGCCGGCGAACCAGGCGACTTCTATTATTCGATCAAGCTGTCCGAATGGAAAGACTATTCGGCCCGTCGGATCGTCCTTCCGGTCGTTCTGACGAAAAAGGCTATGGCCCAGGAGCCGCCGCGCGCCGGATCGCCGCCGGCCGCCGCCGCGAAGACCTACACCGTGAAGAAGGGCGACTGTTTGTGGAATATCGCGAAGACGTTTTATGGCAAGGGAAGCGACTACACAAAGATTTACAACGCGAATAAAGGGACAATCGGGAGTAACCCGAACCTGATCTATCCTGGTCAGGTCTTCACGATCCCATGAGCATTTCAATTTTGTACCAGAACAACGTGACCGGCGACGCCTTCGACATTACGACCCTGTGCGCCGCCGCGAAGTGGTCGACGAAACGGTCCGGTTCCCCCGCTTCCCTGGAACTGACCGTAATCGCCGACGACGCTGTGGCCTGGACTCACGGCGGGATCGTCGTCGCGAAAGACGGCGCCGACGGCCTGTTTTAAGAAAGGAAGGTTCAAAGGTGAAAATTTATGATTACAACGGCAGAAAGAATATGAGCGGGGACAGAATCCGCATGGCGCGGCTGAAAAAACGACTATCACAGGACGCCATGGCGGCAAAAATGCAGGTCAGCGGCGTCACGATCGAGCGGGACAGCATAAGCCGAATTGAGATCGGAACGCGCTTCGTCCCCGACTATGAAATACCTATCTTTGCTTCGGTTCTGGGTGTAAAAGTCGAATGGCTACTTACGTTCGAAGACGATGAATGATCCACAGGCCGAGCGGCTTGTGGTTTTTTTGTTTTTCCCCTCTTGACATTACGTTCAAATGGTCGTAATATAAAATTACATAAGGCAGATGAAAGGCGGCGTCCACATGAAATCCGGAAGCACAAAAAGCGAAACGAAGGTCGCGCGCTTGCGCTGTAAACTAAGGCTTACCCAGGCCGACATGGCCGAAAGGACCGGCCTGAATATTCGGGCATACCAAAAGTTAGAAAGCGGCGAGCGTGACATAGAAAAGGCTTCCCTGGCTGTGGCCCTTCGGATCGCCGACGCCCTGGGCGTACACCCGCGCGAACTAATCTAAGCCAGGAACACGAAGGTCCCACCCTTGCCGAGCGGCAAAGGCGGGACCTTTTTTCTGTCAAAAGGGGGAAACACGATGAAGCGACGCAGATTCAAACACTTGACATGGAACGACCGCCTTCGGATCGAAGCCTTCCTGAAATGCAAAAAGTCCGTTCAGGAAATAGCCGACGAAATCGGCGTCCACCGAAACACGATCTATAACGAATTGAAACGCGGCCGGTATATCCACACCAATTCAGACCTTACCGAAGAAGAACGGTATAATCCGGACGGCGCCCAGCGCGCCTATGAAGAACACCTGGCCGCGAAGGGGCCTGGTCTGAAAATCGGCAAAGATCATAAACTGGCCAAGCATATCGAACAGCGGATCGTCGAACAAGGATATTCGCCGGCGGCCGTCCTGGGAGAAATCAAAGAACAGGGGCTTCCGTTCAATACGACGATATGTGAAGCGACGCTGTATTCGTACATAAAGAAGGGCGTGTTCCTGAATCTGGAAAGCTCCCACCTTCCCAACGGAGGAAAGAAGAAGCGTTCCTATAACAAGGTCCGAAAGGTCGCCGCCAGGAAAGCCGCCGGAACGAGCATAGAGGAACGGCCGGCCGAGATCGACAGCCGCGACGAAGTGGGCCACTGGGAAATGGACTGTGTCGTCGGGAAAAGAGGGACGAAAAAAACACTTCTGGTCCTGACCGAGAGAAAGACGCGGAAGGAAATCATAATTCCGATGAAGGACCAGACGACCGGAAGCGTCGTCGCCGCGCTGGACAGGCTTGAAAGGAAATATGGATCACTTTTCAGCAAAGTATTTCAAACGATTACAGTTGATAACGGTTCGGAGTTCGCCGACGCCGCAGGAATTGAAAAGTCCTGTCGCCGGAACGGCAACAGGACAAAGGTTTATTATTGTCACCCTTATTCTTCATACGAACGCGGATCAAACGAATGTCTGAACAAAATGATCCGCCGCTGGTTCCCGAAAGGGACCGACTTCCGGAAGATTACGAAGGCGGCGATCCAGGCCGTCGAAGACTGGATGAACAGCTATCCCCGCGAAATACTGGGCTTCCGAACGGCCGACGCCGTCTTCGCGGAATGTGCCGCCGCCCTGGTCTAAACTTTTTTAAGGTTTTTTACAATTTAATCTTGACTTTTGCGCCCGATTGGATACAAGATTTTGCAAAATCTTCCTGCTTACGCCATTAAAATATACGCCGAGGCGGCGTATCCCGTCCAGACGCCGTAGCGAACCACGTACCAGCCCTGCCATTCCCCCCGGATCTCAACGGTTCCGCCGGTGGGAATCCGGGTCACCACCGTGCCCTCGGAGGAGGGCAGCGCGCGCAGGTTCAGCGCCTCGCCTCCGGCGTCCACGGTGCCCCAGCGGATCCCCTCCGGCCAGACAAAGGGGATGCCGAACCACTCCGTGAGGGCGCGGGCCAGCGCCTGCGCCGCCGCGTCCATATGCGTTTCCAGCCACGCCGCGTCGGCGGCGTTGTCGTGGTAGCCGATCTCCGCCAGCACAGCGGGGGCCTCGGGCAGTCTCACCTCCCCCAGCGACGTCGTGGACTGGACGCGCACCATGGCGGGCAGCGGATACACGGAGCGCAGATTCCGGACGATCAGCTCCGCCGCCCGCTCTCCCCCCTCGCTGCCGGGATAGTAAAACGCCACGATGCCCCGGTTTTCCCCGTAATGCCCCTCCCCGGAGGCGTTGGAGTGCAGGGCCAGATAGAAGTCGTATTTCCCCTCGTTGGCCTGTCGGATGGACGAGGCGGCGGTCATGTCCGGCGTGTTCCGCCGGAACTGGATGGCGCAGGACAGCAGATACGGCGTCAGCGCATCAGCCAGCAGGTTCATATGATCCTCCTCCGAGCCTCCGGTGACGTACCCGTTCCACTCCTGCGTGGACGGGCTGAGATAGATTCTGGGCATTTTGCCACTCCCCTTTCCGTCTGGAACCGTGAATCTCTCCTATTGATATGGCAATTTGGGGAAAAACGTGATAAACTTTTTTCGTGAAACAGGGAAGGGACGGGGATTTATGAAAGCAGAACGCAATTATCCGCAGTTTACCGTGACGCCCAAGGCGGAGGCCGCCATCCTGCGGGGCCACCCATGGGTATACGACGAGGAAATTCTCCGGCAGGAGGGCGAGGCCCCCAACGGCGGACTGGTGGACGTTGTCAGCCGCAAGGGAAGCTATCTGGGCACGGGTCTGCTCTCCGAGCAGTCCAAAATCCGTCTGCGGCTCATCTCCCGCAACGCCAACGACCGGTTCGACGAGAGCTTCTGGGACCGGAAGCTCCGCTGGGCGTGGGAATACCGCAAGGCGGTGATGGCGCCGGAGGATCTGCTGTGCTGCCGCGTCATCTTCGGCGAGGCGGACGGCTTTCCGGGGCTGACCGTAGACCGGTTCAACGACCTGCTGTCCGTTCAGGTGCTCAGCATCGGCATGGAGGTGCGCAAGGACTTCCTGCTGACCCGTCTGGTGGAGATCCTCCGGGCGGACGGCCAGACCATCTCCGGCGTATTCGAGCGCAACGACGAGCCCCTGCGGGAAAAAGAGGGACTGACGCAGGGGAAGGGCTGGTTCCCCGTGGGCGAGGAGGCGGCGCCGGCCTCCGCCGTGACAGAGATCACGGAAAACCGGATCCGATACCTGGTGGACGTGGAAAACGGACAGAAAACCGGCTTCTTCCTCGATCAGAAGTACAATCGGCAGGCCGTGGCGCGGCTGGCCCGCGGCCGGACCGTGCTGGACTGCTTCACCCACACCGGCTCCTTCGCTCTCAATGCCGCCCTGGGCGGCGCAGCCCGCGTCACCGCGGTGGACGTCTCCGCCTCCGCCGTGGAGATGGCCCGCGCCAACGCGGAGCGCAACGGGCTCTCCGACCGGGTGGAATGTGTATGCGCCAACGTGTTCGACCTTCTTCCGGAGCTGGAAAAGCAGCCCCGGCAATACGACTTCATCATTCTGGACCCGCCCGCCTTCACCAAGTCCCGCCGGACGGTGGACAGCGCCATGACCGGCTACAAGGAGATCAACTACCGCGCCATGAAGCTGCTGCCCAGAGGCGGGTATCTGGCCACCTGCTCCTGCTCCCACTTTGCCACGGAGGAACGCTTCTGCGAAATGCTGCGCTCCGCCGCGCGGGACGCCGGCGTCCAGCTGCGGCAGATCGAGGCGCGGCAGCAGGCCTGCGATCACCCCATCCTCTGGGGCGTGGAGGAGACCAGCTACCTGAAATTCTATCTCTTTCAGGTCATCTGAGGCGGCCGCATGAATGAACAGCAGACGGAAAAATTCCGCACGCTGACAGAGCGGCCCGTTCCGGGCCTGATCTGCTCTCTGGCGGTGCCGTGCATCATCAGCATGATGGTCACCGCCTTCTACAACATGGCGGACACCTTTTTCGTGGGAAAGCTGGGCAGCAACAGCGCCACCGGAGCGGTGGGCGTGGCCTTCTCCCTGATGGCGGTCATTCAGGCCATCGGCTTTTTCTTTGGCCACGGCTCGGGCAACTTTATCTCCCGCAAGCTGGGCGCGCAGGAGACGGAGGACGCCGCCAAAATGGCGGCCACCGGCTTTTTCTCCGCTCTGGCCGCAGGCGCGGTGCTGCTGATTCTGGGCGAGATTTTCCTGACGCCCCTCTCCCGGCTGCTTGGCGCCACGGAGACCATCCTCCCCTATGCCCGCAGCTACATCCGCATCATTCTCATGGGCGCGCCGTGGATGACCGCCTCGCTGGTGCTGAACAATCAGTTGCGCTTTCAGGGCAGCGCCGCCTACGGCATGGTGGGCATCACCGCGGGCGCGGTGCTGAACATCGGACTGGATCCCCTGCTGATGTTCGTCTTTCACATGGGCATCGCCGGAGCGGCCATCGCCACCATTTTCAGTCAGCTGGTCAGCTGCGTTCTGCTGTTCATCGGCTGCAGCCGGGGCAGCAATCTGCGCATCCGCCCGCGAAACGTTCAGTTCCGCCGGAGCTACTACCGGGAGATCCTCCGGGGCGGTCTGCCGTCGCTGGCCCGGCAGGGGCTGGGGTCGCTGGCCGCCATCGTGCTGAACCACTCCGCCGGCCTGTACGGGGACGCGGCCATCGCCGCCATGACGGTGGTCTCCCGCGCCACCATCACCGGCTATTCGGCCCTGATCGGCTTCGGGCAGGGGTTTCAGCCCGTGTGCGGCTTCAACTACGGCGCGCGGCTCTATGATCGGGTGCGGCAGGGCTTCTGGTTCTGCGTCAAATACGCCACCGTCTTTCTCATCGCTGTCTCCGCGCTGGGGGCCGTCTTTGCCCCGCAGATCGTGGCCTTTTTCCGGGACGACCCGGAGGTGGCGGCCTACGGAACGCTGGCGCTGCGGCTTCAGTGCGTCACCTTCGCCCTCAACGGCTGGGTGACCATGAGCAACATGATGCTGCAGACCATCAACCGCACCGTCCCCGCCACCTTTCTGGCCATGGCGCGTCAGGGCATCTTTTTCATCCCGTTGGTGCTGCTGCTCTCCTCCCTGCTGGGAATGCTGGGCGTACAGCTGGCCCAGCCCGTCTCCGACGCCGTCACCTTTGCCTGCGCCATCCCCATTCAGCTCCGCGCGCTGAAAACGCTGGAGCCCGGCTGATCCCCGACAGCCGACAAAGAGCCCGGACGTATTCGCGTCCGGGCTCTTTTCATACATTCGATGCTTACTGTCCTACCTCCACCACGCGGACCACGTTGTAGCTGTCCACGTAGAGGCTGCTGACACTGGAGAAGGCGTGGGCCTGACCCAGCGTCACCCAGGTGCCGGAGGCGCGGTTGTAGCAAAGCACGTCGGTGGGAACGGTGCAGGTCCTGCCGCCCGCGGTGACGGCGGTCTCGCCGATCCACGCGCTGTTGGACACGCCGCCCAGCTTCGTCAGGGAGGTATAGCCGGTGATGCGGGACTGGTCCGCATTCATGGACACGCCGATAAAGGCACCGCTGGGAATGTCGTATCCCGTGGCGATGGGGCCGTAGTCCTTGGCGGGGGTGTGCAGGGTCAGATACCGGGTGGTGATCTTCTGCCCGTCCTCGTCTTCCTCGGTTGTGGCGTTCATTTCGGACAGGCCGTAGCGATACTGCGCGCCGGCCGCATTGCCCAGCACCAGAATGCTCACGCGGCCCGCCCAGTCGGTGACGGCGCAGACAATGCCGCTGGAGGGAATCGTGCCGTACTGCAGCTGGGAGAGGCTGGTGCTTGTCAGCGTTCCGCCGCTCTGCTGGTAGATCACCACGTTGTCCCGCAGGGACGCGGTGCCCAGTTTCCTGCCCGCCACATCCAGCGAGCCGGAGACGCCGCCGGTGACCTGACTGATGGCCAGATACCCCTTGGAGCCCGCGGAGACCCGGACCAGCTGGCCGGACATCTGCGCCACGGAGGTATCCGAAAGATCGACCTTGCCCGTGATGGTGAGGCCGGACAGCAGGTTTACGGTGGCCGAGGAGGCGGTGAGGCTGGTGACGATGCCCAGCGCGTTGCCCTGTGCGGCGCCGCTGGCGCCGGCAGCCAGCGCGCCGGCCACCTGATTGTCCTCCGTCAGCAGGAGGGTAATGCGGTCGCCCAGCTTGAACTGGGAGAGGGTATCGTAGGCCGAGGCCAGCACCGTGAAGGACTGCCCCAGCACCGTGATCTTCTCCGGCGCGGAGAGGTTGGGCGACGCGCCCTCGTAATAGCCGGTGAGCCGCGTGTCGCAGACCCGGATGGTATTGGTGGCGCTGGAATAGGTGGCCACGTCGTACTGGCGGAGATCGCCGGCGCCGGCGGCGGTGCCGTCCTTGTAGATGGTGTAGCCGGAGCTGTTGCCCGCCAGTGCGGAGAAGCCCGCAGTGGAGCCGTTGGAGGCTACCACCACCGCGGCGCTGGCCACGCTGCCGCTGCCCGCGAACACGTACTCCACGCTGCCGGAGGCGCCCAGATACAGCGTCAGGGTGGTGCCGGGGGTCAGCCACGCGTATGCGGAGCTCCACTTCTCTTCCTTGCCGGCACGGTAAACCGTGGTATCTCCGCTCACCGCGTACTTCTTGCCCGCGGTATCCTTCAGCTGGACGGAGGTCGCCTCGGAGACGGTGACGGTGACGGTGGAGCCGGTGGCATAGGGAACGAAGGTCAGGGCCTTGCCCGCCTTGTTCAGCAGCATCATGCCCCGCAGGCCGTTGAGAATGCCGCTGGAGGTCTTGTTGGCCATCTGATAGGTCGTGCCGGAGCCGGCCTGCATGGCAGTGTTGGTGCCGTTGGCCGCCAGAGCGGAGGAGGACACCAGCATCACATCGTCCACGACGGTGGCGATGGTGCCCGCGTAAACCTTGCCGTCCTTGTCGGCGGTGCGCAGCAGGTTCAGAAACAGACGCGCGGCCTGCCCGCGGGTCAGCGCGGCGGAGGCCGTCAGGCTCAGGCCGTCGGTAAGGCCGGAGGACGCGGCGGCAGACATATAGCCGTTGGGCCACACGCCGCCCACGTCCGCGTCCTTATAGCCCAGCATCCGCATCAGGATCGTCACGGCCTGCCCCACGGACACGGTGCGGTCCGGGTGGAACCGCCCGTCCGGATAGCCCGCAATGATGGCCTTGCCCTTGGCGGCCATGTTGATGTAGGCCGAGGCCCAGTAGCTGGGCTTCACGTCCGGAAATACGGTGACGGTCAGATACTGTCCCATCTGGTCGGAGGCCGCCATGGCGTATACGGCCATCTTACAGAACTGGGCCCGCGTCAGGGAGTTGCCCGGACGGAAGGTCCCGTTGGCATAGCCGTCCAGCACGCCCATCAGCCGCAGGGATTCCACCGCCACGGCGGTCTCCCGGTCGGACACGTCGGAAAATGTTCCCGCCGAGGCCGCGCCGGCAGGCAGCGTCAGCAGCGACGCCGCCATGCACAGCGCCAGCAGCGCAGACAGGATTCTTGTCTTTTTCATGATGATCTCTCTCCCCTTTATTCCGCCCGCAGAGCTTCCACAGGCTGCAGCTTGGAGGCCTTTGCCGCCGGGTAAATGCCGAACAGGATGCCCAGCACCACGGACAGCAGAAATGCGCATATCGTAATTGAGAGCGACGGCCACACCGTCATTTTCAGCAGCGCCCGGCCCGCGATCAGCGAGCCCACGGTACCCACCAGAATGCCGATCAGCCCGCCGATGCCGCAGAGCATGGCCGCCTCGATCAGAAACTGGGTGACGATGGAGCGGCGCTCCGCGCCGATGGCCCGGCGGATGCCGATTTCCCGCGTCCGCTCCGTAACGGTCACCAGCATGATGTTCATGATGCCGATGCCGCCCACCAGCAGGGAGATGGCGGCGATGCCGCCCAGAATCAGGCTCATCTGGGTGGCGTACTGGTTCATGCTCTGCTGATTCTCATTGTCGCTGTAGACGGAAAAGTAGCCGTTCTGATTGCTGATGAGGCCGCCCAGATAGCCCGTCACGCGGGAGATGACCTCGGTGGTGGCGTCGGCCGAGCTGGCCTTCACCGTAAACTCCGTCATCTGCGTTCCTGCCGCCAGATACCGGCTGGCGGTGTAGGGATAGACGATGATGTTGTCCATGGACCACTGGGAATCCGGGTC
>Ga0268360_1000483_pt1 | contig 65004 bp, 64 predicted proteins | sample BioMet11_FD_192465 | JGI IMG/M metagenome (GOLD analysis project Ga0268360, IMG submission 192465) | Sewage microbial communities from Oakland, California, United States - Biofuel 11 (Illumina Assembly) | ecosystem: Engineered > Wastewater > Sewage > Unclassified | place: USA: California... | reverse complement strand
AGGACTTTTCAGCCCTCCGGGCTGAGGACAACAATCCTTCCGGCTCAAATATCACTCGTGAATTAACAACTCAAAAAATGAAAAAAAGTAAGTGAAAACGGTCAACGCTATTCAGGCATTAACAACTTGTCATTCGTAATTCGTAATTTTTAATTTGTAATTAATTACTCCGCCTTCACCATCTTTCCCGTTTTCGTGATATTGCCATAGGTAAGCGTATAATAATACATGCCATTCTTTAAACCGCTACCATCAAAAGGTATTTGATATTCGCCTGCCGGGAGTTCCTTGTTTAGCAATTCGGTTACTTTATTGCCAAGACAATCGTAAAAGCTCAGGTTTACCTGCGCTTTGTTTTCCATATTGAAGGTAAGGGTGGTATTGCTGGTAAAGGGATTGGGATAATTCTGTACATATCCGTTACCCTGATTAGAAACCGGGTTATCTATACCCACCAATAAATCGTTTTGTATAATTAACATACCAGCATTTTCATCCGCTACGTATGCATAGTTTCCACTAACGGTTACACATAGGGCACGCTCTGGTGTAGCATAGAATCCTACTTCCTGAGGACTGGCCGGATTGCTAACATCAATAATGCGTAATCCGGCATCATCATCTGCTACATAGACATAGTTTCTGCTGACTGATACTCCTTGAGCCCAACTAGACATTCCATAAGCTCCTATCTCTTGCGGACAGGATGGATTGCTGATATCAACAATGCGCAAACCATAAAAATTACCATCCGCTATATAAGCATAATTTCCACTGATGGATACGCTACTAGCAATCCCTGGCGTATTATAAAACCCCACTTCCTGAGGGCTGGCAGGATTACTTATATCAATAATCCGTAAGCCGGCATATTTATCCGCAACATAAGCATAGTTTCCACTTACGGTTACTCCAAGAGCATCCCCGGGCGTATCATAAAACCCTGTTTCCTGGAGATTGGTGGGATTGCTGATGTTAATAATTCGTAAACCGGTTTCATTATCGGCTATATATGCATAGTTACCCGAAATTTTTATATCATTGATAACATCCGGTAATGATAGTTCACCAATTTTTTGTGGTGTTGAAGGTATAGTTTTATCTAACACCAATAGCGTACACCCACTGCCCATATAGGCGTAATTACCGCCTTGGGTCACTGCATAGCAAGATCCATAGCCCCCCCAATGTCCGATTAACGTAGTGTTTAATGAATTCTGTGCTATCAGCGAAAAGCTCAAACCCATTGCCAGTATGCAAATAGTAATGATTTTTTTCATGATTGTTAATTATTAGTTGTTAGCTTTTAGCCTTTAGCTATTAGCCTTTAGTTTTTAGTTCATTAATTCGTAACGTATAGACATTCCATGTTTAAAAAACCAATCAGAGACAGTCTGTAATTGCAAAACCGATAATAATATTTGATGCAATTCAAAACATGGAATGTCTTTAAAATCGTAATTCGTAATTTTTAATTCGTAATTTTACTTTACCATCTTCACTTCCACCTCTGTCTGTTCCTCGTCCTTTATTTCAATATTCCCCATACTCCAAGGCTGATAGCCATTAGCCGTTATACTCAGGGTGTATATCCCTGCCGGAATGTTATCGATATTAAATTCTCCCTCGCTGTCGGTGGTGGCGGCGATCTGGGTTCCCGCTAAGGATATATTTGCCGACGCCAGCGCAACATTAGTTGCCGCATCCGTTACCATACCCGAAAGTATACCCGTACCGCTTCCTTCGCCCGAAGCCTTTCCGCCGGGCGTATCGTAAATAATATAATCGTTGTATTTTGCCTCGTTGATGCCATACCATATACTCTTGCCGGTATTGCACACTTTAACAAGCTCACGGTATAGTGCATTGCCGGCAACCACTCGTTCAAAAGTAATATTCTCGCGGTTGCGTATGGCTTCAATTTGTTTGTCGATGGCTTTGTCAAATTCTTCGTTAAATGTCGTTATATCCGTAATCATTTGCTGGGTTAAGCCTTCGCTTGCCAGCTCGGCAAGATGCGAAACAGCCGTTTTGGCCGCATTTCGTGCATAGTGCACCAACTGATTGTCGTTAAGCTTGGAAATACCTCCTCCATACTGTTTATACATACCCGAATTAACGCCAAATTTATTTTCGGCCATATTAAGCAAAGTTCTTAAGGGCCTTTCCAACGTTATCCTTGAAGCATCTTTGGCCTGAGTGCACGAAATTTTTTCTCCTTCGTAAAAAGCATCACTCTGCATATCAAAATAATCTTTGATATGTTTGGCAAAAGCTGCCCGTTTTTCATCATCCCAACCACGGCTTAGAAATTCTACCTTATCACGTATCATTAAATCAACCGTAGTATCGCATTTGGTTTTGAATATTCCTTCTCCGAGGTCATATTCTTTACTTAATTTTTTGTTAGCCATAATTCAGTTTTTTTAAAAGTTAATCACTTGGTAATTCAGGCTCTAAAAATACAATAAAACATCGTTCAAATCTAATTTCCATCAAAATTTTTTTTATTTTTTTCTCTTTTTTCTGATAAAATAACAAGATTTATGCTCCGGAAAGTTAAAAATTTCGTTATATAGGGTTAATTTCATTGCTATTTATTTATTAATAATCAATTACTTTAGCTGCTTTATTTTGGTATGGATATTCCATTTTTTTAAGAAATAAAATGTTTTATTAAAAGCGATGTAAAATATTGACAAACAAAACTATAAACATTACACTCTGACAATTAATCTGTTAACTACAATAATAAAATGATATGAGTTGAGAAATAAATGATAGACGTAACTAAGGAAATGGTTAAAATGATCAATAAAATGGTTTGAGTGGCCAGAGAAGTGGTCTGAATGGTTAAAGAAATAGTCTGAGTGGCCAGAGAAGTGGTTCGAGTAGCCAGAGAAGTCGTCCGAGTAGACGGAGAAGTCGTCCGAATAGACGGAGAAATCGTCCGAATAGACGGAGAAGTGGTCTGAGTAGCCGGGGAAGTCGTCCGAGTAGCCGGAGAAGTCGTCCGAGTAGCCAGAGAAGTCGTCCGAGTAGCCGGAGAAGTCGTCCGAGTAGCCGAAGAAGTCGTCCGAGTAGCCGGAGAAATGGTCTGAGTAGCGGGAGAAGTCATCTGAATAGCCAAAGAAGTAATCTGGTGGTCGAAAAAGAAAAATGATGAACGATTAATGATTTAGCCCAACCTTCCAGAGTGCAAAGTCCCGAGTACCCGGGGAAAAGAGTTAAAAATCTAAAAACTCTTCCAAGTCCTACGGACTTTGGAAGGTTTTCGTAATTCGTAATTTTTAATTCGTAATTGGTAAATCGTAATTCGTCGTAATTGGTAAATCGTAATTCGTAATTCGTAAATCGTAAATCGTAATTGGTAATTCGTAATTAATTTAAGTGCAAAGTCCCGATACCCGGGAGAAGAGCAAAAAAATCCCTCCAATCCCTGCCGGTTATCCGGAAGTTTTGTATTTTTGATTTCTTAATTCATTTATCATGAACAAACGTATCCGTAATCTCATCCTCGGTCTGGTCATCGTTTTCATTTCCGGCAACGTTCTTTTTGCTCAGGAAAAAGAAGCTTCCGCTAACGAAGAAATCAAAACCCTTCAGAAAAAGATAGAGAACCTTCAGCACGACTTCGACGTGCTGAATAAAGGGATAGACGACCTGCAATGGTACAATAAGGTGGGCGATGTGGCTTATATCGACAAGGTTTTTATTACCGGCCCGCCACCGGCTAAGGTCAAAAATCCTACCGCCATGGGCGCTCATAACCCGGTAAAGTTTTATACGTATATTTTTATTCCTAAAGGTATTGATCCCGATAAAAAATATCCACTACTGATTTTACCTCACGGCGGTGTTCATGCCGATTTCACCACCTATCATGCCCATATCATCCGCGAACTGATGGCACAGCAATACATCGTGGTTGCGCCCGAATACCGCGGGAGTACGGGCTATGGTAAAAGTTTTTATGAAAAGATAGATTATGGCGGGCTGGAGATAGAAGATGTTCATGCTGCCCGCAACTACATGACGGAGAATTACGAGATGGTGGATAAAAACCGGGTGGGAATTATCGGATGGAGCCATGGCGGGTTGATTGCCCTGATGGATGTGTTTGAACATCCCGACGATTACCAGGTATGCTTTGCCGGGGTGCCGGTAAGCGATCTGATAGCGCGTCTTGGCTATTACGATGAGGAATACCGCAAGGAATTTTCAGCCGATTATCATATTGGCAAGACGGTGAACGAAGATGTGGAAGAATACAAACGCCGTTCCCCAGCCTGGAATGCAGCCAAGCTCCGCACACCCTTATTGATCCATACCAATACCATCGACGATGATGTGAATGTGCTGGAAGTGGAACACCTCATCCAGGCATTAAAGGCAGAGAATAAAAAGTTTGAGTACGAAATCTTTCAGAATGTAGAAGGCGGACACTCTTTCGACCGCATTGATACGCGCATCGCCAAAGAAATCCGCCTTAAAATCTATCGTTTCCTCGACAAATACCTTGATCCGCCAAGGAAACTCAAAAGCATACGCGATATCGACCGCGCCGCTTACCGGCCAAAGAAAAACGAGTGATCAAACCTCAATCTCGCCGCTTAAATACGTAAGCGCTTTGCCGGATATTTCTATTCTGCCGTCCACATAACGGCACTTTAAAAAGCCGCCTCTTTCCGAAAGTTGTGCAGCCGTCAGATTATCTTTGCCCAAAACATTTCTCCAATAGGGGACAAGCGTTGTATGTGCCGAGCCGGTTACCGGATCTTCGGCTATGCCCGATTGAGGAGCAAAAAACCTCGACACAAAATCCACATCCCTGCCCCTTGCCGTAACAATAATGCCTCTTGCCTCTATGGCAGAAACTTTTGCAAAATCACAACGGATATCCCTGATCTGATCTTCGTTTTCAAAAACAAGCATATAATCGGTTTTGCCTTTGAGAGTTTCCACGGGTTGCTGGTCGAAACAAGCGCTGAGTTCTTCCCGTGCATCCATTTTCTGAAGGGAATCTTCGGGGAAATTCAAGGTGAGGTATTCGTCGTCTTTTCTCACCGATAGTTTACCACTCTTCGACTGAAAAGAGATTAGCTCTCCTTTAAAATTTTCATGGTTAAAAAGCACATGTCCCGAAGCAAGGGTAGCATGACCGCATAAATCTACCTCTACTTCGGGAGTGAACCAGCGAATGTGGTATTCGTTATTTTTGTTAATGATAAATGCCGTTTCTGCCACATTATTTTCCATGGCAATTTTCTGCATCAGCTCATCGGCAAGCCATTCCTCGTGCAGAAGACAAACGCAGGCCGGATTGCCGGTAAACAAACTTCCGGCAAAAGCATCTACCTGATACATTTTGATCTTCATGATGCCGGAAATTAAATTAGCAAAAATGTAGTTCGGTAAGGCAATGATGGATTTTTTGCCAGGTACGTTCGATGTCGTTATCCAAACCTACCGAAAAACGGATCAATCCTTCGGATAAGCCCATCTTTTTCTGAAATTCTTCAGGAACTTCGCTCGAAGTGCTTTTGCCGGAATTGCTGAACAGCGTTTTAAAATAACCAAGACTTACGGCAAGGTATCCTATGCCTTCGGCTTCCATCATTTCCATCAGCTCGTTGGCACGGTCGGAAGTGCCAAGGTCAATGGCAATCATACCGCCAAAACCAAAATCGGGATTCATTATCTTTTTCATGGTTTCATGACCTTTATTTTCGGACAAACCGGGATAAATAAGTTTCATTCCGACTTCCTTAAATTTGTTGGCTAAAAACATGGCATTGTGGCTGTGCTGCTTCATACGGATATGAAGGGTATGCAGGTTTTTGAGTATGCTCGACGAACGCATGGGATCAAGAACTGGACCCAATAGCATGGCGGTTCCGCCATTCACATCTATCAGCGAATTGATAAATTCATTGGTGGAGCAAATAGCGCCGGCAACGCAATCGTTTTTGCCGTTGATAAATTTGGTCATGCTGTAAACCACGATATGAGCGCCAAGGCGGGCAGGAGCGACAATCATGGGTGTAAATGTATTATCAACCATCAGTTTTATTCCCTTTTCGTTGGCAATCTGAGCCAAGGCAGGAATATCCGAAATCTGCAAAAGCGGATTGGTCATGGTTTCGGTATAAATAAGCTTGGTGTTGGGACGTATGGCTTCTTTTACGGCTTTCAGATCGGTAATGTCAACAAAGGTGGAAGCGATGTTGAATTTTGCTAAGTAGTTTTTGATAAAAGCAAAAGTTCCGCCATAAGTGGTCATGCTGGCAACGATATGATCGCCGGAATTGCAAAGCTGAAGCAGTGCGCAGGTGATAGCTGCCATGCCCGATGCGGTAACCCAGCCGGCTTCGGTGCCTTCCATAGCCGCCAAAGCATCGGAAAGGTATTTGTTGCTTGGGTTCCAATGACGCGAATAAAGGTAGCATCCACCTTCTCCCTGGAAAGTATCCGTCATGGATTTTGCCTGCATAAAAGTGTAGGTAGCTGAATCGGTAACGGATGGGTTTACATCTCCAAATTCTCCAAACTGGAGTAAATCCTGAATATTACTTGCCGGATCGTATTTCATAATTCAAAAGTTTAAGGTTAATGAAAAAGTTTTGTTTTGCAAAAATATCATATTTTCCGTTTATTAAAGCAAATCATGACGGTTAATACTTTATTTGGTTGATATTTTTAAAATTCGTTACTTTGAAGCGATTTTAACTAACAATCCGTAAGTAAAAACACTCAAATAATGATTCATCACTTTCACCTTGATAGTCTGGATAAAAAAATTCTGGCTATTCTTACTGCCGATGCCCGCATTCCTTATCTGGAAGTGGCGCGACAATGCAAAGTTTCGGGAGCCGCCATTCACCAGCGTATCCAAAAAATGACCGAAGCCGGAGTAATTTCGGGCACACAGTTTAACCTCAGCAACAAAGGACTCGGTTACCTCACCTGTGCTTTCATCGGTATTCAGATTAATCTTACCACCACCCGCACCCATGTGGAGGTTTTTGAAAAAATCAGACAGGTGCCCGAGATTGTTGAATGCCATCACATCACCGGAAAGTATTCGCTTTTGCTTAAAATTTATGCCCACGACAACGAGCATTTGAAAAAGATCATCATCGAAAAGATACAATCCATACCCGAAATCATCTTCACCGAAACGTTTATTTCGTTGGAAGAAGGATTTATCAGGCAGTTACCCGTTGGTTGACGGCTGGTTTTTCCATCTATTCTTCAAAATAATTAGCAATCATTTTATAAAAAGTCATAATTTCGCATTCTCAAAATATCACACCCATGAATTACGATGTATTAGTTATAGGCAGCGGACCGGGAGGTTATGTAGCTGCCATCCGTGCGGCACAGTTAGGAATGCAGGTTGCTGTTGTTGAAAAGGCTGAATTAGGTGGAATCTGTTTGAACTGGGGTTGTATTCCCACCAAAGCTTTACTGAAAAGCGCCCAGATTTTTGAACACGTTAAACATGCCGCCGACTTTGGCATTTCCGTTTCCGGAGAAGTGAATCCCGATTTTGAAGCTATCGTTCGTCGTAGCCGTGGAGTTGCCGACACCATGAGCAAAGGCATACAATATCTTTTCAAAAAAAATAAGATAGAACACATCAAGGGTTATGGAAAAATAAAACCCGGGAAAGTGGTAGAAGTTACCGATGAGGAAGGCAAAGTTACGGAATATACCGCCAACCATATCATTCTTGCTACCGGAGCCCGTTCGCGCCAGTTGCCCAATCTGCCACAGGACGGCAAACGTATCATCGGCTACCGCGAAGCGATGACGCTACCCAAGCAGCCTAAATCAATGGTTGTGGTCGGTTCGGGAGCCATCGGTTCGGAATTTGCCTGGTTTTATCAAACCATCGGAACTCAGGTAACGCTTGTGGAATTTCTGCCCAATGCCGTTCCGCTGGAAGATGAAGAGGTTTCCAAACAACTGGAACGTTCGTTCCGTAAAATCGGGATGAAGGTGATGACGTCTTCTTCCGTAGAATCGGTGGATACTTCCGGCGAACTCTGCAAAGTGCATATCCAAACTAAAAAAGGCGAAGAACTGGTGGAAGCTGAGATTGTTCTTTCTGCTGTCGGAATTGCTACCAATATTGAAGGTATTGGATTAGAAGAAGTGGGCATAAAAACCGAAAAAGGAAAAATATTGATTGATGAATTTTATCGTACCAGCGTGGAAGGTTATTATGCCATCGGCGACATCGTTCCTGGACCGGCCTTGGCACATGTGGCTTCCCATGAAGGAATTACCTGTGTCGAAAATATTGCAGGCCTGCATCCCGAACCCATAGACTATAAAAATATCCCTGGCTGCACGTATACGCATCCCGAAATTGCGTCTGTCGGTTATACCGAAAAACAAGCCATAGAAGCCGGTTATGAAATCAAAGTGGGCAAATTTCCGTTCACCGCTTCCGGTAAAGCTACCGCCTCCGGCACGAGGGATGGTTTTGTAAAAGTCATTTTCGATGCTAACTATGGTGAATGGTTAGGCGCTCACATGATAGGCGAAAACGTTACCGAAATGATAGCCGAGGCTGTGGTTGCCCGTAAGCTGGAAACAACAGGAAAAGAAATTCTTGAAGCTATCCATCCGCACCCTACGATGAGCGAAGCCGTAATGGAAGCCGTGGCAGCAGCCTACGGAGAAGTAATTCATTTATAAATTAAGAATCCGCTGAAAATGGAAATCATCAAAACCGCAATTCCCGATGTTCTCATCATCAAGCCAAGCGTTTTTCAGGACGACAGAGGCTATTTTTTTGAATCTTACAACAAAGAAAAATTTCTGGAAAATGGCATCGACCAGAACTTTGTTCAGGATAATGAATCCAAATCCCAGAAAGGAGTTCTGAGAGGCTTGCATTTTCAGAATCCGCCTTTTGCCCAGGGAAAACTTGTGCGCGTGATGAAAGGCGCCGTACTTGATGTGGCTGTGGACATCCGCAAAGGCTCTCCCTGGTATGGCAAATGGGTTTCCATCGAACTAACCGAAGACAACAAATGGATGTACTGGATTCCGGCCGGTTTTGCCCATGGCTTTCATACGCTGGCAGATCATACCGTGTTTTTTTACAAATGTACCAACGTTTATCATAAAGCTTCCGAAGGCAGTATCCGCTGGGACGACCCCGACCTGAATATCAACTGGGGCGCTCATAATCCTATCCTTTCGGATAAAGACAAGGTTTCGCCCTTGTTCAAGGATTTTATCAGTCAATTCTAAGGATAAAAGGCAAAAAGCGGAGGCTAATTCTTCTTTTTGCTTTTTCCTTCGATGTAGATCATAAATTTTTCGCCGTCCTGCGACATTTCAAATTTCGTATTCACGCATTCATTGCCAAGCAACGTATAGGTCAGCCGGAAAATGGGAACGTTTGGAATTTTGTCGCTTGTCAATATGATGGATTGGTCAGCGTAGGTTATTGAATAGTTTATCGTGTGCCCTTCGTTGTCGAAATAGATCGCTTTTGATGGATTCCCCGTATTGTCCGGATAAACGATCATCAAGTCATCGTGAATGACCTCCGCTTTATTTCCGGTTGCCGGGTATTCGGAGTGGCTTTTCCGTACAAGAATGTTATTGTCGAGTTCAGTTTTAAAAGAAAAGGTTCCGCCACCCTGGCCAGGTTGTCCGCTGCCTTCGCCCACCCATTCGCCGGTTAGCCATTCCCATTTGTTCCAGGTTGAATTTTGTTGTCCGAAGCAAACCGTAAAAATTCCAAAGAATGCCAGGGTCAATAATAATCTTGATTTCATCGTTGTCGTTTTTTTAATGTAAATCTGATATTTTATACCCTTCATATACCTCATACTGTCCACAGCCTAATCCTCCGTTCATAAAGAAAGAATAGATACTATCGTTCCATAATCGCAATCCATAATGATACGTACTAAAGCATCCGACAGAATCAAGATAAACCTCCCGGCCAAGCACCATTAAGGTCGAATCTGTTTTACCGTAATTAATCTTTATTATAGTATCGTTTTCCCGGCTATACGGCTCACCACATTCTGGAGAGCCATAACTGCTAATCCATTCATGAACCTGGTATTTGCCAATATATTTATCCCGAGGATCCGGTGATTTGTGATCATCTTTTTTACAGGACATCAGCAGAAAAATACCAAAGATCAGTATGCTGATTATTATTCGACAGAATTTCATTTTTAATAAATTTATCTTTTAATAATTCCGGTTTGCAAGTCTTGGTAGCTATAAGCAATACGGGTTTTGATAATGGGATCATACTTGGTCTATAAACCGGATAAATTGCAACTTAATAGAGACTGCTCATTTATTATTAACGGTTTATCCAATTTTCGATTTTTAATTTGGACATTCTGCTAAGATGCTTTTCATTGTCGGTTACTAAAACCAAATTATTAACAACAGCAGTTGCCCCTATCAGAATATCAAAATCGTCTATTATCGTTCCTTGTTTTCTTAGTTTAGCTTTCTCTTTAGCATAAAGCTCAACGCGTTGAAAATTGGTATAATGGTAAGTTCTTTAGCAAAATCGTCAATCATCTTTATATTTTCAGCAATCCGATTACTGCATTCGGCTCCATATTTCAATTCTGCAAGAGTTATCTCCGAAATGCAACAATTTTGAAAGCCTACGTCCTTCAACCGTATATTCAGGTCATATTTTCCTTTCAGGAAGAAAATACAGATATTGGTATCTATAAGATACTTTTCCATGAATTAAAATGCTTCAATTTTACGATTAAATATTCTGCTTTCCCGAACCTCTTTGATGATTTCTTCGGCACTTTTCTCCGATTTGAATGCGCCAAAATATTTATCAACCACATTTTCTTTTCCCGTATCCTCACCTATAATTGAATTAGAGAGTTTAGCAATTAATTTTATTTTATTTTCCCTGCTCAAACTGCTTAGCAATCCAAAATAGTTATCAATTAATAATGTACTCGTGTCTGGCTTCATAGACAAATTTTTTACAAATATACTTATTTTTTACGGAATTTATCATTGGCTTACGATGTTCTTATTGCTTTGAATCTAACAATTATGGCTCAGGCAACGAAAGTATTGACAATATTTTGAAGCTGTTAATCATTATCCCGAAGGGATACAAGGTTAATAGAACCCGGATATTGCGTTATCTTCTGCGGCCCCTTCGGGGTCGAACAATCAACTGATGCGTTGAATCTACAAATCTTTGATGCCTTCGGCATCGGATGGTTCAATCCAAAGAATCTTCCCGTCAATTTATCTGGGGACATTTACCCGATTAAAAGTGTTGCTTATTTTTTCGTTTCTTTTTCTAATTTTAAAGGGTCTTGACGATTATCAAACAAAGTAACAATATATACTCTTGTATCATCAAACTTGTAATATAATGTTGTCTGTTGGGTTACAACACATTTATGAAGTCCTTTTATTAAATCAGTTTGGGGAAAACTTTCAGGATAACGTTTGATTTTGTCGAATGAACGGTCAAGTTTTTTAATAAAATCCTTTTTAATTTTCTCCGACCATTCTGTTTCAAGGTACGCAAGAAGTTTGTCTAATTTTTTTTCCGACTGTACCGAAAGTTTGATTTCACGAAGCATTACCTGTGGTTTTTTATGAACACTTCGTAGTCGCTAACTTCTCCCTTTTCTATTTCCTGTATTCCCTGCAGGATGTCATCTTTTTGATCTTGTGGAAGGGTCTCCCAAAAATCCGTTTGAGATTTCGTTTTAAATATCTTTTTTATTGACGCTAAAATGCCCGGATTGTCTGTCTCAAGGATCAATCGCATAAGTTCGAGTTTTTCTGCTTGAATATCCATAACAATTTTTTTCACAAAAATAATAAATAAAATTTTAATAAAAACAACCGGGTTGCTTATCCTAATACCATGCAATAGATAAAACTATAGATAATGCAGGTTCTGATGCGGTTCCTGGCAGTAAAATACCGGATATCGGTACTACCCCGCTGAGCGGAATTTGCAATTCCGCTCGGAAAGTTAGAAAATTTGTAATTTTCTGTTTTCATAAGGTATGATATTTTTATTGAACAATTCGTAATATAGTTTCAGGATCGGCTACATCGGTAAGATATTTTTTCCCATCAGCAGCTACCAATTTCAGTCGGAGACAATTTGACACCGACTCGCTTCCCTCGGTTCTAAGCCGTTCACTTAATTTGTTCCAATATTTTCTTGCTTTTTGATAATCCGGCTGATCAGTCAATACCTGTACAATATCAATTACCGAAAAGTACCACACCTCTTTAGCTTCATCGTATTGCCGACGAATTTTAAATTTATCGAAAATTGCAATGTTCTCTTCCATGTTTTTTCCTTAATTTAATAATTCCCCCGCCGAACAGTCCCAGGTACTCGGGACTGCTTTGTTCCGAACGGCAAATGCTTTGCCGCTCAGCCGGGTTCGGATTCATACTGCTATTTTTTCATTTACATCCATTCCGATTTTCGCTTTCTCCTGACCAATATCCGCTTCCGGAAAATATCTTTTTGTCTATTGCCGGTTAAGAATAGTGCCCTTCATTTTAATCCTTTCGGGATTTTATTCTATTTTTAAATTAATTATGTAATAGTGCTTTACCTTAAATTTTGTATGCCAGGTATCAACATTTTCCATGCCCAGTATGCAATAAGAACCGATACTATAAGAACTTCCCGTATTTTCAATATCAAATGGCAGGGTATAAGCCAGAATCGGGGTTAGCGTATTGAGTTTTATTTTAACCTCATTATTTGGAGTACATATTACTGTACGTAATGAATAATTCGCATTTCCCAAAAACCGTTTATATGACTCGGCACCATTGGAATAAGCAATCACCAATTTAAATGTATCTTTATCCAGCTTGCCTGCAAATGTGATTTTATAAACACTGTCCTTTTCACTAAAGATCGCTTCTTTGCAATCGTTAAACGTATAATCAATAGTATCTTTTCCAATTATAAAAGGAATTTTTATGCTCTTGCATGTTAAACCGGTAGTATCCTCTTTTATTTTTTTACCATTCTCATACTCATCAAATGACAGCAAAAACTTTTTCCCCCTCATGCTCAAATCTGAGCACGATATCCCAATATACTGGATGTTGTTTAATTCACAAATTATTGACAAGTCCTTATTATTTAAGTAGTAGAATTTAATCAACGTACTATCTTTTTGGGGAAATGCAGTCATGGAAATCAATAGAAAAGAGAAAAATAATATTTTTTTCATTGATAAATAATTTAAATTAAGATCGGTTAAAATTTATTACAGTATTATCCAAGGCAGAAAATACCAGATAACCGAGATTGTACCATTAGGAATTATTCTATAAAGCGATTCACCTTACAAACCATTTTTTAAAACTCACTTTTGTGTCTTTTATTACTTTGTAAATGTAGTAAATAAAAATCTATAAACCCTTAATAACAAATCTAATCGCACGTTTATACTAAGCCTCTATTAGCAAATATTATCATTCTTAAATATCCCGGATTTATAAGTATTGCCATAAGAATCTTTAATTTTTATTCTAAAATTTGATTTCTCATTTAAATCTAATTCAGTATTAATTAAGATAATTCTTTCACCTGGCAAAAGTCGAATTGGATATTGTTGTTTAAAATTGATACTTTTATTATTTTGAAATAATGAGATAAAAGAACCTTTAAAAAATTTTATTGCCTCATTATATATTTTTGGCGGCTCATAAATTAGTATTTCATTATTCGATATGTTTGTAATTAGTATTTCAATGTGCTTATCTAAATTTGAAGAAAAATGAATTTCTTTTTTTAAAATACCCAAATATTTTGAAACAACTTGTTTATATCCATTTATATTAAAAGCAATGATTAATTTTCTACGATTTTTAATTATAGAATCTCTTACATTCCATAAAAATGTAAAAGTTGCAATTAATGTTGTATATATTAAAAATATTACGTCTACTTTATTTTTCTCCATTTACTTGTTCAGGTTTTTTAATTAATAAAATAACGCCTATAAATTTTTATTTAAAGAATTTATAATTAATATTTTCTTCCTCCCATTTCTCATCTTCTTTCCCTCCTTCGTGCTCCTTTGTGCCATCCTTCGTGCCCCTTTGTGTTATAAAAACCCATCCATCTTCTCCCCAACTCCTCTTTTCCTCAGCCAAAACCCGCACCAGAAAGCATAAAAAATCAAAAATCAGAACGCGCTGTCCCTTCATTCCATCAGCTAAAGTACACTCTTTTTTCGCCTGACTATCTAATTTTTTTATTTTTTTTCAAAAATATTTTCAAAAGCATATCGGATTTAAAAAATATGTTATATCTTAGCAGCGTAAACCAATAAAATATAACGCTATGAGTACAATTTTAGAATCTGGAATTGCCTCAAACCTGGGCAATTTTCAAACCCTGACTGGCTTTTGCCAAAGTTTCGGTATTAAATACAAACCAGCCAATCCGCTGATCAGTTTAGATGCGTTGAATGGTTGTCATCAATTAGCATCTGAAAGTGTGGATGCCGTCAGCGCAGCCAAGCCCCCTGCCGATCGTGCCTCCGACGATCGTGATATTGTTTTCTCCCCATTGAACGACATCATTACTGCCTCGTTCAACTCTCTTCGTTCCTGCGGCGCTTCGCCCCAGGTGATAGCCGACATTCGTCCTGTGGTCAACAAGCTCCTTGGCCGTCGGGCTTCTGTAGCCAAAGGCGAAACTCCTCCCGTTAATCCGGAAGAGCCGGGCGACCCTGCTCCCAAAGTCATCTCCGCCTCCCAGCAAAGCTTCGACAGCAAGATTGAGTTCATGGGAGCCTATATCGAGGCACTGAAAAACGAACCCAAATACACCCCCAACGAAGAAGAACTGAAGATCACGAGCCTTACCGCTTTGCTCGAAAATATGAAAACAGCCAATAAAACCGTGATCGACAAATCGGCTCCTCTGGTTGCCGCCCGTAGCCGTCGCAACCAGCTATTCAACAATCCCGATACCGGCCTGGTAGCCATTGCCAACTTAGTTAAGAAATATATTAAATCCGTTTACAAACCCAACAGCATCGAGTTCAGGAAGGTTAGCGCCCTTAATTTTAGAAAAATATCCTGAAAATAGATTTTTAACGACTGCTTTTCCCGGGCTTATGCCTGTTGAAGGAATACGAATAGCTTCTTTCATGATATGCCCGTCGTTGTGAATACTTTTGCCTCCGTCGAAAGTATTATTAGCTCCGTCGTGTGTACAACTTGCTCCGTCGTGAATACAACTTGCTCCGTCGAAAGTACTATTGCCTCCGTCGTGCGTACAACTTGCTCCGTCGAAAGTACTATTAGCTCCGTCGTGAATAAAACTGCCTCCGTTGAAAGTAATATTTGCTCCGTCGTGAATAAAACTACCTCCGTCGAAAGTATTATTACCTCCGTCGTGAATAAAACTGCCTCCGTCGAAAGTAATATTTGCTCCGTCGTGAATAAAACTGCCTCCGTCGAAAATATTATTACCTCCGTCGTGAATAAAACTGCCTCCGTCGAAAGTATTATTTGCTCCATCGTGAATACAATGCAAAATGATTTTTCTGATAAGCAATAGAAACTAAATATTATCTTATAATCGAATTTGAACAACTCAAGAATAAAACACAGATTTTGCTATGTCTATATTATTATCCGCGCCTATCCGTTTTATCCGCGGAATCCGCGTCCTATTTTTTATATACGACTTTTTATTTGTCCAATTACTTAAAATAAAAAAACTCCGTGGCTCTCTGTGTAATTAAACATATTATAACACTGAGCTACACAGAGGGAGCACAGAGTGGCACAGAGAAATTTTCAACCCTTGATTTGCATGATTACGTAATAGAAACTAAATATTATTGCATAATCAAATTTGAACAACTCAAGAATAGAGCATGGACTTTGCTGTGTCTATATTATTATCCGCTCCTATCCGTTTTATCCGCGGAATCCGCGTCCTATTTTTATCTACGACTTTCTATTTGCCCAATTACTTAAAATAGAAAAGCTCCGTGGTTCTCTGTGAATTCTCTGTGGTTCTCTGTGTAATTAAACATATTATAACACTGAGCTACACAGAGGAAGCAGTAGAGTAACACAGAGATGTTTTCAACCCTTGATTTGCATGATTACGTAATAGAAACTAAATATTATTGCATAATCAAATTTGAACGACTCAAGAATAGAGCATGGACTTTGCTGTGTCTATATTATTATCCGCTCCTATCTATTTTATCCGCGGAATCCGCGTCCTATTTTTTATATACAACTTTTTATTTGTCCAATTACTTAAAATAAAAAAACTCCGTGGTTCTCCGTGAATTCACTGTGGCTCTCTGTGTAATTAAACATATTATAACACTGAGCTACACAGAGGGAGCACAGAGTGGCACAGAGAAGTTTTCAACCCCTGATTTGAATGATTACGTAATAGAAACTAAATATTATTGCATAATCAAATTTGAACGACTCAGGAATAGAGCATGGATTTTGCTGTGTCTATATTATTATCCGCTCCTATCTGTTTTATCCGCGGAATCCGCGCCCTGTTTTTATCTACGACTTTTTATTTGTCCAATTGCTTAAAATAGAAAAACTCCGTGGTTCTCTGTGAATTCTCTGTGGCTCTCTGTGTAATTAAAGATATTATAACACTGAGCTACACAGAGGGAGCACAGAGTGGCACAGAGAAGTTTTCAACCCCTGATTTGCATGATTACGTAATAAAAACTAAATATTATTGTATAATCGAATTTGAACAGCTCAGGAATAGAGCATGGATTTTGCTGTGTCTATATTATTATCCGCTCCTATCTGTTTTATCCGCGGAATCCGCGTCCTGCTTTTTTCTGATATACGGTATTCTATTCATCCGATTACTTACAACCGGCGCTGTCGTGAATAATACTTATCTGAATTCGGGTTAGACGGCGATCAATATTTATTGTCTGAATTTAAACGTTTCAATAATATTCTGTCCGATTTCTTGTATGTCAGCTTTGAGGAAAATTATCAATGGTTTATCCAGTCCATAGCTGCCTCCACCGTACTAAATGTCATCACTTCAACAGGTAAAATCTTGCTGTATTCTTCAAAAAAAACGGAAAAGACTACCTGTTGTGGGGTTTTTGTTACGACCGCACATTTTCGATTCCCGGTTTTAGGAATATTTTTATAAAGAAAGTTAACCAGTCGTTTTGCATCTTCGTTGTTGAACTTACTATTTGTCATTCGTATATCGCTAAGCACATTAAAATCATGGCTAAAGCGCGGATCGGCAAATTCGTCCGACTTTAATCTTTCATAATTCGTTAAATTAAAAATGCCACAAAAGGTTTCAATAATAATTTTTCCCTCAACATCAATAGTATAGCCACTTTCTTCCATCGTAGTTAAATGTTTTTTTAACATCCCATAAATCCCATAATAAAACAATAACTTACGCCCGCCCTTGAATAAGCAACGTAATATTTATTATGATCTCAACTTGAAAATAAGGCTTTTAGGAACAGTAAATTCCACAATAATACTGTTTGCAATCCAATCCATCCTTCAGGACAAAATTAAGAGATTAATTAACACCTGGAAGATAAATTTTACAAACGATTTATCATTTTGTTTATCTGCACCAAAGTCTGCCCAATGTGAGTGCCATAACCGTTTTTCTTTGTTAACACTTTCCTTAGCAAACAATATTATGAGTAATTTTGTAGTGGGAAAAATTAAAATTAAGGAAAGCCAAAGCGATGTACGAAATAAATCCCGAAGCGGAGAGGAAGGAAATAATCCGACGTTACCGTAATTTAATAAGAGCATGGAAGTCAAATATTAATGTAAAGGATCAGCAAATTATCCGGAAAGCATTTGATTTAGCATTGGAAGCTCATAAGGATATGCGTCGTAAAAGCGGTGAACCTTATATTTATCACCCCATAGAAGTAGCCCGCATCGTTGCCGGCGATCTTGGGCTGGGCGAAACTTCCATTATTTGTGCACTATTGCATGATGTGGTCGAAGATACGGAATATACACTGGATGATATTCGAACGATGTTCAATGATAAAATTGCTCAAATCATTGATGGCCTCACAAAAATAAAAGGAATTACCGACGATCCTTCCCCTTCACGACAAGCCGAAAACTTTAAAAAAATCCTGCTAACCCTCTCCATTGATGTACGCGTTATCCTGATCAAACTTGCCGACCGACTGCATAACATGCGCACGCTGGACTCCATGCCCGCCGAAAAGCAATTGAAAATTGCTTCCGAAACCTCTTTTTTATATGCTCCGCTGGCACATCGCCTCGGTTTGTACGCAATTAAAAGTGAGCTGGAAGATCTTGCTTTAAAATATACCGAACCCGAAATTTACGTTACGCTTTCGCAAAAGCTGAAGAACGACGAAATCGAGCGACATCGTTTCATCGCTAAATTTATTTATCCCATTAAAAAAGAACTTGCCGAAAAAGGAATTCCGGCAGAAATTATCTCGAGGGAAAAATCCATCTTTTCGATCTGGAAAAAAATGCAGACCAAGGAAATTCCTTTTGAAGAGGTTTATGACATTTTTGCTATCCGGATTATTATTGATACCCCTTTCGATCTGACAAAAGATCAGGAAAAAGACGCTTGCTGGCAAATATATACCATCGTAACTAAGTTTTACAGCCCGAAACATGACCGCCTCCGCGACTGGATTTCGACTCCCAAAGCCAATGGCTACGAATCGTTGCACACTACCGTTATGAGTCATACCGGTCGCTGGGCTGAAGTTCAGATTCGCACCCGGCGCATGGACGAAATCGCGGAAAAAGGATGGGCAGCTCATTGGAAATATAAAGAATTCGGCAGCTCCGATAGCGGTTTGGATAAATGGCTGAACCGGATACGCGAATTGTTGCAGTCTTCCGAATCCAATGCCCTCGACTTTTTAGATGAATTTAAGTTGAATCTTTTTTCGGAAGAAATCTTTATTTTTACTCCCAAAGGAGATCTAAGAACACTCCCCTCTAACTCCACCGCATTGGATTTTGCTTACAGCATCCATTCGCATATTGGCAATACTTGTATCGGCGCCAAGGTCAATCATAAACTTGTGCCCCTGAGTCATCCGCTACGTAGCGGCGACCAGGTGGAAATTATTACTTCCAAAAATCAGAAGCCCAAAGAAATCTGGTTGGATTATGTTGCAACAGCACGATCTAAAGCTAAAATTAAAGAAGCTCTCCGTGAAGAAAAAAAATTGCTTGCTGCAAAGGGTAAAGAAATGTTGGAAAACTTTTTTAAGGAACTTCATCTTGAATTCATAAAATCGAACATTACACGCTTTCAGGAATATAACAATTTACCGACACAGCTCGACTTATATAATAAAGTGGCAAAAGCGGAAATAGGAGTTAAAGAATTGAAAAACTGCTGCCACGAACACGATAAAAGTGGCTGGCTAAGTTATATCCGGCGTCCTTTTTCAAAATCAAAACCCGACTCCAAATTATCCTTGCCTCAAAAAATTGCCGGAAAACCCGAAGATTTACTTCTTAAAGGAAACATAGATAATGTGGAGTATAAAATTGCTCAATGTTGCAACCCAATACCCGGTGATGACGTTATCGGCTTAATGGAAACCAACAACTTAATCAACATACACCGTACCAACTGTTCACAAGCCATTGAACTCATGGCACGCTATGGTAACCGCATTGTTAAAGCAAAATGGACACAAAAAGAATCCATTTCATTTCTGACCGGAATCAAAATAACCGGAATTGATAAAATTGGATTTATTAACGACATCACCAAAGTAATTGCAGAAAATCTTAACCTGAATATGCGTTCCATCCACTTCGATAGCCATGACGGTGTTACCGAAGGCGTAGTAATGCTTTATGTTAATAATACAAAAGAATTAAATGATGTAATGCTAACTATCCGGAAAATAGATGGAATATCAAAAGTATCAAGGGTCAATTAAAATGTTTATCAAATTAATCACATCCCCGTTAATCATTTTTTTCTATTTTTATCCAAAATTTGATTTAGCATGAAAGCCCTTGAAAAAATTACCTATAGCGCTGTTAAAAAAATTTTCACCGAATATTTATTTAAAAATGGACATCGGAAAACTCCTGAACGATTTGCTATTTTAAAGGAAATATATTCCACCAACGGACATTTTGATGTAGAAAGTCTTCATCTTAAACTGAAAGAAAATAAATATATGGTAAGCCGTGCTACGGTATATAATACTATCGAATTATTGCTTAAAAGCAAGCTCATCATTAAACATCAGTTCGGCAATGCCAGTTCTCAGTTCGAACGCTCCTATAGGCATGGCCAGCACGACCATGTTTTGTGTCTTGACACTGGGAAACTTCTTGAATTTTGCGATCCAAGAATACAGGAAATCCAGGAATCTATCGCCAAAATCTATAACATCGAAATAACACACCACTCGCTGACGTTTTACGGAAGATACAAAGAAATTAATAAAAAATGATAAATCCGTCCCGGTTTACGGGACAAATTCCCTGCCCTTTGGCAGAAAAATCTCTGATTACTAAAAATTTATAAAAATGAACATTGACATATTGCTCGGCCTGCAATGGGGCGACGAAGGAAAAGGTAAAGTAGTAGATGTATTATCCCAGAAATACAATATAATCGCACGCTTTCAGGGTGGACCCAATGCCGGACACACCCTCGAAATTGAAGGTAGCAAGCATATTTTGCATACCATTCCATCGGGAATTTTCCGGAAAAACACCCTTAATATTATTGGAAATGGCGTTATCATCGACCCTGTAATACTTATGGATGAAATACAAAGTCTCAACGATAAAAGCGTAAATGTTGCCGAAAATTTGCTGATTTCCAAGAAAGCTCATTTGATATTACCTACTCATCGCCTGCTCGATGCAGCCTATGAATCATTAAAAGGGAAATCCAAAATTGGTTCAACGTTAAAAGGTATCGGCCCTGCATATACCGATAAAACTGCCCGTAACGGTTTACGTATCGGAGACATCCTGCAACCGGATTTCCAAAACAAATACACGTTATTAAAAGAAAACCATTTGCGTCTTATTACCGAATTTCTGAAATTTCCGATAAACAATTACCTCATCAATGGTTTAACATTCGATGATTATGAAAAAAAATGGTTCGAAGCCATTCATCAAATCAAATCATTACAATTGATTGACAGCGAATATTTCATCAACCAACAATCTGCTCAGAATAAATCCGTTTTAGCGGAAGGAGCCCAGGGAACCATGCTTGATGTTGATTTTGGTGCCTATCCTTTTGTTACCTCCAGCAGCACTATTTCATCCGGTGTATGCACCGGATTGGGAATTTCACCTAATAAAATCGGTAAAATTTATGGCATTGTAAAAGCTTATTGTACACGCGTAGGCAGTGGACCTTTTCCTACCGAACTTGAGGATGAAACCGGCGAAATACTCCGAACTATCGGTAAAGAATTCGGATCTACAACCGGACGTCCACGGCGTTGTGGCTGGCTCGACTTGGTAGCCTTGAAATATGCTGTTATGCTTAACGGGGTTACTCATCTGATACTTACTAAAGCTGATGTACTAAGCTCATTCGATGAAATTAAAGTATGTACTGCTTACAAAATAAACAATCAGATTACCGAGCAAGTACCTTTTGATACTTCGGCAACTATTGAACCTGTTTACACTGCTTTTAAAGGCTGGAATTGTGATCTCACCCAACTTACATCCTTCGACCAATTACCCGCTGAATTAACAGATTACATTCATTTTATTGAGAGTGAATTAAATATTCCATTTGCTATTGTTTCTGTCGGCCCCGACCGAAAACAGACGTTGGTAAAATAATACTTTAACTAACGACTTTCTTCATTTTTTGCTTAATAATCTGTAATACTGGTTATTCAATTTGTTACAATGAAAATGTTTTCTGAAAAAAACATTTTCATTGTAACAAACAATTAAAATACTCCGTCGTATAAGAAACCAAAGCAAAAACAATCTAATACGTGTAACAATGAAACCATACATTAAAAAATTTTACGGAATCTTTCTTTCTATTTTGCTGCTTTCAGCAATATCCGGCAATTTATCGGCACAGGATCAAATAATTAAACAAGTACGCTCGGTACCTTCATTCAATTCGATTGAAGTGGGCGGTGCCTTCAACATAATTATTACTCAAGGCAACGAACAATCCGTTGTTGTTGAAGCTAATGAGCAAATTATTGACAAAATTATTACAGAAGTAAATGCTCAAACACTGGAGATATATTCAAAAGGTCGGTGGAATAATAATGATGAATTCTTTAATCCCTTAAAACTTAATGTATATATCACTATAAAAGAGATCAATCGAATTGAAGCATCTGGGGCAAGCAAAATAACCGGGGCAAATGCCATCAAAGGAGAGCAGTTAACCATAGAGGCAAGCGGAGCATCACAAATTAACCTAAACATTGAAGTAAAAACTCTAAATACTGAAGTTTCAGGTGCTGCCCAGGCAAAACTTACAGGTTCGGCCATCGCCCATAATTCGGAAGTAAGTGGTGCCGGATTGTTAAAAGCCGGCGACCTAATTACCTCCAAAACCAATATTGAGGTTAGCGGAGCTGCCAACGCCAAAGTGAATACAAAGGACGAATTGACAGGAGAGGTTACAGGAGTAGGAAACCTGTCAACAGTTGGTGATCCAGCCGTAAAAAAAATAGATAAAAACGGAACAATAGAAATACAAATGAAGGAATTAAAAAAGAATCTGAATAACCTCGATTCAAATGAGCTCCAAAATCTTGAGAATCTCAAGAATCTGAAAGAACTAAAAGATTTGGAACACGTTAAAATCAGTAAAGAATATTCCGGCGATTCTTCAAAATATACAGTTAAGATTATTACCGAAGATAATGAAGAAAACAATGAAGAAAACAATGAAGAAAACGAAGATAATGAAAGCATTATACATGGCCATAATAATAAGATTATTATTCACGATCATAATATAAGGCTACACCATACTTTTGGAAAATTCAACGGTCATTGGGCAGGTTTAGGTCTTGGAATCAACGGTTATCTTACAAAAAATGGAAGTTTGGACATGCCCGAAAAGTACAAATATCTTGATTTGCATTACGAAAAATCTGTAAATGTTGATATTAATTTCTTTGAACAAAACATTAATCTGATTAGAAGACATTTCGGTTTAGTAACCGGATTAGGGTTAACATTTAATAATTACCGCTTTGACAATAACGTTGTTTTAGTTCCAGATTCCTCCGAATTATCAGGATACTATGATAATTCAAAACAAAGCTATAAAAAGAGCAAACTACTGGTAACTTACCTAAATTTGCCAATACTTTTTGAATATCAAACAAATAGCCGATCAAACATCAACAGCTTTCATTTTACGGCAGGAGCAATAGGTGGCATTCGCATCGGCTCGCATACCAAAAATGTGTTTGATGGGGACAAAAAGACTAAAAATCGTGATGATTTTTATTTAAATCCTTTTAAACTCGATGCCACAGCACGAATTGGTTGGGGTGTTCTTAATCTCTATGGAAATTATTCGCTTACTTCTTTATTTAAAAATGATAAAGGACCTGAATTATATCCATATAGTATTGGAATTTCCTTTGATATTGATAACTGGTAATTAATTATATACTAAATGGAAAAAACCACTCAAAATTTGAGTGGTTTTTTTATTTCTAAATCCTAAAAAATATTTAATTTAGCAACCCCGAATTTAAAAGAAAATTTCTATGTCAGGACACAATAAATGGTCAACCATTAAACGTAAAAAAGGCGCCTTAGATTCAAAAAGGTCCAAAATGTTTTCAAAACTAATTAAAGATATAACAATCGCCGTAAAAGAAGGTGGAACTGATCCCGATGGCAATCCCCGCTTACGTTTGGCAATAGCTAACGCCAAAGGAGTCAGTATGCCTAAGGACAACATTCTTCGTGCTATCAGCAAAGGAGCCGATAAAGATGCAGCATCGTTTCAGGAAACTACTTACGAAGGTTATGCTCCGAACGGAATTGCAATTTTTATTGAATGTACTACCGATAATCTTCAGCGTACTGTAAGCAACATCCGTTCCTATTTTAATAAGTACGGCGGGAATCTTGGAACCAACGGCTCCTTAAGTTTCCTTTTCGACAGAAAAGGAATTTTTATAATTCCTAAAGGCACAATTGACCGCGATGAATTTGAAATGGAATTGATCGACGCTGGAGCCGAAGACATTTCTTTTGAAGATGATACATTTACCGTTACTACAGCTATGGAGGATTTTGGCTCGATGATGCGTAAGCTGGAAGATCTTAAAATTGAACCAGAAAGTGCTTCATTACAGCGAATTCCAAAAGAAACTACAAAATTAGATTTGGAACCTGCAAAAAAAGTTATAAAACTCATTGATTTTTTCGAAGAAGACGATGATGTACAAAATGTATATCATAATATGGAAATCACCGACGAATTAATGGAAGCTTTAAATCAGTAAATAAATTGTTTCTATAAAAAAAGGAGAGGTCAAAAACCTCTCCTTTTTGTTTACCATTCTTCTATTTACTACTTTTCGCTTACGATATTGTATGTATCCTGTGCAATTACCAATTCTTCATTGGTAGTAATTACCATCACTTTAACTTTCGATTCAGGTTTTGAAAGCACAGCATCAGTACCTCTTAATGCTAAATTCTTTTCATTATCAAAAGCTATACCTAAATATTCCATGTTTTCACAAACTCCTGAACGTACATGCCAGTCATTTTCGCCCACACCACCGGTAAAAATGATTAAATCGACACCACCCATAGCGGCCGTATAGGCTCCGATATATTTCTTAATCTGATAAGCATACATTTGCCTGGCAATTAATGCTCTTTTATTACCATGGTCAGCAGCATTTTCGATATCACGCATATCTGACGAAACACCTGATATTCCAAGCATCCCGCTTTTTTTATTGACCAAATCATTTACAACACTTAATGATAACTTTTCCTTATCCATCAGAAATAAAAGGGCCCCTAAATCAAGATCTCCGGCACGTGTTCCCATATATAAGCCTTCTACCGGAGTAAATCCCATAGATGTATCTACAGATCTTCCGTTTTGGATAGCAGCTATAGAAGCTCCATTACCCAAATGACATGTTATTATGTTTATTTTTCCCCAATCAATTCCCAATATTTTACTTGCTTTCTGAGCTACGTACTTATGACTGGTTCCGTGGAATCCAAATTTACGGATTTTGTATTTTTCATAATATTCATAAGGTAACCCATAAAGGTATGCATAAGCCGGCATCGTTTGATGAAAAGAAGTATCAAAAACAGCAACTTGTTTTATACCTGGGAGTATTGCTTCCATCGAAGTAATGCCTTTAAGATTTGCGGGATTGTGCAAAGGAGCCAATTCAATACAATTTGCAATATCCTTTTTAACCATTTCGGTTACTAATACGCTGGTTTTAAAATTCTCGCCACCATGAGCTACTCGATGTCCAACAGCACATATTTCCTTAACATCTTTAATCACACCATGTTCTGGATGGACTAGTGCTTCCAAAATCAAACTTATCCCGATGGCATGATCAGGAATATCCCTAACGATATGGTATTCCAATTTACCCTTGGGTTTATGAGTCAGAATCCCATCACTTATCCCGATACGTTCTATTAAGCCCTTTGCTAATACATTAGCATCTTTTTCCATGTCAAGCAATTGGTACTTAATGGATGAACTACCACAATTTAAAACTAATATTTTCATGTTAATATAAATGTATTTAACTGATTTATTTTATTTTCTGTTATTATTACTTTACTGATATTTAGCTCATATTTGCTGCCTGATTAGCTGTAATAGCTACCATATTAATGATATCACTAATTGAGCAACCTCTCGACAAATCGTTGATCGGAGCTGCCATTCCTTGTAAAATGGGTCCTATAGCTTCGGCTCCTGCTAAACGTTGAACTAGCTTATATGCAATATTTCCGGTTTCAAGTGTTGGAAAAATCAGCACATTTGCGTTTCCGGCTACCTTACTTCCCGGAGCTTTACTCAAGCCAACAGATTCTACAATAGCTGCATCAACCTGAAGTTCACCGTCTACTTCTAATGTGGGGTCCATTTCGCGTACCATCTGTGTAGCACGAATAACTTTATCACACATTTCATGTTTTGCACTTCCTTTCGTTGAAAAACTTAACATAGCAATTCGGGGATCAATGCCTGCAATATTTTTAGCCGTTTTCGCTGTAATTACAGCAATTTCTGCAAGTTCCTTATCTGTTGGATTAGGATGCACTGCACAATCGGCAAATACCAGAATATCGTCTTTAACATAAATATTATTTTTAAATATCATAATAAACGCACCTGAAACAACGCTTATTCCTGGTTGTGTTTTAATAATTTGAAAAGCAGGCCGAAGTACATTGCCCGTAGAATTCATTGCTCCAGCTACTTCTCCATCGGCATCTCCATTTTTAATAAGTAAAGTAGCTAAATATAATGGGTTTTCAACTAATTTATATGCTTCTTCTTTGGTTAAGCCCTTACCTTTTCTTATTTCAAACAATAAATCAGCATAATAAGCTTTTTTTGCATTATTTACCGGATCAATTATTGTCGCCTCATTAATATTAGCCAAATTCCATTCCTTAGCATTCTTTAAAATTTTATTTTGGTTTCCCAATAAAATAATTTTAGCTATCCCCCCATGTAAAATAAAATCAGCAGCTTTCAGCGTACGCTCCTCTGTTCCTTCAGCTAATACTATTCTCTTCGAAAATTTCTTAGTATTTGACCGTATATTCTCCATTAAACCCATGATAAATTGTATTTTAAATATTGATAATATGTTTATTAAAAAGAATCTGCAAAATTATTACTAATTTTTGAGTCAAAATGAAAAAAATATAAATTTTTAATTTTGAGTTAATAAAAAAATAATAAGTACGCTTTGTTTAGGTAATTTTGCAAAAATTATTAGGACAAAAATGATATACTACTTGTATGCAAGTTAATAATTTACAAGATACCACATTGTTTTCCAATTCTTTTTTTCAGACAGATGATTCATTGGTTATCAAAGCAATACCATATAATTCCAAACTGTCGTTAAAGGGCATTGATTCAATAATTAATGCTACCACCAATGATACACTAATATCTTGTTTTCCATACCCTGCTCAACCAATAATAAAAGAAAATAATAAAATAGCCCCATCCTATACTCAGTCTATTTTTTCGCATCATCTTTTGCAACCAAAAGATATGCAAACTCATGGGATAAACGCTTTCGGTTCCGACTGGATTTTCGGGATTTTTCTTCTTTGTTTCATTTTGTTATCATGGATAAGAATCTTTTATAAAAAAAGATTAAATTTGATTCTCAAAACTTTTATTTCACAACGCACAGTAAACCTGCTATTAAGAGACGGAACATTGTTTAATGAACGAATTTCGTTAGCCTTATCTTTTATCTGTTTTTCTACAATTTCCATGCTTGCATATTATATTTATCTTTTTATAGCAGGCTCAGGGATTAAATCAAACTATGGTTTAATCCTTTACGGTCAAATTTTTATTATAATACTTGCTTTAACAATATTTAAAATACTTCTGATAAATATTATTGGAAATGTTTTTAATAACAAAGGAAAATCTTTCGAATATCAATTAAACGATCTTATATTTTTTCAGGTACTTGGCATTATTTTACTTCCTATAATTTTGATTTATAGCTATCTACAAATTAAAAGTTTATTATATTTGGCTATTATTATTGTCGGATTTTGGTTCGTATATAAGTTGATACGAGGTTTGTATATTAGTATGACTCATTCAAAGTTTTCTCTTTTTTATTTATTTTTGTACTTTTGCACCGTCGAAATTTTGCCGCTGTTAGTTTTAATAAAATTGGCCATGAAAAATTAACAAATAAAACATTTCCAAATCGTTAAGACTAAAAGATTATATCATATGGAAAAAAAAGAAAAAGAGCAGAAATTGAAAATAAAAAATATCCTCGTTTCGCAACCGCAACCTGTTGATTTTGAAAAATCGCCATTTTACGAAATTGCTAAAAAATTTAATCTCAACTTCGAATTTAATAAATTTATTAAAATAGAAGGTATTACATCAAGCGATTTTCGTAAGGATTATAAAATCTCAATCTTAGATCATACTGCAGTTATTTTTAATAGTAAAAACGCAGTAGATCATTTTTTTAGACTTTGCAAAGAGATGCGTGTAGATATTCCTGACAGTATGAAATATTTCTGTATTTCGGAATCAACGGCCTATTATCTTCAAAAATATGTTCAATTTCGGAAACGTAAAATATTTCATGGAAAAGAAGATTTGAATCAACTTATTGAAATCATAAAAAAACATAAAGAAGAAAAATTCCTATTTCCATGTTCTGATATTCATAAGGATAAGTTACCACAACTTTTGGACGAATCCGAAATAAAATATACAAAAGCGGTTATGTACCGAACGATAGCAAGCGACTTGTCTGGCGTCAACATATACCAATACGACATGCTTATATTTTTCAGCCCAGCAGGTATTGATTCATTATTTAGCAATTTTCCCAATTTTAAACAAGGGAACATTATTATTGCAGCTATGGGACCCACCACTTCAAAGGCAGTAAAAGACTCGGGCTTAACGCTTAATATTACGGCACCAACAAAAACTGCACCTTCTATTTCGATGGCGATTGAAGAATATTTTCAAAAACTTAATAAAAAATAAGTAATTACAATTTTAAAAAAACATGTAATACATGCTCAAGCAGACTTTCAAAAAAAATGAGCGTTTATGCAATAGAAAGCTCATTGATAATCTGTTTGCTGACGGTTCTTTTTTTTACATCTATCCCTTTAAAATAATTTGGCTTGACACCGATTTTCAATCACTCGTTCCTGCCCAGCTTCTGATTAGCATTCCCAAACATAACATACATAAGGCGGTTAATCGAAACTATATGAAACGTGTTATTAGGGAAGCATATCGAAAAAACAAATCGCAATGGTGTGATCATCTTCTTAAAACACATCAAAAATGTATTTTTGCCTTAGTATTTACTCATAAAATATTGATACCTTATCAACAAGTAGAAGCTACAATTTTACTAATTTTACAGCGTTTAATTCATGAACATGAAAAAATTGCCAAGTAAAATACTAATTCTTTTTATACGATTTTATCAATTAGCTATTTCCCCCTATCTTTTACCTTCATGTCGTTATTCGCCAAGTTGTTCCGTCTATGGTATTGAAGCTATTAAAAAATATGGCCCATTTAAAGGAAGTTGGCTTGCTTTGAAAAGAATTTTATCATGCAATCCCTGGGGCGGAAGTGGTTACGATCCGGTACCTTGAATTACTAAAAAAATATTGTTATACTAAATGAAAAAAATAAAATTTAAATCTATTCAAGCAAAAATTTTGGTTTTTTCTACCATTATTTTTGTAAATATGTCAATTGCTGGACTAAGTCAGAATATTGGTAACAATAATTTTGAAGCTGCAAAAAATTTAGAGATTTTTTCAACACTTTTTAAGGAATTGAATACTAATTATGTGGATGAAATTAAGCCAGCAGAATTAATCCAGACAGGAATTGATAATATGCTCGAATCACTTGACCCTTACACAAATTATATTCCTGAATCCGAAATTGAAGATTACGAATTCATGACTACCGGACAATACGGTGGAATTGGTGCTCTTATTCATAAAAATGGCGATTATGTTATTATTTCCGAGCCATACGAAAATTTTCCGGCAGCCAAAGCAGGTTTAATCCCCGGTGATAAAATTTTAGAAATCAATGGAAAATCAGCTAAGGGAAAATCAGTAAATGATGTAAGCGATATTTTAAAAGGACAACCTGGAACAACTTGTACTTTAAAAATTGAACGATTTGGGCAAAAACAATCTATTGAAAAAACTGTTACCCGTCAAAAAATAACGATAGATAATATTCCTTATTTTGGCATGCTTAACGATAAAATTGGCTATATTCGTTTATCTGGATTTACCCAAGATGCAAGCAAAGAAGTGAAAAATGCATTTTTAAAGCTCAAAGAATCCAATCAACTAAATGGCATCGTCTTAGACCTACGCGGAAATGGAGGTGGTTTAATGAACGAAGCTATAAATATAGTCAACCTGTTTGTTGAAAAGGGTGAAGTAGTAGTAAGCACGAAAGGAAAATTAGAAGATAAGAACAAGACCTATCGAACTATGGTTCCGCCATTGGATAAGAATATTCCTTTAATCGTATTAGTCAATCAGGGAAGTGCTTCAGCGTCCGAAATTGTAGCCGGTGCTATTCAGGACTTGGATCGTGGAGTTATCGTTGGACAGCGAACTTTTGGAAAGGGTTTGGTTCAAAATGTAGTACCTCTTTGCTATAATACCCGCTTAAAAGTTACTGTTGCAAAGTATTATATACCAAGCGATAGATGTATTCAGGCAATAGATTATTCCCACAAAAATGGCAATGGTAATTTTGAAAAAATTCCTGATTCTTTAATACGTGCCTTCAAAACAAAAAAAGGACGTACCGTTTATGATGGAGGAGGAATAGATCCGGATATTAAATTGGAACCCACTCAATACAGTAATATATCCTTTAGCTTAACTAATAAATTTTTAATTTTCGATTTTGCCACCAAATTTTATTACGAAAATCCAACGATACCTTCTGCAAAAGATTTTGAAATAAACGATAGCATATTCAACAATTTTGTAAGCTATATTTCTGATAAGGATTATGACTATACCACTAAAAGCGAGGAGGAACTTGATAAATGGAAAAAAACTGCAGAAAAAGAAAATTATTTCGATGAAATTAAACCCGAATTCGAAGTACTTCGGACCAAAATGATGCATAATAAAAAAGATGATCTCATAAAGTATAAATCTGAAATCAAAAATCTATTAAAAGCTGAAATTACTACAAGATATTATTTCCAGAAAGGACGAATACAGTCAACGCTTACAACTGACAATGAAATACAAAAAGCCATAGAAATAATTGGGAATCAGCAAATATACAATTCTATTTTAAATGGCACTTTACAAAAGACTGACAATTCAAAATAAGATGTCTTGGAATACTACCTCATTAAGGCATAATAGCTATCTTGGTGCCCTTGCCTTGATGCTAATTGCCATGCCATTATCAAATTATTTAATGAGTGTTTCCCAATTTCTGCTGGCAGGAATTTGGTTATGGGATTGTTCGTCAACCGGATTTTTTGAAAAATTTACGAAGTTTTTCAAAAATAAAGCAGCTTTAGTTGTTACTTCCCTTTTTTTACTTCATCTCATTGGTTTGATTTATACAACTGATTTTAATTATGGGTTTAAGGATATACGAACAAAACTTCCTCTTTTAATTATCCCATTTATTCTTTCAACATTACCACAAATCAAAAAACGTGAGCTTTATTACCTTATTATCATTTTTATTGCTGCTGTTTTTATTGGCTCATGTTGGAGTGTCTTTATTTTATATACTCAAACGATAACTGATGCACGAGAATTAACGCCATTCCTCTCTCATATTCGGTTTAGTATGAATATTTGTCTGGCAATTTTTTTCTTAGCTTTTCTTATTTTTCAAAATGATTTTTTAAAACCATTCCATAAAATTCTATTTAGTATTTTAAGTGCATGGTTCATTTTTTTCCTGTTTATTCTTGAGTCTCTTACAGGAATTATAATTTTGCTATCCGTTAGCATCATATTATCAATTTACTTCATTTTTAAATTAAAAAATATATATTTCAAATCGAGCTTGCTTATTTTTATTTTGATTATCATTACATTAGCTGTTGTTTATCTAAAAAATACAATAGATGATTATGAATATGCAGCTCCAATTTCCATTCAGCATCTTGAAAAATATACAGCTTTAGGAAATGTTTACACACATGATACCATTCATTTTGGCATCGAAAATGGAAAATATGTAGGATTGTATCTTTCAGAAAAAGAATTATGCGATGCTTGGAATAAACGAAGTAATTATAATTATTCTGGCAAAGATGCTAATAATCAACTTATTAAATATACTCTAATTCGTTTTTTAAATTCAAAAGGATATCGGAAAGATGCAGAAGGGGTAAATGAATTAACTTCCAAAGAAGTGCATTATATTGAATCGGGAGTTGCTAATGCTGAATATCTTAATAAAATTGGTTTTAAAACCAGAATTTATCAGGCAATAATGGGGTATCAATCCTATAAAGTCGGCGGCAATCCAAGTGGAAATTCATTATTTCAACGAGTTGAATATTGGAAAGCTTCAATTTATTTAATAAAACATAATTTTATAATAGGTGTTGGTACGGGAGATATGAATATTGCTTTTTCGCAAGCATATGAAAAATTGCAATCACCACTTGATCCTCAATTTCGACGGCGTTCTCATAATCAATATCTTTCTATTTTTGTTGATTTTGGAATCATTGGGTTTGTCTGGTTTATTTTTAGCCTTTTTTATCCACCAATAAAACTTCAAAAATTTCACAATTATTTTTATATTATATTTTTTCTCACTTTAATTCTGTCTATGTTTGTGGAAGATACGATTGAATCGCAGGCAGGATTAACATTTTTTGCTTTTTTTAATTCATTTTTCCTTTTTTGTCAAAAAAATGAATGATTTTTTAATCTATCTTTAAACGCTCAAAATATAACATAAGCTCTATGCAAAAATTAAAATTTGAATATATCGTTACAGAATATGATTCCTTAGAAGAACTAAATAACGATGATCAGTTACTTTTAAATTATGCAAAACAAGCTCTTGAACTTGCTTACGCCCCATATTCAAACTATTATGTAGGAGCCGCCTTAAAATTAGAGAACGGACAAATTTTTAAAGGAAATAATCAGGAAAATGCAGCTTATCCCTCTGGTTTATGTGCTGAAAGAGTAGCTGCTTTTTCAGCCTCCTCACAGTATCCCGATACGCCTATACACTCAATAGCAATTTCTGCAAAGGCAAAAGATTTTGTCGTAGATTTACCGGTTACGCCCTGTGGTTCATGCAGACAAGTCTTTGCCGAACTGCAAAAACGTCATAAGAACAGCATCCGTTTTATTTTAAGTGGCGAAATTGGTAAAATATATATCATTGAAGGTATTGAAAACCTTCTGCCCCTTATGTTTGAAGCCGAAAATTTAAAAAAATCAGTTTAACTTTAATAATATTACCATGTTAAAAGTTATCATAATTGACGATGAGGCAAAATCCAGGGGAACCATCAAGGAAATGCTTAATATCTATTGCCATGGAATTGAAATTGTTGCACAAGCTGATAGTGTTAAAACTGGGATTTCTGCTATTAAACAATATAACCCAGATCTTATCTTATTGGATATTCGGATGCCCGATGGTACTGGCTTCGATTTGTTACGACAGATCGGACTTATTAGCTTTAAAGTTATTTTTATAACAGCTTATGAAGAGTATGCTATCAAAGCATTTAAATTCAGTGCGCTCGATTATATTTTAAAGCCAATTGATCCTGACGAACTTATGGATGCGATTGATAAATCGAAAAAAATTATCGCAAATGATAACCTGAATTTAAGACTCAATTCCTTCTTTGAAAACCTTGATACGCCCAAAGAAGCAAAAAAAATTGCATTAAAATCAATGGATAGTATTAGCTTAGTCGAAGTTGATGATATTATCCGATGTGAATCAGATAAAAATTATACGATTTTTCACATGATTGATGGCGAAACCATTCTGGCTATTAAAACATTAAAAGATTTTATGGATATCCTCGAGGATTACGGGTTTTATCGCGTTCATCAATCACACATCATAAATTTATGTCATGTAAAACGTTTTCTAAAGGATGAGACAGTGTGCGTTATGAAAGATAATTCAAAAGTACCCGTGTCATTTCGTAAAAGGGAAGAAATAATGCAACTTTTCAAAAAATTTTAAATTTCATACGAATCCCTGGAAAAACCCTACGAATTCCCGGAAAAACCCTACACTTTTTATTTTTTAAAATCGTAAAATATATTTTACTACTATTGCCGTCGAATTGGTAAGAGAAATTTTCTATTTAAAAAAATGATTTTTAATCATTAGACTTTTTCTTCTCATTTATTGAAATTTTGTTACATTAAATATTTTATACCTATTAGCATTTATTAATAATATTAATTTCCCTCCCAATACATCCACAACCTGAGTCCCGAAAAACTGTACAAAGCAATCCACATCTCTCAAATATTTCGGGACTCTTTCTTTTTTTTAATCTTTTTTTATTTTCAAATTATTTATAATTTTGAAGTAAATTTATTAATCAGATGTCCGCTCCTTCCAATTTAAATTTTCAACTTTTTGATGATCCGCTTAAATTGTATAACTCAATGTTACTGGATATTAAAAAAGCACAAAAATATATTTATATTGAGACTTATCGCTGGTCTAATGATAATGTCGGATTAAAATTCAGGGATGCCCTTATAGCCAAAGCGGATGAAGGTTTGGAAATTAAAATATTAGTTGATTCATGGGCTACTACTCTTCCAAATACCTTTTTTACAAACATAATTAATGCGGGTGGTGAAGTTCGTTTTTTTAAAAAAATAAAATTTTCGTTTGATTTTTTTACCAAAAATCATAGAAGGAATCACAGAAAACTTTTACTGATTGATGATACCATATCATACATGGGCTCGGCAAATTTTACAGCTTATTCCTTAAATTGGCGTGAATTAGTAATCCGGTTAAATGATAGCATAACTGAAAAATTTAAAAGATCGTTTCTCGAAAGTTATAAAATTTACAACAAGTACATTTTTAATAAGTTTTCTTTCAAAAAAACGATCCGACATAATGGCTTTGAAATCATTCAGGATTTGCCTTCAATTTATCGCCAACAAATAAAAAAGAAATTCGAATTATTAATTCAAAATTCCCAAAAAGAGGTTACCATTGAAACTCCCTATTTTTTACCCGGTTATAAATTACGTAAATCATTAATTGAAGCAGCTCAGCGAGGAGTAGTTGTAAACATTATTGTACCTGAACATTCTGATGTAAAAATCGTTGACATTCTAAGAAGTTTATATTTAGGCCTATTATACAAACATGGCGTTAATATATATTTATATTTTCCTTACAATTTACACGCCAAATGCTTAATGATTGATAACGAAATATTTGAAATTGGTTCACCAAATTTTGACTACAGAAGCTTTCGGTATATGTATGAAATTGCATTGGTTGGTAAAGAACCAGCAATTATTAGTAAAATAAATGAACACATTGCTGGAACAATGCTCCATTGTAAACATTTTAATTATACTGCATGGCAAAATAGACCACTCATTGAGAAAATTTTTGCCCGTCTTTTAATTCCATTAAGACATTTATTTTAAAAAAAATTCCTTTTGCTATAAAGCAAAAGGAATTTCCGATTCATCCGATCAATAAAATTACGAAATTTCAATAACTTTTGATGGATTTTGAGCTTCTTCTTTCTTTGGAAGGATTACCTTTAATATTCCATTCTTATATTCGGCATTTATTTTTTCAGCATCAATTTCTTTGGGTAAAGTAAATGACCTGCTGAATGCTCCGTACATGAATTCTTTACGGGTGTAGTTTTTTTCTTCTTCCACTTTCTCGTTTTCTTTTTCGGACGAAATAGTTAAGATATTATTTTCCAAATTGATTTTAAAGTCGTCCTTTTCTAAACCCGGAATGGCAATTTCCAATAAAAAAGATTCTTTTTCCTCAACGATATTAGTGGATGGCATAGTATTTAATCCATTACATATCATCGGGTTAAATTCTTTTTCAAACAAATTATCAAAAATGTCTGAAAAAAAAGGTTGGTTTTTCCATTTAACAAGTGTCATAATTTGGTCCTCCTATTTTTAAATTAATTTATTTTTAATTCTCCTTTTGCAATTATCGTTCCAAGAGAATTTTTATCGAAATTTGAACCAGAATATGTCATATTGGCATTATTATTTCGAAATGTTTTTGAAAACATCAGCCATTATGTCATTATATCATAAAAAAACCAGAATTGAAAAATTCCGGTTTAGATTTGATTTTTTTCAGTTTTACCCGCAATGGAAATATTGATTGACCAAATTCATGATTTTATCCTTATCATTTAAAATATCCTTTCTTAGTTCTTTGTCGTTATATGCTTTTAATTTAGAGATAATTCCATGAATTAATCCTGGTGTAAACACATCATATTTTAAATAAATGTCTTTTTGCTTTTCCAAGCAATCTGCAGATTCTGCACATGAATCCGGTAAATGATTTAATTTGCTCAAAGTTTCTTTATATTCGTCATGAAAAATATTTACATCGACGTAAGTTTTTTTTGCAAAATCAAGCGCATTTTCCATTTGAAGTCCATGACGTGCAGCAACAGTTAATCCGGCAAGTAACAGATAAATATCTGCAGAACCATCAGGGCATCTGAACTCAACTGTTTGTTTGTAAGATAGATCTTCGGCAATATTTATTTCATTTGGATTGGCATCTAAACTCATGTTGTTGACCCCTGACCAGCCCAGAGGAACCCTAACAAGAACAGATCGGTTTCTGTCCCCCCAACAAATATTTGTTGGCGCTTCCTGATGAGGCACAAGCCTGAAATAAGAAGTCGGGTTTGTATTTCCAAAAGCAGTAAGTGAAGGGGCAAGGTCTAAATATCCGGCAATAGCACGTTTGGCTACATCACTGAGGGCGCCATTTTCAACCATAACGTTGCGATTATCCTTAACTAATTTAGTGTGAATATGCAACCCGCTTCCAGCTTTACCAATAGTAATTTTTGGAGCAAATGTTATTGAAACGCCATACTTATATGCTATCGTTCTAAGTATCCATTTAGCAATCACAAGTTGATCGGCCGCATCTTCTAATTTGGTAGGTAAAAATTCAATCTCATTTTGTTCATAATCCAAATTATTATAACAGAAATTACCTACTTCTGAATGTCCATATTTTATTTTACCTCCTGCCTGAGCTATGGCATGCATAGCTTCGGTACGCAAATGTTCAAATTTATTGAACGGAGCTGATTCCTGGTAGCCACGTTGATCTTCGGTTGGAAAAAGATTATTTTGCTCACTAATAATATAATATTCCAATTCGCCCATTACTTCAAACGAAAATCCAGTTTCACGTTGTAACACTTCATGAGCTTTACGAAGAATATATTGTGGAGAACTGGCCAAAGGCATTCCATCTTTATTATAAAAAGAACAAAGAATATCCAGCGTCGGTATTGATGTAAACGGATTTAAAAAAGCTGTTTTATATCGTGGTATTACATATAAATCACTCGAACCAGCTTCAATATGGGAAAAAAGGCTTGACCCATCAACGCGTTCGCCTGAAGTAAGAATATTTTCTAAATGGGTTTTGCTATGAATGACAAAATTTAGTGTCTTCAATCGGCCATCGCCACCCACATATCTGAAGTTAACCATTTCAATTTTATTATCTTCAATATATTTTATAAGGTCGGCTTTCGTAAAATCTTCGGCGGGTTTGTTTAAATATCTAACCAGCGGATTGGGGCTCATTTCAATTAATTTGTTCATTATCATTATATTTATGGATATTACTTTCTTTAATTTGGGGCTACAAATGTAGAAACTTTTTCAAATATCGCTTTTAATACATAAGCTAAAATTACTTTAAGTAAAATTACGGCTCTGAATTTTTATATTAAAATCTTTGCTTATTTTTGATGGCAAATTATCATGCATGAATTGGAATGAAATTATTTTCTTTTTTCTTTTTATTTTAATGATTTTTGGAATATTATCGCTTGATTTAATTGTAATTGGTAAAAAAAGTCATATTCTACCCTTTAGAGAAGCCCTTGGGTGGACACTGCTGTGGGTATTTTTAGGATTATTGTTTTTTATATTTATAAAAACTCACGGTGATTTAATACATGGCAAGGATATTAATAGAGATGGAATTGTCAATATTGATGATTTAAAACAATTGCAATCCCGATACGATCATCCAATAAATTTTGATGGGTTGAATTATGAAGATGCTCTCCAAAAATACCGCCATAATATGTCACTCGAATATATTACGGGTTATCTGCTTGAATATGCGTTGTCTGTTGACAATGTGTTTGTCATGATATTAATATTTTTATCTTTCGGAGTTAAGGAAATTTATTATAAACGGGTTTTGTTTTGGGGCATAATTGGAGCTGTCTTTATGCGATTTATTTTTATATTCTTAAGCGCTACCCTTATACATAAATTCTCATGGATTTTATACGTTTTCGGTGGGTTCCTTGTATTCACCGGAATCCAAATGTTTATCGAAAGAAATAAACAATCAAAAATTGATACGAATAATCACCCCGTAGTTAAATTTGTTTCAAAATATTTTTCTGTTTATACTGGCAATTCCGGAAAGAAATTTTGGCTAAAAGAAAACAATAAATTTTATTTTACACCCTTATTTATTGTATTATTGGTAATTGAGTTTTCGGATGTTGTTTTTGCCTTTGATTCCGTTCCGGCTATCTTTTCGGTTACCCAGGATCCTTACGTGGTTTTCTTTTCCAACATTTTTGCTATTCTCGGTTTGCGGTCATTATTCTTCTTAGTGGTTCACGTAATACATCTCTTTGAATACCTTAAAATCGGGCTTTCCGTTTTACTTGTTTTTATCGGAACGAAAATGTTTTTTCACAATTGGTTAGAAAGTGTTGGGTTTACAACGGCTCATTCTCTTTATATCATTTTGCTGATACTTTCACTAAGCATTATTGCTTCGCTTTTGTTTCCCTCAAAAGAAAAGAACAGGGTTGAAATCTGATCTTGTCTTTAATTAATGGCTAATTACTTTTTAATCAAATATACCTCAAGCAGTTTTTGAGCTGCAATATAGGAGCTTGTTCTGCCAGATAATACGTCGCTTTCGAGCTGAATCATCAATCTTTTGATGTTCTGATTTTGATAAAAGCTATCGCGAAGATTTTGATCAATAAAATCATACATTATCTGCTTGAGTTGTTCGGTGCGTTTTTGATAGAAATACCCGTTATCTTTTGTGAACCGGACATACTTCTCAATGATTTGCCAGGTTTCAATGATTTTATTCTTATACCTTGCGGAACATATTTCCACCACCGGTTCCCAACCCGAAGGAGGCAGAGGGAAAAGCCTCAACGCATTAAGATATTCTGATTTGGCAAGGTTAGCTTTTGTAATATTATCGCCATCGGCTTTATTAATAATAATGGCATCGGCCATTTCCATTATGCCTCGTTTAATTCCCTGAAGTTCGTCCCCGGCACCGGCAAGCATCAGCAGGAGGAAAAAATCGACCATGGAAAAAACAGCCGTTTCGGATTGCCCCACCCCCACTGTTTCAATGAAAATGGTATCGAAACCGGCAGCTTCACATAAGATAATGGTTTCCCTGGTCTTGCGGGCTACCCCGCCTAAAGAACCTGCCGCGGGTGAAGGACGTATAAATGCATTGGGATCGGTGGCCAATTCCTCCATGCGGGTTTTGTCGCCAAGAATGCTTCCTTTGGTTCGCTGACTGCTTGGATCAATGGCTAAAACCGCCAGTTTATGACCAGCTTCTGTAAGGTATTTTCCCAGCGCTTCAATAAATGTACTCTTTCCAACTCCCGGAACTCCGGTAATGCCAATCCTGACCGAATTCCCCGAAAAGGGTAAGCAGCGTTCGATGATCTGTTGAGCCATTTCGGTATGCTCCGGCAACGAACTTTCGATTAAGGTGATTGACTGACTAAGAACGGTTCTGTTTCCACCCCGTATTTCGTTTACAAACTCATCAACGGTAAGCAATTGCTTACGGTTAGCTCTTAATTGCTTGATGGCATATTTATTAATCGAACCTGGTTGTTCAATCCCCTCCTGAACTTTAAGTGCAGACCTGGAAAACTTATCGGATTTTGTCATTAAAAAGCGCTTTACTTCTTAGCAAAAATAATAAAAGAAATCTGGTCATACCACAAAGTTGAAGAAAAACTTTAAACAGGCCAATAAGCAACAACTTAGTAAAACCGTAAACCATTAACAGATTTTCCATACTTTTGCGCACAAATAAATCCTCTATTTGAACCCTCTTAAACAACTTGCCGGACAAACAGCCATTTACGGCCTGCCAACTATCTTAGGCCGGTTATTGAATTATTTATTAGTCCCGCTATACACGTATCGGTTTGTTACTTCCGAGTATGGTGTGGTAACCGAAATGTATGCCTACGTTTCGCTTTTTGCGGTAATACTGACCTATGGCATGGAAACCGCATTTTTCAGGTATTCACAAACCGAGGACGATAAAGGAAAGGTATATGGCACTTCTGTCCTTTCGCTGATTATCACTTCCGCCGTTTTTATTACCATTTCCATGATTTTTGCCCATCCGGTAGCCAGCCGGATGGGATATGCCGAACATACGGAATATATCCGATGGTTTGTCCTGGTATTGGCTTTTGATGCATTGAGCGCCATACCTTTTGCCAGGCTACGCGAGCTTAATAAAGCCGGACAATTTGCGCTTATCAAATCCATCAATATTGTAATTAATTTAGGCCTTAACCTGTTCTTTATTCTTTTATGCCCCTATCTTCTTAAATCATCCGGAAACGGGTTTATTTTAAAGCTTATCCATTTTGTTTACAACCCTGAAGTTGGCGTCGGGTATATTTTTATTTCCAATTTAATAGCCAGCGGAGTTACCCTGCTTCTTTTATTGCCCGTAATCCTTGATATCAAGCTTACGTTTAACAAACCGTTATGGAAACGAATGATCAAATATGCCCTACCTATCATGATTTTCGGGATGGCGGGGATTGTCAATGAAACGTTCGACCGTATTTTATTAAAACATTTGTTGCCGGGTTCCGATATGAAATACAACATGTCGCAACTGGGAATATACGGAGCCTGTTACAAGATTTCCATCCTTATGACATTGTTCATCCAGACGTTTAAATACGCCGCCGAGCCCTTCTTCTTTAATCAAAGCAAAAACACCAATGCCAAGTTGCTTTATGCGCAGGTGATGAAGTATTTTGTAATGGTTTGTTGTTTTATCTTCCTTGCCGTGATGATGTATATCGATGTGGTGATGTTTTTTGTGGGCAGGGAATATCGCGTGGGGCAACCGGTAGTGCCCATCCTGCTACTCGCCAATTTATTCCTGGGTGTATTTTATAATTTGTCCATCTGGTATAAACTTACGGGCCAGACCATCTGGGGAGCCTATATCTCCATTTTCGGAGCCGTGCTTACGCTTATTCTTAATTTCTGGCTGGTTCCCATTATCGGTTATATGGGTGCGGCATGGGCTACGTTTATTTGCTACGGTTTCATGATGGTTGCATCCTACATTGTAGGCCAGAAATACTATCCGATCAATTATAACGTAAAGAAACTCCTTGGCTTTTTCGGCCTTTCCATCCTATTCTACTTCGTAAGCATCCTTATGCATTTCGAGAATCACATCCTCCATCTGACAATAAATACCTTTATCCTTCTCCTCTACGTTTTTATTCTTTTTATGATCGAAAAGCCAAAGAGGCTTTTTGTTGGTAAATCCTGAAAAAGGGGCAGATTAATTGGATTGAAGCAGATTGATTGGGCTGTGTATAAAGGCCTAAATATCCTTTCTTTCGACAGGATTACGGGATTCCACAGGATATACATAATCATGAAATCAGCGGAAACCGTCGAAGCCATATCATCCATGTTTTATTAATAAAATTGCGAAATCTTACAGTATAAAGAGAGGCCTCCTCTCAGCCTAAGGAGAGACGACCTCTCAGCCTAAGGAGAGACAGCCTCTCAGCCTAAGGAGAGATAACCTCTCAGCATAAGGAGAGGAAGTTCCTCCAATTTTCGATGAAAAAACTTCCTGCTTCCGATGTTTGGATTTTTCCCAAAAATCAATGCGATACGTTTAATACATAATCGAATACATAACTACGTGGCTTATTCAGATCCCTTCCCTGAGCCGAAAATTGGGTAGTTATACTCAGTTTGTAATCGCCGTCGGGTAAAGTGGCAGGGATTACAAAGGTAAGTTTGGATGGATCGTTTACCAGCAGCGAGGTCTGAGGAATGGCAATTGTCTCGGAAGTTTGCTGGTTGATAAGATGGATGCCTACACCCGCATCGCTGCCATCAATTTTTATACGGCTGCCGCTAAGGTTTACTCCTCCGCCGGGGGTAAGACGGCTGTTGACCACGCCGGTGGTTACATCGGTTACCGAATTTACAAATAAGCCGGAAGCGGCCATTCCTCTTATGTTTACAGAGGTAGCTTTTACAGCTTCGCGAACTTCGGCAGTAGGCGTGGCATTCACCGTCAGGCTGTGCTGCGATGAATCCCAGGTGGCATTATCGCCGATAAAAACACCGTTTACCGTAAGGTTGAAATACCCAAGGCCAAATTTTACGGAAGCGCCGTTAGCTAATTCATTAATGGCAACTTCTTTAACAAGCTCGATGGAAGCTTTGATGGTGGTCGCACTAAGGTCGGTACGACGTGCAAGAACTAATTTTATTAAGTCGTCTTCGTTGAGCGACTTGCTGGTTACTACGCGACCGAAACGGTCGTCTTTGCGTTCAGTTAGCATTAAATCGTGAAGTTCCACGATTACGCTGTTCTTTTCTGTTAGAGCCATAATTCGTTTTTTTTTAAAGATTTGATAGATTAATTACCTGATTTAAGTCATAATGATATTATTTAATGGATACAAATTTAAAAATAATATTTCAATTGGAACAACTACTTTTTTCAAAAAAGCGACTTTATCGTCAAAAAAAAGCCGATGGTAAAAAGAAAAAATTTACTTTTGCATTTTAAAATACCAATTGAGGATTTAAAATGGACGACGGACCTGCGAGTACAAGGAAATTAATTCATAACGAATAAAGAAGGAGACTCGCTTTTAGCTTTCATCCTTCTAATTAAATAAAGGAGGATGTAAAGATGACCTCACAATCAACAATATATTTAAGTCATCTCATCGGCAATAAAGTATTGTCCGAAGAAAATAAGCCTATAGGCAAATTACTCGATTTGGTGGTGGACATGAATTTTGCCCTCCCAAAAGTAATTGCGGCTAAGGTAAAACTGGGCAAATTACCCATAATTATTGATATTGAACACCTCAAAATCAATAAACAAAACGGTAAATATACCATTACCTGCCGCCATATCGAGGAATTTAAAATTGAAACCGATCATACCCTTTTCCTGACCAAGCACATGCTCGACAAACAAATTGTCGACATCGACGGGCGCAAGTTGGAACGAGTCAACGATCTGCGATTGGCCGTGCTTTCGGCAGGTATCTTTGTGGTAGCTGTTGATGTTGGAATCGAGGGGCTATTGCGTCGCCTGACCGTAGCAAAAACAATCAACCGCTTATTGAAACCTTTTGGAAAATCCATCCCCGGGAAATTTATCCTTTGGGACGATGTAGCCACCATAAGTGGATCGCAGGAAGGGATAAAGCTGTCGAAGGAATATTCCAAGCTCGAGAAACTACACCCTTCCGACCTGGCTGATATTATTGAAGACCTTGACCGTAAATCACAGGTAGCCGTTTTTGCCTCCCTTAACGAAGAAAAAGCTGCCGATGTGCTTGAGGAATTGGAGACAGAGGCTCAGATAAACGTGCTCGAAAGCTTGTCGAAAGAAAAAGCTGCCGATGTGCTCGAAAAAATGCCTGCCGATGAAGTAGCCGACATCCTCGACGATCTGGAAGAAGAAAAGGCGGAAGAACTGCTGGGCGAAATGGAAAATACGGCATCCCAGGAAGTACGCGAATTAATGGAATACCCCGAAAATACGGTAGGTAGCCTGATGTCCACCGATTTCATTTCGTTTAAAGAAGAAATGACGGTGGATGATACCATCCGGGAATTACGAATACTTAAGCCCGAACCCGATTCCATCTATTATCTTTATGTTTTGGATAAGGACGAACATCTGATAGCTACCGTATCCTTACGCGACCTAATCACTGCCGAGCCCAACATAAAATTAAGTCAGATAATGAACCGCGAGGTCATCAAGATCATTGATACCGATAAAATTGATTCATTAGCCGAACTTATAACCAAATATAATTTGATTGCCCTTCCGGTAGTTAACAAAGAATTAAAGATGGAAGGTATGGTTATCATTGACGACGTGGTATATACTTTGTTGAAAACAAGGAAGAAAAAAACATTACGGGAAGAATAAGAATGATAGCTTTAAAGGCAAAAAAGAAAAGTTTTTGGAGAAACATCGTTATTTTTCTGGCAATATTAGGTCCTGGTATTATTACAGGAAGCGTTGATAATGATGCCGGCGGAATCACTACGTATTCCTTAGCCGGAGCACATTACGGCTATACCCTCCTTTGGACACTAATCCCTGCATTCATCGTTTTATTAGTTGTTCAGGAAATGAATGCCCGTATGGGTATCGTAACCGGAAAAGGGCTTGCCGATTTGATTCGTGAAAATGCAGGAGTAAAAATCACCTTTTTCATCTTCATAGGGCTTCTTATTGCAGATATTGGAAATACAACTACTGAATTTGCTGGTGTTGCCGGGAGCATGCAGGTTTTTGGGATAAGCAAATATATAGCGGTTCCTATCGCGGGAATAGCAGTCTGGCTATTGGTAGTAAAAGGCAATTATCGAAGTACCGAAAAAATATTCCTAATTTTCAGCCTTTTCCTTTTATCCTATGTGGTATCGGCTATCATGGGAAAACCCCACTGGTCAGAAATAGGCACTTCAATAATTAAACCGACCCTTCAATTTAATTTTACATACATTTCAATTGTAATCGGAATTATCGGCACTACAATTGCCCCATGGATGCAATTCTATATGCAATCAGCCGTTATTGAAAAAGGATTAAATATTGACGACTATAAATATACGCTAATTGATGTCGTCATAGGCTGTATAGCAACCATAGCTGTCGCTTTTTTTATTATGGTTGCTTGTGGAGCCACGTTGTTCCCTAATCATGTTGAAATATCCGAAGCCAAAGACGCCGCCATGTCGCTCAAACCGTTTGCCGGATCATTCGCTTCCGCAGTGTTTGCTTTTGGACTATTTATAGCTTCTGTCTTTTCAGCAACGATATTACCTGTTGCTACAGCATTCTACGTTTGTGAGGCTTTTGGCTTTGAAGCGGGTATTGATAAAAAATGGGATGAAGCGCCAAAGTTTTACTGGCTTTATACGATAATCCTTGTTGTGTCAATGGGAATAATACTAATTCCCAACGCTCCCCTTATTGCGATCACACTTTGGTCACAAATTTTAAATGGATTATTATTACCCGTTGTTTTAGTTTGTATGATTTTATTAGTGAACAATAAGGAAATCATGGGAAAATATATTAATAAACCCATAAATAATATCATTGGCTGGACAACCATCATCATTCTAATTTTGTTAACAGTAGTACTGCTGATTTCATCGTTCATCCGATAGCAAATCATAACAATTAGCCGAACAATATTTTTGCATACTTTTGCCTCATCAAATTGTAATTAATGACCATAAAAATTGTAAACCAGTCCAAACATCAGTTGCCCTCCTACGAAACCGCTGCCTCCGCAGGTATGGATTTAAGAGCAAACCTCGAAGAACCAATTTTATTAAAACCATTGCAACGAGCCATTGTTCCGACAGGATTATTTATTGAACTGGCCGTAGGGTATGAGGCACAAATTCGTCCCCGAAGTGGTTTAGCTATCAAATATGGCATTACAGTTCTAAACTCTCCGGGAACTATTGATGCCGATTACCGTGGTGAAATTAAAGTAATTTTAATTAATCTGTCGGAAGATATCTTTATGGTAAAAAATGGCGAAAGGATTGCACAAATGATCATTTCGTCTCACGAAAAGGCTGAATGGATAAAGGTTGAAAAACTTGAAGTTAGTGATCGTGGTGATGGTGGTTTTGGGCATACCGGCACAAAATAAATTGATACTACTTGAGTTATTAATGAAACGAATTTTCGCATCAATCATGAATAAAACCATCATACTTCTTCTTTTCGCTATAACGATATCAATTACCAGCTGTAAAATCCGAGAGAAAGTTCAGGAAAAAGCTGTCCAAAAGAACGCATCGGCTAAATTAGTTCAGAAGAATCAATCACTTGCCTATTCATACTTTTATGATGCGTTAAAAGAAAAAAATATAGAAAATTTAGATAAAGCTTCCGAATTGTTTCAGCAATGTCTGGCACTCGATCCCGAAAATGACGTAGCCATGTATGAATTAGCCAGGATTTACAGCCATAAAAATGATTTTAAATCGGCGCTTTCGTTAGCCGAAAAAGCTGCTTCTATTAATTCAAAAAATAAATGGTATCAAATATTTCTGGGCGATGTTTATCTTAAAAATGAAAAATATGCTGAAGCCGTACGGGTTTATAATAAATTAATCAAAGACGAACCTGACAATGTTGATTACTATGATAACCTTGCTTCCGTATATATCTATCAGGGTAAGTTAAATGATGCCATTGAAATTTACAATCAACTTGAAGATAAGATTGGTGTTACCGAAGAAGTTTCATCACAAAAGCAAAAAATTTATCTTTTCTTGAAAAAACCAGAAAAAGCCGCTGACGAGATTAAAAAGCTAATCCAGACAGATCCAAATGAAAGCCGCTACTATTCTATGCTGGCAGAATTATATATAAGCAACAACCTTCCGGAAAAAGCCTTGGAAGCATATCAAAAAGTCCTTGAAATTGAGCCTGAAAATCCATATATTCACGTTTCGCTTGCTGATTTTTATCGTAAACAAGGGGATACCACAAAATCTTTTTCAGAATTAAAACTTGGTTTTCAAAATCCAAAATTGGATATAGATGCCAAAATCCAAATTTTACTTACTTATTATTCATTTACTGATATTTATAATAAGCTTAAAGATGAAGCGTTTATTCTTGGTAAAATTATGCTTGATGCCCATCCTAATGAGCCCAAGGCACATGCAATATATGCAGATTTTTTAGCACGTCAGGAACGATATAAAGAAGCCCGTGATGAATTCCGTATTAGTATTCAGTTGGATAACAGTAAATACCTGGTAGTGGAGCAAATGCTTCGACTTGATGCCCAACTCGAAGATTATCAATCACTTTATATTGATAGCCAGAATGCCATGGAGCTTTTTAATAATCAACCTATGCCATATTTATTTAATGGTGTAGCTAATTATCAATTAAAAAATTACGAACAAGCAGTCAAAAGTCTTACCCAGGGCATTAAATGGGTTGTTGAAGACACGCTCACACTTTCTGATTTCTATGTTTACCTTGGAGATGCTTATAACCAATTAAAAAATTATTCTGCTTCTGATGAGTCCTACGATAAAGCTTTAAAATTAAAACCTGATAATGCGTATCTTTTAAATAATTACAGCTATTATCTTTCCCTGCGCGACGAAAGACTGGACGAAGCTGAAAAAATGGCAAAACGTGCCAGCGAACTTAATCCCAATAGTTATTCCAATCAGGATACGTATGGTTGGGTATTATATAAGCTTGGAAAATTACAGGATGCAAAAAAATTAGTCGGAAGCGCTATTGAAAATGGGGGTAACAATGATGCTACAATACTTGAACATTACGGAGATATTTTATACAAGCTCGGCGAAACAAACGAAGCTTTAGGATATTGGCTAAAAGCTAAAAAAGCCGGTAAGGGCTCTGATTTACTCGAAAAAAAAATAATAGAAAAAAAATTGTATGAATAAACCGTTTCCACGTTCATTCTTATTTCTTTCTTCGTTGCTTCTGCTACTTTTTTCCTGCAGCCCAGCGCGGAAAATTATAAGAGAACCTCTTAAGGAACAAGGTTCCGATTATGTATTCCAGAATTTAAAAAAAAATGAATTGTCTTTTAAATATCTAAATGCAAATTTCTCTGCCAATTATGTTGCCGACAAGAAAAAAATTCCTCTGAGTGGTCAAATTCGCATGGTTAAAGACAGTGCCATATGGATTTCCCTGTCACCTGCTTTAGGAATTGAAATGGCACGTATACTCATAACGCCTGATTCTGTAAAGTTTATAAATCGCATTGACAATACTTTTTTTCTTAGTGATTTTCAGTATATTGACAAATTTATTAACCATGCCATTGATTTTGATATGCTTCAGTCGATGATTATTGGAAATGACCTTTCATACTATGAAAATAATAAGTTTAGAGCAAGTATTGATAATCAGCAGTACAAACTAAGTACAATTGGTCGTCAAAAATTAAAACGTTATATTCGTCATCAAAATGAAGCGTTAATCGTCTTGATCCAAAACATATGGATTAGCCCGGAAAATTTTAAAATACTTAAGATGAATTTAAAGGAGGTAAAATCAGAAAATAAAAAATTTGAAGCTTATTTTTCAAATTTTTTGCAGGTTGACGGGCAACTTTTTCCTACTAAAATCGCATATAATATTGAAGCAGAAAAGTTTATTAACATTGAATTATTTTTCTCCAAAGTAAAAATTAATGAATCTCATAAAATATCATTTCGAATTCCCGATAATTATGATCAAATTAAATAATTTAGCCTTTCAAATTGAAAGCCTCTCATGAATTATTTATTAAATAGAAAAGCTATATTATCTGCTTGTTTTACAATTACTTTTATTGTTACTTCTATTTTTTCCATTTCATTATACGCTCAATCCAAGAATGAAAAAGCGAAGCTTCAACAAAAAAAAGCTAAAATTGAAAAGGAAATTAAATATACGAATAAGCTTCTCGAAGAAACTAAAAAAAGTAAGAACGTATCTATCAATCGCCTGGTAATACTAAATAATAAAATCAACAAACGTCAGGAACTTATTGCGACAATCAGCACCGAATTACAAAAAATTGATTATCAGATTGAAACTAATTCAAGTTCCGTTAAACACTATTCCCAAGAGCTTAAAGATTTAAAGGATGAATATGCCAAAATGATTTATTATGCCTATAAAAACAGAAATTACTACAATCGAATTATTTTTGTCTTTGCATCTAAAAGTTTTAATCAGGCATTTCAACGTATCAAATATTTTCAGCAATACAGTTCATACCGTAAAACACAGGTACGGCTTATTCAAAATACGCAACAGATACTGAATTCGAAAAATTCAGAACTTAGCGACCAGAAAAATCAAAAACTATCGCTTCTACAAACCCACGAGCAAGAAAAATTACAACTTTCAAACGAAAAGGAAGAACAAAATCAAAACATAAAACTGCTTTCACAAAAAGAACGTAAACTACTTGCAACCATTCGTGAAAATGAAAAGGCAGCCCATCAATTACAAGCAGCCATCGAAAATTTGATTGCAGAAGAAATCCGAAAATCGAACATCAAAGCCAAAAAAACCGGCAAAAAAACTTCACCAGCAACAATTACATATACCCACGCCGAAATAGAACTATCCAACACCTTTTCATCAAATAAAGGACGTCTGCCCTGGCCTTCCGAAAAAGGAATTATTTCATCTTCGTATGGCGAACATAATCATCCGGTTCTAAAAGGAATAAAAATAAAAAATAACGGCATCAATATTACAACCCATGCCGGATCAAATGCCAGAGCCGTATATGAAGGTGTAGTAACAAGCATAATGTCAATACCTAATTTTAATCATGTTGTCATATTGCGGCATGGCGATTTTCTAACTGTTTACTCTAATCTTTCCGAAGTCTATGTAAAAAAGGGGGAAAAAGTATCCACGAAACAATCACTCGGTGCAATAAGCACCGATAATGAAACTTCAAAAACCGAACTTCATTTTGAAATTTGGAAGGGTAAAACGACGCAGGACCCAGCTCAGTGGATTTCCCGTTAATTTTTGTTAATACCCAAAATGGAAGAAAATTTTATTTACTTTTGTAAAATAGAATAGCAAAACAATGGGAAAACTTGGCGGAACGGAAATTTTATTAATACTTATCGTAATAGTATTATTATTTGGTGGAAAAAAAATACCTGAACTAATGCGAGGTTTGGGAAAGGGAATAAAAGAATTTAAAGACGCTTCAAAGGGCGAAGAAACAGAAAATTCCGAAAAAAATAAAGAAAAATGATGAAAATGGCATTATCTGTAGCCATTTCTCATTCAAATGAGTTTTATTTATTATTCTTAAAATAAAACTCACCGCCCGATTAATCGGAACAAAAACCGATAAAATCATATTGAGCTATTTTTCTGCCTGTGCCGGCGGTGGATTTCTGATTTTTCTGAATTCATTTGCAAATGAATTTTAATTAAATTTGCGGTTGTGGTAATTTTTAACGTTTTAAATATTATTTTTGCTAGCTGAAAGGGCAATAAATCGTTGCTTTTTCAGTTTATTTTAGGGTTGCCCTTTTCGTTTTATCATTCAGTGGATTATGATGAAGCGGATATTTTTTTTGCTAATTACTAACATTCATATAAGATATTGGCTGATGAATAATCTGAAAATATTAATTTTACCTTTTGTACTACTCTTTACAAATTATATTTTTGCTAATCCAATCAAACCTGATACAACCAAAATCAATCAGGAATTTGTACCCGACGATCCCATTGTCGCAATGCTTGACAGTCTGGTAAATTATCAATACTTTGAAAATTCAACCTTTACTACCGATGTTTCTAAATTAAACATTTACAATTTTCCTCCCAACTTTATTCCGACTTACAGCGATTCCGTTTATTTTGATCGCATCGCTACTTTAAATGCCAAATCGCCTATCGGATTGGTATATAATCAGGATGTTAAAACATTCATTGATTTATATGCTGTTAGAAAGAAAGCACTGACTGCCCGTATTCTGGGCTTAGCCCAAATTTATTTTCCTTTGTTTGAGGAACAACTTGACAGATACGACATGCCACTCGAATTGAAATACCTCGCCGTTATTGAATCCGCTTTGATTCCTCGTGCAAAATCCAAAGTAGGTGCCTCTGGTTTGTGGCAATTTATGTATGAAACCGGCAAAATGTACAATTTAAAAGTTTCCTCATTTGTTGATGATCGTCGCGATCCATATAAAGCGACCATTGCCGCCTGCCGCCACATGAAAGATTTGTACAAAACGTATAACGACTGGTTATTGGTTTTAGCCGCCTATAATTCAGGAGCTGGAAACGTTAATAAAGCCATACGCCGTTCGGGCGGGAAAATGGATTTTTGGCAAATAAAGCCATACCTCCCCAAAGAAACCCAAGGTTATGTTCCAGCTTTTATAGCAGTAAATTATGTGCTTAATTATGCGGCGGAACATAATATATTTCCAGTTGAACCCGCTTTTATGCATTATGAAATAGATACAGTAGCTGTAAAGGATGTCGTTTCCTTCGATCAAATTTCCGAAAAATTAGGTATTCCTATATCCGATATTGAATTTCTAAATCCTTCCTATCAGCGGGGCATTATACCTTCCACCAAAGGTGAAACTTACTATCTTAGGTTGCCCCAAAAATATATAGCTGATTTTATCAATAATGAAACCGCTCTTTATCAATATACTACTACAAAAGGAATCGAGCGGGATAAATTACTTTCATTATTAAAAAATGCACCAGCGTCGGAACGGACTTTTTATAATACCAAAAATGGGGAAACACTTGCCGGAATCGCAAGCAAATTTAATTGCTCAATTAGCGACCTGAAAAGGTGGAATCATTTACGCAAAAATAATCTACACCGCGGGACACGCTTAGTAATCTATACCCCGGCAAGCAATCCGCTTGAATCACCTTCTTTGAATAAACAGCCAAACAACCTGGAAGCTGAAAATGCAAATCCAGAAAAGACAGTTTATCATAAAGTAGAAGCTGGGGAACATCTTGCAATTATTGCATCCCGTTATCATTGTTCAGTAAAGGATTTAATTGTATGGAACGATCTGAAAGAGACTACTATTCAACCCGGACAAAAAATTATAGTATCAGGACCCGCTCCAATTGATGCAGAACCAAAAATTGCAAAAAAAGCGATTACAAAAGAAACCAAACAGGAAAAGTCGAAGTGTGTTTATTACACCGTTCAAGCCGGAGATACATTATGGGGAATAGCCAATAAATATAATGGCGTAACGGTCAATCAAATCAAAAAAATTAATAACATTGACAATTCCAATCAATTAAAACCCGGCCAGAAAATTAAGGTTCCCTTGGCAGGTTAGAAAAGAATATACTTCTCATAAAAAATCCGATAATCTTTAAGATTATCGGATTTTTTTGTTTCCGATGGGTATGCTATACCTTATCCGCAAAAAAAATTTCAATTTTTGTGGATGTAATCAATTTTTGTTTTAATTTTGCCATTTGGTTAATCCAAATGATTAAACCAATTAACTAAATTTAAAATGCAGGAAAAAGACACTAATACCGAAACATTAATTCTTGAAGCAGCTAAAAAAGGATTTGTTTTAAAAGGATTTGACGGCGCACGTATGCAGGAAATTGCCGATGAAGCAGGCATAAATAAAGCATTGCTTCACTATTACTTTCGCAAAAAAGAAAAACTTTTTGAAGCCGTTTTTAATGAAGCTTTTTCAAAATTCGTTCCTAAAATATGGAAAATTCAACGTTCCGATCAAACCGTATTTGAAAAAATTGAAGAAGCTGCAGAGCAGTATATTAACTTGTTTAAAGAAAATCCCCACTTGCCTATTTTTGTTTTACACGAATTAAGCCGCGACTCAGAATATATAGTTAATTTACTTAAAACAAACGGTGTTACGCCACCGCTCATCGTTTCACAAATTCAAGAAGAAATTGATGAAGGCAAGATTGAAGACATCCCGCCTTTACAGATTTTGGTTAATCTATTGTCGATGTGTATTTTTCCATTTGCGGCACGACCAATTATTTTGGGCATTTTACTAAATAATGACGTTCAGGCATTTGATGCATTTATTGAACAACGTAAAAAAGAAATTCCAAGATTTATTATAAAAGCAATATCCAAAAAATGAAACGATACTTATTAATAACCTGGTTTTTATCAGCGAGTATGATTTATGGACAGGTTCCTGGAAACCTTTCGCTTGACTATTGCTATCAGAAAGCGATGGCAAATTTCCCATTGATAAAACAACGGCAATTGTTAAAGGATGTCAGCCAATTAAAGATAAAAACGCTGGATAACACTTTTCTTCCCCAAGCATTTATTAATGGCCAGGCTACGTATCAATCGGATGTTACATCGCTACCAATTAAACTTCCCAATGTAAATATTGAAGGTTTAAGTAAAGATCAATACAAAGTTAGCCTCGATCTTTCACAAACCATTTACGATGGTGGAAATGTTTCTAAACAAAAAAAATTGGAAAGCCTGTCTATTGAAACTGATGAACAAAATCTTGATGCAGAGCTTTATAAATTAAAAGACCGTGTTAATCAGTTGTATTTCGGTATTATTCTTATCCAGGAAAGTGAAAAGCAGGTTGACGTGATAAAAAAGGATATCGAAAATAAATTAGCTAAAATTGAATCCGGTGTAAAAAATGGCATTATGCTGGAATCGAATGCAGATGTATTAAAAGCAGAAATTATCAAACTTGACCAGCAACTGATTGAACTTTTGGAAAATAAAAAATCCAGTTTTGAAATGCTTGCCGAGCTGATGGGTGAATCCATAAATGAAACTCCGGTTTTAAACCTTCCGGTAAGTCCGGAAATAAAATCTTTATTTGAAAATAAACGGCTTGAAATGAAGGTTTTTGATTTGCAACTTAAAAAAACGGATGCTCTTAAAGATCTGGTTTCGGTAAAAACTATGCCTCGATTCTCTGCTTTCGGGCAGGCTGGCTACGGACGTCCGGGTTTAAATATGCTTAAAAATGAGTTTAAGGAATATTATATGGTTGGCGCAAAGTTAAGCTGGAATATCTGGGACTGGAATCAAAACCATACCGATCGTAAGATTATTGATATACAAAAAGATATCATCAACTCGCAAAAAGATATTTTTGAAAAGAATCTGAAAATATCAGCAGAAAAACAAATGGGGGACATCCGCAAGCTTCAGTCGTTGATCGAAAAGGATAATGAACTCATTGAATTACGCGACAAAATTGTAAAAACCTATTCATCTCAATTAGATAACGGAGTAATTACTTCTACCGAATACCTCACCGAAGTAAACAATCAACTTCAGGCAAGATTAACAATGGAATCACATAAAATTCAACTTATTCAAGCTAAAATCAATTATTTAACATTAACCGGAATTTATTAATTCTCAAAACAATATAACTTTATGAAATTAAGGTATTTAATTCCAATCGTAGGATTACTGGCAACTGCCTGTAACAACGACAAAAATAAATCGGACGCTTACGGCACTTTTGAAGCAACTGAAGTTACCATTTCGTCGGAAGCAAATGGAAAAATCATTAGTTTCTGTATTGAAGAAGGCCAGAGACTGCCTGCCGATACGGTAATCGGACAAATTGATACGCTTGATTTGTCTCTAAAACGCCAGACTTTAATAGCTCAACGTAAAGCTATTGCAACAAAACAGGGAAATATTTCATCACAAATTGATGTTCAGCAACAACAAAAGGAAAATCTTTTGATTGAAAAAAACCGGATTGTTAATCTGCTGAAGGATAAAGCGGCTACTCCCAAGCAATTAGACGATATTAATGCGAGTATTCGTTTGGTTGACAAACAAATGCTGTCCATTCAAACGCAAAGTAAAAGTATTCCTGATGAAATGGAAAGTTTAACCAAGCAGATTGCCCAGCTTACCGAAAGCATCCGTAAATGTACCATACGCAACCCCATTTCCGGTGAAATATTAACTAAATATTCCGAACCAATGGAAATGACCACCATAGGCAAGGCGCTTTACAAAATTGCCGATATGAATCAGGTTTTCCTTCGCGTTTATGTGGATGGTACGCAATTGCCAACGATCAAACTCGGACAAAAAGTTGAGGTGCTGGTTGACAAGGATAAAAAGGACAATCGCAAATTGAAAGGTACCATAAGCTGGATATCGCAAACGGCTGAATTTACGCCCAAAATAATCCAGACCAAGGAAGAAAGGGTAAATCTGGTTTATGCTGTCAAAGTTCTGGTTAAAAACGATGGCACGTTGAAAATTGGAATGCCCGGCGAAGTAAATTTTAAATAATCCCAATTATCTGAAAAAGATAAAGGATACATCAAAAATTAAAGCATGAATGCCATTTCCGTAAAGGTCGATAAACTAAGCAAAAACTATGGCAAGGTAAAAGCCTTGCAGGATATATCGTTTAGCGTAAACAAAGGTGAATTGTTTGGTTTTATTGGACCCGACGGAGCAGGAAAAACCACGCTTTTCAGAATTTTAACCACCTTACTCATTCCCGATCAGGGATTTGCAAGTGTCGAGCAACTTGATGTAGTAAAGGATTTTAAAAAAATACGGCGCAAGGTTGGATACATGCCCGGAAAATTTTCACTATACCAGGATTTGACAGTTGAAGAAAATCTGAAATTTTTTGCTTCCATTTTTCAAACCACTATTGCTGAAAACTACCATCTTATCAAAGATATCTACCAACAGATTGAGCCTTTTAAGAATCGCCTTGCGGGCAAATTATCGGGCGGGATGAAGCAAAAATTAGCACTTTCGTGTGCTTTAATTCATAAACCTGATGTATTGTTTTTGGACGAACCGACCACCGGCGTGGATGCCGTTTCGCGTAAAGAATTCTGGGAAATGCTTCGAAAGCTGAAAGAAAGTGGAATAACTATTCTTGTATCAACTCCTTATATGGATGAAGCATCGCTGTGCGATCGTGTTGCCTTGATGCAAAAAGGTTCAATCATGAGCATTGACACGCCTTCAAATATAATTGAACAATTTGACCTCAAAATTTTCGCCATCAAATCTGAAGATATGTACCACCTTATCAGAGATCTTCGGGAATATCCCGATGCCCGAAGTGTTTTTCTTTTCGGCCAATATATCCATTATACAGACAAGTCAGTTGAATTTGTTGAAACTAAAATTCAAAAATACTTGCTTGAAAAAGGACATAAAAATATTGAAATTGTGCCAATTAAAGCAAATATTGAAGATTGCTTTATGGAACTGATGAGTAAAAATGAAAATATTAATTGATACCTGTGATGAATTCCGAAAAACCTATCATCATCGTAAAAGATCTGGTCAAGAAATTTGATAGTTTCGTTGCCAACGATCACCTGACTTTTGAAGTAAAACAAGGTGAAATATTTGGTTTTTTAGGAGCCAATGGCGCCGGAAAAACCACGGCTATCCGGATTCTTTGCGGGTTATCATCGCCCACATCCGGACAAATCAGCGTTGCTGGTTTTGATGCCTATCATCAAGCCGACAAAATCAAAAAAAATATTGGTTACATGAGCCAAAAATTTTCGCTTTATGAAGACCTGACGGTGGTGGAAAATATCCGGTTATATGGCGGCATTTATGGTATTTCGCGTAAAGAGATCAACGTGCGAACACAGGAGTTGGTCGAAAAATTAGGAATTGCAGCTGTTCAAAATAAATTGATCAAAGATTTGCCCTTAGGCTGGCGACAAAAACTTGCTTTTTCGGTTGCTGTGTTTCATCATCCCAAAATTGTTTTCCTTGACGAACCTACCGGCGGAGTTGATCCCATTACGCGACGGCAATTTTGGGATATGATTTACGAAGCCGCCCACGAAGGCATAACCGTTTTTGTTACAACTCACTACATGGATGAAGCCGAATATTGCGACCGTGTTTCAATAATGGTGGACGGTAAAATCGTAGCGCTGGATACTCCTGCAAACCTGAAAACAACTTTCGGGGTACAATCAATAAACGAAGTATTTCTCAAATTAGCCCGTAATTAGCCAATGAAAGGTTTTATTATAAAGGAATTCTACCACATCTTTAGGGATTTTCGAACACTAATCATCCTTTTTGGAATCCCTGTCGTTCAATTAATGCTTTTTGGCTTTGTGGTTACCAATGAAATCAAGGATGCTAAAATTGCTATTTATGACCAGTCGAAGGACCAGGTAACTCAAAAGATTACCCAAAAACTACTTTCTTCAGGCTATTTTCTTTTAGATAAAAATATCAAAAATTATTCAGAAATAGAAAGTTGCTTTAAAGAAGGAAACATAAAGGAAGTTATTGTTTTTGAGTCCGATTTTGCCCGGAAACTCGAAAAAGAAGGCAAGGCAAACATGCAACTTATAGCCGATGCTTCCGATCCCAACACTGCCAATCTGTTGGTAAATTATACCCGTGCCATCATCAATAATTATGTTGCTGAGATGGCGCCCCAGGCTAAAATACCGCTTCAAATTATTCCACAGGTGCGTATGCAATATAATCCAAATCTGAAGGGCGTTTTTATGTTTGTTCCGGGCATTATGGCTATGTTGCTGATGCTTATCTCGGCCATGCTCACTTCCATTTCCATTACCCGCGAAAAGGAATTGGGCACCATGGAAATTCTGTTAGTTTCTCCATTGCGTCCTATCCAGATTATCGTCGGGAAAGTTTTACCTTATGTTCTTCTATCATTTGTTAATGCGGTAATTATCTTATTAATAGGAAATTTTATTTTTGAAGTTCCCATACAGGGTAGTATTATTTTATTGCTTGCCGAAAGTGTTCTTTTTATCATGGTTGCACTGTCCCTTGGGATTCTCATTTCAACCCTTACCAACAGTCAGCAGGTCGCCATGATGATTTCGCTGGTAGCCCTTATGCTGCCAACGATCCTGTTGTCGGGTTTTATTTTTCCTATCGAAAATATGCCGGTTGTTCTTCAGGCACTTTGCCAGTTTATGCCGCCCAAATGGTTCATTACTATTATCAAAAGCATTATGCTGAAAGGCGTTGGCCTCGGTTATATCTGGAAAGAAACGCTGGTTCTGGTAATCATGATGTCGGTATTTATTTTGTTGAGTGTACGTAAGTTTAAAGTAAGATTGGAATAAAATGAAAACCATACTCTTCCTCCTTCAAAAGGAATTTATTCAGATATTCAGGAATAAGGCAATGATTCCAATCATTTTCTTTGTTCCGATTTTTCAATTGATTATCCTTGTTCATGCGGCTACCTTTGAAATGAAAAATATCAGGTTGTACGTGGTTGATAATGATTTATCATCAACTTCACGGCAAATGGTAAGCAAATTTGAGGGTTCGCCATTTTTTAAAATTGAAGGGCGTTCATTTTCATCCCAAACGGCCGAAGAAGAATTAAAACACGGACAGGCTGATATTATACTACAGATTCCTGAAGGTTTTGAAAAAAATCTGGTTAAAGAAGGCAAAGATGAAGTACAATTAATAATAAATGCCATCAACGGAACTACTGCCGGATTAACTTATGCTTATGCCACCAATGTCATCGCCGACTATAACCGCCAGATTATGGTGAAATCCGTAGGTATGTCTCCTGAAGGTATTTCTAAAACCATTGCCATTACTCAATCGTTCTGGTACAATCCCGAATTAAATTATAAAACTTTTATGGTCCCCGGAATTTTGGTTTTGCTGGTAACCATTATCAGCTTAATGCTTTCGAGTATGAATGTGGTTCGTGAAAAAGAAATAGGAACCATCGAGCAAATCAACGTTACGCCCATACGGAAATATCAGTTTATTATGGGAAAACTTCTGCCTACATGGGTAATTGCCATGTTCGAACTTGCTTTTGGATTGACTTTAGGGAAATTGTTATTCAATATTCCGATGATTGGTAACCTATGGCTGATATTTATGGTAGCTTCGGTATATATTGTGGTTATTCTGGCCATAGGATTATTGGTTTCCACCATCACCAACACCCAGCAGCAGGCTATGTTTATTTCATTTTTCTTTATGATGATTTTTATTTTGATGGGCGGACTCTTTACATCTGTCGAAAATATGCCCGTGTGGGCGCAATATCTTGATAAGCTGAATCCTGTGGCATATTTTATCAAAATTATCCGTATGGTTTTGCTCAAAGGTTCTTCGTTTGCCGACTTCAAAAATGAATTCTTTTCCCTGGTGATTTATGCCATAGTTATGTTCAGTCTTGCCGTCAGACGTTACCGGAAAACTATTTAAAATATTTTGTTTATCTTTGCAAGGCATTAAAAAACAAGTTTAATACTGAAGGGATTATTGTTTTTTATTTCATGTTTTTGAAACCATAATTTAGTATTCACCAAAACAAATACGATGATTGTTAAAAGAATCCTTCTATTTCTCCTGCCTTTGGTTTTCTTTTTACCATCCTGTCATAAATCAGCTAAAAAACTGCAACTTACCAATGCAGAAAGTAAAGCTGTTATCGAAAAAATAAAACAAAAAGGTAAGATTATTGCCTCCACCGATTTCAATTCCATCAACTATTTTCTATATCGTGGCGAGCCCATGGGCTATCAGTACGAACTATTAAAAGCTTTCGCCGGTTATCTGGGCGTAAAATTAGAAATCGTTGTCAATAACGATCTGCAGAAAAGCTTTGAGTGTTTGAATAACGGAGTATGCGACATGATCGCTATGGATTTGACTAAAACCATGAGCCGGGCAAAAGTGGTGGACTTTTCCACTCCCATCATCCAGGCACGGCAGATGCTTGTCCAACGCAAGTATAACCTTAGATCAAGGGCCGAATTTGTCCGTAACCCTGTTAACTTAGGCCGTAAAATAATTTACGTTCAAAAGGGGTCGGCTTTCGCCGAACGGCTAAAAAATCTTCAGCAGGAAATAGGCGATACCATCCAAATAGTAGAAGACCCGGTTAGCAGCGTGGAAGAGCTGGTATTACTGGTTGCTAAAGGAAAAATTGATTATACGATCTGCGACGAACACCTTGCACAAGTTTATGAACACAATTATCCGGAACTGGATATCGAAACGCCGGTGAGCTTTCCGCAGAATCTTGGCTGGGCGGTAAAAAAGGGATCCAACGAATTATTAAAAGCGTTAAATAACTGGCTTGCTACTTATAAAGGATCGAAGGAATATATGCTCACTTACGAACGATATTTTCACAATCCGCGTTCCGTGGAATTTGCCCAATCGGAATTCAACACCTTAGAACGGGGTATTATTTCCCGTTACGACCGTTTGATTCAGAAATACAGCACCCGTCTTGGCTGGGACTGGCGTTTATTAGCCTCGCTCGTTTATCAGGAATCGGGTTTCCAATCCAAGGCTGCTTCACCGGGCGGAGCCGTTGGATTGATGCAATTGGTTCCGGCTACCGCAAAAAAATATGCGATCTCCCGCGCTTCATCCCCGGATATGCAAATTAGCGCCGGCGTTAAATACCTGAAGTTTCTCGACAAAGAATTCCAATCATCCGTTTCCGATCAAACCGAACGCACCAAATTTGTATTGGCTTCGTATAATGTGGGCATCAACCATGTTCAGGATGCGCAACGTTTAGCAAAAAAATACAAAAAAGACCCCAATGTATGGACTGATAATGTGGACTGGTTTATGATCCAGAAATCAAATCCGCAATTCTGCAAGGATTCCGTGGTGTATTATGGTACCTGCCATGGAAAAGAGACGTATAACTTCGTTAATGAAGTCTTCGAACGATATTATCATTATAAAAATGTAACGGATAAATAAACTTTTTAATACCATTATCTTTAATTCTTTAATTGGATAACCATGAACTTTCGTTTCTTTCAAATTGCGCTCCTGTTTCTTTCCGTTTCGTTGTCCGAAGTCGTTGCCCAGCCTATTGCAACGGTAAACCGAAAACTTATAAGCATAACATTAAAAGGAAATAGCTGGAAAGCCGTTACCGATAACGGTTCCGTATTCATTACTCCCTTTTCCGAAAATATTGTTGAAGTCAGGTATTCGCCCGATGGAAGCGGAGTAGCCGATTCGTCGAATGCCGTGGTTCTAAAACCGGCAAAATTTTCCACCAAAATTTCTGCGACAGCAAACGGTCAATTGCTCGAATGTGGCAAACTCAACGTTTTTGTGCATGGCAATCCTTTTTATCTTGCCTTCATTTTCCAGGGCGATACCATCCTGCGCGAATCTACCGGCTTTGAGGTAACGCAAGGCAAAAGCAGTGTATCGTTTAAATTAAAACCCGATGAAGCCATTTATGGTACGGGCGAACGTTCCATTGCCATGAATCGTCGCGGCTACCGGCTTCCGTTGTACAACCGTCCCTCTTACGGCTACGAAGTGGGCACAACTCAGCTAAACTATTCCATACCCTTGGTTCTTTCGTCAAAAAAATATGCCCTGCTTTGGGATAATCCGCAAAAAGGATTCGTTGATATTGGCAGCACCCTTCCCGATATTCTCGAATGGGATGCCATCGGCGGCACCGCAAGATATTATGTCGTTACAGCTAACGATTATCCCGGTCTGATGAAAAATTATACTTCACTTACCGGAAGACAATCCATGCCTCCACGCTGGGTCCTGGGAAACCTGCAAAGCCGCATGGCCTATCGCTCGCAATATGAAACCGACAGCATCGTAACGCTGATGCAAAAGCATAACTTCCCGATGGATGCCATCATCCTCGACTTTTATTGGTTCGGCGATAGCATTAAAGGACATCTCGGCGTTTTGGACTGGTATAAAAAAAACTGGCCCGATCCGGTGGGTATGATTGCCAAATTCCGCAAACAGGGAATCAAAACCATCCTTATTACCGAACCCTACGTTATTGATACCGTACGGAACTACGCAGATGCCGACCAAAAGAAGATTTTTGTTACCGATAGTTTAGGCAATACTTATGTGGATAAGAACTTTTATTTCGGCCACGGCAGCCTTATTGACATCTTTAAACCCCAGGCACAGCAATGGTTCTGGCAGAAGTATCAGAAACAGATCAAAAATGGAGTAGCGGCCTGGTGGGGCGACCTGGGTGAACCCGAAAGTCATCCTTCCGATATCTTCCATGTAAACGGAAAAGCCGACGCTGTTCATAATATTTACGGGCATAACTGGGATAAGATGCTTTTTGAAAGATATGCCGAAAATTATCCTCATACGCGGCTCTTCCATCTCCAACGTTCGGGCTTTGCCGGCTCGCAACGTTATGCAGCTTATCCATGGACAGGCGATGTATCGCGCAGTTGGGGAGGATTACAGGCTCAGTTGCCGCTGTTGCTAACCATGAGCATGAACGGGCTGGGCTACATCCATTCCGATGCCGGCGGCTTTGCTATGGGACAAAAGGACGAAGAACTATATACCCGGTGGCTGCAGTTTGCTACGTTTACTCCCATCTTACGACCTCATGGTTCGGGCATTCCCAGTGAGCCGGTATTCTTTAACGGGCAGACTCAGGATATTGTAAGGAATAGCATAAACCTTCGATATGCCCTGTTGCCTTATAATTATACCCTTGCCTGGCAAAACACCCTCAACGGAGCTCCGCTGATGCGTCCGTTGTTTTATGCCTATCCCGACGACAGCATCGCACGTCGTATCGAAACCGAATATCTCTGGGGCGATAACCTGTTGGTAGCTCCCGTGGTGCAAAAAGGACTTACATCCCTGAAAATATACTTCCCCGCAGGCAAATGGATTGATTTTAATACGGAAAAAGAATATGCCGGACTCCAATGGACTGACTATCCCCTGACATTGCAGCATATCCCGCTTTTTGTAAAAGCAGGAAGTTTTATCCCGATGATCAAACCCCTGAAGACAACCGATAATTATACCTCCGAAGAATTCATCGTGCGGTATTATCCCGAAGGCAAATCGCAATTTACCCAATACGAGGACGACGGCTGGGATAATCTGGCGCTGAACGACGGAAAATACGAACTTATCCGCTACGAGGGCAACCATACCCAAACCACAACCACCATTACCCTTTCCCGAACCGGAAGCTGGCCGGGTATGCCCGCAAAAAGGACGATGACTTTTGAAGTATATAACATGGCTCAGCCCGGTAAAGTACTTATCAATGGAACAGAAATCCCGCAATTAAAATCAGGGAAAAAGGGAAAGAGCTATTACCAATACGATGCCCGGCAAATAAACATACATAACGTTTGGGATGGCAAGCCGGAAAAAATTGAGATCATTCATTAGTACGGCAAACGCAATCCGTCGTTAGTCAGCTTCCCAAGGTGGAGTTCAGGCTCCGGCTCAGGGTTTCTTCATTTCAAAATCGCAGGTCGTATCCTCATCTTCGGCTACCTCCACATTTTCATGGGTGGCGGTGGTATAATCTGCTAAGGTTGCCGTTACCGAATAGATGCCTACCGGCACATCGGATAAAGCATATTCCCCGTTTTCGTCGGAGGTTACCGTCGTGGCGGTTCCGTTCACTACCACCGACACCACAACATCCTTCAACGGATTGCCGGAAGCAAGGGCAGTAACCAACCCCGTGATAACGCCCGAAGCTGCCGTTGCCCCGGTTTTATGCCCTGTGGGAGTGTCGTAGATAATGTATTCATTGTATTTCACCTTATCGCGGCTTACCCAGTATTCCTTACCCGAATCCGAGATTTCCGAAATAATAGTATAGATTTCATTACCCAGTAGGGTACGGCTTTGCGTAGCCTGTACGCGAAGGCGGTAGGCTTCTTTCACGTTGTCAATATCCTTGTCGAACTGAAGGAGGTCGGCTTCCAGCGTATCTAATTCTTCCGCAGTCTGACCCTTTACGGCTAATTGTTGCAGATGTTGACGAGCCACCCGTGTAATCTGTTTAGCGGTACGGAAAAGGTTTTCATCGCTTAAATGCGATAAACCCGGAATATTTAAACTTCGGTATTCAGCGCTGTTTTCAGAAAAAACCTTGCGTACCCTGGCCGAAATCATCCTCAGCGTTTCGCGCACATTTTCGGCATGGGTGTCCTTAGTTGCCGAAAACACGGATACGGAGGCTAATAGTTCCGTATCGGCAGGCATATTTTTGTACTCTTCGTTTTTAGCTTTTAGGGTAGCAAGCATTTCTGCGGTTACACCTAAAATAGCAAGCAAAACCAAATCGCGTTCGGCTAAGTTGCTAAAATCGTCGGCAAGCTGCATCAGCCCGGCCTGCGACAGATTGTTGTTGGATTTAACTTCTTTTGTTTCCATAACGATTTTTTTAATGATTAATTTACAAAATTAACACCATTGAGAGCAAAAAACCAAATTTTTACAAACTTTTTTTACTTTTTTCTTAAAAAAAATTCTTACGGATCACGGCTGCCCTTCTCAATAAAATGAATGAAACTGAAATACAATGTTTTGCATCATTACTTAAATCATAAGAATCTGTCAGCATATCACTTGAAATAGTAAGAAGAAAGTTTGTAGCACTCCGCAAAACATTTGCCGTATTCCGCAGAGCATTCTCCGTGCTCCGGAAGTCGTTTGCCGTGCTCCGCAGGTCGTTTGCCGCGCTCCGCAGGTCGTTCGCCGCGCTCCGCAGGTCGTTTGCCGCACTCCGGAGGTCGTTTGCCGTGCTCCGCAGGTCGTTCGCCGCGCTCCGGAGGTCGTTTGCCGCGCTCCGCAGGTCGTTTGCCGCGCTCCGCAAAGCAATTACGGTATGAAATTGATCCCGGGGGCTGAGACAAACGCTCTCTTGAAGGAAGAGAGGGACTTTGGGTCGGAATGACCATGGGACTGGTAATTCTAATGGTAATGCTTTATGGCAGATTCCTCCCTTCGGTCGGAATGACTGTTATCCTTAAAGAGAAGAAGTGTGAGGAAGTGTGGGCGGCTACGCCGCCCACACTTCCCTTATTATCACCATCTTGTGGCCGTCATTCCGACCGAAGGGAGGAATCTATAACAGTCTTCCACTGCTGCATGGTGGAGTTATGGGAGGAATCCATAACAGTCTTCCACCGGCTGCTCCCCCTTCTCTTTTTTCCAAGAGAAGGGGGTT